>Ga0207671_10000065_pt1 | contig 166743 bp, 129 predicted proteins | sample KBSC24metaG_FD_184352 | JGI IMG/M metagenome (GOLD analysis project Ga0207671, IMG submission 184352) | Corn rhizosphere microbial communities from Kellogg Biological Station, Michigan, USA - KBS C2-4 metaG (SPAdes) (version 2) | ecosystem: Host-associated > Plants > Roots > Rhizosphere >...
GCCAGCCGGGTTCGACCCGGTCGGGCTGAGCTTCATCACCGGTTCGATCTCCGCCCCCGGTCTCGCCGAAGCCGCCGAATACTATAAGGATTTCCCGCTGCTTCCGCTGTTCGTGCGCAAGGCGCCAGGCGCCGCGCCCGAAGCGACGATTAACCTGACAGTCAAGCACGGCGTGCGCGCAGCGCTCGAATATGCAGCGAGCGGCGACATCGCAAAGGCGCGGGCGAGGACCAATCCCGACGTCGCGCCGCACCTGGAATTCGTCGACATGGCCGGGCACGGCTACTCGGTGGTCAGCGCCGGGCCCGACTCGATCGAGACCGAATTCGTCTGCATCGTCCGCCCGATCGCGCGCGCGACGACCCAGGACGGCGGTCCGCTGCGTTACCGCGTATCGCATCGGGCGAGGCTATGGGGGCCGGGCACGCCTCCGAAGCTGGAGCAGCGGGTGCTTGAAGGGGATGCAAAGCTGTCCGTTTGATGGCTTCATCACAAAGGCGCCAAATCGTCTCACTCTCAACCATGTGATGCCGATTGGCTCGCCAAGCCCAAAACAATACGTGCGAATCCAGGTCTATCTCCGGCTTGATCGCTCGCTCGTGCCCAGCGATGCGTTGCGGCCGCAGATTAGCAAGAAATCTGAGAAATTTCAGGACAGACGGAACGTAAACCCGATCCAGTGACGCTGTTGTCGGCGATTGTAGTGATTGCGGTTGCCGGCATCGGGGGTTCAGATTGCATCCATGGCGGGAGAACTGAGGTTCTGGCCGGTTGGTTGGGTTTATCAGGATCACTTCCTGCAAGCTGATTTCAGCCTAGCAATTTTCAGCCTCATTAGGATCGTGATGATCAAGCTGCAATTGAGAAGATCCATGGATCGAATCCACTTCGAAAAGTCCTCTGCTCGGCTATACGGGTCCGTCTCCTCGAAGACCTCGGCGAGATCGATCATAGTCCTGGGATTTCTCTACATGCTATACTCCATCGTTTCCTGATCACTGAGCGGTGTCCGCGTGTTCTGCCGCAGAGTTTACCGCTTTATAGAAAGGGTCAACCTGCTCATGGCTGCTCTGCCTGGGTCCTTGTACTTCTGCGCGAATCCCTCCACCCACTTCAACCGGAATGCCATACATCAGAAGATCCGCCTGGCAATCGCCGTGTGGGTTCTTCTAGTGTTCGCGGGCGTTACTTGCGCGGTTGCTCAATCAAAGGCTGCCACTGCGACTAGCTTCACTGTGACCTCTGGCGGAAGCAGTGTTTCCTCGGTCCCAGCAGGTACCGTGGTGGCATTGTCCGCAACGGTGAGTTCGGGTGCAACATCCGTAACTCTCGGCGTCATCAGTTTTTGTGAGAGCTCCGCAAAATCCTGCACCGGCATTCATCTGCTCGGAACCATCCAACTCAATTCCGCCGGAAAAGCAGTGCTGAAAATGCGTCCGGGCATTGGGAGTCACAGTTACAAGGCCGTCTTTGCAGGCACGAATAGTTACTCCGGCAGCTCCAGCAGTGTGTTGGCACTCACCGTCACCGGCACAATTCCACCGGTCGCGACCACCACAAGCATTAGCCAGACCGGAGCATGGGGCGCGTATAGGCTGACCTCAACCGTCACCGAAACAGGAAACACTGCTCCTCCCACTGGATCCGTTTCTTTCCAGGATTCCAATCATGCCAATGCTGTTCTGGGCACGGGGACACTAAGCGCGCCGACGCGCGACGTGGCGTGGCTAACTGCGAACACGACGGCCAGCGGTGTCGCTGGGGTCTCTTATGTAGTCGCGGATTTGAACAGGGACGGGATTCCTGACCTGTTTATCAAGGACTATTTCGGCACCTATGATGTCCTGCTCGGGAACGGAGACGGAACCTTCAGAGTGCAGGGCTCTCCTTTTGGCCCATATAGTCAGACGGGCTCCTTTGTTGTGGGGGATTTCAACAATGATGGCATCCCAGACGTGGCTGCCGTTAATGCAGTCTACTACGCGGCAAACAACACGATCACCATCTTCCTGGGAAATGGAGACGGAACTTTCACCATCGCAGCTTCCAGTCCCGCGATCGGAATGAGTCCCAATGCAATCGCTACGGCAGACGTGAATGGCGATGGCAACGCCGACCTCGTTCTCTCCCAGCAAGTTTCATCCAATGGAGAAGTGGTTGTTCTGCTTGGCAACGGCAGTGGCGGGTTCACGCAGACGCAGGCGTCCGTCTCCATGTACACAATGGCGAGTTTGCTTATCCCTGCCGACTTGAATGGCGATGGCAAGGTTGATCTGATCGCGGTCGGTGCATCACCAACCGAGACGAGCGTTTTAATTGGCAATGGAGACGGAACCTTTACGGTTGAATCGAACCCCGGTTTACCTGCTGCCTCGCGGGCGGCCGTTGCGGATGTGGACGACGACGGCGTACTTGATGTGATCGTTGGCCCCAACGACTTCTCCGTTTACACCGGGAATGGCGACGGCACCTTCTCCCTGGTACCTGCCGGCCCAAATGCCAACTTCAAAATGTCCGGCTTCGCAGTCGGCGATCTGAACCAGGATGGTATTCCCGACATCGTGTATGCGGCGCCCTACGTAACGGCGGTCGGAGTGCTGTTTGGCAACGGAGACGGAACCTTCGTTCAGGCAGCTGGAACTATCGCTTATCCCTACGACTTTTCCGGCACATTTGTCGTTGCCGACTTCAATGGGGATGGATGGCCAGACATCCTTACGGAGGATGGTAATTCGCGGACTGTTATCGATTCGCTAACAACCCCGACTGAGACGGCCACCGCATCGGCGACTGTTTCGCTCCCGCTTGCAGGGACGCATCTCGCAGCGGCGGCCTACCCCGGTGACAGCAATTACAAGCCGAGCACTTCGGGCACCATTCCGCTGTGGGGCGTACCCCCAGCAACGTCCACGTCGCTGGGTCTGACATCGGCCGGATCCGTTGTGACCAGCGTTGCTCCCGGTACCGTCATTACCCTCACCGCAACCGTTGCGGCTGGGGCGAACCCGCTCACAGCCGGGCAGGTTGAATTTTGCGATGCGGCTACGGTCTCCTGTTCCGACATTCATCTGCTTGGCACGTCAGCGCTCTCCAGCAGTGGGACTGCGGTGTTCAAGTTCGTCCCCGGCGCGGGAACGCATAGCTATAAAGCCGTCTTCATTGAGAATGGCTATGGCCTGAGCAGTTCGTCCAATGCGGTCTCGCTGACCGTCGGTCCGGCACCACGGCCCGTATACACAGATGCAACCTCGATCTCCAGTCAAGGCTACCCAGGTGACTACTCGCTGACGGCTGCCGTTGTCGGATATGGCGGCACCGCTCCGGTGACCGGGAAGGTTTCTTTCCTCGACACCACCTTCGCGAACAAGAATCTGGGAACTGTCTCTCTTGGTAGTAGCACACCCGGAACGGGATGGCTCATCTCGCCGACCCAGGCCCTGGGCTACGCACCACTGGGTGAGGTCCAGGGAGACTTCAATCGCGATGGCATAGGCGATTTGGCGTTGTTGTGGAGCAGCGGCCAGTACGGCGACGGTCCTTACTCCATATCGATCCTCCTGGGTAAGGGCGACGGGACATTCAACACCGGCCCGACATTCTCCACAGGCATCGCCAATCAGATCAATCCTTATATGAGCTCCGGCGACTTCAACGGAGACGGGAAGTCCGATCTTGCGATTCTGAGTTGGAACACTGGAGGATTTACCAGCTACGTTACCACTTTTCTGAGCAACGGCGACGGAAGCTTCGCCGCTGCCCGGACCAATGTCGCTTACAACCAGGGCGTGGTCGGCGGAGATGGAATTCCCGGCTCGATGGTCGCAGCCGACTTCAACGGTGATGGCAAGCTGGATGTAGCCGTCGTTGGCGATTACATCTCATTCGGCGGCGTCTCCATCCTCCTCGGAAACGGAGATGGAACCTTCAAGGCCGGAACAAGCTTTGCTACCTCCGGCGACTATGGCCGCGTTGCGGTCAGCGATCTCAACGGCGATGGCATTCCGGACCTGGTTGTAACCAATTACTTCGAATTCGGCGGAAGTCCAACCATATTTCTGGGTAAGGGCGATGGCACATTTACGTCGAAGCCGGCGTCTTTCACTTTGGACTATTTTCCAACTTCGGTAGTGGTGGGAGATTTCAACCGAGATGGCGTTCTGGATCTCGCCTTTTCCGATCTAAGCGGCGTCGAGATTGCCTTGGGCAACGGTGATGGCACCTTCAAGGAAACCGCAGCTAGTCCGATAGTTCCTCCAAGTGAGCTCTCCAGCCTTGTCATCGGAGATTTCAATCATGACGGCAAGCTCGACATTGCGGGCGTAGACGACTACAACGACCGCATAGTTCTGCTCATCGGCGCGGGAGACGGCAGCTTCACGGTAACGCCGACCACTCCTGTTGTGAGCCCGAACTGGCTCGGACCGTTTGCGGTTGTCGCCGCGGACTTCAACGGAGACGGCGTCCCCGACCTGGCGATGCTGGATAAATACCAGACAAACGCATCGATCCTTCTCACCGAGCCTACCGAGACTGCCACGGGCACGGTGGACCACGTTGCGCCAATCGGCGCCGGAACACATGCGGTAAAAGCCAGCTATGCAGGCGACAGCAACTACCCTGCAAGCGTCTCGTCCACGATCAATCTCGACGCGGGCCTTGCCCCGGTGGTCATCTCGCCCCCGTCCGGCACCTACTCGACAGTGCAGACTCTGACGATGAGCGAATCGGTTCCGGGTTCCACGATCTACTACTCCGCCTATGGAGTGCTGAATACGAATGGCTTCGTCCCCTATACCGGGCCGATCACGCTTGCACAGGGCGGACAGGTGACGATCACTGCGTACGCCAGCGAGACTGGTTACGTCACGTCGAACTACGTGACAGCTACCTACAATTTGAAATTCCCGGTGACTCCAGCGCCGAGCATATCGCCGACTGCCGGCTACTACGCGGGGCCGCAAACCGTCACCATCGCGGACTCGGACTCTTCGGCGAAGATCTACTACACCACGAACGGAACGATTCCGACCTCCACCTCAAATCTCTACAGCGGCCCGATCTCTGTGAACGGGTCGGAGACGGTCGTCGCGGTTGCACTCTCCTACGGCGGGTCGCTCAGCGTTCCCGTCTCGGCGCAGTATGTGATCGGATCATCTTCAACGCCGCTCATCTATTCAATCGCAGGAACTGGAGTGGCGGGGTACAGCGGGGATGGCGGTCCAGCATCGCTCGCCCAGATCACAGGCGCGGCGGGGATGGTGAAAGACGCCAACAGCAATCTGTACTTCAGCGATGAAACCAATCACATGGTGCGCAAAATCGCGGCGGGTACCGGTGTCATCTCGGTCGTGGCAGGGAATGGATATTACGGTTCCAGCGGTGACGGCGGCGCGGCGACCAGCGCAGCGCTTTCCTATCCGGCGACGCTTGCATTGGATGGCTCGAGCCTCTACTTCGTGGATCTAGGCAGCGAAACCATCCGCAAGGTTGATCTGACCACCGGGATCATCACCACCGTCGCCGGCAACGGTACCTGCCTTATCAGCGGGGATGGCGGTCCCGCCACTGCGGCCGGAATCTGCGGCGTCTACGGGCTTGCCGTCGACGCCTCGCACAACCTCTATCTCGCTTCCGCGAACACAATCAGGCAGGTGAAAGCCGGAACCGGAATCATCACCGCCATCACGGGCACTACCTACGGCTACTCAGGAGATGGAGGGCCCGTCTCCAGTGCAGGTTTTGCGACAATCGATGGTCTGGCTTTCGACGCGAGCGGCAATCTGTATCTCGCGGATGCCGGCAATCAGTTGATCCGGAAGATCACCGCAACTGGCGGAGTCATCACGGCGTCCAGCATTGTCAGTACGGTTGCAGGCACTCCGCCACGGCAGAACAGCTATCCCATTGGCGGCTATTCAGGCGATGGAGGGCCCGCCATAAGCGCCCTGCTCAATGGCCCTTTGTCAATTGCGCTTGACGGTTCGGGCAATCTCTTCATCGCCGACAGATACAACAACGTCATTCGCGAGGTTGCAGCATCCACACAGATCATCTCAACCGTCATCGGCAATGGCCTCGCCTGCGCCTCCAATGGTGATGGCGGCGCCGCAACCAGTGCGTCTCTGTGCTTCCCAACGGAGGTCATGGCCGACGGCTCCGCGAACATCTACGTTGCCGATTCAATCAGCCGGATCCGTGAGATGGTCGTCGCATCTACGCCTCCATCCACCCGGGCAGCCACGCCAACGTTCAGTGTGCAGGGCGGTGACTATGCAACAGCCCAGACTTTGACCATCACGGATGCAACCCCCGGCGCGTCAATATACGTGACGGTGGATGGATCTGCGCCTTCCCCGTCCACTTCGCCCGGATACAGCGTTCCATTCGTCGTAACCGGCAATATCACGGTGAAGGCCGTCGCAGTAGCTCCGGGTTTCCTGACGAGCGCGCCTGTTTCGGCCACCTACAACATCGCAGGCAATGCGCCCATAATCACTACGGTTGCCGGCAGTGGAACCTACGGTACAAGCACAAATGGAACGCCGGCTTCGGATCTCAAGTTCAGGGGGGCTGAGGGGCTTGCCATCGACAAATCGGGAAACCTCTACGTCTCCGACACAATTGGATGCGCAGTCTGGAAGATCTCCGCATCTACTGGGACTGGCTCTATCTTTGCCGGAACAGGGAACTGCAATTACAACGGAGACGGCGTTCGTGCGACCGACGCAGCTCTGTCTTACCCGGAAGGACTGGCATTTGACGCCACCGGAAATCTGTTCATTGCGGATCAGGGTAACGGCCTCGTTCGCAGAATCGCTGCAAGCGATGGTGTGATTACGACCGTGGCCGGCCAATATCCTCCGCCATTCGGCAACGTGGGCGACGGCGGCCCAGCCACATCCGCATATCTCAGCGGGCCAGCTTCCATTGCATTCGACTCGAACGGGAACCTGTACATTACCGATAGCGGTAATGCCCGTGTTCGCAAGGTCTCGGCAACCACCGGCATCATCAGCACATTCGCAGGAAATGGAACCAGCGGCGTAAGTGGCGACGGCGGGCCCGCGACAAGCGCCGCCCTGCAATACCCCACGTCTGTCGCATTGGATTCGGCCGGGAACATCTATGTTGCCAGTTTGAATGGCGGCAGGATACGTAAGATCGCTGTTGCAAACGGGCAAATCAACACCATTGCCGGATTGAAGGACCTCCGAGGCGATCTCGGTGACGGCGGTCCAGCGCTTGGCAACGAGATCGCTCCTCGGTCGCTGACGCTCGATGCGAACGACAATCTGTACATATCTAACGATCCGTCAGAAATTCGCAAGGTCGATTTAAACTCCGGCGTAATCACAAGAGTCGCAGGCATTGGTTTCCCGGGCTATAGCGGAGACGGCGGCGTTGCCACCGCTGCGCAGATTGTTTATCCGCAACAGATCGCATTTGATTCTGTTGGAAACCTCTACTTCCTGGACGGCGCGGGACGCATCCGGAAGGTGATTCTCGTCACACAAACTGCAGCCACACCCACCTTCACTCCCGGCGGTGGCTCTTACGCGTCCGTGCAATCCGTCACCATCTCCAGCACCACAACGGGAGCGACCATCTACTACACCACGGACGGCACCACTCCAACCGCAAATTCCAATGTATACGCCAGCCCGATCACCGTAACCGCCTCTGAAACCATCAAGGCGATCGCTGTCGCAGCCGGCTATACGCAGAGCGCAGTTGCGAGTGGGACCTATTCCATCACCGTGCCGCCGCCCACATTCACCATCTCAGGGACGGCAGTCAGTGTGACCAAGGGAGCTACAACCGGAAACACCTCAACGATCACGTTGCAGCCTTCGAATGGCTTCAGCGGCAGCATCACACTCACCGCGGAGATCACCAGTTCTCCAAGTGGTGCGCAGTATCCGCCGACCCTGAGCTTCGGAACAACATCGCCTGCCGCGATCACTGGCTCCTCGGCAGGTACTGCAACGCTGGCGATCACCACGACCGCAGCTACATCAGCCGCAAACCACGCCGGACCATCCCTCTGGCTCACTGGAGGCGGCTTCACGCTCGCATGCATGGTGTTGTGGTGCATCCCGGCGCGCCGGCAAGACTGGAAAGCTCTGGTTGGATCGATGGCTCTGTTGCTGGCTCTTGGTGCGCTGGGAGCTTGCGGAGGAGGAAGCGGTGCTCCGGGAGGCGGTGGCGGCGGAGGCGGGGGTACAACTGGAACAACCTCCGGCACTTATGTGATCACGGTTACCGGCACCTCGGGCTCTGTCACCCAGACCGGCGCGATCAATCTGACTGTCAGATGAGCCAGATTGGAACTTCTAGTCATGCAATGTGACACTTTGCAGGCGAGTCGGTTAAGCACGAGGCGTGCTTGTAATCGGGCGAAGGAGCGGAATCACAAGATCAGCGTGAGAATCTCTGCTTCGATCAACACCGTTATCCGTCGCATTCCAGAGCGCATTGCTTAGGCTGAAGGTGAGCGGATCTCAGGAGTTCTCGGAATTCGCAAGATGCAAGTTCCGCGGCAACGTCCTTTTGTTACAGAGACCACCGCAGCGCACCGTGGAAACCTGCTCGAGATCCGCCAGCATGCGTTTGCGCCGTGTCATGCTTCCTCCCGCTCTCCGGGCTGGAGAATTTGCGCGATTGCTCGCGCCAGTTTGTCCCACTTGCCGGTTTCAACCGCCAACTGCCGTCTGCCTTTTGCTGTCAACGCGTAGAACTTCGCCCGTCGATTGTTCTCTGAGGTCCCATCTTCGGCAGAGATCCATCGCCGCTTGATCAGCCGGTGCAGCGCCGGATAGAGCGATCCCTGCTCGACCTGGAGCACTTCGTCGGACCTGAATTCAATAGCCTTGGCGATGGCGTGACCGTGCATGGGGCCGCGTTGCAGGGTGCGCAGAATCAGGAGATCCAGGGTGCCCTGGAGAAGTTCGATGCGTTCATTCTGCTCTCTGGTAGACATTCTAGGTGATCATAGGCAGGATTCCGGTAGAATGTCAAGGTGAGCGAGGCCAGCTCTCTATTGACGAGAGCTGCCGTAAAGTGCGCTTCAGAAGACAACTCAATCTGGGGCATCGGCGCCTCATCAAGGTTCTGCTGCCGGTCCAAAAGTTTCGAAGCCTCGACATATAGCCTCAATGACCCATTGACACCGCCCAAAGTCAAAACCTAGGCTGCACCGTAAATCGATTTGGTAGCAGCAAGGCGGGTGAAAGATGGCATATGAGATAGATCGCAGAACCTTCGTCAAGGGGGCAGGATCGATCGCCGGCGTTGGCGTACTGGGCTCATTTTCCGCACTGGCGGAGATGCGAAGACAACTGACAGCCGTCTCCACACCCCTAGCCTTGTTCAGCTACGCAGACGTGCAGTTGCACGACGGGCCGATGCGGCGTCAGTTCGACGAGAACCACGCGCGCTTTTTGAACCTGGATGACGACCGGATGCTGAAAGTGTATCGACAGGCAGCCGGTCTGCCCGCGCCAGGCGACGACATGGGAGGTTGGTACGATCTGACCGGGTTCAGCCTGGAGCGGAGCGACTTCCATGGCTTCATCGCGGGACATTCATTTGGGCAGTACGTCTCAGGACTAGCACGCGCCTATGCCGTAACGGGAGATGATGCGACCAGGCTCAAGATCAACAAGCTCGTGAAGGGATATGGCGAGACGCTCGATCCGAAGGCGAAATTCTTTGTGGACTATCGACTTCCGGCTTACACCTATGACAAGCTCTCGTGCGGGCTGATTGACGCTCACGAGTATGCCCATGATCCGATGGCCATGGACATCCACGAAAAGCTTACGCGGGCCATAGCCGCCTACTTGCCTGAAAAGGCTCTATCCCGCGCGGAGCAACGCTCGCGCCCGCACAAGGACACCGCTTTCACCTGGGACGAAACGTACACCCTGCCGGAGAATCTCTTCCTTGCATATCAGCGGAGCGGGAAGCCTCTCTACCTGGATATGGCGAAGAAGTACCTCGAAGATGACACCTATTTCAACCCTCTTGCAGAAGGGAACAATGTACTGCCGTTTGAGCATGCATACAGTCACGTGAACGCATTCAGCTCGGCGATGCAGGCCTACATCACGCTGGGAAGCGAGAAGCATCTTCGGGCGGCGAAGAATGGCTTTGAGATGATCATGAAGACGCAGAGCTTTGCGACAGGCGGATGGGGGCCGAACGAGGCGTTTGGCGAGCCGGGAGTCGGCCAGCTTGGCGATAGTTTGAGCCAGACTCATGCCAGCTTCGAGACGCCATGCGGCGCATACGGCCATTTCAAGATCACACGATACCTTCTGCGCGTCACCAAAGACGCACGCTATGGCGACAGCATGGAGCGAGTTCTCTACAACACCATCCTTGGTGCGTGGCCTATTCAGGCCGATGGAACGTCGTTCTACTACTCAGACTACGCAAATACCGGAAAGAAGGTCTGGTACAAGGACAAGTGGCCGTGCTGCTCCGGGACATTTCCGCAGCTTGCGGCCGATTACCACGTCAGCACGTATCTGCGTTCGCGCGATGGAGTCTACGTCAACCTGTTCACGCCATCGAGTGTCCGTTGGAACGACGACGGAACCAAGCTCCAGCTGACGCAGACGACCAGGTACCCCTTCGAAAACAAGATCGAGATTCAAATTTCCGCGTCGCAGCCGCATGAGCACACGATCTTCATCCGGATCCCGGCCTGGGCTAAACCTGATCCGGTTGTCATGGTCAATGGCCGGCGAGTAAGCAGCCAAGTCGAGCCTGGATCGTTTGCAGCGCTTCGCAATACATGGAAAGATGGCGACCGCATTCAGGTTGAGCTTCCGATGCCGCTCCGCCTCGAAGCGGTTGATGCAAACCATCCGAACCTGGTGGCGCTGGTCCAGGGACCGCTTGCGCTGATGGCTATTGCGGAATCACAACCAACGTTTGATCCGCAGGCTCTTCTCCGAGCGAAGCCGGCGAACAACAACCGCGGAGACTGGACGGCGACTTCAGTCAGCGGTGGAGATGTGACAATGCGGCCATTCATGACGATCGACAAGGAAAACTACAGCACGTACGTGCAGATCAAGAGTTGACTCACAATTTGTGCCTGCAGCAATTCGGAGGTCATCAGGCTCACCCCAATCCGATTCGGGATACAAGGCGAGGCGCCCCGGACCGCACGGAAGGAGAAATTGGAGCGATGATCAACCGGAAAGAGTTCGTGAGAGGCTGCGCAGCCGCGATCTGCGGAACCGGCATATGTTGTGCGGAGAAGGTATCTGCCGCTCAGGTGACGGAAGAGCATGCAGACGGATGCGATCCGAAGCAACTTTCAGAAGTACGCGACCGCGCTGACGCAGCTCGGCTGCGCTTCTCGAAGCTGATTGAAATCATCGAGGCTCGTTCGCCCGAGGACGAGCGTAAACAGATTCTGCGTGCGCTTGGAGGCAAGTGCGCGGATACGTTTCGCGCAACCTTGATCGACCGATACAAAGGGAACGTCGAGGGCTTCCTCGATGAGGGCCGGCGCAACTGGATGGCGGAAGCTACTTACGACAAAGCAGAGGGCACGATTCGCATTGTCGACAAGGGGCCATCATGTAGCTGTCCTATGGTGAAGGTTGGTACGACACCTCCCAGCTTTTGCGATTGCACCTTGGGATGGCAGGAAGCAACCTACTCAGAGATTCTGGGACGCCGAGTCAAGGCAGAGCTGGAAGAATCGATCCTTCGTGGCGGCAAGCGATGCGTGTACCGCATCACTGTTATTTGACACCAAGTGCGGAGTAGCGGATCCGCTCCCTTTCAATGTCACGGGGACAGCGGATCTCCCTCGACAAGTTTGAACCGGTTTTCTTCGCGCTTCTTGTTGTTCGCCTGCTGGCGAAGAACCGCAAGCTGCTTCAGCAAACCCGGAATTTCGTTTCTCTGGTCAGTTTTTCGCAATGCACGGACGAGATGATATAAGGCGGTCTGGTCTGCCGGATCATCATGGAGTGCTTTACGGCATTCCGCAACGGCGTCTGGGTATCGCTCCGCTGCCATGTACAGTTTCGCAAGCACGGTGTGAGCCGGACCGAGAGCAGGATTCAAGGAAACAGCTCTCTTTGCTGAGTTCATCGCCGTATTGAACTCGGAAGTGCCGGGCTGCGGGTCCTGTTCGGCGAGCACGTCAGCTTGCATATAAAGCAAGATCGGATCATTTGGGCGTGCGCGCAGCTTCTCCTGAATTCCAGCAAGAGCCTTGCTGAAATCGTTTTGCTGCACGGCGGTCAATCCCTGCGCGGCTGCCGATAGAGATGACTTTGGATCCAGTTGGTAGGCTCTATCGAAATCACTTTGGGCCTTCTCGTACTCCGAAAGCTGAACATACAACATTCCCCGTGCGAAGTAGAGCGCCGCGGCATTGGGCTGCAGGTTGATTCCATCGTTCACCACGTTAATGCCGACCTGTACTGACTGATGTTTCTCAGCAATTGCGGCAAACTCGATGTACAGATTCACGTTTTTCGAATCGCGAAGGATCGCTTCACGCAGCGAATCGACGGCCTTCTCCGTCTGATGCGATTGCTCGTATGCCTGCGCGGCAAGTTCCAGGGTCTGAGGGTCTGGATCTGCGGCTAACAATGGCGTGAGCGTAGCGATGGAGTCCTCTGGAAGTTGCGCCATCAACTGAACCGATGCCAGGACCCGGCGTTCCTGGACATTCTCCGGATGTGATTCGACGCTCCGCTTCAGCATCGCCATTGCTTTGTCGAATTGCTTTTGCTTCACGAGGCAGGCGGCGTACGCATCCAAACCGGCCGGTCGCGCCTCAAACACAGGCAGAGCCTTTTCAAAGTGAGGCAGTGCCGAGGTACAGTTCCCCTGCTGATACTCCAAAACCGCCACCATGGCGTGGCTGGTCAAGTCGTTTGGATGAAGCTTCAATAGATGTTCAATGATGGGAATGCCAGCAGCGTCTCCCTGGTCGAATTCAATCTGCGCTGCACCTTGCAGAGCAGGAACGTTGTCCGGAGCGAGCTTGATAGCACGGCGGAATGAAGCGAGCGCGTCCTTTGAGTTACCGGCGCCTTTAAATGCGACGCCTTGCATCGTCCACAGCTCTGAATCTGCCGGTGAATGTGCAATAGCTGCATGGAGCAGCCCGAGAGCCTTCTCGTATTGTCCGGCTCGAAGCGCTGATACGATGTCAGCGGTCCGACGATCGCCTGTTTGGGCAGCGAGATTCGCGACCAATGCCGTCAGAGCCACAAAAACGAGAAGTGTCCGGCGATGGGAGGGAGCAGTTGTCATAGCTCTGAACTAAAAGCGCAATAATGCAACGGCAAAAAACTCGAGAGACCTGCAACTGATGTTACTCAAAAGAAAGAGGCCGGCCAACTTGAAGAGCTGGCCGGCCTCATCGTTCAAACGCCTTTACATCAGAACGACAGCTTCCCGCCCAATTGCCAGAACCTTGGCTCGTGGGAACCCGTAGCCGCGCCGAAGCTTCCGTCCGGAATGTTCGTGTCGACATTCGCGTAGTTGGCCCGATTGAACAGGTTGAAAAATTCAAACCGGATCTGGAAGTTTATGCGTTCCGTAATCGGAGTGTCTTTGTAGATGTTGGTATTCGTCTCAAAGAAATTCGGACCGCGGAACTGCATTGGCTTCTCGTTGCCCTCTTGTCCAAATGCAGGTATTGCAAAGTTGGATTTCGGTACTGCACCCGCCAGCCACGCTTTGTTGCCGCTCAACTGCTTGTAACTCGTGGCATCCGGATAGTCGAGGTTGTTGCCGTCGGCGTTGTAGTCGCCGCTGTAGGATTGAAGGCCGACTGCCGGGTTGGCCGGAGACGGACAGGCGGGAGCGCCTGTTGACGTATCCTCGCAGATCGGCGCAAATCCGTTAAAGTTTGCTGCCGTGAACGGATATCCCGACTGGAAGACGGTTGTGCCGCTCAGGCCCCATCCCCCTGTCACTCTTCCGCTCGCACCTTTGCCATGATTTAGCCCTGAAATCGAATAGTTCCAACTCAGGGAGACCCGATTCGGCACGTCGAAGACCGACGGTCCGTAGTATTGGCCGGGGTTATCCGGTGTTGGATACGCGAGACCGTCGTCCTTCGAGCTGGAACGCGTGTACGACGCATCGATAAACCCGCGCGAGAAGCGTCCCCTTACATCGAAGTAGATGGCATGGTAGTTGCCGTAACGGTCATTATCCGCGTAGGCGATGGAGCCGAAGCTGGTGTTGAGGCCCGTTCGTACCAGGCTCTCATGAGCAATCAGATCCCCGGGAACCACGTTGATGTCCACTCCGTACGAGACGTTGCCGATCGAATTCCCATTCCCCACAATGTTCCACGAGTGCGATCCGCTGTAGCCCACTGTCGCAGCAAGGTCGCGCGTAAGCCTTCGCTGAACGCTGAGGGACCAGATATCGGCCCACGGTGATTTGAGCAGCGGGTTGATTGCTCCAATGGCAAAATTGCCCCCGACCTTGCCGCCTTTTGTATCCAGACCTCCCTGGAATGTCGGGAAGGTAAATCCAAACGGCGGTTTATTACTGGTTCCCAGCTGGAAGATCGGAGGGGTCGAAGTGCCAGTGGTGAACGATGCAAGGACCAATCCCGGGGGACTCCCGCGGAATTCTTCCTGAACATTGGCCGAGGTCAGCCAGTTGGCATAAAGACCCCATCCACCCCGGACCACCCAGTCTCCATTGCCGGTTGGATCCCACGCAAAGCCTGCGCGCGGGCTCCAGAGGTTGTCGACTGAATGCAATAGAGCATTTTTCGTCGGTTTTGCATACCCGTTCGCGATCTGCTCCTGCTTCGAAGTGCCGGTTCCGTAGTAGAAGTTGCCGAAGACGGTGGCGTCGCTCTTCGACCACGGGTTGCCGCTGTCGTCATAGCGCAAACCGAGCGTGAGTGTCAGGTTTTTGCGTGCCTTCCAGGTGTCTTCAACAAAGAGGCCGAAGGTCCTGGCGGCGGCATCCCAATTCCACAGCTGCTGGGTGCCGGTCTGCGGGTTGTACATAATGCCGCTCTCGTTCGTAGGCGCGTCTTGAGCGAGTTTCAGCAAGTTGTCGAAAGCGAACTTGGGCTGCGACCACGGGCCCTGGAAGGGCTCCACGTCGTCGCCATACCAGCCCTCGTACCCAAATTTCAGAGTATGTGCACCCTTGACGTGGGTGAGTACATCACGCCAGTGCCAATTGTGCTGAATGAAGTCGCCCTGTGCGAAGCCGACGCCATAAGCCTGACCACCGTCAGCGTTGATTCCGTTGACGGAGATCGATGGAACCGTATAGTCCTTGGCGCCGCTGCCCAGCACGCCTTCAACCCGGCTCTGGCCAGCTGTTACTTCGTTCAGCGTGTTCGAGGAGAACGTGTGCGTCCATGCTGCCTGCCCGGCGACCTGCCACGTGTTGTTCAAGGCGGAGAAATCAGGCATCGGAGATGCCGCACCAGTCAGAAGCAGAGTGCGGAAGAGGCTGACATAGATGCGCTCCTTGTGGAAGGCCTGATCGATGCGGGCGAAATATTGTGTGCCATTGCGGATCTGCGTGGCTCCGAAGGAGCCTTGATTGATCATCGCAAGAGTGCATGGCACGCCATTCTTTCCTGCCGTGGTTCCGCAAGCTGTGCCGAATACATCAGCTGCTGTTTGCTGCACTGTCACAGAGCCGACGCCAGAGGGTACATACTTTGCTAGAATGCCCGTTCCCACCGTGCTCGGATAATTCGCCTGGGCAAAGGAAATGAAATCAGGCGAAGCAAAAGTTACCAATCCGCCAGCACTCGCGGACGAACGCAGAGGCTCGATGGCGAAATAGAAGAAGCTGTTGCGGTGCGGAATGATTGGACCGCCGATGGCAAAGTCCATGTTGTTTGAATGGAATGGCTTGTAGGGGCTGTCTTTCGACGAGACAAAATGCTGGTTAGCGAACATCCCCTGGTAGTTGAACCAGTCTGATGCAGCACCGTGGAATGCATCGGTGCCAGACTTCGTTGTGAAGATGGTTTGAAGACCAGCTGCGCGGCTGTGCTCCACGGAGAAAGTGTTTACCTGCACGCTCGTTTCCTGGATGGATTCGGGCTGCGGAGTAAGGTTCAGCACGCCTTGGCGTATGCCGCTGGTAACGTCAAGTCCGTCGATGACGTACTGATTGTTGTTCTGTCCTTGTCCGTTTGCGCTGGCATCCACCTGCTCTTCGGTAGAGAAGTTGTCAACTCCAGAGGCGGGACTTCCCGACGTGCTGGTGCCAAGACCTGATACGCCGGGCGCCATTGTCACGAGAGTCACAAGGTTTCTACCCACGATCGGCAACTGGGCTACACCCTTGTTGTCCAGCGTTAGCTCAGTGCGACTATCGGCGGTGTCGACGATCGGAGCTTCGGTGCTGACAACCACTGATTCACTTGCTGAGCCGACTCGGAGCGAGATCGGCAAGTTGACGTTTTGTTCGGTCAGCACCGTCACTGAAGCTTCTGTCTTCGAAAAACCGGTGGCAGCGGCGGTGACCTTGTAACTTCCCGGGGCCAGACTGACGAACCGGTAGTTGCCCGAGGCGTCCGAATTTGCAGACTTTCGCTCGCCGGTGGCTACATTCAGCAGTTCGATCTGAGCTTTTGCGACACCTGCCCCCGTCGGATCCTGGACCACTCCCTGAATATTCGCCGTGAACTGCGCGAACGAAGGGACGGCCCATAGAGCCAGCAAGGAACACAGCAAGATGGCAAGGTAGAGCACCCTGCGTCGTGACATGAACACCTCCTGAAAGACGGATCGGGTAATTTTGGTTGGTATCAGAAAACGTTTCCCCGATTTCTCAACCTTGTAGAAGATGCTCGGAACGAGTGTCAATGGGTTCTATGTACTATGCGCCCGGTTTCAGCGGCTCCACCCACGGTTCGGAACCACGCCTGCACCCTCACGAAAGGTCACCAGCCGATTGCCGGCAACGCGGCGGTAGCTTTCGTGCAATCCGCTGGGCCAGTGGATATCGAGATCAACTTCCATCGCAGCTCCCAGGCCAAAATGGAGCCTCGGGTCATTGCAGGAGTAATAGCTTGACTGGCTCACCAACGCTTGCGCCTGAGTCTTCCCGCCGTAGTGGGCAACAACACGCGCTCCGATTGCGCTTCGATTCGATTTGACGCCCTGCAACTGCACCTTGAGCCAGTTCTGTTTCACCTTGAGATCGTTTCTGAGCAGGGAGGGAGGCTCATTCATATTGACGATCAGCACATCGATGTCGCCATCGTTATCGAAATCGCCGAACGCGCAGCCTCGACTGCTGTGAGCCGCGGATATCCCTGCGCCGCCCTGCGATTCAAGCTCCTCAAAAGTGCCATTCCCGAGATTTCGGAAGAGAACGCGTCGGGTCTTGTAAGGAAACTGCGGGAGTTTCTTCTCCACCTCCGGATATACGCTGCCGGTAACAAAGAACACATCAGGGTATCCGTCGTTGTCCAGATCTACGATTCCTGCGCCCCAGCTTGTGAAGCGAGTCTCAACTGCGATCTTGGCGGATCGCGTCACTTCGTCAAAATTGCCCTTTCCGTCGTTCCGATAGAAGCCGCTCGTGTCGTCGATGAAGTGTGTCTTGAACAGGTCGAGATGTCCATCGAGGTTGTAATCTCCGATGCCTACGCCCATACCGGCCTGTTCCATTCCGTCATCACTAAGAGCAACCCCGCGGGTCACCCCTTCTTCACGAAAAGTCCCATCGTGATTGTTCATGAACAGCAAGCTGGGCGTAGAGTCACACGCCACAAAAATGTCGGGCCAGCCGTCTTCATCAAAATCGGCTGCGACCACGGTCATGCCGTAGCTTTCAATGGCCACATCAATGCCTGCCTGTTTGGTCACATCGGTGAATGTGCCATCACCATTGTTGCGATAGAGCAGATGCCTTCCGGTTGGCAGACCTCGCGGTCCGCAATTGACTGGAATTCCCTTCCAATTGCAGGTTGATTTCTCTCCCGGTACCGGAGCGTTCTCAAACGAGAACCGAATGTAGTTCGAGACGAACAGATCGAGGTGTCCGTCGCGGTTATAGTCCACAAACGCGCATCCCGCTCCCCAGAGTGCGGGTCCTGATTGCAAAAGACCCGCTTCCTTCGTCACATCTGTAAAAGTGCCGTCGCCATTGTTTCTATAGAGGCGATTCTGGCCGAAGTATGTGCAGAAGATGTCGTCGAAGCCATCGTTGTTGTAGTCGCCTACGCACACTCCGTTTGCCCATCCGATGGCCTTCAGCCCTGCTTTCTCGGTTACGTCAGTGAAAGTGCCATCGCGGTTGTTTTTGTAGAGGCGGTTTGTGGCTCCTGGCGGTGTACCCTCGAGCCGTGTACCGGAAAGAAGGAAAATGTCGATCCAGCCATCGTTGTCGTAGTCGACAAAGGCGCAACCGCAACCATTCGCCTCGACAATGTACTTCTTTTCGTCGACCCCGCCATAAATGACGGGGGCATGCAAACCTGCTTCCTTCGCAACGTCGATAAATTCCGCGTTGAACGGACGCCCGGAAGGCGCCGGTTTGGCCTGTGCCTTGATCCCCCGAGATGCAATTCCACCTTGCTGTTGCCCGAGGAAGCGTTGTGCGGAAGTGCAGATAGACAGAAGGACGAAGGAACGTCTGGTGAGTGTCATGGAGACGCGGTGTTTAAACGAGAGCCATTATTGCCGCTGGAGAGTAGTCAAGTAAAGGCGTATGGGGCTATTGCCTTCGAATCTCATTCATTCCCGTCGGTTGGCCGGTGCGACCACGAGTTTGTACCGGTTGCGCTCGCCCTCCTGCTTGGTCGATTCCTGCCGCGCTTTCGCAAGCTTCTTGAGCAAATCCGGAATCTCCGCCTGTTTCCCGCTTTTACGAAGCGCAATAACCAGGTGATACAGAGCGCTCTGATCGGAAGGGCTCTGCTGCAGGACCATGCGGCACTCCTGTGCGGCGAGCGCATTCTCGCCGGCATCGAGATAATACTTCGCAAGCAGGTTGTGAGCCGCCGTCAGCGATGGCTGCAGTTTCACGGATCGCTTCGCGGATTCCATTCCCTGTCGAAACTCCGGCGTGCCCGGCTCCGCTGCCATCTTGGAGAGAATTGCCGCCTGTAGATAAAGCAGGAACGCATCATCGGGCTTCTTGAGAAGTTTGGCTCTGACCTTCGCCAGCGCCTGTGCGGGATCGTTCTGATTCTGTTCGTTCGCGAGCATGCCTTGTGCGGCCGCACTCATCCCCATCGTGGGATCCAATTGCTCGGCTCTTTCGAAATCGCTTTCGGCTTTCTGATATTCCGCGAGCTGCACATAGAGCACCCCCCGGGCCAGGTAGAGATTTGCAGCGTCAGGTTGCAGCTTCAGACCGGCATCAATCATCTCCACGCCCGCCTGGAATGACTGGTGATCGATTGCGAGTTCGGCAAAATCCACGTAAAGGGCCGTGTCCGATGGATCCTTGACAATCGCATCCCGCAGAATCCGCACCGCATTAGGCGTATCTTTGTTCGCCTCGAAAATGGCCGCCGCTAACTGCATTGTGCCCACATCGGCACTCGACGTCAGCAAAGGCTGAACGGTTCCAAGCGCATCTTGGGGTTTTTCGGCAGCAAGCTGAACGGCGGCAAGTGCTTGCCGGCATCTAGGATCGTCGGGCCGTGAGGCCAGGAGCTGCTGAAACACTTGAGTCGCTTCATCCATCCGCTTCAGCTTCAGCAAACAGGCGCCGTACCCTTGCAAAGCCTCGGGCTGTGACTCCAGCGCTTGACCGGCTTCTGAAAAGTGCTTCACCGCAGTCGGGCAGTCTCCGTTCTTTTCGGCCAGCACCGCCAGCATGGCATGCGAGGTGACGTCATTGGGCTGAATCGTCAGAACGCGTTTGAGCAAGGGAATAGCACCCACGCTGCCCGCATCGTATTGAATCTGGGCAGCGCCTTCGAGCGCGGGCAAGTAGTCGGGAGATAACTTCAACGCATGCTGGTAAGATGCGAGCGCCGATTTCGAATCTCTCTTCCCCGAGAAGGCCAGCCCCTGAAACATCCAAAGCTGCGGATTGTTGGGAGCGCCGTGGAGCGCGGTTGCCAGCAATTCGAGCGCCCTGTCAAATTCGTGTGTTTGAAGCGCCGATGTGATTGATGCAGTCTGCTCTCTCCCTGTTTGCCCGATCAAGCTTGTTTGCAGGCACAGAAATAGAGGGAGAAAACAAATCCTATGTACGAGCGAACTCAAGCTCATTATCCTCGAAGACATCTCCCGCTCTGTCGAGCCGTATCCGAACTGGAGTTTCGAGACTAGTCTACTGCGAATGCGGGGTAACCTGCTGCTTGAAAGAGCGAGATGGTCGGGCCGTATAATTGCCGGACCGGCTACGGAAGGACTAGACTCTCCCAGGATTTCAATAGTATGGGTCGAATGACCTATACGGTTGCCGACCACGTCGCCGACAACCTTTCGCAGAGCGAACGAGTGCGCCCAGAGGAAGTACCTGATGATGATGCGAACGGTTTCTCGCTTCAATCGGTCGACGCTGAATCGCTCTCACTCCATCCAAACGCCACTGGTTTTTTCTCTGCTGCTGGTTTCCTTCGTTGCCTTAGGCTGCAAGCGAACCAGGCCCACAGTAGCAGTGATTCCACGTACCTGCGGAACGGCGCTTTGGGAACCCGAGCATGCCGGTGTAGCCGCCGTCGCACGCTCGGCCGATCTGGATATTTATTGGAATGCGCCCATGCGCGACGACGACATCCGTAGTCAGATATCGCTTCTTGAAAAGTCGGTTGATCGCGGGATGGCAGGTATCATTGTCTCGCCAATTCAGACCTTACCCCTGAGAACTCCTATACGACGTGTTCTCGCCAAGGGAATACCGGTCGTAGTGATTGATACCGAGCTGGGAATCCCCTCGGGTTCGAAACTCAGTTACGTCTTGAACGATGAAGAGACAGGAGGGCGGATTGCCGCACAGAGGATTGGATCGATTCTTCACGGGAAAGGAAACATTGCAATCGTGGGAATCCAACCGGAACTCAAAAGCAGCACCATCCGCGAGCGAAGCTTCGAGTTTACGCTGACGCGTGAGTTTCCCGGAATTCACGTTGTTGCTCGCCGATTGGGGTTGTCGAGTGTGCCGCAGGAGCAACACAGCGCCGAAGAACTGCTCGCCGGCACAACCACCCTCGATGCGATCGTTGCGCTTTCGCTGGCCGCTACGCGCGGGACCTACTATGCTCTCGCGGAATTCTCCAAAGCAGGAGTAATCAAGCTGGTTGGCTTCGATCAGGACCTGATTCCCCCCATTCGTGGCGGAGGAATCGATTCCGTCGTGGTACAGAATACGTACGAATTAGGCCGAGCTGCGATGGAGATTATGAATCGAGAAATACACGGGTCATCCGGACCTGCACAGGTGAAGGTTCAACCCGTCTTGATGACGCGCGAAAACCTCGACTCCGCCGAAATCCGTCAGATCGAGAACATGTCATGGTGGTCGCCGCAATGAGCCGCACCCATGCGACCAGGCGCGCATTGCTGATTGGCCTGGCCGCAGCAGTCGTCGTAATCGCGATCGGCTCTTCCGTCATGTATCGCTCGGCAAATCGGAGCGAACCCCTTGAACGCCGCGCCATCTCTCTCGAGAATCAGGAAGACTGGCGGGCATTCGGCGGGACCTGGCAGTATGCGGACGGTGTGATGACCAACAACTCCGACGAGCGCGGCGCCAAGCTGATGACGGGACCGGGATATTGGACAAACTACTCCGTCGAAGCAGATGTACTGCTCCTCGGCCAGTATGGCGATGCAGGATTGATCATCCGCGCAAGTGATGAAGAGACAGGCGTGGATGCCTACCACGGCTACATGGCCGGCCTTCGTGATCTCGACAACACTCTCATGATGGGGAGGGCTGACTACGGTTGGAGAGAATATGCAGTCAAAAGAGTGATGCCGCGGGTGTTTGCAGAGCAGTGGTATCACCTCAAGTTTCTGGCTTTCGAATGCGATTTCGCGGTGAGCGCCACCTCTGCAACCGGCGAGACAAGCACCATCGCGGTCCGGGATCCGAACTGCATCCGTTCCGGGAGGTTCGGATTGAAGTCCTATAACACCGGAGCTCAGTGGAGAAACATGGAGATCCGGCCTGCCACTCATGCCGATCTTGCTGCGATGATCGGGTCGATACAACTGCAAACAGCAGTGGCCAACCAATTCCCAACGGGAATGGAACCCGCCCCGTACGACCGGTTCCTCGAACCCATTGAACGTGACCTGCAAGCACACCGTTCACAGACTGACGTGCAGGCGATCAGCAGCCTTCGACTGCTGTCGCCCGATGCGCCAAACTCCGTTACGATTCAGGGCGTCGTGACGCTCACCGCACCCATGCTCTATATCCAGGACTCGACCGGCGGATTAGCCATTTCCAGCAGTGCCCCCCATCCCCCTCTTCAGATAGGTGACGAAATCGAAGTGCGGGGCGATGCGTATCTGCACGATTTCAGCTCGGAACTGGGCAACGCCGAAATTCGCCGCCTATGGTCGCACACGCCGGTGTCCCCGGTTGCGGTCGCAGCTTCGCAGGCTGCGACTGGAGCATTCGATGCACAGTATGTGGAGGTGGAAGGAAGACTCGAAGAGAAACACAATGAGGGCAATGGAGCGGTCAGCCTGACACTGGAGGACGAAAGCCAGTCTTTCATGGCGTTGGTGACCGGTGCTGGCCGAGAGCCCCGGTTGAAGACTCTCAAGGAGAAGAGCAAACTCCGACTACGGGGCATCTGTGTAACGGATGCCAAGTACACTCATGACCTTACTGCCTTCGCGTTGCTGCTTCCTTCTTCAGGAGACGTCGAAGTTCTGGAGGGGCCGCCGTGGTGGAACACGTCTCACATCATTGAGGTCGGTGTCGCTGTCATCCTATTTTCTCTCGCCGTGATGACTGCATTGATCCTTGTGGAGCGTTGGCGCATGCAGGCTGTTCTTGACGAGCGTCAACGCCTCGCACATGAGATGCATGACACGCTGGCACAGAGCTTCGCGGGGCTGGGATTCCAATTGCAGGCTATTCGCGACGACGTCGAAGACGGGATGGACATCACTCCGCAGCTCGAAATTGCCCAGGGCATGGTTCGCAACAGCCATGAGGAGGCGAGGCGAAGCATCTCTACACTGCGTCCGGAGCATTTGGAATCAATAGGGTTGCTGGCAGCTCTCGAGGAATGTGCTCGCCGGATGGTCTGCCAGAGTTCCTCCGTTGAGATCAAGTCACAGGTCAAGGGAAATGTTCGGAATCTTCCCTTGCGTGTTTCCGATACGCTTCTCCGGATCGGCTATGAGGCCATCGCCAATGCGGTTCGGCATTCGCATTGCTCGCGGCTTACCATTTCGCTTGTCTACGGGAGTTCGACAGTGGAAATGTTCGTTGAAGACAACGGAGACGGCTTCATCGTTTCAAGCGAATCAGCAGGGTTCGGCATTCGAGGAATGCACAAGAGGGCCGACAACATTGCAGCGCAGTTCAGAATCGACAGCGCTCCTGGCAAGGGAACGGTAGTGAGAGTGCTCGCGCCATTGCCAGCCTCGTTCTTGCGGGCGCTCTCGATTAAGGGGCTAATTCACGTAAGGATTGACAAACATGAACACGCCAGACTCTAGAGGATGCGTCCGGGTCCTGATTGTCGACGACCACCCTGTTGTCCGCGCGGGCTTGACTTCACTGCTTCGCAGACAGCCTGGTGTAAAGCTGTCCGGAGCGGCTCATTCCGGAGAAGAAGCCATCAATGTACTCAAGCGTATGTCAGTGGATGTAATTCTCCTGGACTTGCGCATGCCGACGATCAATGGGATTGACCTGTTGAATCTCCTTAAGGCAGAACCAAATCCGCCCAGGGCAATTATCCTCTCCAGCTACGAGTTGGAAGAAGAGATCTACAGGGCAGTCAAGGCCGGCGCAAGAGGCTACCTTTCAAAGAACGCCCCGCGTGAAGAAATCGTCACAGCCATCGAAGCAGTTGCCGGAGGCGGCACATATTTCCCTGAGCGGATAGTCGAATGGATGTTGCTACGCGACGCTCGATCGAGCCTGAGTGCCCGAGAGATCGAAATCCTGGAAATGGTCTCGCGAGGTCTAACCAATAAGGAGATCGCCGGCGCCCTTCAGATTAGTCACTACACGGTTCGGAATCATATCAACCACATCAGCGCCAAACTGCAGGTCGCCGACCGCACTGAGGCTGCCACTGTGGCTCTTCGCCAGGGCATCATTGAAAACAACTAAGATCCGGCGAGAGAGCATTGCGGCCTGTGCTCTATTGCTGATTCCTGGATTTCTCTAAAAGATGATCGCCATAGACGATCCCTGCGTGCCGAGTCTCCGAAAGCACGTCATGCATGCGTGTTGGAACACGGAGATCTCGTTAATCGGATGCGATCGGTCGGTCTGATCGTATCGCCCGATCTGCGAGGTGTACTGGCAAGTTGGATGGCAATCGGGCCCGAGTTGTGACGACGAACCGAACTCGCGGAACGCGAAGGCCGGGGTAGAATGAAGATCCGCAGGCGGCAACGCCACGAAGGTTCAATTCTCTCCGCCCAACACGACCCGCTTTCTAACTTGGCCAGATTGGAATGAGAATTGAGCTGTATGGTTTCATTGGGACAATCATTCGCGAAGTTTCAGGTCACTCCAATCAATTTGGCTTTGAATGCTCCCAGCAGTTCTTCAATTGTCGAGAATTGTGCGAGAGGCAGCAGATCGAAGCTGGTTGCGATGTTCAAATGTTTTTTTGCCCCCCTTGCTCAACAAGATGCTGAGGGGTGTTCATCATGAGCCGGGATACCTCCATGCGTACCGCTGCATATGAGGTGTGGCGTCGGAGGACAGCCATCAGGGAGTCGCTGCTCCATTGGAAGAGTCGGTAGTCTTCATGCAAACCATGGGCCAGCATCTGGACTGCGCTCATCAGGCAGTCTGTCGCGACTTTCTCGCCATATCTACCGGATCCCATTTGATTCTAAAAATCCATGGTGGTTGATTTGCAAAACCGCACCTTAGACAAAGCCCCTATTCGATTTCCATGGACAGGTGGTTTCGTGAATGGCTCAAGCAGACGATTGGGCCAATACATTGCCTGTGCCTTGGCTAAGGCGGGAGCGGCTCTTGTACTTACCAGCCACGACCCTCAGGCTTTCAGAGAATTCAAATCGAAGATGCAGGCGGCAATCCCATCAACCATAGCGACGATGATCTTTTCCTTATAGATCTCCGTATTGCCAGCGATTTCCAGCCGACGACGGCTCGGTGCATTGTTTGTGATAATTGAATAGTTATGTCTATGCAACAGTTTCAGACCGAAGTAGATCAACTCTTACACCTGATCGTTCATTCGCTTTATTCACATCCGGAGATCTTTCTTCGCGAGCTCATATCCAACTCGTCGGATGCTCTCGACAAGCTACGCTACCTGACGATTACGGAGGAGCGATACAAGGCCCTCATCGTCAGTGGTGTTGAGTCTGCACGCATTGATCTCGTGCTGGATGAAGAGAATAAAACACTCACAATCTCCGACACGGGAATCGGCATGAACCGGGAAGATCTTGTGTCGCACCTCGGCACTATTGCGCGTTCCGGGACAAGGAACTTCCTTGCCCAGATGTCGGGAGACGCACGCAAGGACTCCAACCTGATCGGCCAGTTCGGGGTTGGCTTCTATTCGGTTTTCATGGTGGCCTCAATGGTTCAGGTCATCTCCCGCAAAGCAGGTGAAGAGAAGACGTTCAAGTGGACGAGTGATGGTAGGAACGGTTTCGAGATCGAAGAGCTTGTCGCCTCGGAGTCACGCGAACGCGCAGGAACAGACGTTCTGATTCGTTTCAACGATGAGAACGCCCAGTACGCGAACAGCTGGCGCCTGCGGGAGATCATTAAGAAGTATTCGAATCACATCGCGTTTCCTATCTTTCTCACCTACGACAAAAGCGAGTGGAACCCTGAGAAGAAGGAGTCCACCAAGAGCCGAGTGACTGAGCAGATCAACCTTGCCAGCGCCATGTGGCAGCGCACCAAATCCGAGCTCAAGGATGACGACTATAAGGAGTTTTACAAAGGGATTACGGGGGACCCGGAGGATCCGCTCTTCTGGTTTCACACCCGTGCCGAAGGCACACTCGAATACACCACCCTCTTCTACACTCCAGCTAAGGCTCCACTCGATCTGTACCAGGCTGAATACAAAGGCGGTATTAAGCTCTACGTGAAGCGCGTCTTCATCATGGATGATTCCCGGGATCTTCTGCCTCAATACCTCCGCTTCGTCCGCGGCGTCATTGATTCAGAAGACCTGCCGCTGAATGTCTCACGCGAGATCCTGCAGCAGAATAAGGTCCTCTCCAGTATCAGAACCGCAAGCGTTAAGAAGATTCTCTCGGAGCTGAAGGCCGTTTCCTCCAACGATCCGGAAAAGTATCTGAAGTTCATCACCGAGTACAACCGGCCTCTGAAGGAGGGGCTTTATGGCGACTTTGCGAATCGTGAGGTACTGCTTGACCTGATTCGGTTCAAATCCACCACGATCGAGGGGCTCACCTCATTGGCTGAAGCCAAGGAACGCATGAAGCCGGACCAGAAGTCACTCTACTACGTCACCGGCGGCTCGGAGTCGATGCTTCGCAGCTCACCCCTGCTCGAGATCTACAAGAAAAACGACATCGAAGTCTTGATCCTCGATGACGATATCGATGAGGTCGTCTTTTCCTCTGTCGGTAAATATGGCGAGCTTGAGCTTAAAGCCGTCAACAAGTCGTCTACTTCAGAAGACCTCAAAGATGAGGCGGCACCGCAGAAGGCCGAAGAGCTCAAGCCGTTGCTTGAGAAGATCACAGCCGCTCTAGGCGATGTCGTCAAAGAGGTGCGTCCATCATCGCGTCTGGCCGACAGTCCGTCAGTTATCGTATCTGATGAAGATGAACCCTCAGCGCGGTTGCGCCACATGATGGAAGCGATGGGACAGAAGGGCATGCCGGAGCAGAAGCCTATCCTTGAAATCAATCCTGATCACGAGATAGTCAGAAAGCTTCTGGCTGATCCGGGCAGCGAAAAGGTACCGGATGCGGCTTGGCTCCTCTTCGAGCAGGCCCTTCTGCTTGAGGGAGTGCCGTTGAAGGACCCTGTGAGCTTTGTTCAGCGCCTCAATCGAGTGCTAAAACAATCGATTTGATGGCGAACTTCGCGACCGAGTCTGCTGTCCAGAGCAGGTGGAACATTCCCAGCCGCTCAAACCCGGTACGCTCAGAGGAAACTGACCACGCATGAAATTCCAGCGTGAAGACGAATTGGCCCGTCTGCAGAAATCGAATCTCCAGCCGGTGTACTTACTGGTGAGATTGCGTCCGATACCAGAGAACTTCTCGTGAGTTGGCAAGGGGGTGCCTGTACGCCGATGAACGAAAGTCCGGCAACAATGTAGAGAAGCACACCGGCAAGCAGTTGACTGATTTTCATCAGGATCTCCAGACCTTTGGAAGCGTTGCCGCTTCTTTAAGAAGAATAAGCGTCGCTCGAATGCATGATGAATCATGAACTGTCTAAATAGAAGGCCCGCTTGCAGCAGCATGCGGGCCATGGAGAAGTGGTATTCGAAAAAGATCGCGCATTTCGAATTGTGGAGCGCCAGCAGGAGCCAACTGCAACAAGATGCCGGTTCGCGCAGAAAGGCGAAAATGCCGCGACCACTGCAGGAGGTTACAGCGAACGTTAGTTACTTACCCTTTGCACTTCCACTGTTTTGCAACGGCGACTGGAACAGCCGGGGCGCAAAATCCTTCAAATCGCGTCGCCAGGTCTGCCACTCGTGATCTGTGCCGGGGGACTCGTAAAAGACGTGCTGAACTCTTCCCTCGTCAAGAGTCGCATGCAGGTTCTCGAGGCCAGACTTCATCCGCTCCGGCTCGTTTGTTCCCACGCCGATCCAAAGCAGATGTACTCGTTTTGCGAAGGCTGTTGGATCGGCCATTGCGCCTTGGAACGCTGTTTTGGTGTCCAGCTTGCCGCTGCCCATAGCGAATACGTTTGCCGCTCCGCTGAATCCACCAATATAGGAGAAGTGGTCGAGGTGATTGAAGGTGACCTGGAAGGTCTGCATGCCGCCCATTGAAAGCCCCGCCATGGCGCGGTGATCGCGATCCGGGAGCGTGCGAAAGGTTTTGTCGATAAAGGGAATTAGCGCCTGCATAACATCGTCTTCGAATGCGCCCATTCGCTGCTGCATCACCTTGATGAACTCAGGCGAACCAAAGGGCTTGCCCGTGAGGTCGGGAGAGACATAGCCGGCGCGGCTGGCATAACCATTCGCCATCACGATGATCATCGGTTTCGTGTTCCCGCTCGCGATCAGGTTATCGAGAATGAAATTTGCTTTGCCCTGACGGATCCAGCCGCTTTCGTCTTCTCCTCCTCCATGCTGGAGATACAGCACGGGGTAGCGCGTCCTGGTTTGTGCGGCGTAGTCAGGCGGCAGGTACACGAGTGCATGTCGCCATGTTCCCGTAACCATCGAGTGATACCAGACTTCTTGTACCTGGCCATGAGGAACATCCTTCGGGAGGTAATAATCGACGCCGGCTTCGGGTACCTCAACGGCGCTGGCCCATTTGCTCCCGCCGAAATAGGCGGTGCTGCCGGGGTCGCTGACCTCTGCGCCATCCACAACGATTGTGTAGTAATGGAGCCCCGGCGCAAGTTGCGGTGTGGTAAAGGTCCAGAAACCGGCCGCCTGCTTTTCCATGTCCGCCTTCGGGCCGCTCCAGAAGTTGACGCGGACCTTGCTCGCGTCTGGCGCCTTGAAGCGAATCTGGACGCGCGAGTTGCCATCGACTTTGGGGTACTGCGCGTCGAGAACATTCGATGTGGCGGACTTGAAATCTCCTGATTCCTGAGCAGAGCAAAGACTCGCAGCCATCAGCATCAGCATTGCGATCGATCGCATCGGTATTCCTCCGGTTAAACGTTTGCCAGACTGGACCAAATCGGGCGCGAATCGCCCCAAGTCCAGGATCACGGGGATAGTAATCCAACGGCCGCATAGAGTAAAGCGATTTATTCAACTTGTTTATTGCATGTTGAACTATGTATATTCGGGAATTCCGGGATGATTACGTGGGATGGCGGCCGGAAATCTGCAGGATGGCTGCTGACTTGGGATGAGAGGATCCATCGCGGTTAGGCCAAAATCCAGCCTCTGCAGAAAACGTATCCCGACTGTTGATAGCCGATGCCCGAGTGAAGGTGAATCTTCAGCTGAGGTCCGAACAAATGAGGGGGGGTCCGAATGAGAGTCGTGAGACTGTTCATAGCGTGCTCGATTGTGATGACAACTATGTCATCCCGCGCGCAAGTACAAACCAACGTTCCCGCAGAAGTCTCCGGAGCAAGGCCCGTTGCCGCAGAGCGCATCAAGGTTCACGGCGCAGCGCTTGAAGGCAATCTGGAGGGCGATGCCGTCGATCGCGATGTCATCGTCTTTCTACCGCCCAGCTATCAGAACGACAAAAAGCGGCGTTATCCAGTGGTCTACGCATTGCACGGTTACTCGATTAGCGCCGAACAGTGGACACATGAAATTCATGTCCCACAAACGATCGAAGGCGCGTTCGCCACAGGATCGCAGGAGATGATTGTCGTCCTGCCCGACTCCAGAACCGTCTACAACGGATCGATGTACTCAAGCTCGGTGACCACCGGCGACTTCGAGAAATTCATCTGGCGCGATGTGGTTAGCTACGTTGACGCGCACTACCGCACCATCGCCAATCGAAGCAGCCGCGGCCTCGTCGGCCATTCGATGGGCGGATACGGCGCTTCTCGCATTGGTATGAAGCATGCCGATGTTTTCGGCGCTTTATACATCATGAGCCCCTGCTGCATGTCTCCGATGACCGGAGGCGGTCCGGGACCTGCCGATCAAATGAAGGAGCGTGCGATTGCCGGCGAAAAGAAAGCCGCTTCTGCCAGGTCGCCTGCCGACCTCGCTGCCCAGTCCCCGGGCTTTAGCGCGGCCCAGTACGCAACAGCTGCCGCCTGGGCTCCCGATCCGAAGAATCCTCCGCTGTACTTCGACCTGCCTACCAGAGATGGCGTTCCGCAGCCCGAGGTGATGGCGAAATATGCTGCCAACGCCCCACTGGCTTTTGTCGATCAGTACATTGGGAGTCTCAAGCAGTATCGTGCCATAGCGATCGATGTTGGCGACCAGGATGGTCTCCGCGCCGATGCAGGCAAGCTGCACAACATCCTCGACAACTACGGAGTCGCAAACATCTTCGAGATCTATTCCGGTACGCACACGAGTGCCGTGGCAGATCGATTTCAGAACCACGTTCTGCCGTTCTTTGCAAAGAGCCTCTGCTTCAACGAAGCATGCAAATAAGCATTTCGTCGAACACGCACATTGGAGAAATGTATGAGAAGCCGAACGAAGCAAATTCTAAAATGCATCACCGTCTGTATTGGAGCTGTCGTGGTGGGGAGCGCACAACAAGGCGCAGTTGCACAGGAGCCGGCGAACCTTCCTTACATGAATTCACAACTTTCAGCAGAGCAGCGCGCGATTGACTTAGTGCACCGCATGACTCTGGAAGAGAAGGCCACGCAGATGCAGAACAACTCGGCTGCGGTGCCGCGGCTCAAGATTCCTGCATATCAGTGGTGGAGCGAAGCTCTTCACGGCGTTATCAATGAAGGCGTGACGGAGTATCCCGAGCCGATCGGGCTGGCTGCGACCTTTGACTCGCCGGGGATTCACACCATGGCGGCGCAGATCGGCATTGAGGGTCGCATCAAGCATGTGCAGAACCTGCGTGAGGGTCACACGGGCATCATGGGCGGCCTTGATTTCTGGTCCCCCAACTTGAACATCTTTCGTGACCCGCGCTGGGGTCGTGGGCAGGAGACATACGGCGAAGATCCTTTTCTGACGGGGCGCATGGGCGTTGCTTACGTGACGGGATTGCAAGGCACCGATCCCAAGTACTATCTCGGCATCGCGACTCCAAAGCACTATGCAGTGCACAGCGGACCGGAGCCGACGCGTCACTTCGCGGATGTGGACGTGAGCAAGCACGACCAGGTGGATACGTATGAGCCGGCATTTCGCGCGGCAGTTGTAGAGGGCAAGGCAGGATCTGTGATGTGCGCGTACAACGCGATCAATGGCGAGCCCGCCTGCGCGAGCCAATACCTGCTGCAGGATCAGTTGCGCGGTAAGTGGGGCTTCCAGGGATACGTTGTTTCAGACTGCGATGCGGTGAGGGACGTTGCTGCGAATCATCGCTACCGCCCGACGCAAGCGCAAGGCGCGGCGATCTCAGTGATGCGCGGCATGGACAACGAGTGCGTGACGTTCACACAGCGGTTCGGCGAGCCGGTGGAGAAGGCGTACGTTGACGCGGTGCAGCAGGGATATCTGCCGGAGAACGTTCTGGACAACGCGCTGGTTCGGCTGTTCACGGCGCGCATGAAGCTGGGAATGTTCGATCCGCCGGAGATGGTTCCCTACGCGAAGATTGATGAGAAGGAACTGGATAGCGCGGAGCACCGGACGCACGCGCGCAAGCTGGCGAATGAGTCGATGGTGTTGTTGAAGAATGACGGGCTGCTTCCTCTGAAGCCGTCGATCAAAAAGATTGCTGTGGTTGGTCCGCTTGCAGATCAGACTCGACCGCTGATTGGAAACTACGCGGGCCAGCCGACGCACATCGTTTCAATTCTCGATGGCCTTAAAGCGGAGTTCCCAAATGCGGCCATCACGTTTGTGCCGGGAACGCAGTTCCTGCGTCCGGATGGTACGCCCGTGCCGGATGCGCTGTTGACGACTGCGGATGGCAAGCCGGGTCTCAAGGCCGACTACAACGAGGGAATGCGCCGGGGGCCCGGTCAGGCCTCGAACAAGCCGCCTCTCATGAGCCGGACCGAACCTAACGTGAAGCTGACAGAGGAGAATCTTCCGAAGGAGGTAGCGGGGAAGAAGACCTTCGGAGCGCAGTGGTCTGGATTTCTGATGCCGAACGAATCGGGAGATTTTCTGATCGGAATTCGCTGCGAAGGTTTCGGCAGAGTTGCGGTGGACGAGAAACAGTTGGCGATGGCGTTCGGTGGAGGCACACGCGGACCTTCGTCGGCTGTGGGGCGGGTTCACCTTGAGAAGGGTCGCAAGGTTGCGATCGAAGTTTCTTACGGAATGCGGAACAGCAAGCCGCATGCGGAGTTGATCTGGGCGAAGGTGAATAACGCTCCTTCGCAGGAGGCGATTGCGGCGGCGAAAAATGCGGATGCGGTGATTGCGGTGGTGGGAATCACGAGCCAGCTTGAGGGCGAAGAGATGCCCGTAAGCGAGCCCGGATTCCTGGGCGGCGATCGCACCAGCATCGATCTTCCCCAGGCAGAAGAAGACCTCGTGGAGGCTGTTGCTTCCACGGGCAAGCCGCTCGCGGTGGTCCTGATGAACGGCAGCGCTCTGGCTGTGAACTGGATTAACGAACATGCGAACGCGATTGTGGACGCGTGGTATCCGGGCGAAGAGGGCGGAGCGGCGGTGGCGGAAACGCTGAGCGGCAAGAACAATCCTGCAGGGCGTTTGCCGGTCACGTTCTACAAGGGCGTCGACCAGCTGCCGAACTTCGAAGACTACGGGATGGCGAATCGCACCTATCGCTACTTCAATGGCAAGCCGCTGTATCCGTTTGGCTATGGGCTCAGCTACACGAAGTTCAGCTACAGCGATCTAATGGTGCCGGCGCAGATCGTTGCTGCCGGACAGCCGGTTGCTGCGGATGTGACAGTGACGAACACCGGAAAGATCGCGGGCGATGAGGTGGTGCAGCTCTATCTCAAGTTTCCGCAGGTGAAGGGCGCACCGCTTGTGGCTCTGCGTGGTTTCGAGCGGATTCATCTCGATGCCGGCGCAAGCCAGAAGGTTCACTTCGATCTGAAGCCGCGCGACCTGGGGATGGTGACGGAGGATGGAAATCCGATCATCGCGCAGGGAGATTACACAATCAGCATCGGCGGGGGGCAGCCCGATACTGGAGCAGTTGTTGCCATCGGCAAATTCCACGTCGAAGGCCAGTATGCATTGCCGGAATAGTGTGCTTGCGCTGTTCAACCGGAACAGCGCAAGCACTGAATCACGTGCACACTGGAACGGGAGCGAGATTGAGGCCCCTGCCAATGAGGCTGCAGGATATTCGACCGTAGCTCGGACTCTTTAGATCTCAATGGTCAGGTTGTTGACTTCACCGCCCCCATTTTGAGAATGTCGAGCGGGGCTCTCCAATCGCGGGCGATTCGGACCGGGCCGGAGAGAATTCCGGCGGTCTGAATGAGAGCTCCCGTGAGACCTCGCTTTGTCGGATCTAATTCGCGATCTTGCGCTCCGAGGAGTTCGACGCCTTCCCATGTTTCAAAGGCAGCGGCAACAAGAGCGAGGGCATTGAGCGCACTGCTGTCTGTTTCGCCGGCGAGTTCGAGCAGACCGACGGCTGATTGAAGGCCAGACATGCCGAATTCGCGGGGGAGAGAACGGATGCGATTGTTCCATACCGGGATCACGCTTGCACCGATGAGGACGCCCGTGTAGTTGTGGAAGGGCATGCCCAAGAGAGTGGAGCCCGTGCGGCCTGCGATACGCAGGAATGTGCTGATCATGCTGCCGTCGATCTGGTTCTCGAGGAGGTCCGCGAGAGTCGATGCTGCTGCGCTTGCAGCGAATCCACTGAGAATCCAGATGCGAAACGCATCTATCATCGCATTCTGAACATGTAATCGACGCACGTATCAAAGAATTGAATGCGGTAACATCACACTTATGCAACTGCGGAGCGCGATGCTTTACGTGAAGGATCTGGAACGGATGACAAGGTTCTACGCCGATCTACTCGGGATCGAACCGGCAGACCAGAAAGTGGCGAGTGGGTGGGTGACCTTTGACGCCGGTTGTCTTCGATTTGCGCTGCATGCGATCCCTGTCGAGATCGCGAAGAAGATCGAGATTGCATCTCCGCCGATGCCGCGGGAAAGCGAACCGATGAAATTGATTTTCGAAGTGAAGGATATAGAAGAGGAGCGGGGACGACTGGAATCAATGGGAATCCAGACGTTGCGTCGTCCTTGGCAGCAACCGGGAGAAGCCTGTGACGCGGTGGACCCTGAAGGAAACATCTTCGGGTTGTGCTCTTCCGGCGCTCCAAGCCTGCTTTGATCTGGGAGCCAGAAAATCATCGGACGCGCACGGAGAACAATGCATGATGCGCGAGGATGAAGAGCGAGCGGCGATCCGGCCCGCCAAAGATCAACTGCAAGGGCCGCTCCGGGACATCAATCTCCGCGATCGGCCTCCCGTCAGGGGCGTAGACGAAGATCTGGCCGTTCGCGACATACACATTGCCGTGAGCGTCCACGGCCACGCTTTCGCCACCACGTTGTGCGAAGGACTTCAACTGTGCCAGAGTGCCATCGGGTTGAACCTTCGCACTGTAGGTGATGTCCTCAGACTCGCTGCTGACATACACTTGCTGCCCAGGCCCTGCGACGATGAAACCATATGTATCGAGGTTGTCGCTGAACCGCCAGCCCGTGATGTCGTTCGCAGGACCCTGCTGGAACACTCGTCCCGCCGGTAGAATCACGCTGCCATCCTGCGATACGTATTCGCGCGTCTTCGGCGTCGTGACATCTGCGGCAAACATCTCTGCCAGGGTGCTGAACCTCATTGTTTCCAGATTCAGCTGGTCTTTGAATTCCCCGTTGTTCCACCAGTTCACTGGCAGAATGAAAGAGGCCTTTTCATGAGGCTGCGCCGGCTGAGGACTAAGTATCGCCATTTGTTCTGCGGAGCTTCCCGGACGAAATGTGTAGACCGTACTTTCCGGCCCGGCAGACGACAGAACCAGCAGGTTGCCTAATTTATCGAACGCCAGGTTAACTGGATCGAGCGGAGCATCGCGTTCGACGGTGAGACCCTCTATCTCCGACCATCCGTAGATACGCTGATTATGGTGATCGACAAAGTAGAGCTTGCCTGCGCCATCCACGGCCGCTCCAGAAATGGAAAAGAAGCCGTCCTCAAGTTTCTTGACTCTCGCATTTGCATCCAGAACGGTCGAAGCATCGCTCTCTGCCGTCTTCTGCGGATCGGCTGGTATGTCCAGGAATGCGAACTCGCGTTCGCGCACCTCGAGATGGTGCGTCAAATCTTCGATTGCGTTCTCATAAGGAAATTTGCTGAGACGCAGAAAGGTGCCGCATCCATTCGCATCGCAGATGTCGTATCCACTCTCCGCATTTACGTGCACGTTGCGGAAATGAATCTGGGACGATTGATAGATGCGCACTGCGGCCGGGAACGGCGCGCGGGAACGCGTCACGCGATAGCCATGATAGTTCGCAATCGTGAGATTGCGGCAGTGGTCAATCTCAAGTGAAAGTGCTTCAGGGCTCTCGCCTGCCTCCTCTTCGGTCTGCGGTGCGTTGATGTCCCAGTTCTCTACGTGGTCGAACTTGATCTCACTTCGCACGTGATGCTCAATCGATAGTTCGTACACGTGTCCGGGTGTCTTCGTGTTTGAAACAAGAAAACCTGACTGCGCAAAGGTATTGGGCGTCCAGATGTTCGCGAATGTTCCTCCGCCTCCATCTGCAACCCACAGGCTGGGATATTGCCCGTCCCAGCGCTTACGCAGGTCAGAATCAGCGGTGTGGTTGTTGTTGTAAGGATTGCCGCCGCTGCCGTGTCCACCGAGGAAGCGCACATCATTAATAAGGGACCGCTCCCCGGCCTTCCACAGCACGGCCACCGCTCGCGGGTTAATACCGCCCGCGAACACCCCGATTCCGCTGAGGATATTCTCGCCACCTTGCGGCGCCAGCAGCACCGCCTTGGGAGCACCAACCCCCTGATACCCCAGCGTTTCATCTAGCAGGTCAATCTGAGTGAGCGTTGGATGTAGCCCGATGAGCACCGTGTCGGGCTTCAAAGTCAAGGTGTCCTGGACTACGTAGTGACCGCCAGGCAGATAAAGGACTCGATGCGTGTTGATGGCCCGCTGCAGGGCCGCGGTATCATCGCTCATTCCATCGCCCTTCACACCGAGCGCATGTACATTCACCCATTCAGGGCTGGGAGGGAGGGCTCGAATCGCGGCTGGAAGAGCAACAGGCAAGGACGCGAGTGGGAATGCGTCGTATTGCATTCCAATCGATCCCATCCGACCTTCGCCCGGCACGATCAGCCCATAGGTGAAATTCTTCACCTCGTAAACGGGGCCTTTTCCAGGGACCGTTTTGCCGCTTTCCCGCAACCTGGCGAACACCGGCGCATTGCTCAGAACCGCGTTTTCGAATCCGATTTCCGTCAGGGGACTCTTCTCCAGGCTGATCGTCACCACCGGCCTAGTGATGTTCTCGAAGCGCGAGTCCTTCACCCATAGCTGATCGGGATAACCCTCATCGATATCGATCGCTTTCGGCACGTTGCGAAACGTATTCCGGATCAGCGTCAACCCCGCTTCATGCTCACGAATAGCGGCTTCACTCTGCCCCTCGAACACTGAGTCAATCAGAGTGAATTGCCATGCCGGAGATGTCTTCTCCGTTAGGACTCCGTAGCGCCCGCCATAGAAATGCAGATCCTCAGCCTCATTGCCAGCTTGATAGACACCGGCCATCGCCGAACCCAGATGGAAATCCATGTGCGCGAGAAACGAATGTTGCGCCACATGAAAGCGCACCGCCACTGCCGCCGGGTTGCCGTCTCCGATCTCGAAATCGATGTTGTTCATGGCCGAATAGAACGTGTTCGGGTTCGCATCGGCCACGTTGTCATTTGGAGGAACCGTTCCCGGAGGAGGAAACGCAATGCGATCCCCGGCGCGAGGACGCCCATGAGGCGTCAGCCCCGTGAACATCACCATCACGCCCATACCCTTCTGAAACCCGGGAGTATTCGGCGGAAGCACAAACACCGGCCGCGTCGCGCCATACCCTATGAGTCGCACGCCCGGCCACAAGTAGACCGTTCGGCTCATGGTGTAGCGGCCTGCGGCGATAAATACAATACCCTCGCGCCCGGTGCCCGACGCCTTATCGATGGCTGCCTGCAGCGCCCCAGAACTGTCCTCCTTCGTGCCGGGTGCGTCCATGTAGATGGCCTTAGGATCGTCGAGGCGCGCACTGATCACCGATGCGCTGAACGCCGATGGACAAAGGAAAAGAGCCACAGTGGCTAGTACGATTTCTCTCATGGGCTTCCCCGCGTGTTGAGGTGTTGACTAACTGCGGAATCCAGCATATCCGAACGATTTGCGTCACTCTTCAAACCGAATCGCATCTGGCCCGTGCTAACATCCACTCATTCGGCTCGCCAACCGGCTTGAGCCGCGGAGGTTATCGTGAGTCCAACTACTCGTCGCAGTTTCCTTAAGACAGGTCTGGCCGCCGGAGCCATGGCGACCGTAGGAACCCTTCCGTTGGCTGCCAAACGCACCGCAACCGACACTGTGGTGCTGGGACGCTCGAAGTTGGAGGTCACGCGATTGGCCTTCGGTACCGGGACGGACGGCGGCGCGGTACAGGCTGGGCTTGGCCAGCAGGAATTTACCCGGCTCGTGCATTATGCGTACGACCACGGCATTCGCTTCTTCGAAACTGCTGAGGCTTATCAGACGCCAGCCATGCTCGGCGAAGCGCTGAAGGGTCTACCGCGTGACAGCTACCAGCTGATGAGCAAAGTAACGACGTTCCATGAAGGCATCGATCCGCAAGCCAAGTTTGACGAGCTGCGTCGCACCTCGCAGACGGAGTATTTCGACATTATGCTGCTGCACTGGCAGCATACCGCCGACTGGCCGGAAACCACCAAACGCTGGCAGGACAGCATCCTCGAGGCACAACAGAAGAAGACCATCCGAACCCACGGCGCCTCAGTACACGGCCTACCCGCGCTGCGGCAAATGCCGGGCACTCACTGGCTCGATGTTGGATTGATCCGCATCAACCATAACGGCTCGCGCATGGACGGCCCCACATATGAGGATACGAATCACCCCGACAACGTAAGCGAGGTCGTCGGACACATCCACCAGCTCAAAAAAGAAGGTCTGGGTGTGATCGGCATGAAGCTCTGTGGCGGCGGTCAGTTCCAGAACAGCCACGACGACCGTGCAAAGGCAATGAGGTTCGCCTTCCAGAATGCAGGCGTCGACTGCGCTACTATCGGTTTCAAAAGCACGCAGGAAATCGACGAAGCCATCAGTAACATGAATTTGGCTTTAGCGTGAGCGGAGAGTTGAGCATCGACAGCTCAATGCGACTCAGGCATCGTCACGGAAGCATTGGATAGCGTTCGATCCAGAGCACAAACGCTGACGTCATCCAAAGCTCTCAAGATGGTCGATTGCTGACCGGCCGGCATGATTCGATGGCAACTGCTCTTCGCCTCGCTCTTGAAGTTTCACCGTATTGACGGACTTCCTCAGCAACCCAAACGGGCCCGCATCTACACCGACTTGATCATCGGCCCAGGCTTCCTTTCGAGGCCTTCCGCTCGCGCGTAATGAGAGGACTCGCGCCGGCGGTGGCTGACTATGTGCAAGATTTGCCAGACATATGCGCCGATAATCAACTCCCGACTGCGTAGCAGCATTTCACCGCGCTTACACTCCGGACTCGAATCTCCCGTTTCATCACCAAACTCCGGTTTCGTATTCATTTCAAACCAGTGCTGGCTTATTGCGTCGGATTTAAGTCCGCAATTGTCCTGGGTGTTTCCCGGGGAGCGTTCGGATTTCTTAGGAAATTCTCAGGGGTTTCTCTCACTTCAAATCAACACGAAGTTCGAGCTTGCGCCGGCATCGGGCCCGCCACAGGCACTGATCCTTCCTGGTGCTCTGCCGATAGAGGCATTAGAGCAACAACAGTGTCTCAGGCTGACGCCAGCACCGGCGTTAACGGTACAAGCATCCAGGGCGTGATCAGTTGAGTCGCGGTCTCACCCGGCGTGCCTTCGGGCTGGAGTTGCCGGAAGCATGTACTCGCAACTGCATTGCGACTTCGAGTTAAACCGCAGGTTCGCGAAACTCGACGTTTCCTTGCTAAGCGAAAACGAAGGAAGGTACTCATGTCGACTGCAATCGTGGACGAAATGCAAGCCGGGGAGAAAGCCAGGAATTCTCAGGCAAGGCAAGTCGTCGATACCGGGCGCTCTTTGGCCGGAATGGCGGCCGGAATGGCGTTGGAAAAGCGCGATCCAAAGGCCGCATCGGCGGACCAGCGCACGGGCAAATACCTCACATTTTTGTTAGGCCGCGAAGAGTTCGCAATCCAGGTTCTCAAGGTTCGCGAAATCATGGGAATTCAGGACATCACTGCCGTGCCGCAGACACCCTCATACGTGAAAGGGGTCATCAACCTGCGAGGCAAGGTGATTCCGGTGGTGGACCTGCGCCTGAAGTTCTGTCTTCCTGAGATGGAATACACGCAGCGCACCTGCATCATCGTCGTTCAGGTGGAATCAGCCGGAACGACACTGCATACGGGCATCATCGTCGACGCAGTCTCTGAAGTGCTCAATCTCGCAGCAGGCGACATCGAGGACACACCGGACTTCGGAGAGGGCAGCTCTGCTGCGAGTTACCTGCTCGGCATGGCAAAGGTCAAAGGCAAAGTGAAAATTCTGCTCGATATTGACCAGGTTTTGAGTGCGCAGGAAGTACATGGACTCGACGCTCTTGCGCAGAACTGATTGGGGAAGTGAAGAGAAGGAGAACGGGCGATGGCATCGCAAATGACAATCGGAAAGAAACTTTTTGGAAGCTTTGGTGCTGCGATAGCACTAACACTGGTCGTCGGCGGAACATCGCTCTGGCTGATCAGCGGCCTCGGAGCAAGTCTGAAAAAGACGATCAACTCCACCGCCCGCAAGCAGCTGCTGGCCGCAGGCATTGACATGGGAGAGTCAGACATGCTGGCGGCAGAACGCGGAATTCTGCTCAGGGCAATGATGAAGGACACAGCACTCGTTGCTCAGTACAGTCAGGATTACCAAACCGCGGTCTCCGAGATGAAGAGCAACCTGCAGGAGATGACCCCGCTGATTGAGACCGAAGAAGGGCGCAAAGTCATCGCGTCCATTCAAAGTGACCTCGATACTGCGACTCGCCTTCATCAGGAGTTCATCCTGCTTGTTACCGCGGGGAAAGACATCGAAGCAGCTGCCTTCATGAAAGAAAAGCTCATTCCAAACCTTGAATCCTTGAGCAAGCAGGCAGCAAGCGAGAAACAACTGACCGCTGAAATGATGGCCACAGCGCTCAAGGAGACCTCAGGACAAGTAACGCTCGGCAATTGGGTCACTATCGTCATGCTCCTGTTCTCTCTGACCGCGGGTGCGGTAATCATCTTCGTAGTGCGCCAGATCAACGCCTCCCTGCGAAAAGCCATCGCCGATCTATCCGAAGGTGCAGGACAGGTTGCCAGCGCAGCCGGCCAGATATCCTCCTCTAGCCAGTCTCTTGCCCAGGGGGCATCAGAACAGGCCGCGTCTCTCGAAGAGACCTCATCCTCGAGCGAAGAAATCAATTCGATGGCGCGGAAGAACGCCGAGAATTCGCAAACCGCACATTCCCTTGTTCTGCAGTCGCAGCAGCGAGTTGAGGAAACCAATCATTCCCTTGGGTCCATGGTGACAGCCATGTCCGACATCAAGAACTCCAGCGACAAGGTCTCCAAGATCATCAAGGTTATTGATGAGATTGCCTTCCAAACCAATATTCTGGCACTCAATGCAGCAGTTGAAGCAGCACGTGCCGGAGAGGCCGGAATGGGATTTGCAGTCGTCGCCGATGAGGTGCGGAACCTCGCGCAGCGCTGCGCGCAAGCTGCAAAAGATACTGCCGCTCTGATCGAAGAGTCAATTGCCAAATCAGACGATGGCCAGGCGAAGGTTGAACATGTTGCGGTGGCCATTCATGCCATCACCGAGGAATCGGCAAAGGTCAAGACGCTTATTGATGAAGTCAGCCTGGGTAGCCAGGAGCAAACGCGTGGTATCGAGCAGATTGCCAAAGCACTCACGCAAATGGAGCAGGTGACACAGCAATCGGCCGCTAATGCCGAGGAGAGCGCAGCAGCGGCCGAAGAACTTACCGCGCAGGCGTCCACTCTTATGGAAGTTGTCCACCAGCTCAGCGCGATGGTCGGAGGAATGCAGGAGACCGAGCACAGTCGCTCCGAGCATCGGGGTTGGCACTCCTCGGTGGCCGACCACAATGCACCGGTTAAGAGAACCCAACTCCTCGGCGGTAAGAAAGTAGTCAAATCCGATCCGCTTCCGATGGAAACAGACTTCAAAGCGATGGCGTGAAGGTAGCGGAGTCGGTCTTTCTTTGGCGCGTTTCTAATCAGGGTTACGTGCTCTGAGTCGAAACGCGCCACTCGCAGCAGTTCAGATTAAAGGACTTGGTCGCATGTCAAATCTAGAACCAATTGCAGCCGGAAAAGGCGAAATGGAGCAGCTTCTATCTACCGAGATAGACAACGCCGCGGTGCAAATCGTTTTGGGTACCCTCGACAGCGCTGAGCGGTTTGCGCTTCTTCAACGCATCTACGAACAAGCCAAGGCGGCCGTCCGCCCGGATATCGCGGAAATCATCAGAGCTGCAATCGACACAGCGTCCAAAACGACGGATTCGGGCGAGACTGACGCACTCCTTTCCGATTGCATTACGCGCGTCCAGAACGCGCTCTGTAATCTTGAACCGGTATCATGCCCGTCCTCCTCAGCATCAGCGATTTCTCCTTCCGTTCCGCTGGGCGAAGACCGTGAGTTGCTGGGCGATTTTATTCTCGAATCCCGTGATCATCTGACGCAGGTCGAAATTCAGATCATCACGCTCGAGAAGAATCCCAAAGAGGACGAAGCGATCAACACCGTCTTTCGCGCTTTTCACACAATCAAGGGCCTTGCGGGCTTCCTCGATCTCGACGACATTCGCGAGGTTGCTCACGAAACGGAAACGCTTCTCGATCTGGCTCGCAATCACAAGCTCATCATCTCCCCGGCGATCGTGGATGTTGTACTTGCGGCGGCAGACTTTCTTAAAGCGTCATTGCTGAACCTGGAACAGCGTCTGAGGGGAGGAGAGCCGTCAGCCCCTCCCGCTAAGGATTCCCTACTCGATCGAATTCATCGCACAACCGCCAGCCCAATGGCGCTTCCGATTTCACCGTCCGATCTGGAGCAGAAAAGTTCTGTCCCGCCTCACCCTGTCGAGCAGCCGCCGGAAACCGGTGAATGGACCGGACCCGAAAGGCGCAGTGGTGAGGACCGAAGGGCCAGGATGACCGACGCGAATTGCGTAAGAGTCGGGACAGCCAAGCTTGATTATCTCGTAGATATGGCCGGCGAACTCGTTATTGCCGAGTCGATGGTTCGCCACCATCCAGAACTTGCCCAGTTGCACAGCCCTGCGGTGCTGAACAGCCTGGCACAACTGGCGAGGATCACGAGCGAACTGCAAAAGACCGCGATGTCCATGCGCATGGTTCCCATCGGCGGACTCTTTCAGAAGATGAATCGTCTCATCCGGGATCTGGCGCGCAAAACCGGAAAGCAGGTCGAGTTGGAAGCCATCGGCTCCGACACTGAACTCGATCGCAATGTGGTTGAGGAACTCGCGGATCCTCTCATGCACATGATTCGCAACGCCATCGATCATGGGGTGGAGCTTGAGCAAGAGCGGGTGGCAGCCGGCAAGAGCCCAATTGGATGTGTTCGCCTGCGGGCCAGCCACCAGGCCGGCCATATCGCGATCGAAATTACTGACGATGGCCGCGGACTGAATCGCGACAGAATCCTTGAGAAGGCACGGAGAATAGGCCTTATCGATGAAGCAGCGAATCTCTCTGACGCTGAGGCTTTCAATCTGATCTTTCTTCCTGGGTTCTCCACCGCTGCAGAAGTCACGGATGTCTCCGGTCGCGGTGTGGGGATGGATGTCGTCAAGAAAAGAATCCAGAAACTCCGTGGCCATGTCGAGATTGAGTCCTCACCCGGCCGTGGAACCAGCTTTTGTCTGCGTCTACCCCTGACATTAGCCATCATCGAGGGGCTTGTCGTCGGCGTGGGATGCGAGCGATATATCGTCCCGATCTTCTCGGTGCGGGAGATGCTTCGTCCAACCGCAGAGATGATTTTCACCGTTGAGGGCGTGCAGGAGATGGCGCTAGTCCGCAATAGCCTGCTGCCCGTCGTGCGCCTGTACAAACGATTCGGCGTTCATCCGCGATCCGCAGATGCGGCAGAGAGCCTGCTCATCGTTGCCGAAGCATCAGGGCGGTCGTTTTGCCTCATGGTGGACGACCTCATCGGTAAGCAGGAAGTCGTGATCAAGTCATTAGGAGAAACTATCAAGGATATTCCGGGAATCGCGGGAGGTGCGATTCTCGGCGATGGCCGAGTCGGGCTGATTCTAGATCTCGAGGGCGTCTTTCGGGGCGGCGTCAAATGACAGGCCATCCGATGCAACTCCCCGGTGAGCAGCACCTTCAGCCGCAGGTCGGGCCTCTTGCACTGACGCAAAAAGAGTTCGCAGCAGTTTCTGCACTCGCACGCACTGAGTTTGGCGTTGAACTGGGAGCAGGGAAGGAGCAACTGGTAGCAGCGAGGATAGGCAAGCTGATGCGAAAGCTTCGATTCTCCAGCTTCGGCGAATACTACGAGCATCTCCGGGCCGATCGAACTGGGCAGTATCTCACGCAGCTCATTGACAGTCTTACTACCAATCACACCGGCTTCTTTCGAGAGCAGCCCCACTTCGACTTTTTGCTAGAACATGTCTTTCCGGAGTGGCAGAGCACTCGTCCGATGCGCATCTGGAGCGCAGCCAGCTCGACCGGCGAAGAGCCATACACTATTGCACTTATTGCGCTCGAATACTTTGCAACTCGCGGAGGAGGCGTTCCATCTATCCTCGGCTCCGACATCTCCACACACGCCCTTGAAACAGCTCGGAAGGGCGCATATCCCGCGTCGCGGCTCCAGAGTGTATTCGCTCCCTGGCTCCGGAAGCATCTTCTGCGCGGCGAAGGCCATTGGGATGGCTGGTATCGAATGCGACCGGAAGTCATGGATATGGTCGACTTTCGTCGAATCAACCTTATCCAGCCTTTTCCCGACATAGGCCGATTCGACCTGATCTTCTGCCGAAACGTGATGATCTATTTCAGTCATCAGACCCAGGCGCAACTGATCGCACGTCTCGCGGCGTGTCTGGAACCTGGAGGTTACTTGTTCGTGGGGCATTCAGAGACACTTACCGGCATTCAGCACGGCTTACAGCACGTTCAGCCGGCGATCTATCGCATGCGAGGCGCAAAGAGGTGAAAGAGCTTGTCATCGGAGTAGGCGACGGAGGCGTGAGCCGGGATCCTGATGCGATGCTGATCACCTATGCCCTGGGATCCTGCATCGCGCTTATGCTGCACGACCCCGTCGCGCGCGTTGCCGGCATGGTGCACTACATGCTTCCGGAATCTCCAGAATCTCAGTCCGAGCAGAATGCGCGTCCCTGCAAATTCGCAGACACCGCCATCCCATTCCTGTTGCGTGCTGCTGTCGCACATGGGGCGGACAAACGCCGGCTGGTGCTCTTTGCTGCCGGCGGTGCTCAGATGATGAGCGACAATTCGATTTTCAATGTCGGCAAGCGCAATTGTCTGGCGCTCCGGAAGGCGCTTTGGAAGTTCGGGTTGGTTGCCCATGCCGAGGACATAGGTGGAACGGTGGTGCGGACCGTTCGTATGGAGGTGGGAAGCGGACGGGTATGGCTGCAATCTCCGGCAGGCAAACGGTGGGAACTGAGCCCCCGCACTCAATGTGCCACCACTCCCAGAGAGGAAAACCCATGGCGTTGAACATCCTGATTGTGGACGATTCACCGGTGATGCGAGTCTTCCTTCGCAAAGTTGTGCAACTGACCGGGTTGCCTGTCGGCGAGTACTGCGAAGCGGCCGACGGCGAAGCTGCTTTAAACGTCCTCCATGAGCGCTGGATGGATCTGGTCTTGACTGACATCAATATGCCACACATGAATGGGGAGGAGTTTGTAAGGCGCTTGGAGCGGGATGAAATGCTTCGCGACATTCCGGTAATCGTTGTATCTACAGACTCAAGTCGCGAGCGTGTGGACCGCTTGATCAAGCTGGGCGTGAGGGGTTACATCTCCAAGCCGTTCCTTCCTGAAACATTGCGCGATGAGGTTGAAAAGATCTTAGGAGTAAGGCATGTCTGAACGTGTGCTTAAACATCTCCTGGCGCCTGCCCTTGACGACGTGCTTGAAATGATGTTCTTCTCTGAGGCCTTCGGCCCATGCGAACTCGATCCAAGTGCTGACGGACTCGAGGCAAATGTCGCGTTCGCGGGCGAGACGTCTGGAAGCGTCGGCATCCGCATCTCCGAGGCAAGCGCGCGCTGTCTGGCGGCATCCTTTCTGGGTGAATCTGAGAATGCGCTAACCGGCCCTCAGATTGCGCAGGTGGTCTGCGAATTGACGAACATGCTCTGCGGATGCATCGTTTCGAAAATGACGCCACATGGCTGCTTCAATCTCGACTCTCCCGAATTACTTTGCAGACAGAGAGAACAATCAAAGGACACGTCAGTCATCCAGCAGAGCTTCGCGATTGAGCATGGGACCCTAACTGTTTCGCTGTGGTTGAGCGCCTCAGAATGATCGAGCACAACCGAATCCGAGTCCTCATCGTCGATGATTCTGCCATTGTGCGAAAGATCCTCACCGACTCGCTATCGGGTGAGCCCGATATCGAAGTTGTAGGGACCGCACCAGACCCGTTTGTCGCTCGCGACAAGATCCTGAGCATGAAGCCGGATGTCCTTACGCTAGACATCGAAATGCCGCGTATGGATGGGCTTACATTTCTCCGCAAGATCATGCACTATCAGCCCATGCCGGTGATCGTTGTTAGTTCGCTCGGAATTGCCTCCAGCCGAACTGCGCTGCAGGCACTTGAAGCCGGTGCTATTGACGTCCTCGCTAAACCCGGCGGCCCGCAGTCCGTCGGGGAGCTGCGGCTGAGCATAGCCTCCAAGATTCGAGCCGCCAGAGTCGCTCGATTGCAATCTCCGAAGGAGATGTCTCCAGCCATCCAATCCCCCGCCATTCCAAGATCGTCGCCGGCATTTTCATCCTCCGCCGTGATTGCGATTGGCGCGTCCACGGGTGGAACAGAGGCAATCCGGAGAGTCCTTGCCGATTTTCCTGAAAACTGCCCGGGAGTGGTCATCGCACAGCACATTCCGGCAGTCTTTTCACGTTCCTTCGCAAATCGTCTGAATGAGCTCTGCACAATCCAGGTTCGCGAAGCAGAAGATGGGGATAAACTCGAGCCAGGTTTAGCCCTGATCGCACCAGGCAATTTCCACATGCTGCTGCGCCGCGCTCCTTCGGGGTATCGAATAGAGATAAAAGATGGACCGCTCGTGTGCTTCCAGCGTCCGGCCGTGGATGTGTTGTTCCACTCGGTCGCGGAAGCCGCCGGATCCCATGCGACGGCCGCTATCCTTACGGGTATGGGCTCTGATGGAGTGCAGGGGATGCTCGCGATGAAGAAGGCAGGCGGCCGTACCATCGCCCAGGACGAGGAGAGTTGCGTCGTCTTTGGCATGCCGAGAGAGGCCATCAGGGCCGGGGCGGTCGATCGCGTTCTTCCTCTATCCGCGATCTCCGAGGCTCTTCTCGCCGGATCGAGGCAATCCGGTCGATAATGCTTCATCACATAGCGAAGGATTGAGAGGCATCACTCTCCCATTCGCTGCATCCAACTAAACGTCACCTTATGCCTTCCCGCAACAGAAAACCAATCGATATCTCTGCCGCAGCCCAGAAACTTCTCGGCTTCAAATCCCTTCGGCCCGGCCAGCGCGAAGCTATCCAGAGTCTCCTCGAGGGACGCGATACGCTTCTAGTTCAACCAACCGGATCAGGCAAATCTGCGGTCTACCAGATCGCCGGCAGCTTGCTTGACGGCTCTACCGTGATCGTCTCCCCCCTGATCGCGCTGCAAAAGGACCAGGCGGACTCCATCCAAGCCGCCCGCCTGGATGAAACGGCTGTCGTCAACTCGACTCTTTCCGCCAGCGAACATCAGGAAATTCTCGACCGCATCGAACAGGGCGAGATTGAATTCATCTTCCTGGCGCCCGAGCAGCTTCGCAGTCCCGAAATCCTTGATCGCCTCCGCAGTGCCGGCGTTTCGCTCTTCGCTATCGATGAGGCGCACTGTATCAGCCACTGGGGACACGATTTCCGCCCGGATTACCTGGAGTTGGCTCACATTATCGAGGCGCTCGATCGGCCGGTAGTCCTGGCCATGACTGCAACCGCTCCGAAGGAGGTCCGTGCGGAGATCGTCGAACGACTCGGAATGCGCGATCCCCGCGTCTTCGTCCATGGCTTTGATCGGCCCAACATCTCTCTCCGCGTCGACCTCTTCAGTGATGAGGACGAAAAACTCGAGTCAGTCGTCAAGCGCGTGGAATTCGCAGAGAAGCCCGGTATCGTCTACGTTGCCACGCACAAACACGCGGAGACCCTCGCAAAGGAGTTGAAGGATCGCGGGGTGGAAGCCGTCTTCTATCACGGCGGCCTGAAGGCAAGAGATCGCGAGGAGATACAGGATCGATTCATGAAAGGGGACGTTCCCGTCATCGTGGCGACCAATGCCTTCGGGATGGGAGTGGACAAGTCCGACATCCGGTTTGTCTACCATGCCGACGTGAGCGATTCCGTCGATGCCTACTACCAGGAGGTCGGTCGCGCAGGCCGCGATGGAGAACCGGCCGAAGCAGTTCTCTTCTATCGCCCGGGCGACATTTCTGCGCAGCGGTACAAAACCGGCGCAGGCCGCGTGAACTCGGCAGACCTGCAGGCAATCACCGATGCACTTGTCTCGAAGGATAAGTCAGCAAGCCCCCGGGAACTGAGTCACGATACCGGACTCTCTCAGCGCAAGGTCATCAACATCGTTCATAAATTGGAAGAAGTTGGCGCGGCTGAAAAGCTCAATTCCGGCGAAATCCAGTTGGTACAGAAGAAAACATCGGCCCAGATGCTTGAGGCTGCTTCTGAGCAGCAACAGGTTCTTAAGGAACTGAGGAGCCGTCGCCTCCAGCAGATGCAGCAATACGCAGAGAGTCGAAGCTGCCGTCGCGCATTCCTTCTGCGCTATTTCGGTGACGAACTCAGTGGCCCCTGCGGGAACTGCGACCGCTGCGAAGCAATGGGCGGGATAGCGATAGCCCGCTGAAATGCGTGGCCTGTCGTGCCGACCCTTTTCCGAGAGTGGTATCCAGGCGGGCTAGAGGAGGACTCTGATCTCCGTCGCCACTGTGGCTGTCGACGCACCTGGAAAATCGCCTTCCATATGGAGTCCTTCCACGACCATTCCCGGATCGAAGCCATGTTTTTGGCGGTTATTGCGAGCCTCGCGAAGGCCAGATGACTCCCGACCTCTCTCGTCCGGGCATGGGGCTGGAACTAAAGGTACAGGCTGCAGAGAAATTCCGGATCGTGCTCTAAACCACGCTCATTGCCTCCCCCGCATCCAAGCCCGAAGAACCGGGTGAGGAGTGTGCAATGGCGAAACAGGTTTCCGATCTGATTGTGGAGCGGCTGATTGAGTGGGGCGTCGACACCATCTTTGGCCTGCCTGGGGATGGCGTAGACGGATTCTTTGAAGCTCTGAGAACTCATCAGGACAAGATGCGCTTCATTCAGGTTCGCCATGAAGAAGCCGCTGCATTGGCAGCAGTCGGATACGCCAAGTACACGGGAAGGCTCGGAGTATGTATCGCTACTTCGGGGCCCGGCGGCATTCATCTGCTCAATGGACTCTACGACGCCAAGTGCGATCAGGTTCCGGTTCTCGCGATTACCGGCCACACATTCCACGATCTGATTGGCATGGACTACCAGCAGGACGTTGATCTCGACAAACTTTTCATGGATGTTGCCGAGTTCAACCAGCGAGTCATGGGTTCCGCGCATGCCGTCAATGTTGTTGACATGGCGGTACGGACCGCCTATGGGCGTCGCGGTGTCGCGCACATCTGCATTCCCAAGGACATCCAGGAGTGGCCAGTCTCCGAAAAGATGCGCAGCTCTGCAAATGTGAAAGGTCACAGCGGCGATTGGGAGCACCCGCCCACATCCGTTCCGGCGGAATCATTGCTGCGTCAGGCCGCTGAGATCATCAATGACGGCTCGCGCATCGCAATCCTCGTGGGCCGCGGAGCATTGAAGGCCCGTGAAGAAGTCACGCAGCTGGCGGAAACCGTCGGGGGGCCCGTCGTCAAGGCCCTGCTCGGAAAAGGAGTGCTTCCTGATCGCAGTCCGTACACAACTGGCGGCATTGGCCTGCTCGGCACCGCGCCCTCTGTCGATGCGATGGAAGAATGCGACACGCTGATCATGATCGGTACCAGCTTCCCATATATGGATTTTCTGCCCAAGCCCGGTCAGGCTAAATGTGTGCAGATCGAACTCGATCCGACCCGCGTCGGTTTGCGTCACCCCGTGGATGTCGCGCTGGTCGGCGATGCGAAGGCCGTGCTCCACCACCTGCTGCCGCTCCTCAAGAAGAAGAGCAACAAGTTCCTTAAGAAGTCGCAGGACCGAATGAAAACCTGGAACGAACTGATGGAGGAGCGCGGCACCCGCACTGACATGCCGATGAAGCCGCAGGTCGTCACCTACAACCTCAACAAGTTCTTGGAAGACGACGCCATCGTCACGGCCGACAGCGGAACCATTGCAACGTGGTCTGCGCGCCAGATCGACATGCGCGGCAACATGCAGTTTTCACTCTCCGGTTCGCTGGCAACGATGGCAAATGGTTTGCCATATAGCATCGGCGCCGCGGCGGCTTACCCCGGGCGTCAGGTCGTCTGCATTGTCGGAGACGGCGGGCTGAGCATGCTGATGGCGGACCTCGCAACTCTAGTGAAATACAAGATGCGCGTAGCTGTCGTCGTGGTCAAGAACAACGTGCTGGGTCAGATCAAGTGGGAACAGATGATCCTCGAAGGCAATCCCGAATTCGGTGTTGAACTGCATCCCATCGACTTCGCAAAAGTGGCAGAAGCTTGTGGCGCGCGCGCTTTCACGATCGAAAAGCCCGAAGAAGCTGAAAGTACTTTTCGTGAGGCTCTCGCGTTTTCCGGCCCCGTTCTCATTCAGGCTGTCGTCGACCCGAATGAGCCGCCAATGCCCGGCAAGGTAACCACCGAGCAGGCATATAAATTCGCCAAGTCTCTTGTCCGAGGGCAGAAGGATGCGGCGAAAATTCTCGCGACGATTGCTGAAGATCGACTGCGTGAGGTGATCTAAGGGCAGCGACGATTGAAATGGTCAGGCGACCGCAGCGTTGGCTTCGAGAGTGAAGTCGGCAAGCAGGGGCAGATGATCAGAAGCAACGAGCGCCTTTCTGCTCCGCCATATCTTGGTGTGCTCCAGCTTCAGTGGCTCTTCATAGTAACAATGATCCAGGCTCAGAAGAGGCAGGACCCCCGGATATGTCCGTTCGAAGCGGAACGGCGGCCGTGGTCGATGGCTCAAAAAGCTTCTCTGCAGTAGTTTCGTTGTCCGTCCGCGAGTCCACTCGTTGAAGTCGCCGATTACGATCCGCGGTCCATTCAGGTCAGGCTTGGCGAGAATTTCATCCCCGATCAAAACTTCGATTTGTTTCCGCCGTTCCATGTAGCCAGTCCCAAAATGCACGTTGAAGACGTTGACCCTGATGCCCTGTCCCACATCGATCACACAATGCAAAACTCCGCGCTCTTCGCGTCGCGATCGCGTGATGTCATGAGTGTGCGCCTCCAAAACAGGGAACCGCGACAGGATCATGTTGCCATAGCGACCGCCGTGAAGCGGGCGCGTCTTTCCAAACGCGATATGCAGCTTGGGAAAAGCCTCCGCTATTCGGTTCGCCTGGTCGAACTTCCCCGTCCCTCCGGGAGCATCCACAATCTCCTGCAGGCAAAGAATATCCATATCGAGTTCCGCAATCACGCGGATCACGCGTTCCGGCGAAATCGTTCCGTGGATACCGCGACACTTATGCGTGTTGTATGAGGCCACTCGAAATTGAATCAACGGTTTGCTCATTGCTGTCGCTCGAATACCAACCCCATTAATTCTGTCGCGCGTTCCGTTACTGGCCGGTGCTGCCATTCCTGCAGCGAAATCTTCCGGCTCTGTTCAAGATCCAACGCCAAATCGTTTTCAAACCGCATCGCAACATTCGGATCCCGAAGAGCCAGGTTTACTTCATCATTGATTCCGAAAGAGCGATTGTCGAAATTCGTGGAACCCACTACCACCCAAAGATTATCAATGCACAATACCTTTGCGTGAATCATCGACGGCTGGTATTCGTACACCTCAGCGCCCGCCTTCAGCAACCCGCCATAGCCTGCGCGGCTCGTGCTGCGCGTAACCATATGATCGCTCTTTCGGCCGGGAACGAGAATCCGCACTCGAAGCCCGCGTTCCACAGCACCACACAATTCTTTCATCAAGCTTCTATCGGGAAGAAAATAAGGTGTCGTGATCGAAATGCTTTCCCGCGCCGAAGCGAGCAGCAGCTGAAAGAGGATTCGCGCGCGGGTGCCTCCGCCCACAGTAGGCGTACTGTTCACCACCATCGCCACCAATGGATGCTCGTTTCTGATGCTGGGAAAATATGCTTCTCCCGTCAGCAGTTCGCCCGATGTAGCAAGCCAGTTCTCCGCAAACGTCGCCTGCAAATTGCAGACCGCCTCGCCCTCAATTCGAACCGCTGAATCGCGCCAGCGAGGGTGTCCCTTTGTGCCCACATACCACTGATCCGCGATACCGGCGCCACCGATAAACGCCACGTTTCCGTCTACAATCATCAGCTCCCGGTGGGTGCGGTTATCCAGGTGCATGAGTCGATACCAGCGCGGACCGTTGTACCACTCGACTTTACCGCCAACTCCCACCAGCGGCGCCAAATACCTCTTCGTTGTCCCCGCGCTTCCGAAAGCATCAATTACCAGGTTCACCCTCACGCCAGCCCGAGCCCGCTCGGTCAGCACTTCGACATATTGATCCGTGATCTTGCCCTTCTGGAAGATGTAGGCCTCGATATTCACGCTCCGCTTCGCATTACGAATCGCTTCCAGTTCCGCCGGATAGAATGACGGGCCGTTCGTGAGCACCTCCAGGGTGCCGGTCCGGTTCACCTGCGCATCGCTCAGCGCTTCCAGCACCTGCAGGAAACGTTCCGAATCGTTTGGGGGCAGGTCGTTGCGATCGCTCAACTCGTATTTCGGTGTGGGGCCGATCAGCGCTCCGATCAAGGAGGAAGCCACCAGCACCAGAGCAACGATGCCTAGCACCGCAACGCTAGTCGGCACAGAAACGACCATCAGACACACAAGCACGTCAACTTAGATGCGCTCAGGGGGGCAATGGTTCGGGCTTGAACGTCTCGGTTTTCTACGAAGGTTTGAGGTTATTCGCGTTCAGGCAGGTTCTGCAGGTCGATACCCAATTGCTGGCATTTCTTGTAAAGATGGCTACGCTCCAGCCCCAGAGCCTTTGCCGTCTGCGTGACGTGTCGCCCATGCCGTAGAAGCTCCGCGAGCACGGTCTCCCGTTCGAAGGCGAGGACTCTCTGAGCCAGTGGAGCATCCGCATTCACCTCGACGGACATACGCCCAAGCCCGGAGGCATCAGTTGCAGGAAGAGCTAGCCGCACATCTTCCGCTTCAACTTGAGTTCCTGCCAGCAGCAGTAGCCGTTCCACCACGTTTCGTAACTCGCGAATGTTGCCGGGCCACGAATACTCTTTCAGCAAATTGATTGCTCCACTGCCGAACGGCACCGGCTTCCAGCCGTTCTGTGCGCTCACCTGCCGCGCGAAGTGATCGACCAATGCCGGCAGATCCTCACCGCGTTCCCTGAGCGGCGGAAGGGTCAGCGGGAACACGACGACGCGGTGGTAGAGATCGCGCCTGAACCCGCCGCTCTCTACAAGCTGCTCAAGGTTCCGGTGGGTCGCCACAACCACTCGCACGTCCACCTTGGTTGTCTTGTCTCCACCGATCCGCTCCACCTCGCCCTCTTCCAGCACGCGCAGCAGCTTTGCCTGCATTGCGATGGGCATATCGCCGATCTCGTCGAGGAAGAGTGTTCCGCGGTGCGCCTGCTCAAACTTCCCGTTATGACGTTGTGCTGCTCCGGTAAACGAGCCTTTCTCGTGCCCAAACAACTCGCTCTCGATCAACTCAGCCGGAACCGCCGCGCAATTCAGCGTGACGAATGGCCCATGAGTTCGCTGGCTCTTCTCGTGCAACGTGCGTGCTACCAGCTCTTTGCCGGTGCCTGTTTCGCCGTAGATGCAGACGCGAGTCTCGCTGGCTGCAACGCGCTCGATCTGCGCCATAACTCGCCGCATTGTCTCGCCCGTCCACACCATTGTGTGTTTGCCCACGCGCGTGCGTAGATCGCGATTCTCCGCTTCCAGGCGCGTCAATTTCATCGCGTTATCGAGCGTCACAAGCAGCTTTTCAGTCGAGAGCGGCTTTTCCAGGAAGTCCAGCGCACCCAGCCGCGTAGCTCGCACCGCCATTTCGATATGCGCCTGGCCGCTCATCATCACCACGGGAGCGGCGACCTCGGCCTTTTTCAGATCTTCAAGCAGTGCAAGTCCATCGCGCTTCGGCATCACCACATCGCTCAGTATGAGATCGAACGGTTGCGCCTGTGCCAGCTCGAGCCCACGCGCTGCGTTGTCGCAAACCACGGCCTCATGCCCGGCGAGCCGAAAAGCACGCGACAGCGAAGCAAGCGTGTTGGCTTCGTCATCAACGATCAGAATCTTTGCGCTCATGCGTCAGCCCTCGGCAGCGTAATCACGAATGTTGCGCCCTGTCCTTCGCAGCTCTCCACCGCTATAGTACCTGCGTGGTCCGCCACAATGCTTTGCACGATCGCCAGCCCCAGCCCCGTTCCGTGCTGCTTGGTGGTGTAGTAGGGCGTGAAGAGTCGCTCGCACTCCTCCGGCGTCATCCCCTGTCCTGTGTCCGAAACGCGAATCTCCACATTGTGTTGGCGATTGCCGGCAGAGATTGTCACCGTTCCGCCCTCCGGCATCGCGTCTTTTGCATTGAGCACGAGGTTTGACAGCGCACGATGGATAAGTTCCGGATCAACCATCAGCGGCATGGGAGCCTCCTCGAGCTTCATGACCACTTCGATCCTTGGTCCGTCCTCACCCGCAGCCGCATACAGGTTGCGCACCCGCGACACGGCATCTCTTGCGTCGATCCGCTCCAATTCGGGTTTCGGCATTTTGCTGAAGTCGCTGAACCGCCCAATGATCTTCTTGAGATTCCCAATCTCCATGCTCAGCGTCTGCGTGCTTTCATTGAATACCTCGTCGAACTCTGCCGGCGGCAACTGCCGTGCACGTGCCAGGTTCTCCACTGTCAGCTGCAGTGGAAATAGCGGATTCTTCAGCTCGTGCGCCAGCCTTCGTGCAAGTTCGCGCCATGCAGCCACCCGCTCGCTTTGCACCAGTTTCTCCCGCTGATTTGCAAGCTGCTCCGTCATGTGGTTGAAGCTGCGCGCCAGCACGCCGACCTCATCATTCCCGCCAACCGGAACACGCGCATCCCAGCTTCCGCTCGCAACTTCCTCCGCAGCTCTCGCCAGTTGCTCGATCGGCCGGGAAACGCGTGCAGCAATCCACAAGCTGAATACAATTGCCAGCAGAATCCCGGCCGCCGCTACACCATAGGCGATAGTCCGAATCTGTTGCTGCTCCGCCACAAGCCCGCTGCGAGAGATTGCGACTGTCAGAACGGCCAACGCTAGTCCGTCTGAATTTTTAAGCGGAATTGCGGTGGCAGCCACGCTGTCTTGCCGGCTCGGCGTCAAGTAGAGAATTCCGCTTGCCTCGTGTCCACTCGTGCGTGCCCGTTCGATCAGTGCGGCATACCTCTCGGCGCTGGGCACGACCCCGTCCGCGCCGACGAGTCTCTTCGGGTCGAACCTGTGAACTGCATCTCTGCCGGCTCTGCCCGGGCCGCCTTCCTCGCTGTACAAGCCCACTTGCATCCCCGGAGCAACTGGGAGATCCGCGAGAAAATTCTGGTCCATCCGTACGCCGCCGACGAGCCTTACGGCCGGCTCTGCTCCTCGGATTACGCGCACTGCGAACAGCCCGAGTGGCGTGCTTCCGTCCGACAATTCCTCGCGTTTCAGAAATGAAGTTTGTGCGACGTTGTTCGCCGCCGGCTCCGGATAACCAAATCGCGCGGGCCATTGGGCGGAGCTCACGATGGAGCCATCCGGCCCTACAATCTCCAGAAAGTCCAATCGCGCATCCTGCGCCAGCATCTGGGCCTCATTCAGAAATGGAGAGGCATCGCTCGATTGCACCAGCTCAAACGCCATATTCCGGACCCGCTCTTCCGCCGAGATGCGATCGATCGATGCGGCAACATCCGCTGACCGATGTTGAAACTCGCGTTGAAACTGGCTGACAAACAATGAGGTCTCGTCCCGATCGCGGCGCTCAAACACCTCCCTGATCCGCACCAGAACAGTCCACGCAACTGCTGCTACCGCCGCCGCAACGGTGAGCGAAAACAGCAGTAGCAGTTTCTGGCGAAGGCTCAACGTGCGTCCTCCATGGAAGTACCTGCCAAATCAGGCGTCCCGTCAGCGCGTACACGCAGATCTCTAATCCTCGCCCCGCTCGCATACCCCAGTGGCAGATCAACCAATGTAATAATCTTTCGATTCTCCAAAATCGTCTGCTCTCGTTTATAGAGATCGGCGGATGTTTGCTCGGTCACAGGAACAAGTGCGTCGGCATCCCAGAGTATCCGCTCGAGGGCTGCCGAAGGATCATTCCCCGAAATCAGAAACTTTCTGAGCATAAGATCGGAATGCTGCACCCCTACCGGGGCCATCTGCACATTGAATCCCGCTTCGCGCAGATTCAATGCTATTCGCTGGCCGGCAAGCTGCATCGCGCCCTCGCCTTCCACGCTTAACGTAAGCTCACCTGTTGCCAGGCCTCCCCGCAACTCGTGAGCCTTATTCAGGTCTCGAGCTGTCGGAAACAAAAAAGAGTATCCACTCATCTTCTGCGGAAGAAGGCTCGCAGTCACCTCTCCCTGCTTCTGGAAGATCACGTTATAGAGAGCGCTCCGATCAACTGCCGCTGCAATCGCTCCGCGCACCTTTACGTTCGCCAGCAATCCCGCATCACTTACCTGCAGTGCAAGCAGCACAATCGGTGGCGACGTGAGTACCGATAATCGTTGCTGTTGCGCCTGCCGCAATTGCTCCGCCGGAACTTCGACCAGGTCCGCGCGTCCCAGGCCCAGATCTAGCCATTGGTCTCGAATGGAGCGATGCACGCGAATTTCGACCGAATCGGCGAATGGCCGTCCCGACCAGCAGTTTTCATTCGCAGCCAGCGCAAGCACTCCATTTTTGAAGTCGCTCGCCTGGAAGGGCCCCGTCCCCATCGCGCCCGCCGGAGTCTTGCCGTCTGCGTTGGCTGTGAGCGCGATCAGGAATTGATCGCTGGCTAGCAGTGCAGGCAGATTCGGCATCGACGAATCGTTGGTGAAGATTACGAGCGGTCCAACAGCCTTTACGGCATCCCATGGACAACGGGCGCTGCACGATGCCTTAAGCGATGCGACTACTGTTGCGGAAGTGAGCACCGTCCCATCGTGGAAGCGCACTCCGGGCCGCAACCTGAATTGCCAGCGATGAAAGCTGTTGTCCTGCTCCCAACTGATCGCCAGCGCCGGTTGCAATGCGCCGCTCGGGTCCAATTGCGTCAGCCCGTCATATACGAGCCGCCGCGCAATGCCGCTAGGCCGCTGCCACGGATCACCCGCAACCTCCACCCGCAAAGTTCCGCCGTAGTGCGGGCGCGTTCGCGCCGTCGCACCAAGCGCCGCGAGCGTAAATACGAAGCTAATTGCAAAGCGCCGAAACACGGTCCACCTCGTATTCACCCGCACCATTCCGCACCACTGCCATTGCGCTTTTGCCGTCCTGCGCAGTCCATAGCGCAGTCACTGTTCCATCCATCCCAAGCGCGTTGCTTTCGGGAATCGCCTCGAGTGCGGGGATTCCAAACGCTCTCAGGCTGTCATTCGCGGCCTCGCCGGAACTCGACGTAATAACCTGCGTGCCCATGCCACACCCTGAACGAACTACGGCAAGGTCGCTGCCCCAGTCGCGCGCACCTGCAATCGGGCGCATCACGCCGTTCTCCACAGTCTGGACTTTCCCATCTACACCGGCCAGTAGAACTGCCGCACCACCCGCAGGCCGTGGGATCATTCCGGCCGCATAGAACGGTGGTAGATCTACGCCAATGTTCGGCGTAACTACTCCCGTAAAGAAGTCGCGGGCCGCGTTGTAAAAGGCCTTCAGCGCGGGAGCGCTGCTCGCATCCGCGCTTTGATACACCGGCCAGGGATCGTCGCTCGCCCGACACCGCACCGTCCATCCGCTGTCTTGCGCCGCGCCGTTCAGGGGCAGGGAATAGCTCCCGCTACATTGAGTTCCCGGCGCATAGGCGGTGAACGATCCGCCATCTGCCGTGGGCAACAGAATCCCACGCGCGTCGCGCGCAAGCTTCGAAGACATCGCAAACGAGTTTGATTCTATCCACCGACCTCCCGCTGATGAGAACACAGATATCCGATCATCGAACATCACCACCAGATGCCCATTGATCTCCGCCGCTGCCAGAATCGGATCGTCCCGCATGGTTCCGCCGCTTCGAGCGACGAGGCTGGGCATCTTCTCTTTTCGCAGCACAACCCGTTCGTTCGTCGTACGAATCGCCGACGCTTCTCCAGCGCCCACGTGCACCATCGTTACCCGCGTTTCATTCCCCTCGATTACTTCTGCTACCCACAGGCGTTCGCGCGCATTCTCGCTCAAGGTCACGCGAATCGCATTCGCGCTCTCGGTGCCTCCGGCCAACACGCCCCGCGCCTTCAGATCCTGCTCGATCAGTTTTCGGATCGACGGGATCTCGCCCGCTTGAATTGTCGAAAGATTGCGGACTGTCAGCTGCGCCTGTCCGGGCCCAAGGATATCGGCGATCTGTCCCGCCAGTTCCGCCGCTGGTTGCGACCACGGGCTTTGGGATTGTTGAAGCTGCGCTCCCAATGCCGTGCATCCGATCGCCCAGCACACCACCAGCGCCACTGTCACGACCACCCTCATTGCCCTCATCGCTTCTCGCTTGTTCTGCGCGGATTATATCGTCTGCGGAGCTTCACGTTTCGTGCTTGGGGCAGAGCGCGTATTCCGCAGTAATCAGCGAGGAGGCGCACTCGCGTCTCCTCGCCACTCGCCACCCCCGGCTAATGTCCCGACTTCGGCTCCGTCTCTGCCTCCGACTCCATCTCCTGCTTCACCACCGGCGCGTTCGCCATATTCTTGAACACATCATTGGCGAAGAAGAACTTCCCATCGGACGGCACCATCACCACCTGGATCTTGTCAGATAAGCGTTCCGCCACAATCTTGTTAATCAGTAACGGCGATTTGTTCAGCAAGGACGCCTCACCTGTCATCCGCTCCGCATTCGCAGCAGCGATCAGCTTGATGCGGCTGGCCTCGGCGTCGGCCAGCAGGTTGCGTCTCTGCAGCTCAGCCTTGCTATCGATAACCTTCGCCTCGGCCTCGGCCTGCGCGTTCTGGATTGTTGACTCCTTCCGCGCCTCCGCCTCGAGCTTCGTCTGCTCAATCTGCTTCTGCTTCAGCGGCAGGGTGTACTGCATCGCGTCCGCCTCACCCTTGGCTTCGATCACCTTGGCCTGCGCATCGCCCTCTGCATGTTTCGCCTTCTGCTTTGCCTCAGCCTCGGCCTGCAACTCTGCAATGCGCACCTGCTTCTGCTGGATGTCGGTATCGATCGCCATCTGATCGTCCTGCTGCTCCTTGAGTAGCAGTCCTTCCAGCCCCTTTGCATACTGCTCGGGCAACTGAATGTCAGACAGCATCACCTCTTCCACCACGATGCCATCGGTCGCCAGCTTCTTGGTAATGATTCCGGCGGCCCGGTTCCGTACCTCCTCGCGTTTGCTCGAGAAGATTTCACGCACTGTGTACGAAGGCGCCAGTTCACGCCACGCGCTCGCCACTACCGGAGGAACGAGCTGCTGATCCGCCGGCTGGGTTAGGTGCGCCTGCACGCTCGAAAGCTTGTTCGGATCGAGCCTGTACCGTACCGTCACGGCCAGACCGATATTCAGGCCTTCGCGCGATTGAACCGTCATATTGTTCTTCGTGCCAGGCTTGCCCGCGTCTGCGACACCCGCGGTAAAAAGGTGATCGCGCAGGTCGAACATTTGCACGCTCTCAACCATGGGCGTCATGAAATGCAGCCCTGGATATAGCGTTCCCGGCTCAGTTCCGCCGATCTGGCTAACCCTGACTCCGCCCATGCCGCTTGGCACCACCACCATGCTTCCTGCGATCATCATTGGCACGCATGCCACCAGCGCAAGCGCAACCGGTCCCTTCCACACGATCGGCCCAGGCTCGGGCTCCGTCACTCCGGATTCGAGAAGCATTCCCTCGCCCCCGGATTTCTTTCTCATCGCATACCGCAGCTGCATCCACAATCCATGCAGCGGAATGCCAGCCGCAACAGTGATCAACACCATGCCGATAATCATCAACAACGTCTTCAGCGCGATCATTTTCCGCCTCCCAAGTCCCGGAGTTCAAAGTTTCCGGGATCCCCGCAAGCCGGTCTCAGGTTTGTGGGATCGTTTCCGTTCTTGTGCTCTACCCGTCCGCGACTTTTATGGGCCGCCCCGTGTTTCCTGGTTCCCGGCCATGGAGCAATCAATAGCCGGACCAGCCCGCCAAACGTCAGTTCTTCAAACAGCAGCGCCGCCGCTACCGGCAACAGCGCTGCCCCCAACCCGCTCATCGCATCGGCTATCAGACTCATCGCCGCACCCCTTACTTTTCTGCGGCGACAACTTCGTTCGTCGCCTCTGAATTCGTTGGCACAACTGCTGAGCTCGCAATCACGAGTGGCTGCTCAACGCTGGCCGGCTTCTGATCGTCGAACAACTGCGCAGTCTCGTCGTTGCGCTCGCCGATCAACTCCACCGTGTCGCCCACGTGAACCATCTCATACATCTCTTCCAGATCCTTCCGCGCCATCCGGATGCATCCGTGCGAAGCGGCCTTGCCAATCGACTTCGGTTCGTTGGTCCCGTGGATTCCGTAGCCCTTGACACTCAATCCCATCCACCGGGTCCCCACCGGATTCCCCGCTCCCGGCTGAACAACCTTGCCCTCATGCTGGTACACCGGATTTTTGACCCGCCGCTGAATAGCGAAAGTCCCCACAGGACTTGGCGTGGATGGCTTGCCGACTGCGACCGTGTAGACCTTCTTCACCTGGCCGTCTTCCACCAGCGCCAGCTTGCGATCTTCCAGGCTGACCACGATCGTCCGCTTGACCTGAACAGTCACGGCAGGAGTCGTCACTGCCGGCGCGCTCGCCTCTTGCCCCATTGCCTCAACCCCCATCACCATCGCCGCGCTCACCGCCACCGCCCATTTGCTCAGCCCGTTCGCTTTCATCGCGTCCCCCAACCGGTGCTGCATCGTTCAACGCAATGGCATATTGCAGCCCCCATTCCAAATGGAGAAACTATGAAAATAAAGGAGTTAATGTCCCGAAAACGTGTTCGTTTTTGTGTGCGAAGAAACACAATGTGTCACACCTGACACGCTCGATCACGCAGGATCACCGGCTGGGATCGACCCGCTTTGCTGGACAAGGTGCAAAGTCTTTCAGAACGTGCTGAACGGAGATTTTCGGTCAGTTCCCGCCTGATATGTTGGCTCAAGTGGCCACTCACCTCACCATCGCCATCGATACAGGCGGAACATTCACCGACTGTGTCTACCGTGTCGCAGGCCGTGTGGAAGTGCTCAAGGTCCCCTCCACCCCCGACGATCCCAGTCGCGCAATCCTGGAAGCGGTCCGGAGAATCTGTGTTCTGGTTCCAGCCGAAAAGGTCGAAGTCCGCCACGGCACCACCGTGGCCACAAATGCGTTACTGGAGCGAAAAGGCGCGCGCGTCGCGTTCGTCACCACAGAGGGCTTCGAAGACACGCTCGCCATCGCACGCCAAGCCCGGCCGAATCTCTACGACTGGAACCAGCACCGACCCGCCCCCATCACCGATCTTTGCTTCGGCGTTCCCGAACGCGTGGCTCCCGACGGCTCTGTACTGTCTGCCCCGACAAAATCCTCGCTCGACCAACTCCGGCGCTCGATCCGCGACAGCCACGCCGAATCCATCGCCGTCTCGCTTCTGTTTTCGTTTGTGAATCCCCTACACGAACAGGCGATTGCGAACGCACTAGGCTCGCTGCGTCTGCCCATCTCCCTTTCGCACCAGATCCTCCCCGAGTTCCGCGAATACGAGCGCGGCAGCACCGTCGCGCTCAACGCATACATCGCACCGCGCATGCAGAGCTACATTCGATCGCTCGAAAGGGGCCTGGCGCGCCGTCACGCAACCCTCAGCATCATGCAATCATCGGGTGGAATCCTCTCTGCTTCATCCGCCGCTCGCGAGCCCGTACGCACCATCCTCTCCGGTCCCGCCGGAGGAGTCATTGGAGCGCTCAGTGTCGCCCGAACGGCCGCCATCGATCGCATTCTCACCTTCGACATGGGTGGCACATCGACAGACGTTGCGCTTCTCGATGCGGGGCCCCGGGCGACAGGTCCACGTCGCTGGGGTGGAGATGCCACCCGCGAACCGCCCACAACCAGCGAAGGCCTCGTCGAAGGACTTCCCGTCAGCATCCCCATGCTCGACATCCATACCGCCGGCGCAGGGGGCGGCTCTCTCGCCTGGATGGATACCGCAGGCGCACTTCAGGTCGGTCCGCAGTCCGCCGGAGCTGATCCTGGCCCGGCTTGCTATGGCCGCGGCCGGCAGGCCACGGTCACCGACGCAAATCTCGTCCTAGGCCGCCTGCATCGCGATCATTTTCTTGGCGGAGCGATGAAACTCGATGACGCTCGCGCGCGTGCGGCGGGCTCAGCGGTTCCAACCAAATCATTCGCGACCCTCGAACATCTCGCCGAGGGAATCATTCGCGTTGCCAATGCCCGGATGGAATCTGCTCTCCGTCGCGTGTCTGTCGAACGCGGCTTCGATCCGCGCACCTTCACGCTGGTTGCATTCGGCGGAGCGGGCCCACTCCACGCCTGCGCGCTCGCTCAATCACTCGGCATCCGCCGCGTTCTGATCCCAAGTGCTCCCGGGGCACTATCAGCACTGGGCATCCTCGATGCCGACCTCCGCCGTGAATTCTCGCGCACCGTGATGCTCCCACCCGGTTCGCCCCAGATCGCCAGTACCTTTCGTGAACTCGAACACGAGGCGCGCAACACCTTCGCCAATGAAGGCGTTCGCCCCATCCTCAAGCGCTCCGCGGATCTTCGCTATCACGGTCAGGGTTTTGAACTCCGCATCGAATGGTCTGCGAAAGCCGTGTCTCGATTCCATCAGCTGCACGCACAATCCTACGGCTACTCTGATTCATCTCGCTCCGTTGAAATCGTAACTCTGCGTGTTCAGGCAATCGCGCGGCGCACAAAGCAGCGCATCAAACGCGCAACCGTGATCAAATCCGACGCAAGGCCAGCATTGATCTCAAAGCATCGTCTTTTCGAAGGTGGGCACTGGCGCGATGCGGCGCTGTACGATCGCTCGCGGCTCCAGCCTGGACATCGAATTACCGGTCCCGCCATCATCATCGAGCTCTCTGCCACAACGTATCTGCCCACCGGCTGGGCTGCTTCGGTCGATGCATTCAGCAATTTGATCCTCGCGCCAAAAGCAGGAGCCCACCCATGACCGTGCATCGCCAACTCGATCCCGCCGAGATTACCGTGATCGGTCACGCACTTCACTCTGTCGCGGTGGAGATGGGCGTTGCGCTGCGTCGTACCGCCTTCTCGCCCAATATCAAAGAGCGTCGCGACTACTCCTCTGCTGTCTTCTCCGTTAAGGCCGGGGTCCCCACAGACAGGTCTTCGTCTGTCGGGTGGGAAGCCGGGGTCCCCACAGACAGGTCTTCGTCTGTGGGGTGGAAGGCCGGGGTCCCCACAGACAGGTCTTCGTCTGTGGGGTGGAAGGCCGACCTGATCGCAATGGGAGACGACATGCCCGTGCATCTGGGCTCGATGCCGATGTCCGTGGCAGCTGTTCTTGCCGATCTGCGCCTCGGGCCCGGCGATGTCGCTCTGCTCAACGACCCTTATCGCGGCGGTACACATCTCCCGGACATCACGATGGTCGCGCCGGTATTCCTTCCCGGCCGTAAGCGCGCAGCTTTCTATGTTGCCAACCGCGCTCACCACGCGGATGTCGGCGGCATGTATCCGGGCTCCATGGGCCCCTGCCGCGAGATCGCGCAGGAGGGCATTCGCATCCCGCCCGTGAAGCTTATGCGCGCCGGAAAGATGGACAAGCAGCTTCTGTCCACAATCCTCGCAAACGTGCGCACGCCGCGCGAGCGCGAGGGCGACCTCACCGCACAACTCGGCGCATGCCGCATCGGTGCAACCCGCATGCTCGAACTTGTCGAGCGCTTCAGCTACGCGCGTCTGATTGCCGGTGTCGCGGCTATGCTTTCCGGCTCTCAACGCCTCATGCAAAGCCTGCTCGCGTCGCTTCCGGCGGGTGAGTGGACCGCGGAAGACTTTCTTGACGATGATGGCGTGTATCCTGATCCCATCGCCATTCGCGTGAAAGTCGTCACCGATCCCAAGCGGCGCCGCGCCATCGTCGATTTTGCAGGCACAGCCCCACAGGTTCCCGGTTCCATCAACGCCGTCTACGCCATCACCTGGTCGGCTGTCTTCTACGTTTTCCGGTGTCTGCTCCCGTCTGAAGCATTTGCAACTGCAGGGCTCATGCGCCCCGTCAAGGTTCTCGCGCCTGAAGGTTCCGTAGTCAACGCGCGCCCCCCTGCAGCGGTTGCAGGCGGGAATGTCGAAACTTCGCAGCGTATCGTAGACACGCTGATGCGCGCCCTTGCTCCAGCATTGCCCAATCGCATTCCCGCTGCGAGCTCCGGCACCATGAACAACCTGACGATCGGAGGAATCGATCCCAGGCCCGGTCCGCAATTTGCCCAGCCTTACACCTATTACGAAACAATCGCCGGAGGTCACGGAGCTTCGCCGCAATCACACGGCGCGAGCGGGCATCACGCGCACATGACCAACTCGCTCAACACGCCTGTCGAAGCGCTGGAGTATGCATATCCCTTCCGGATGATTCGTTATGCCATTCGTCGCAACTCCGGCGGGGCAGGGAAGCACCGCGGCGGTGACGGCATCATTCGCGAAATTGAACTTCTCGGCGATGCGCAGGTCACTCTGCTCGCTGATCGCCGCGCAATTGAACCATGGGGTCTTACCGGTGGAGATGCCGGCACAAAAGGAAAGACCCTCATCATCACCAACGGCGAAGAGCATTCACTCCCCGGAAAATGCACGCGCGAACTTCCTGCCGGCACACGCATCCGTATCGAATCTCCCGGCGGTGGCGGCCTGGGAAGGCGAAGAGCTGACAGCTAAAAGCTAATAGCTAACAGCAAGAGGAATGCCCAGGCAAAGTGCCCGGGCATTGTTGTTCCCTCGTCCCCTTGGTCCCTTCGACCCCTGCTTCTCTACGATCGCAAATTCTTGTGCAACACATGTTCCGCAATATCCGGCCAGAATTCGCGGAATGTATTCGTCAACGCGTCGCGCGCGATTGCGTATCCCCATTTCTGCGCCAGCGCGCCCCCCGAAGTATCCGAACTTGGGTAGTAAGTTGTCCCGATCCCCTGTGCAATTGCGCGCCCCATCAGTTCGGAGGCGTTCACAGTGTTGTGCCCGTGATAATTCGGTGTGATGAAGACCCGGGTTGACGAATAGGCTGCGCGTTTCCACAGAGGCCCTTCGCCCTTCGCATAGTAACGCTCATCCTCATGTAGAACGGCGGGCAGCGCGAAAATCACCCAATAGTTCCCATCAGTCTTGTCAACAAATCCGCGCCAGTAGTAACTCCAAAACCCAGGAACACCTTTGCCGAAAGACTTATGCGTGTCCTCGCCTTCCGCGATCATCGACGTCAGCCCCACAAATACAAACGACGAATAGTCAAAGCTGTTCTCCGTTGCAATCTTCAACGCCTGCCTGGCGGTAGGTGGCGGCGGGATAGCGCCCGCGCTCACAGCCCGGTAATTCGGCATGATGCCAAGAATGCGCTTGGGCTGTTGCTTTCGCTTCGGGGCGCCCTCATTTGCCGGAGCCTGCTTCGAGTTCGGATCCTTCACCTGCGTCTGCTGCGGCTCAGGAGCGTCGGGAAGATTCAACGTCTCGTCTGCGCGGTCGATCGTAGAAAAGGGAAGGGCATGCGCTGTTGTACTTTGCTGCGAAAACGCCAGAGTACTTGCCGCCAAAACAAAGCCGCACAATGACAGCCGTAAACAAGGATGCATTCAATCACCAAATCCAGCAGGCGCTGGGATAGCCAGGGATGCCGGGGCCCCTTCGAAACGCTTGATTCGCTCAGGCCGGTCCGGGAATTCGCAGGGCAGCAACCTTCACCAATCGAAGGCTGTGCCTATAACAGGCTACTTGATGTTGTATGAAACGGCGAATCTCCGTCTCAGTATTGATCCTTCGCGCCTGGCGTCAGCTTCTTGATAATGAACTCCTGGATCACCGTGCTCACCATGCGCTCACCTGTGCTGAGAGCGAACCCCGTGAAGACCAGGCTCGCCCCACGATTTGACTCGGGATAGTAGGCATTCGAAAGCGCGCCCGAAATCAGGTCGCCGCCCATACTTGAAAAATTGATTTCGTTCTTCCCGTTATCTCCGCGGCAAATAAATGGCGCAGACATCGCATGCATCAGCCGCGATTTTGTTGTGCCCGTGCCTTGATAGAAATAGCGCGGATCCTGGTGCAGCAACGACGGCAAAATCGCTCCGCCGAACATGATGTCGGTAACTCCATCGGCATATACCGCTCCAAACCGCTCGCCATATCCGACAGCACCTTGCTGGTAATTGGGAGTGTCGCCGGCCTGGTTCATTCCAGCCAGTGCCGCTGCGCCAATGATGCTCACCGGATCCGTTGCAGCCTTGTATGCCATCTGGAATTTCAACTTGCTCGTGAGCGGAACCGCATGCTTCGAGTCATACACGACATAGAAATTCGGAATGAAACCAAGTACCCGCTGCTGTTCCTCGAGCCGCACCTGTTGCGCCGCGATCTGTTCCGTCGATGAGTACACCGTCACTGACGAAACGCCCGCGTCGATCTTCAGCTTGATATCCGTTATGCCGAAGAATTGGCCCGCAGCCAGAGTGATGGGCGGAGAACTCCATTTCTCAAATCCATTCGCTGTGACCGTAATTCGATACGGTCCGCCAGGCTTTAACCCGCCAAACTGGAAGAACCCTGAATCATTCGCAGCTTGTGTCGCATGTTCGGAAGGGCTGCTTCCGTCCAATATCACCGTTGCTCCAGGAATCAGATCGCTGTTGTCATCTGTGACCGTGCCATTCAACTCAGCGGGTCCCGCATCGGGCGCCGACGGCAACGTCGCGGAATCAGACGACAGAAGGTTATGAACATTTGTCTGCGGAGCAGAACTCTGACCCGGATCACCAGGAGACCCGTTCGCCGGAGCCTGGGCAACAGCGACAGTGCAGCTCAACGCGGCAAGAGCCGCGCTCATGAAAAGAAATTTATGGCGCATCCATTCACCCACAGGGGAAAATCGGTGCACCAGTTCGAGCGTTATCTAACTATCGAACAGATACACCTGAGGGTGCATCCGCCACGCGCGGCGGCGGATGCGTCATCTCAAGGAGGTATTCTCCTTGGCAGTTAGACGTAGTTTGCCACGGTTTGATTCAAAAAAGCAGAACAGGCGACATAAGCCATTGCTACTTTCGTCACCTATGCAGCACCCCTTCTGCTTTTAAGTTCCTTTAGCATCAGTTCGACCTTGTCTTCGTTCTCCAATGCGCGAAACTTGTCCTCCAGCGATTCCGGTGTAAGCACTTCCGTTGCGGCCGCATTCTCCGCTGCCGTGACGTGCACTTTGCTCTTCATCCGGCCGATGGTGTTCTCCTGATCGTTGCCCACCACGTGCTGCGCTTGTGCCGCTCGCCCCACAACCTTCGCGCGGCGATGTTCAGCAATCAACATCTCGCAGTGCGCCCGTGTCTCCGCCAGTTTCTGCTCCAGCTTGCGCAGCGCCTGACGCAGATTGTCGGCCTCATGCTTCTGATCCTCGACCTGCGAATTGAATCCCACCGCAAGCTGCTCCTGGCTTAGCGCGCGTTCCAGCGCTGCACGCGCGAGATCATCCTGATTCTTCTGCACTGCTAGCTCTGCCTTGCGATGCCACTCCGCCGCCTGCTGCTCGTGTTCCGCCTTCTTCTTCTCGAGCAGATGCTGATCTGCAATCGCGATCGCCACCTGTGTCTTCACCTGCATAAGCTGGTTCTCCATATCCAGCACAACCTGTTTCAACATCCGCTCCGGATCCTCGGCCTTTTCGACAAGGTCATTCAGATTCGCCCTCAGCAGCGTGCTCACTCTATCCAGTAACGACATATCAACCCTCCTCCTCGCTTCTGAAACTCTGATCTGTCCAACTGCGCCGGAAACTATTTCGGCGCCGTCTTTGCCGTGCTTGTCTTCGCGGCAGATTTCGCTGCCGGTTTCGTCTGGGCCGGCTTGCTTGCAGGCACTGCGTCGGCCATCTCCTTCATCATTTCCCTCGTCATCGCCTGGCTCCTCTGGCCAACCTTACCCATCACCATCGGCATATACTCCTGCGCGATTACAGGCTGCGCGTCCAGCAGGTGTTGCCCAGCCGGGGAACCGTAGAACGTAATCAATCCCTCGACGTCGTCCTTGCTTAGATGTTTCTGGTAGATCCCCGTCATGTCCGTCAGCATCTCGTCCGTCGGATACAGATCCATGGCCTTCCCGACATACTTGTTCATGATTGCCTGCATCTTGTCGCGACGTTCGGACGTCAACTTCGACCCTGCAGGAAGCTCAGCCTCACTCTGCTTCATCGCCGACTGAATCTGCTGCTGCACCATCGCCGGCACCATCGTCCTCATCGACTGCATTTGCTGCTTGATCCGCATCACTTCAAACAGCTTCGCCAGTTGCTCAGCAGTCGCCTGGTTCTCTGGCGCAATCAGGGCAGCCGGCTTCTCCTGCTGCATCTTCCCGTCTGCACCAACAGCAATCGCCTGCGCGCGACCGGCCACCGTCGCAATCGAAAATCCAATCACCATTACTCCCAGAATCCAATTCGCTTTCATCCGATCCTCACTATTCCCTGTGATCCTTCGAAATACTTCCCGGCTCCGCTCATCGCGGAACCGGGATTCCGACTTAGTGTTGTGTCCCATCCAGTTTTCCGGCGTCGCCGTTAGCCTTCGGCTTTTCCTTCATCGCCTGCACACTGGACATCAACTGTTTGATATCCATGCCGCTCAGTGCTTCAAACAACGCCGGCACCTGCGCCGCGATCTTCGTCATGTCGCCGGTGATCTTGTGCACGCCGGCAGCCCCGTCGTTTCCAGTGGACACAATCGTGATGTGGTCCACCTTGCTCAGCGGTTCAGCCATCGCACGGACAACATCTGCCATGTTGGTCAGCAGCTTGTCGACAACCGCGGCCTGGTTCCATTCCTGGTAAGCCTCGGCCTTCACGTTCATCGCCTTTGCTTCCGCCTCACCCTTCTGGAAGATGATGCTGGCTTCCGCCTCACCCTGCGAACGAATCGCAGCAGCGCGGCCTTCCGCCTCCGTCGTCAAACGGGCCTTCTCCGCGGCAGCCAGATTCTCGATCCTCTGGCGCTCGATTTCGGCTCCCTTCAACACCGTCGCAATCAGTTCCTTTTCATGGCGCGCAATCTCGGCTTCCTGTACCTTGATCTGGCCTTCTTTCTCCACCTGCTGCACCTTCACCTGCTCAGCCGTCACTTGCTGCAGCATGATGTTGGTCTGCAGTTCGTACGCCTTGTCGGCCTGCGCCTGCTGCCTGCGGCTTTGCTCTGCATATTCGGCCTTCTTGATCTCGAGATCGCGTTGTGCCTCAGCCTGCCGAGTCGCCGACGCCGTCTCCGCGATCACCCGCTCCTGGTCAGCCTGCGCCTTCGCAACAGCCGATTCGCGCAGTGCCGTCGCGCGCTTGATCGCCGTATCGCGTTCTGCATCGGCCGTGGCCATCTCCGCGTCTCTCTTGATGCGCGCCACATCGGGTCGGCCCATATTGGAGATATATTCGTTCTTGTCGCGAACCTCCTTGATCGTGAACGAAATTACCTCGAGTCCCATCTTGCTCATGTCTTCCGCGCAGGTAGCACGCATACGCTCGCCTACCATCTCCGGCTCTTTCACAATCTGCTCGACTGTGAGCTGGCCGATGATGCCGCGAAGATGACCTTCCATCACAAGGCGAATCAATCCCTCACGCTGCGGCGGCGTCTTCGTCAAGAACTGCTCGGCTGCCGTCAGGATCGAAGCCTGGTCGCTGCGCACCTTGATCTGCGCAACGGCCTCAACGGTGACTGCCACACCCTGTTTGGTATAGAGATCCTGCTGCGGAGCCACATCGAAGCTCATCAGCTCCAGGCTCAGTTCGCGGCAGTTTTCAACCATGGGTAAGATCAACGTGCCGTGTCCCTTGATTACCCGCGGCCCGCGAAATCCATACACAACCAAGGCTTCGTTCGGGCCCGCCTTCCTGTACATCCTGGCGGCCATGCCCATCAGAACGATGAGAAGTAATGCACACACCCCCACAATCAGTACAATCTCTGGTCTCATTCGATCCCTGTCCTTCCACAGGGGTTGAATTTGGTTTATGGTTTAACTGCCATCGACAGCGTCATCAGTTCTCATTGGCAACCTTAGCGTTGTAGATCAGCTCGATTGCCGATTTCTAATCCCTGTTCCCTGATCCCTGTTCCCTGTCTTTCGTGGAAACAACTTCGCCAGCAATCCCAGCAGAAAGATCCCCACCAGGACGCCCATCTCCGTAATCAGCGCGGTTGAATTGCTCATACATCCCCGGTCCTCCGGCCGGGCACAACTGGTTGCAAGGTAGTCCGCAGCAAAGAGCTGTCTTTTACACCTTGGTCTCTTGTTTGCTCGTTCCCTGAGCCGCGAGCGGCAGGTCTTCCCACCGCCTCACGTACGCGATCCCTTTCTCGTAACGGATCACGTAAACCTCTTCATCCTTCGCGAGCGCCTCGTCATCTTGCGACCGTGCAATCGCCGATCGCGTCGCTCCAAGTTGCTGATAGACAATCTCCCCCGTTCCGCCGCTGCGAATCGGCGATGACACCCGTCCCACAACGCCCACCACATCCGTCTCGAATGCCGTCAGTTCGCGTTCATGCGGCATCAGCACCTTGGTCAGGAACACGAAGATGATCGCTCCACCGGCAAGTCCGCAGATTGCAGCCAGCACCACTACCAGGCCCGCCACAAAGCTGCCGTACTTCGTCAGCAGGTATCCCGCCGCCCCAAACCAGCAGAGAAAAATCATGATCGAGAACGCGTTCCACCATGGAACCTCCGGACCGGCATTCACTGCCGTCGTGCCGTTCATGCCTGCCGCGTGCACCGCCCCTGCTCCGTGCGGAATATGCACGTGCGGCACATCCCCCGCATGCGGGACATGAACATGCGGCAGATGCGCATGACCGCCAAAGTGCCCCATGCCCCCCAGCAGCGAAACAAAACTCAACATCAGCCCCGCAAGAAAACAGACTAGATAAAACGTCTCCCAGTTCATACGTCCCGCCCTCGAATGCCTCAGTCCCTAGTCCCTACGTCCCTAGTCCCGTTGTTTTTCTGATCCCTGATCCCTCGGTCCCTGTTTCCTCAGCACTTCCATCAACCTCGGTCCCAATCCCGGCGTTTCAAGGATCGCTTCCAGCAGCAACAGGCATTCCCGCGTGTGCTCATGCTGTGCCACCGTCAGCAGCGCGCTCTTCAACTCCGGATCGCGTCGAAACCGCTCCGCGCCGGAAACGAGCCAAAGATCCAACTTGTCCTCGAGGTTCCGTACCTCGCTGAGCAACTCCGGGTGGTAGCCCTCGGGATCGTCAACCAGGTAACCCGGATGCACCTTGAAAAACTGCGCCAGCGTCTGCCGCGTCGTATTCGTCAGGTGCGGCCGAGCCCCACTCTCGATCTGCGATAGGTAGCTCTGGCTGAACTTCGATCCCGTCTCCGACTCGATCGCCCTCGTCAGCTCCAATTGGTTCATCGCGCGGTTGAGGCCCCGTAGGCTCCCCTCGACCTCCCGCAGATACCTGATCTTTTCTCCCAGCTTCATTCGCTTTCCGTCCGCGATCGATTTAAGGTCGATTGCAAATTGCAATAACAATATCGCAATCTGTAATAAACGTCAAGCGAAATCGGATGCTGCTTTACATGCCTTATCTCTCTCGTTCAGTTCGACGTGCCCATCGATTTACCATCGGCCCAGCCGAAGTCAAGATGAGGTGATCCATCATATGGAATAAGCTATTCATTAATAATGACTTACAGACTGCATGCGGTTTGCATGCTATTACGGCCAATTGGCGCACAATGGTTGCAGTGGTAAAAGGGCGAGCGGTTGAGGGGCTGCTCACCCGTGGGTGAACAGTGGCTGATCCGGGCGACGCAGATAGCGAGCTGCGCGCCCGGTTTGGTTGTTTTTGAACCCTTTTTGTTGTCCCACTGAGTGTGAAGAAGTCCTGATGGCTGATATCGGTGCATCTAAGTCCAATGCTGAGATATGTTTGCAGTGCACCTCCACCTCTTGATACCGCTAAGTCCTTTGCTTCCGAGCCTCTCGGTCTCACATACCGGCGCTAAGTTCCTTTATTTGCATATATCTACGGCCAAATCTAATGTTGAGAAATATTTGCAGCGGACCCCCTTCTGCAAGTCAATGAAAGTAGGATTTTTACTCCCAGAGATAGGTAGGAGGGCATAGGAGCCTGTTCATTGTACGGACCGGAAACATATCGGACACGCAGCGATAAACGCGAATACCCTCCGGCCCGAGCCGGAGGGTATTCGAATGGAGCCAGGTTTGAGCGGCGCCTACGCTGCGACCCTCTGCGCCGGCTTATGACCGACGAACCCGTAATAGGCAATGAACAGATAGCAGATCAGCGGGATGAAGAATGCATGCTGGATGCCCATCTTGTCCGCCGCTGCGCCGAGCAGAAGCGGCACAATCGCTCCGCCTACCACCGCTGTCATGATCAGCCCCGACCCTTTGCTTGTCATTGGCCCAAGTCCGGCGATGCCCAGAGCGAAGATGTTCGGGAACATGATCGAATTGAAGAACCCGCAAAGCACCAGGCTCCAGATCGCCACTTGCCCGCTTGTCACCATCGACACGAGGATCATCAGCGAAGCCAGCCCTCCGAAGATGCCAAGCAGTTTGCCCGAGTGAATCTTCGTCAGCATCCACGAGCCGAGTAGACGACCGACGAGTGCTCCACCCCAATACAACGACACCAGGAACGAAGCCGTCTTCGCGCTGTCGACCCCTTGTGTCTTGAAATAGTTCACTGCGATCGAGGCCAGACCAACCTCAACTCCAACATAGAGGAAGATACCGAGGGCACCGAGGACCGTATGCCGATAGCCCCAGATGCTGCGACTCAGGATCGGGTCACCCTCCTTTGCGGGACGAAATTCCTGCGTCTGCTTGATGTGGGGTAGATGCATGAACATCACGGCGAACCCCAGGATCAGCAAGCCGGCTGCGATTGCAATGTAGGGCCCACGCACCGTGTTCGCGACAGCGGCCTTTGAGGCGTTCTCGCCAAGGTCTGTCAATATATACGCGCCGGCAACCAGCGGAGCGATGGTTCCACCGAGCGAATTCAGCGCTTGTGCCAGGGTCAATCGAATCGGCGCGCTGTGCTCTGGGCCTAGAATCGCTACGTATGGATTCGCGGCAGTCTGAAGGGCGGTAACGCCCGCACCCACGATGAACACGGCTGTCAGGAACAGCGGAAAGCTGACCATCTTTGCAGCAGGGACAAACAAGATGCAACCAACAACCTGGATGAACAGAGATACGATCATCGTCCGCTTGTAACCAATCGTTTCGATCAGCTTTGATGTTGGCGAGGAGAACACAAAGTATGCCAGGAAGAATGCCGACTCCGCCAGCATCGCCCAGGCATACGGCAAGTCGAAGATCGACCGCAGATGCGGCACCAGTGCCATGTTCAAGTTGGTAATGAACCCAAAGATGAAAAACAGCACAGCGACTGTAATGAATGGCCCGGTGTAGTTCGGCGTCGAGGCAGCAGTTGCTGATGTCGATCGAGTTGCCATACTTTGTTTGCTCCCTTGCTTCCTGAGAAATTTGCCCGGTTAAGGCAGTCGTATGCGCCTTCTGTGTTCCATGCGCTTACTTCGAAACCAGCTTGTTTTCACTGGGATTGCTCGCAATCCTCCGGTTCTCCGGCAAATTGCTGCACACCACACTATACGCAAAACCCCGCATTGGGGAAGTGATGCTCCAGCGGAGCCCCAAATCGTTTTTGCAGCATACGTTTTCTGCAGGGGAACTTCGATGTATCGAGCATCACTCCCAAGAACCCGGCCTCTCTGTTTTCCACTCGAAATGCCGTATTCTCAAGAAAGAACAAGGAGTCGATTTGGCGACCAGCATTTTGAGCAGCGCTAAGTTAAAGAAAATTCTTGCTGCCCTCGAGGCCAACTGGCAGGCCGAAATGGAGGGCTACCACACCTACAACGCCCTCGCCGATCGCGACAATGACCCTGTTCGCGCCCAGGTTCTGCGCCACCTCGCCTCTGCCGAATGGGAGCATGCTGCTCTTTGGAAGGGGAGGATGATCGAACTCGGTGGTTCCGAACCGACATATAACGGCTCGCCGGGCGGAGAGGCCGATTCTCTGGCCAACCGCGCCGGCGGCGTTCGCATGGCTCTTCGCCGCCTCGAGATCGAAGAAAGCCGGCACATCGCGAACTACGGTCGCCAGCTGAAGGAACTGGGCGATGATGGCTCGATCGCTATCCTCGATCACGTCATCGAGGACGAAAAAGATCACCATCGCGAACTTGGCTCGCTTCTTCGCGGACATTACCAGGCTCCGGCCGGAGCTCCGAAAGTAGATCCGAAGGCCGTATTGGATGAACTGCTGGCCAAGCGAAATCAAGGCCGGAAGCAGCCCGGTGCATGGATCGGCGACGCGATCTATGGAGTAAACGACGGACTCGGCGCTATCTTCGGGATCGTCTCCGGGGTCTCGGGCGCCACCCAGGGCGAGGCGAAGTACGTCCTCCTTGCCGGTCTCTCCGGCATGGTCGCCTCCGCGCTCTCCATGGGTTCCGGCGCGTACCTCGCGGCCAAAAGTGAACGCGAGATTTATCACGCAGAAATCGAGCGCGAGCGCGAAGCGATCCAAATGAATGGGCCCGAGGCTCGCGAGTTGCTGTCGCTTTACTACCAGGTGAAGGGTCTACCCGAAGCTGACGCCGACCACATGGTCAATCACATCTCCAATGATCCCGATCAGATGCTACGGGCATTGGCCGGCGAACGCCTGGGCACATCGGAAGAAGCACTCTCCAATCCCATGGTCTCGGCGACCTCAGGCGCGATCTCAACTGCCGTCGGCGCAATGATTCCGATCATCCCGTTCTTCTTCATGCAAGGCCTTCCGGCCGTCATCGCAGCGGCCATCGTATCGTTGATTGCGCACTTTGCGGTTGGCGCAGCTAAGAGCCTGATCACCATCCGATCGTGGTGGTCCTCAGGGCTCGAGATGACGATCGTTGGCGCAGTCGAAGGCGCCGTCACCTACGGAATCGGAATCCTCCTCGGCAAGGGCGGAATGTAAGTGGGCGGATTCATTCCACTCGGTGACGCCTCGCGGCCCCTGCGGCGTTTTCCGCTGGCTACCGTCGCCATCATCGTCTTGAATGCCTATGTTTTTCTGAAAGAGCTGGTTTACGGCGACAGCTTCGTTTGGGCCTGGTCGGTCGTGCCGGTTCGCATCATCCATGGACACAGCTGGATCACGATCCTCACCTCCATGTTCATGCATGCCAGCTGGATGCACATCATTGGCAACATGATTTACCTCTGGGCCTTCGGCCGCGAAATCGAAGACGCGATGGGTACCGGCCGATTCATCTTCTTCTATCTGATTGGCGGCGTTGTGGCGATGATGTGCCAGATTATCGGGGATCCATTCGCGCAAGTTCCTTGTCTCGGGGCCAGCGGAGCCATCGCTGCAGTGATGGGCGCGTTCCTGATCACCTATCCCCGCGATCGCATCAAGACTGTGATCTTCTTCATTATCTTCGTTCGAATTACCTTCATACCTGCCGCATTGCTGATTGGATTCTGGTTCCTGATGCAAGTCCTGAACGTCGGAACCGTCGCCCGGGTGCATACCGGAGGCGTAGCTTATCTCGCCCACATCGGTGGATTTCTGTTCGGAGTTGCGACCGCACGTTTCCTGATCAGGCCGGGCCGGACCACCGCCTACATTCGCTATTGAGGGACCGGCGGAAGTGGGAGCCTACCGAGTCGAGACAGCCGCGTTCTTCTCGGCAAGCAGTTCTTTCGCAGCATTTCGCCCAGTGCGAATGCAATCGGGTATGCCGATTCCGTCATACGCATTGCCGGCCAGGCGCAGACCGGGAAGTGCCGCGACCCGTTCCCTCACCCGTTTTATACGCTCCTGATGTCCGACCGCGTACTGGGCCATTGCGCGACGCCAGCGAGACACCTGGGTCGCCTCCGCCGGAATGTGCGGTCCGATGATACGTGCACCCAGAATCTCGCTGAGTTCGCGGCGCACCGTTGCGACCAGCACTTCGTCAGACTGATCCAACAGCGCCTCATTCTTTGCACCGCCAAGAAACGCCCGCAGAACTGCCTTTCCCGTGGGCGTGCGCCCGACGAACTTGCGATGCACAAACGTACAGGCAAGCATTGCCCGTCCTTCTACAGCCGGCACAAGGAAGCCGAATCCATCAGGCAAGGGGCCGAGCTGTGACTCGTCGAATACGAGATTCACCGTGATCGATGACGAGTAGGGAATTCCATTCAATTCATCCCCAAGAGCGGCATCCGTCGGTGCAAGCAGCCTGCCTGCAGTAAAGGCCTGCGAAGCCAGTATCACTGCATCGTAAAACTCATCGCCACCCTCAGAGTGCAGACGCCATCCATTTCCTTCCCGCTCCAGCGAATCAACGGCAGTTGACTTCTTAACCCACTCGGATTTTAGACTCGCTTCCAGCGCATCTACCAGTTGTTGCAAGCCGCCCTTCAGTGTGGTGAAAATTGACCGCGGACCCGCCGGTCGTTGTCCGTTGCTCTGACCACTCGCTTCTCTTCCGACATCAGCACGCATAGCAGCCATTTTTGCCCGCATCTGCTTGTGAGCTGCCAGCATCCCACGCGTAAGTGACCCATACTCGGTCTCCATCTCGACGAGCTTTGGCAGAACTGTTCTCGCGCTCAACTGAGTCGCGTCGCCGCCGTAGATTCCAGACAGCAGCGGATCCGCCAACCGATCCACCGCCTCTCGACCAAAATGTCTCTCGACCAGAGCCGCGACGGACTCATCCTGTCCGCTGGGTCGTGGTGGATGGAGCAACTCCAGCGCCATCTTGATTTTGGTCGCTGGGCTAAAGAGCCTCGTCAGAGCAGTCGGCACCAGTTTGGTCGGAATGAGGAACATCAGTCCGTCGGGGAGAGGAACCAGCCGGTTCTTTACGACGATGTAGGTCTTGCGATTCGCGTCATTTGAAGGCGTGAGTTGGTCGGCGAGGCCAAGTTCGCGGCATAACTCGCCTCCGGCCGGCTTTTCGCTCAGAAAGGAGTCTGGGCCGCGCTCCAGGATGATGCCATTGAACGTCTCCGATGCGATCGAACCTCCGAGCCGATCCCGCGACTCGAACAGGGTGTACTCGACATCCGAACCCGACCTTCGCGATTTTTCAACCTCATAGGCGGCTGCAAGTCCCGCAATGCCACCTCCGATGATCGCTACCCGCATTCTCCGACCTCAATCCCTTGATAACACAGCAGCCGCGCACGGCACTTCAACCCTAGGTATCTGCATCCGCACCTGGCTTACTAACAGGATCAGTCTCATGGCGCCCGAGATAAGTGATTTAAATCACTTCAATAACCTCGTGCTGCCCCGGATAATTCAAGTTGCCGTATCGGACCCGAAGCGGGTTTTCGGTCGTGTTCGTCCGACAAAGTTCAATCCGCGGTTCCCCTTTTTCGCTCGTACAGGAGTTCAGATGACACCAGAGCTGATTCACCGGCTTCATTTCGCTTTCACCATTACATTCCACTATCTCTTTCCTCAACTCACGATGGGTCTCGGTCTTCTGATCGTGATGCTTAAAACAGTTGCGTTACGAAGCGGCAGTGAGGAGTGGGATCGCGCTGCTCGATTCTGGGCCCGTATCTTCGGAATCAATTTCGTTTTTGGTGTGGTCACGGGCATACCGATGGAATTCGAGTTCGGAACGAATTGGGCGCGATTTTCGCAAGTCTCCGGTGGCGTTATCGGCCAGCCCCTGGCGATGGAAGGCGTGTTCAGCTTCTTTCTCGAGTCGGCTTTTCTGGGACTTTTTCTTTACGGAGAGAACCGCATTTCCAAGCGCATGCACTGGTTCTCAGCGGTGATGGTCTGGCTCGGGTCGTGGATTTCGGGATTCTTCATCATCGTCACGGACGCGTGGATGCAGCATCCAGTGGCATACAACCGCCTGCCGAACGGTCAATTTGAAGTGGTGAGTTTTTGGAAGCTGCTCCTGAATCCGTGGGGGCTGCTCCAATACATGCACAACATGACAGGCGCGGTTATCACAGGTTCTTTTGTGATGGCGGCCGTGGGTGCGTTCTATCTGCTCGATGGTCGGGACAAGGAATATGGCCGAATCTTCACTCGGGTTGGCGTGATCGCTGGATTGATCTCGACGATTCTCATTATCTTTCCGACGGGCGATCTACACGGCAAGTACGTTGCCAAGCATCAGCCAGCTGCGATCGCCGGTATGGAAGGGCTCTTTAAGACCGGGACCGGGGCAGGTATCGTGCTGATCGGCCAGCCGAATGAAGAAACCGGCGAGATCGACAACCCGCTTGTGGTTAATAACGTTCTCAGTTTTCTGATTTACGGAACAACGAAAGCAGAAGTCACGGGTCTTGATCGCATTCCACGCGATCAATGGCCGTCGGCCTTGCCGTTGCTCTACTACTCCTACCACATCATGGCGGGACTCGGAACGTACTTCGTGGCGCTCATGATCCTCGCAGCATTTCTGCTGTGGCGGAAGAAGCTGTATTCCTCAAGGTGGATTCTCTGGCTGCTGCTGATCAGCTTTCCGTTTCCGTACATCGCCAACACCGCGGGGTGGATGACAGCGGAGATCGGACGACAGCCGTGGCTGATCTATGGGCTGATGCGGACGAGCGAAGGGTACTCCCATGTCGTTTCGGCGGGAAACGGGCTGTTCACGCTGATTGGCTTCATGGGGCTGTATGCGCTCCTTGGGCTGCTGTTCACGGTTCTGGTGTATCGGGAAATCAGTCTTGGTCCCGTTCCGAAGGCGAGTGAACCACATGCTGCGATCGCTGACTGACGCAAATTGAACTGAGTAACAAAGGAATGTCATCATGATGGGATTCATCTGGTTCTGGCTTGTTGCAGTGATGATCGTCGGGTACGTCGTGCTTGACGGCTTCGACCTGGGAGTGGGAATTCTGCATCTGTTTCTACCCCGCACGGAGGCTGAGAAGCGCGCGTGCCTGCACTCGATCGGGCCGGTGTGGGATGGCAATGAGGTCTGGCTCCTTGCGGGTGGAGGGACGCTCTACTTCGCTTTTCCCCTGCTATACGCGTCGGCTTTCTCGGGTTTTTATCTGCCGCTGATGATCGTGCTGTGGCTACTGGTGCTACGCGGTGTCTCGCTTGAGCTTCGCAACCATATCGATGTGGGGGTCTGGCGATCGTTGTTGGATGGAGTCTTTGGACTTGCCAGCGCCCTGCTTGCGATCTTCTACGGGGCGGCACTCGCCAATGTGCTGCGAGGCGTGCCTTTGCAGGCTGATGGCTATTTCTTTTTGCCGCTCTGGACCAACTTCCAGCCGGGCATTCATCCGGGAATTCTCGATTGGTACACCGTGATCGGAGGGCTGGTTGCTCTCGCTGCTCTGGCTCTGCATGGATCGCTATGGTTGACCATCAAGGTGTCAAGAGATCTGGAGGAGCGCGCCCGAAGGCTGGTCAATCCGGTACTGCTTGCAGTGATTCTGCTGACATTAGTCAGTTTGATTGGGACCATTGTGGTGAGGCCTGCGAGTCTCGACAACTACTATCGCTATCCGGTCACATTCGTTGTCCCAGCGGGCGTGCTGGCTGCGCTTGCGGGTGTGTGGTGGTTCAATCGCAACCGGCAGCCGGTAAAGGCATTTCTCTCGTCGAGCGTGTATCTGTTCTTTATGCTGGCGGGAGCGTGCTGGGGCGTGTACCCAACACTCCTGCCAGCCACGACCGGAGTGGAGCGCGATATCACGTTGACCCGGGCGATCTCGGGTCCTCACACGCTGTCGGTAGGGCTTGCATGGTGGCTCTTCGGAATGACGTTGGCGGTTGCGTACGTGGTGTTTGTGTATAGCCGATTCAAGGGCAAGGCCGATGTGGATACCGCGGCACACTGAGTTCAGTAGCGAAGCTGCCTGCTTTTGAATCAACGATCTCATGAACTCGGCATCTCGTCCCGCTAACCACACGAGCGGTCCCGAATCGCTTGCATCGAGATTTCTGCTGCTCTAGCCTCAACGCGACTGCAACAGCTCTAAATGCAGCGGAGGCCGTAATGAAAGCAGCGATGATGGGCTTGGTTTGCCTGGTGAGCACTTTCGCCGGGAATGCTCTGATCACACGGGCACAAGCCCCACCGACGTCAACCGACACGACCGCACCCAGTTACGACATGAAGGCACAGGCACTCCTCGACCTGCAGGGGGTGAATAAGAAATGCGTCGCTTTGGCACAGGCGATACCCAGCGACAAACTCACGTGGCGTCCTTCAGCTGATTCTCGATCGTTTGCGGAGGTGTTTCTTCACGTCGCGGGGGAACGCTATGGAATTCTGAGCATGATGGGTGCGACTCCTCCCGAAGGATTCAAGGCAAAAGATTTTGAGAAGTCCACAACCGAAAGGGATCGAATTGTGGAGAATCTCAACCAGTCGTGGGACTTCACAAGCAAAACGATCAACGGGATGAGCAACGCGGAATTCGCGAAGCTTGTTCCTAAACTGGGGCCGGAGGCAAACGAAGGCGATGTCGTCTATATTCTTGTGGCCGATGCGCATGAGCATCTGGGCCAACTGATTGCTTACGCGCGCCAGAATGGGATCGTGCCGCCCTGGACGGTTGCGATGCAAAAGAAAAAGGCGGAGGCAGCGGCGAAATAGCATCCTCGAACAAATGAACGAAGGAACAGGGCCGGCGCGAGTTCATGCGCCGGCCTTTTCTGCTTCCACTTTCGCTACTGTGGTTTGCTTCCGGTTTCGCTTTTCTTGCGCGGGGCTTCGAATTCGTCGCCAGGGTGCCATCCGATCGACTTGGGTTGAGCACCAGCCAGCCAGCCGAGAACGAAGCCGAAGCGGGCGAGCCTGGCGTTGCCCCGGAAATCCCAGCTTTCCTGGAATTCGTCGGAGGGCTGATGGTAGTGGTGGGCGACGTAATCTTCGAATTGCGCTTTTCCCCAAGCTTCGTCGTGGCCTTCGAAAAGAGTTCCGGGATCGATGGAGAAGGCGGGGATGCCGACGCGAGCGAGAGAGAAGTGGTCGGAGCGGTAATAGTGACCGGCGGAAGGCTGGGAGTCTGGCTGGATCTTTAGGTCGAAAGCCTTGGCGATGGTTTGGACCGTCGGCCAGAAATCGATGCGTTCGGCTCCGCCAAGAGTGACAGAACGTGGAATGCCGAGTGGCAGGAGCATGTCGAAGTTGAGGTCGAGGGTGATGTCGCGGGCGGGAACGGGTGGGTGCTGACCGAGATACTGCGAACCGAGGAGGCCTTGTTCTTCGGCGGTGACGGCGGCGAAGTACATCGAGTGTGGCGGCCGCTGCGCGGATTGCGCGTAGGCGCGAGCGAGTTCAAGGAGGATTCCGCAACCGGTGCCGTTGTCGGCAGCTCCGTTGTAGATGCCATCCCCTTTGGCGTCTGGATCGATGCCGAGGTGGTCGTAATGCGCGGTGTAGAGGACGGAGCTCTCAGGACCTGCTGATGCGCCGGGGACGCGGGCGACTACGTTGGTGGAGTTGTACTGACGGACGCGGCTCTCAACATGAGCCTTGAGGCGGACGTTGATCTCCTGCGGGTGGAAGCCGGGCTTTCCAGCACGATCGATAGCCTGATCGAGGTCGCCCAGGCCGGCGAGGGTGAAGAGATGCTGTGCAACGTCGTGCTGGATCCATGCAGCGGCGCGGAGAGTGCTCAGGGGGTCGCCGGCAAGATAGCTCTTCTCGATCGCCTGTGAGTTCTGTACGACTTGCCAGCCGTAACTGGCGAGATCGGTGCGATGGATTATGAGGACTCCTACAGCGCCGCGGCGGGCGGCTTCTTCGTATTTGTAGGTCCAGCGACCGTAGTAGGTGAGCGCTTTGCCGTTGAAGAATTTCTCGTCGTCCGTGGTCGGCTCGTTGACGATGACGAGGGCAATTTTGCCGTGGAGGTCGATGTCTTTTCCGTCGGCGCCGGCGTAGTCGTTCCATTTGTACTCGGGCGCGTGGATACCGTATCCGACAAAGACGATGGGAGCGTCGAAGTCGGCGGTGGGCTGACCGGTCTGGTCCTTGGAGACGATCTGCGAGCCGTACGCAAGATCGACATTCTGGCCGCTGGCTGGGACGAAGGAGAACTTTGTTTTTTCCTCGACGGTGTGGACGGCGATGAGATGGACTTGTTGGAAGAAGGTGTTGTTTTCGCCGGCGGGCTGAAGGCCTTCGAGAGCGAATTGAGTGGCGATGTATTCTGCGGCGAGCTTGTCGCCGCGGGTACCGGGGCCGCGCCCTTCCATGAGATCGAGAGAGAGGAAGCGGACGTGGGCGCGGATCTTTTCGGGGTCGATCGAGGCTGCTGCGGCACGGGTGGCGGGAGGAAGGCCGGAGATTGCAGGCACGCTATTTGTATCTGCGGCGGAGGATTGAGAGATTGCGGCGGAAGGTGCGGCGAGTGCGGCGGCGAGAAGGCAGGCGACTTTCAAATGGTGCATGGAATCCTCATGTACATTCACTGGCATAGCATAATCTTTCCTCATGCCCCGTCGCCGCCGGTACGCTCCGGAGACTCTTGCTCGCATGCGTAGTGAGCTCCTGGGGTGGTACCACCGCAACAAGCGCGATCTTCCGTGGCGGCAGACGACCGATCCATACGCCATCTGGGTTTCAGAGGTCATGCTCCAGCAAACCCGTGTCGCCGTTGTCGTCGAGCGCTATACCGTCTTTCTCCAGCGCTTCCCGACCATTCAATCGCTGGCCCAGGCTGACGAGCAAGACGTTCTCGCACTGTGGAGCGGACTGGGCTACTACCGCCGCGCCCGCATGCTGCACAAGGCCGCCCAGGCCATTGTCTCCGACCACTCCGGTGCCATGCCCACTTCGGCCGAAGAACTCCGCGCGCTTCCCGGCATCGGTTCTTACACCGCCGCCGCCATCGCCAGCATCGCCTACACCGAACCCATCGCCGTTGTCGACGGCAATGTCGAACGAGTCCTCAGCCGCATCCAAGGCTGGCACTCTCACGACACGGTATCCGAGGCGGCTGTTCGCCGGAAGGTCAACGAGTTCGCGCAAACACTCATTGATCCGCGCCAACCCGGCGACTACAACCAAGCGATCATGGAACTCGGCGCCACGGTCTGCACTCCGCGGAACCCGCACTGCCTCGTCTGCCCCTGGGCGGTCGAGTGTCATACGCTCGGGGAGCACCGCACCCCGAAACGCGCCCCTATGACGACTCGCGAGATCACCTCTGCTCTGGTGACCCGGGAGACGGGCGCTGGATCGGAAGTCCTGCTTGAACAACGCTCCGCCAGCAACACGGTTATGCCGGGTCTGTGGGAACTACCCGCTCTCGAAGCTGCTCATGCTCCGGCAACAGATGCTATTTTCACCGTCCGACACGCCATTATGCAGGTCAACTATGTCGTCCGTGTCCAGACGATCACGGCCGACCGAGTCTCATCGTCCTTAGCGAACAGGAGTTGGGTATCGCTAGAAGGGGCATGGTCCATGCCCCTCACCGGCCTCGCCCGCAAGATCCTCACCAGGGCGGGCCTCATTCGCCGATCTGATACCCTCCGAGCAATGGCCCCTCTGGCCCGGAGCCGGTAGCTCTGAGTCGGGTGGCACGGTGGGTCAGGCTGCATCTCCCTCCCGCCCGGTCTTTTGCACGTAATACATGGCAAAGGACTTATGTGTACTTAATAGAAAGCATGGCACTTAGCGGCTGGGGGCCGATCGCCGACCGCCGGGAAGCCGGCAGAGTCGGGTCGCATTGTGCTCTGACTGCATCCCAATTTTCCCCTAGTTTTTGTACGTAATACATGGCAAAGGACTTATGGGTACTTAATAGAAAACATGGCACTTAGCGGCCGGGCCGGGGGCCGACCGCCGGGAAGCCGGCCAGCTGAAGCCTTTGAGTCGGGTCGCATTGTGCTCTGACTGCATCCCAATTTTCCCCTAGTTTTTGTACGTAATACATGGCAAATGACTTATGGGTACTTAATAGAAAACATGGCACTTAGCGGGCTCTAACCCTTTAGCCGGAACTTACAGCGTTCTAGTCGGCCTGGCACCGCAGTCTAAACTGCCTGCTTTTTATATCTAATACATGACAAAGGGCTTACCTTTACATAATAGAAAGCATGGCACTTAGCGGTAATCAGCTGCTTCTAGCCCTTTGAGACTGTTCCGCACCAAGATCTAACTGCATTTCTCTTGTTTTTTGCAACTAATACATAACAAATGATTTAGTTGTACCTAATAGAAAACATGGCACTTAGCGGCTGTGGGTCGGTAGCTCGCTAGAAGGAGCTACAAGCTACTGGGGCAGTTTTAGCCGACGCGCCGCCCGTGATCTAACATGTATTTCTCTTTTCCCCATTTTTTGCAACTAATAGATGACACAGGACTTACTGGTAGTTAATAGAAAACATGGCATTTAGAGGTCTGGCCCGTGGCCATTAGTCCTGGGAGCCGCATCCCTTTCTGCCCACGTTTTTGTAGCTGACACATGCAACAGGGGTTATCTCTATCAAGCGGGCTGTATTGGGCGGTCCTGCGGGGCTGGCATTTGCGCAGGTTTCCGCAGTTCTTTCTGATCTCTTAGCGAGTTAGCCGGCGCTCGAGCGCCGATGGCGAGTCAGCAAGTCAGCGGGTTGCTCGAACGCGATGCTGTTTGCTGCGCGCCGACGGAAACAGTCGTCGAGCCAGCGGGTTTCTGGAGCCTTGTGTTGGGCGCTGACTGCAGGTGAGGGCACACAGTTCGGTGTTGCGTTCCCTAGTGAGTGCATGTTTTTGACTTCAACATCATTGTGCCAGAACTGGGGGTAATTGCCTGCAAACGCCGGCAGACGAGAAGGGATGAGTGGATCGCGAAGAAGCAGGATTGGAGCGGGATTTTGTACCACGATGTGATTCTGATGCTATGGTACCCTCGCAAAAGGAGAGGGTTCTGTTCATGTCTGCAGGAAAGTCACAGGTCGGCCGGATCTATATGGATGCCAACGCTACAACTCCGCTGTTGCCGGAGGTTGTGGAGGCGATGCGGCCGTACTGGACCGAACAGTTTGGGAATGCTTCTTCGATTCATCTGGACGGGCAGCAGGCGCGGACGGCGATCGATCGGGCGCGGGAGACGCTGGCAGAGTTCTTCAACTGCCATGAGGCTGAGGTCGTTTTCAATTCGGGCGGGACAGAGGGCGATAACACGGCCCTGTTCGGGATTCTGCATCCGGGCGATCACCTGATTACGACGTCGATTGAGCACTCGGCAGTGCTGCAGGCAGCGAAGAAACTGGAGCGGTTTGGGGTCACGACGACCTATGTAGCGCCGCAGGCGAGCGGATTGATCGAGCCGACGGATATTTTGAGGGCGATCCGGCCGGAGACGCGGCTGATCAGCGTGATGCTGGCGAACAACGAGACCGGAGTTTTGCAGCCGGTTGCGGAGATCGGAAAGATCGCGGCGGATACGGGTGTTTTCTTCCACATCGACGCGGTGCAGGGCGCGGGTAAGGTCAAGTTTGATGTGCGCCAGTGGGGAGCCCACCTGGTTTCGATCAGCGGGCACAAGGTTCATGCGCCGAAGGGCGTGGGCGCGATGTTTGTGCGCAAGGGAACACCTGTGGATTCGCTGATTGTGGGCGGAAGTCACGAGCGGAGGCGGCGCGCGGGAACGGAAAATGTTCCCGGGATTGTAGCCCTGGCCAAGGCAGTCGAGGTCGCGATGCATAGCATTGAGGACGGCACGATGACGCGGCTAGCCGGATTGCGGGACAAGCTGGAGACGGGTGTTCTGGCTTTGCCGGCGACGGGGCTGAATGGAGCGCTGTCGGATGGAAAGCCGGCTTCGCGGGTGGCGAATACGACGAATATCTGGTTCGACAACCTGGAAGGCGAGGCGCTGGTGATCGCGCTTGATCTGAAGGGAGTTGCGGTTTCGGGTGGATCAGCGTGCCACTCGGGTGCGACGGAGCCGAGCCATGTGCTGATGGCGATGGGGCTGAATAAACACCGTGCGGGGGCAAGCTTGAGGTTCAGCCTTCTGAAGACGGTGACGGAAGCCCAGATCGACCGGGTGCTGGAGGTTTTGCCGGAGGCGGTGCAGAGTCTTCGGGCGCTGGCGCCGGTTTCGGCGGGGACGCTGGCGTAAGAGCAGCGGGGCTAGCGGAGTTAGGCGCGCTTTCGCGCGGGTTCGCGGAGCTAGCGGAACATTCGACATACAGGGAAGGAAATGAGCGAGGCGCGCACAATTGCGGTTGCTATGTCTGGAGGGGTGGATTCCTCGACGGTGGCGGCGATCCTCGCCCGGTTGGGCGATGGCAACCGTGTTGTCGGACTGACGTTGCAGCTTTGGGATCAGACGCGGCTGGCGGGGAAGCATGGAATTCCGGAGGCGCCGAAGGCGGGGCGGTGCTGCTCGCTGGATGATGTGTATGATGCGAGGCGGGTGGCGGAGCACCTGGGCATTCCTTATTACGTGGTGAATCAGCAGGAGCGGTTTGAGAAGGATGTGGTGCGTCCTTTTGTGAGCGAGTACCTGGCGGGGCGCACGCCGATTCCTTGTTCGCTGTGCAATAACCACCTGAAGTTTGATCAATTGCTGAAGACGGCGCGGTCGATCGGGGCGGACTCGATTGCGACGGGGCATTACGCGGCGAATGAGTATGACGAGGGACGTCGGCGATGGATCCTGAAGCGGCCGGCGGACTTGGCGAAGGATCAGACGTATTTTCTGTTCGGGCTGACGCAAGAGCAACTGGCGCACACGCTGTTTCCGCTGGGCCGGATGACGAAGCCGGAGGTGCGGGAGGTGGCGCGGCAGAAGGGGCTGGCGCTGGCGGAGAAGCCGGATTCGCAGGAGATCTGCTTTATTCCAGGCGGAGACTACAAGCAGTTTCTAATGGCGTACCTGGAGGAGCAGGGCGAGGAGATGCCGGATACGGCGGGTGAACTGGTGGCCTCGAATGGAGAGGTGATTGGACGGCACGAAGGGATCTCCAACTTTACAGTCGGACAGCGGAAGGGGTTGAAGGTTGCTTCGCCATCGCCGCTGTATGTATTGAATATCGATCCGGCGAGCCATCGGGTGACGGTTGGGGCGGATGCGGAACTGGCAACCGACAAGTTGCGTGCTAACCGGCTGAACTGGATCAGTGTTGCGGAACTGACTGGGCCTATGCGGGTGAAGGCGAAGATACGGCACCGGCACGAGCCGGCGTGGGCGATGCTTGCGCCTGCGGGAATCGACGAGGTTGCGGCCACCTTTGATGAGCCGCAGCGGGCGGTGACGCCGGGGCAGTCGGCCGTGTTCTACGACGGCGACGAGGTGGTTGGCGGCGGCTGGATCATCTGAGCCTGTACCTGGACGAATGCCGGGCTCCTAATCAAGTGATTGAGAACACCGAGGGACCGGATGGCAACAGGACTGCTGTTGCCGGAGCGATTTTTTGCGACAATCCGGGTGAGTTGATCGTCAGCTAAGTATCAGTAGAAGTTCTTTTTGCCTGCACACGTTATCGATTCCGCCATCACAGAAATCGAGGTGGTCGGGTTGTAACATGGATGCTGAATTGTTTAGTGATCCAGAGCAGCTCCAGGTGGACGCGTCGGATGCAGTCCGGGCAGAGTGGCAACCGAAGGCCATCACCCGGATTGAATGGTTTGAGGGCGGAGAACTCAGGAACTGCAACAGCGGCGGAAGACGCCGGCAAGGGGTTCGTATCTTGAAACGCACTTTTTTGTTAAGCGCAGCCGTATTGTGCCTGGGCCTGGCGGGATGCCAGAAGGACCAACCGAAAGCTCCGCAGGGCGGCGGCGCGGGGATGCAGGCGATGCCGGTGAAGACGGTGGCTGTATCGCTGCAACCAGTAGCGCAGAGCAGCGAGTACATGGCGACGGTGAAGTCGCGGCGATCGGCAACGATACTGCCCCAGGTGGCAGGGATGCTGACGTCGATCACGGTGCACAGCGGGGAGCGTGTGAAGTCCGGCCAGGTGCTGATGACGATCGATCCTCGGCAGCAGCAGGCCAATGTGGCATCGCAGACGGCGACGGAGCGGCAGAAGAAGGCGACGTACGACTACGACAATGTCGAACTGGAGCGGCAGAAGAAGCTGTTTGCCGCCGGGGTGACCAGCAAGGAAGCACTGGACCAGGCGCAGCAGGCGTTCGATAACGCGAAGGCGGACTACGAAGCCTCGCATGGAACCCGCGAGATGCAGGAGCAAACGCTGGGGTACTACACGATACGCGCGCCGTTCGATGGAGTTGTCGGTGATGTTCCAGTGCATGTGGGCGATTACGTATCGCCGACAATGGGAGCGAACTCGATGGCGCTGACGACCGTGGACCAGGGCGGAGATCTGGAAGCGTACATCTACATTCCCACGGAGCGCGCGAGCGAAGTTCACTCCGGGCTGGCGGTAGAGCTGTATGACACGTCGGGGAAACTGCTGGAGAAGTCGAAGATCGATTTTGTTTCGCCGCAAGTGGACCCGAGTCTTCAAGGAATCCTTGCGAAGGCGACGGTTCACAGAACTGCGGATATCATGCGCAATGCACAGCTGATTAAAGCGAAGGTCATCTGGAGCACGAAGCCCATGGTAGTGGTGCCGGTGCTGGCTGTGACGCGGCAGGGCGGGCAGACGTTTGTGTTTGTCGCAAAAAAACAGGGGAACGGCCAGTACGTTGCGTCGCAGGCGCCGGTGAGTCTGGGCGATGCGGTAGGGAATGCGTATTCCATCAAGTCGGGTCTGAATGCGGGCGACGAAGTGGTGGTGTCGAGCACGCAGTTCCTTGTGAACGGGATGCCGGTTTCTCCGATTCCGGGTTGAGCAGGTCGCTTCCATCAATGGCTGAGAAATAAGGACGGGAAGCTGCGATCGGGGACATAACGAAAGAGGGCTCATCTTGTTTGTTGATTTCTTTATCCATCGACCTGTATTTGCGACGGTTTGCGCCCTGCTGATCATTCTGACGGGAGCGGTGTGTATCCCGAATCTTCCGATCGCGATGTACCCGACGCTGAATCCACCCCAGGTATCGGTGGCGTGTAACTACGTGGGCGCCAATGCGGACACGGTGGAGAAGGCAGTAACGATTCCGCTGGAAGAAGCGATCAACGGCGTAGAAGGCATGCGGTACATGTCGTCCTCCAGCACCAACAACGGCACGAGCATGATCACAGCGACGTTCCAGACGGGCTACGACCTGGACATCGCGGCGGTGGACGTGCAGAACCGAGTGGCCAGCGTGACGGGACGGTTGCCTTCGGCAGTGAATGCAACTGGCATTTCGATCACGAAGGCGAATCGGAATTTTGTATTTGGCGCGGGATTTTTCACAAGGGACGGACGATATTCGAACGAGTTTATCTCGAACTATCTGGACGTTTATGTAAAGGATGCTCTGAAGCGAGTTCCAGGCGTCGGCGATGTGAACATCTTTGGCGAGCGCAAGTATGCGATGCGGGTGTGGATCGACCCGCTGAAGCTAGCATCATACAGTCTGACTGCAACGGATGTGATCAGCGCGTTGCAGGAACAGAACGTAGAAATTCCGGCTGGGCAGCTGGGTCAACAGCCGGCTGACCAGAAGCAGGCTTATCAAATCCCTGTGCGCGTGGTGGGGAGACTCTCGAGCCCCGAGCAGTTTGAGAACATCATTCTGAAGAGCAACGCAAATGGGCTGATTCTTCTGAAGAACGTGGGACACGCCGAGGTTGGAGCTGAGGATTACAGTTCGGCTCTGGAATATAACGGGCACGTGGCACAGGGTGTTGGCGTGCTGCAGTTAACGAGTGCGAATGCGCTGGATGTGGACCGAAAGGCAAGAGCGGTACTGGCGCAGCTCTCGAAGAGCTTCCCGCCGGGGCTGGAGTATGCGATCGCGTTCGATTCGACGACGGTGGTGGGCGAGTCGATTCATGAAGTGCTGGTCACGCTGGCGGAGGCGATTGGGATCGTCATCCTGGTGATCTTCCTCTTCCTGCTGGACTGGCGCGCAACGATCATTCCGGCGGTGACGATTCCGGTTTCTCTGATTGGAACGTTTGCGTTTATTCGAATTTTCAATTTTTCCATCAATTCGCTGACACTGTTTGGAATCACGCTCGCTACCGGTCTGGTGGTTGATGACGCGATTGTGGTCATCGAGAACGTGCAGCGACATATTGCAATGGAGCACTCGGATCCGCACGAGGCGACGTCACGCGCGATGAGCGAAGTGACGAGCGCCGTGATCGCAACGTCTCTGGTGTTGATTGCGGTGTTTGTGCCGGTGTCATTCTTTCCGGGCACGACGGGCATTTTGTACCGGCAGTTTTCGCTGACGATTGCGTTTTCGATTGCGATCTCGGCGTTCAACGCACTGACGCTGTCGCCGGCTTTGTCGGCGCTGTTTCTGCGTGGTGAGGAAGCGCGGCCGAGGCAGCTGGACTTTCTGCACATCAGGCCGCTTTCGAGGGCGTTTGCGGCGTTCATCCACGGCGCAGACGGTTTTGTGACATGGCTGTCGAAGACGTACGCGAAGGTCATTCACTTCGGTCTGCAGTTGAGGTATGTGCTGGTCGTGGTGTTTTTTGTCGGACTGTGGGGGACGTGGTGGATATACAAGACGGTTCCGACCGGGTTTATTCCGCAGGAAGACCAGAGCTTTCTGATGGGAATCGTTCAGGCACCGCCGGGATCATCGCTGGCGTACACGGAAGCACTTACCGATAAGGCGCAGGCGATCATCTATTCGAATAAGGACGTTTTAGGTGCATTCTCTGTGGTTGGTTTTAGCTTTGCAGGGAACGCTTCGAATGCGGGCATGATGTTCATCAGCACCAAGCCGGCTGGGGAGCGGCGTGGGAAGGGGCACTCTGCCGCGGATATTGTTGCGGACCTATCGCCGAAATTGGGCGGTCTAATGTTCCAGCCGGACGGGGGAATGGTGTTCGTGATTCAGCCTCCGGCGGTGAGTGGTGTGGGAAGCTACGGCGGGTTCACGTTCATGCTGCAGGATACGGGCGTCAACACGCTGTCGGATCTGGACCGGGTAGCGCACCAGATTGTGAACACGGGACGGGCGCGCAAGGACCTGACGGGTCTGCTCACGACTTACTCGGCAAATGATCCACAGGTGCTGGTGACGATCGATCGCGAGAAAGCGAAGTCGATGGGGGTTCCGCTGTCGCAGGTGACGACTGCGCTGGGTGTCTTCATGGGGTCGCAGTATGTGAACGACTTCGACTTCAACAACCGGACGTACAGGGTGTATGCGCAGGCGGACCAGAAATATCGGATGACTTCGAAGGATCTGCATTCGTTTTATGTGCGTTCGGATGCAGGACAGATGATTTCGCTGGATAACCTGGCGACGGTTGCGGAGAGCGCGGGTCCGCCGGTGATTACGCATTACAACCTGTTCCGTGCGGTGGAGATCGACGGTTCGCCGGCGGCAGGATATAGCTCGGGCCAAGGCATTTCCAGCATGGAGGATCTGGCGAAGCAGAACATGATGCCGGGGATGCAGTATGAGTGGACAGGATTGACGCTGGATGAAATTGAGTCGAGCGGGCGCGCACTGCTGATCTTCGGATTGGGAATCCTGGTGGTGTATCTCACGCTTTCGGCTCAGTATGAGAGCTTCGCGCTGCCGTTCATTATTTTGCTGGCGGTTCCGATGGCGGTGCTGGGTGCACTGGGTCTTGTAGCTCTTCGCGGATTATCGAATGACGTATATTGCCAGATCGGGCTGGTGATGTTGATCGGTCTGTCTGCGAAGAACTCAATTCTGATTGTCGAGTTTGCTGAGCAGTTGAGGGCTAAAGGCCGCTCGATTGCAGATGCTGCGATTGAGGCCGCTGAGTTGCGGCTTCGTCCGATTCTGATGACGTCGTTCGCCTTCATTCTGGGAGTGATGCCTCTTTACTTCGCGACTGGCGCGGGTGCACTGGGCAGGCGCTCGGTGGGAACGACGATCGTGGGAGGCATGTTGCTGTCGACGGTGCTGAACCTGGTCTTCATCCCGGTGCTTTATGTGCTGTTGAGCCGGTTGCTGAGGCGAGGCGATGTGCACAGAGGCGAGCACGGTGTGGCTCTAGAGAGCTAGTTTCGCGGGCGGTGGGCAATGATGTGGTCCTTGATGCGGGCGTAGACCTCAGCACTGACGATGCCGCGATCGAGCAGCTCATTTTTGCCACGGTAAGGACGGGAACGGATGATGCGTGCCGCCCAGGTGCGCGTCAGCCCGGGGACCTTCATTAACTGTTCGAGGGTGGCAGTATTGATGTCGGTGGGGTCTGCAGCGAGCGGTGTTCGCGTTGCATGCGCCTGTGCCTGAACGGGTGAAACGAAGCCGCGATCAGAGAAGTTGCAGGCCAAGGCGAGAACTGCGAGAGTCAGCGAGATTTGAGCGGATAATCTCATGCCATTGATTCTCTACTGCCGTGAATTCCGAGTAAATAGTACTCATCACCTGACCAGATTCTTGTGGAGAGAAGCGGGTTTGTCCTGCAACAATTGGGCATGGCAATCCCCCAAATTGCTTCCTCAGCAGGCCAGAAGCTGCGCAGCCGTGTTTTCGGCAGCACGCGGCTGACTATCCTTCTATCCCTGATTGCAGTTCTAGTTGTCTGCCTGATTTTTACCTGGGAAACGGGCGACGTGATGAGCAACCTGTCGTTCCTGAATCCCAGGAACAGTACCAACCGTTCCAACGGGACCAAGAAGGCGCTCGTCGATATCAAGCCGTGGCAGACGGCGCAGGCGCTTGCGGCTCTCGCGTACACGGCGGAAGAGAAGGAGTACGCGCAAGAGGCGGAGAGGCTTGCAGATCACGAGGTGGACCAGGCGTTTGCCTCCGCGCTGCGGCAGGCCACCCTGGATGCGCAGCACTTGAAGCTGAGCGGCGATGCTCAGGCGCTCTCGAAGAAGGTGGGCCAGCTCCAGCAGCTCATCTCCCAGGACAAAGATGATATCCAGACAATCACGGCAGCGCTGAAGGCGCCGTCGCCAAAGGATGGCAGGCCCGCGGAATACGATGAGGGCGATCTGGAGGTAGCGAAGGCGCAGCTCGCGCTCGACGCGGATGAACTTGTCGATATCCAGCACGATTTCGATCAAGCTTCCGGAGATCAGACATCGCAGATCCAAGCGGAGCTGACCTCGCATGAGGCCGCGATGCGCGGCTATGACAAACAGGTGCGCGAGGGTGGGCAGATTGCCACGGTTTCAGCGCGACGGTTCGGAACACTGGCCGGACGGCTGGGAGCGTGGTCCAGATTGGGTAGCCGGACGGCACTGCTGCAGCAGGCGATCGACCAGACGCGCAGAGATGTCGGGATGTTGAATGCGCAGCAGAGCGCTATTGAGACCAAGATCAGCACCATGGGCGCTGTCAGCACAGACGATCTCGATGAAAAACTGCAGGGATTGAGAGACCGTACGGCGCTGCGCCAGATCCTGAGCATCGCGGACGATCGAATCCAGACTGAACAGCAGCTTGTGAGCGTCTACAGCAAGTGGTCTGCGCAAGTGTTGCTGCAACGGCGGATCATTGTGCACCTGCTTCTGCAATCGCTGGCGCTGATTGCTTTTATCGGAATATGCATGGTGTTTGCGGACTGGCTGGTGCAGCGCTTCATGTCGAAGCCGTCTCTTGACAGCCGGCGATCGCAGACGCTGCGCAGCATTCTGAAGATGTCAATACAGGCCGTTGGCGTAGTTGTGATTCTGCTGGTGATTTTCGGTCCGCCGCAAGAGACGCCGACGATTCTGGGATTGGCTACTGCAGCGCTGACGATCGCGTTGCAGGACTTCATCATCGCGTTTCTGGGTTGGTTTGTGTTGATCGGGAAGAATGGAATTCATGTCGGCGATTGGGTAGAGATCAATGGCGTCGGCGGCGAGGTCACGGATGTGAGGCTGTTCACGACCACGCTGCTGGAGACGGGAACGCTTTCAGACAAGGGGCTTCCGACCGGACGCCGAATCACGTTCATGAATGGATATGCGATTCGCGGCAAGTATTTCAATTTCTCCACCAGCGGCCAGTGGATGTGGGACGAAATAAACCTGAGCCTGCCGACGAGCGATAACGTGCACGAAGTGCTTGAGCGCATTCAGAAAGCCGTTGTGGCCGAAACGGAGAAGAATGCAAGCCAGGCGGAGGCGGAGTGGAAACGAGGGGCACATGGCAGCAGCCTTAGCCGATTCAGCGCGACGGCGGTGGAGAATCTGCGGCCGTCTGCCAATGGAATCGACGTTGTGGTGCGGTATGTGACGCGGGCATCGGATCGGTTCGAGCTGCGCAATAAGATGTATCAGAGGTTGATCGAGGTGCTGCGGGATCCGGGAACGGGTACTGGAACGGCGACTGTGATGGCGGCCAAGGATTGAGAGCGAGGTTGTGACGCTGGAATCTACGATTGACACGATAAGGTCGATACCGTAAGTTTGAAAGAGATGCAGAGCCACCGCCATCACGGTCATCATCACCATCACGGGACCAATGTGCCGGCGGACTGCGATGGCCTGAGCTAAAGAAGGCCAGAGAGATCTAAAGAATTCCAAGCCCGCCGGCGAAGCAGCCGACGGGCTTTTTAGTTTGTGCAGCGGAATTGAATCCAAGTTCAGGAAGAATGATGAATACGCAACCGGAAGTTGATTTCGAGAAGATGGACGGGCTGGTGGCGGGGATTGTGCAGGACGCCAGGACTGGCGAGGTGCTGATGCTGGGTTTTCTGAATCCGGAGAGCTACACAAAGACGCTGGAGACAGGCTTTGTGACGTTCTGGAGCAGGACGCGGCAGAAGCTGTGGATGAAAGGCGAGACGAGCGGGAACCGGCTGCGCGTGGTTTCGGCGGCGACGGATTGCGACAATGATGCGCTATTGTTTCGCGTCGAGGTAGAGGGCGATGGGCTGGTGTGCCACGAGGGAACGGTGAGCTGCTTTACGAAGCCGCTGACGTTTGCGAATGCAGTGGAGGTGAAGCGTGGGTAACAAGCTGCGACTGGGATTGCCGAAAGGGAGCCTACAGGACTCGACGATTGCGCTGTTCAAGCGGGCGGGCTGGAACATCTACGCGGATGGGCGTTCGTATTTTCCGTCGGTGGATGACCAGGAGATCGAGTGCATGCTGATTCGCGCGCAGGAGATGGCGCGGTACGTGGATCACGGCGTGCTGGATGCAGGGTTGACGGGCATCGACTGGGTGGTGGAGAGCGGGCTCGAGGTAACGAGCGTGACGACATTGACCTATGCGAAGCAGAGCCGGCGGAAGGTGCGATGGGTGCTGGCCGTGCCGGAAGCGAGCGGGTTCCTGAAGGCGGAGGATCTGGAAGGGAAGATCATCGCGACGGAACTGGTTGAGGTGACGAAGAAGTATTTCGCGGATCGGGGCGTGAACGTGAAGGTGGAGTTCAGCTGGGGCGCCACGGAAGTGAAGCCGCCGATGCTGGCGGACGCGATTGTAGAGGTGACAGAGACGGGGAGTTCGCTGAAGGCGAATCACCTGAAGATCATCGACACGGTGATGGAGAGCGAGACACACCTGATCGCGAACAAGGCGGCGCTGGACGATGAGTGGAAGCGGGAGAAGATCGACCAGATCGCGGTGATGCTGCGGGGGGCGATTGATGCGCAGAGCCAGGTGGGGCTGATGCTGAACGTGAAGCGAGAGGATCTGGAATCGGTGTTGGCGGTGCTGCCGGCGCTGAATTCGCCAACGGTTTCGCAGTTGAGCAATTCGGAGTGGGTTGCGGTGAACACGATTGTGGAAGAGCGCGTGGCGCGGGATGTGATTCCGAAGCTGAAGGCGGCGCGGGCGACCGGGATTGTGGAGTATCCGCTGAACAAAGTTGTGCTGTAGGACTTCTGCTTAGGACGGGACGGGATGAGGCTGATTCGAACGCAGGGTCGGGGGGCGCGGGATGCGGCGGCAGTTCTCGCGCAGTTGGAGAGGCGCGGCGGGGCGGCGCTGGATGCGGTGATGCCGGCGGTGCAGCGCATTGTTGCGGATGTGCGGCGCGGCGGGGATCGGGCGCTGTTCAAGTATGCCGCGAAGCTCGATGGGCTGACGGATCGGGCGCGGTTTCGGGTGACGCAGGAAGAGATGGCGGAGGCGTGGGCGGAGACGGATGACGGTCTGCGCGATGCTCTGTCGACTGCGGCGAGGCAGATTCGGGCATTTGCGAAAAAGCAGATGCCGAAGGCCTTTAGCGCGAAGGCGGGGAGTGCGAAGGCGGGCGCAGGTCTCACGGTGGGGCAGGTGGTGAGGGCGATCGATTCGGTGGGGTGCTATGTGCCGAGCGGGCGGCATCCGCTGCCTTCGACGCTGCTGATGACGGCGACTCCGGCGCAGGTGGCGGGAGTGGAGCGGATTGTGGCGGTGTCGCCGAAGCCGGCGAAGGAGACGCTGGCGGCGGCGCATCTGCTGGGGATTGCGGAGTTCTATCGCGTGGGTGGGGCTCATGCCGTTGCGGCGCTGGCGTATGGGACGGAGACGATTGCGCGTGTGGACAAGATTGTGGGGCCGGGGAATCTGTATGTGACGGCGGCGAAGAGGATGGTGGCGTTTGACTGCGCGATCGATATGCTGGCGGGGCCGACGGAGATTGTGGTGACGAGCGAGCGCGGAGATGCGGGGGAGATAGGGGCGGACCTGGTGGCGCAGGCGGAGCATGATCCGGAGGCGGTGGCGATCTTCGTGACGACGCGCGAGGGGTTGGCGAAGCAGGTGATGGCGGAGACGAAGGCGCAGAGCAAGGGAAATGCAGTGGCGTGGGAGTCGCTGAGGCGAAATGGAGTTGCGATCGTGGCGGGGACGGTCGATGAGGCGCGGGAGATTACGAATCGGCTGGCGCCGGAGCATCTGACGGTGGATGCGGGTGAGGATGTGGAGTGGGTGAAGAGCGCGGGCTCGGTGTTTGTGGGGGGATGGTCTGCGCAGCCGATGGGGGACTACATCTCGGGGCCGAATCATACGCTGCCGACTGGCGGAATGGCGCGGGTGCGGGGCGGGTTGAGCGTGATTGATTTTGTGAAGCTGATCACGGTGCAGGAGTACGCCGCAGAGGGAATCGTGGGGCTTGGAGAGAAGGCGGCGCTGCTGGGAGATGCTGAGGGTTTAACGGCGCATGCGACGGCGATAAGGCTGCGGATGACGAAGGCGGCGCAGAAGTCGAGGGCAGGCGGGAGGAGTCGTGGATAGGAATGAGGCGGTTGTGCAGCCGGTTCCGCGGGCGCGTGTGCGGGCGATGAAGGAGTATCATCCGCCGCTGGGGAATCGCGATGCGATGCGGCTGGATTTCAACGAGAACACGATTGCGTGTTCGCCGAAGGTGAATGAAGTGCTGGGGCGGATTTCGGCGGGGGCGCTGACGCGGTATCCGGAACGCGAGCCGGTGGAGCGGATTGTTGCGGAGCATCTTGGAGTGGCGGCGGAGCAGGTGGTGCTGACGAATGGCGTGGATGAGGCGATTCACGTTTTGTTCGAGGCGTTTCTGGATGAAGGCGATGAACTGCTGCTGCCGGTGCCGACGTACACGATGTACGAGGTGTATGCGTCGGCTACAGATGCACGTGCTGTCGCGGTGAAGGCTGCGGAGGATTTGCAGTTTCCGTTTGAGAGGTTGCTGAGTGCGATTACGCCACAAACGAAGATTATTGCGATTGCGAATCCGAACAGCCCTTCGGGGTCAGTGGCTACGCGGAAGCAGATTGTGGAGATTGCTCGGCGCGCACCGGATGCAGTGGTGGTGGTGGATGAGGCGTACTTTCATTTCTTCGGCGAGACAGTGATGGACCTCGTTGGGTCGGTGTCGAACCTGATGGTGGCGCGGACGTTTTCAAAGGCGTACGGGCTGGCGGGGTTGAGGCTTGGAGTGCTGGCGGGTCCGGTTGAGCTGATGAAGTGGGTGCGGCGAGTGTTGTCGCCTTATAGCGTGAACTCGCTGGCGCTGGCGTGTTTGCCGCCAGCGTTGGAGGATACGGCATACCTCGATTGGTATGTGGGTGAGGTGCTGGCGGCGCGCGCGGAGTTTGAGGCGGAGCTGGATGAGGTGCGAGTCCGGCGTTGGCCGAGTGCGGCGAATTTTGTGCTGGTGGAGATTGGGGCGAAGCACGGGGAATTTGTGCGCCTGATGTCGGCAGGTGGGGTGCTGGTGCGGGATCGGTCGAATGATCCGGGTTGCGATGGGTGTGTGCGGATCACGATCGGGACCCGGGAGCAGATGGGGGAGGCGGCTGAGGTGTTGAAGAGAACGATGAAAGAGCTTCGAGACGAGGGGAGCAAGTGATGGCGAAGGCAACAAAGGGAGTGTCATCCCCGGTCCCCAAAGGCGAGGGACCGGGGGCACCCGCTTCTACGCGAGGGAAGAGTTTTCGTAAAGGTGTGGTGGTGCGGGATACGAATGAGACGCGGATTGCGATTTCGCTGACGGTCGAGGGGAAGGGCGTCTACAAGGTTTCGACGGGGATCCGCTTTTTCGATCACATGCTGGAGCTGTTTACGAGGCATGGAGCGTTCGATCTGGAGCTGAAGTGCAACGGCGATCTCGACGTGGATCAGCACCACACCGTTGAGGACGTGGGGATCGCGTTGGGTGAGGCCTTTGATCGCGCGTTGGGAGACAAGCGCGGAATTTTGCGAGCGGGGTACTTCATCATGCCGATGGATGAGACGCTGGCGATTGCGGCAGTGGATCTGAGCGGGCGCGCGGCGTTTGCGGTGGACACCAAAGTGAAGACGCGACTGGTGGGAGATCTGCAGACAGAGCTGGTAACGGATTTCTTTGAGGGGTTTGCACGCGGTGCTCGGGCCAATGTGCATGTGAAGACGATGTATGGGCGGTCGAACCATCACAAGATTGAGGCGATCTTCAAGGCGTTTGCGCGAGCGCTGCGAGTGGCGTGTTCGCGGGATAAGCAGTTGGGGGAGATGTTGCCGAGTACGAAGGGATTGTTGTAGGTTCCGGCCCGGGGGGAAGTTTCGTGTTTCCCACCCAAGAGACAAAAGACGTCGCTTGGATGGGGCACCCACCGATTGTCAGCGGGGAAGGTAAATGCGAGTTACGGTGATTGATTACAAGGCGGGGAATTTGACTTCGGTGCTGAAGGCGCTGCGGTATCTGGGAGCGGAGCCGGTGGTGACGGATTCGGCTCTGTCGCTGATCGAAGGCGCGGAGCGAATTGTGCTGCCGGGGGTGGGGCATTTTGCGGCGACGGAGCGGCTGGATTCGACAGGGATGACGGGTGCGATTCGTGAGGCTGTCGGGCGAGGCGTACCGTTTCTGGGGATTTGCGTGGGGATGCAGTGGCTGTATGCGGGATCGACGGAGGCTGCGGGGCAGGCGGGACTCGGAGAATTTGGTGAGGAGTGTTCGCGATTTCCGGAGTGCGGTGAGAAGGTGCCGCATGTGGGTTGGAATTCGCTTGAGGTGGAGGGAACGCCGCGACTGATGAAGGGTGTGAAAGATGGGGAGTATGTGTACTTCACGCATTCGTACAGGGCTCCGGTGGGGGCAGATACTGCAGCGGTTGCGAATTACATTGAACCTTTCGCGGCGGCGGTGGAGCGCGGGAATGTGATGGGCGTGCAATTTCATCCGGAGAAGAGCGGAGAGACGGGGTTGAAGATACTGCGGAATTTTCTGGAGTGGACATGCTGACCAAGCGGATCATTGCGTGTCTGGATGTGCATGGCGGGCGGGTGGTGAAGGGCGTGCAGTTTGTGGACATTGTAGATGCGGGCGATCCGGCGGCACTGGCGGCGCGGCACGCGCGTGAGGGCGCGGACGAGATTGTGCTGCTGGACATCACGGCTACGCATGAGGGACGGCAGACGCTGCTGGAGACGGTGCGGAGAACGGCGCGGGAGCTGTTTGTCCCGTTCACGGTGGGCGGGGGGATCAAGAGCGCAGAGGAAGCGGCGCAGGTGTTTGAGGCGGGCGCGGACAAGATCAGCGTGAACTCGGCTGCGCTTGCCGATCCTACGCTAATCAGCGAGATCGGGATGAGCTTTGGGGCGCAGGCGGTGGTGGTGGCGATCGATGCGCGGCGTGATTCGGACGCACAAAATCCGGTGCGGGATGCGCAGGTGTTTGTGCAGGGCGGGCGGAAACCGGCGGGACGGCGCGTGGTGGAGTGGGCTCGCGAGGCAGAGGAGCGGGGAGCGGGGGAGATCCTGCTGACTTCGATGGATGCGGATGGGACGCGGGCGGGGTTCGATTGCGAACTGACGGCGGCCGTGAGCGAGGCCGTGAGTATTCCGGTGATTGCTTCGGGAGGCGCGGGGACGGTGGCGCATTTTGCGGATGTGTTTGGGAGAGGTAAGGCGGATGCGGCGCTGGCAGCGAGCATATTTCACTTTGGGGTTTCGAGCGCGCGGTCGTTGAAGGAGGAGCTGGTGGCGGCGGGGGTTGCGGTGAGGCTGCCATGCTGATTCCTTCAATTGATTTGATGGGTGGGCGCATCGTGCAGCTGGTGCAGGGCGAGAAGCTGAAGCTGGCGTTTGATGATTTTGAGTACTGGATCGAGAAGTTCTCGCGGTATCCACTGGTACAGCTAATCGATCTGGATGCGGCGATGCGGCAGGGCGAAAACTCGTCCCTGGTGGCGCGGATTGCGAAGAGGCTGCCGTGCCAGGTGGGCGGCGGGGTGCGGTCGGTAGAACGTGCGCGGGAGGTTCTGGAAGCGGGAGCGAAGCGGGTGATTGTGGGGTCTTCTCTGTTTACCGAAAGCGGCGCGGTGGATGTGAAGTTTGCGGCGGAGATGGCGGACGGTGTCGGGGCTGAGAGAGTGGTCGCGGGCATCGATACAAAGAACGGGCGGATTGCGGTGAAGGGATGGAAGGCGCAGGTGGCGCTCACGGCGGATGACGCGATTCCGGAGTTGGAGCCATATGCGGCTGCGTATCTCTACACGCATGTGGATGGGGAAGGGATGATGCAAGGGTTCCCGATTGACGTGGCGGCGCGGCTGCGGAAGTTGACTACGCGGCAGCTGATTGTGGCTGGTGGGATCCGGAGCCAGCAGGAGATCGATGATCTGGATGCGATGGGTGTAGATGCGGTGGCGGGGATGGCGGTGTATACGAATCTGCTGGCGGTGTAAGCGCCCATGTTCGTGAGCGCTGCACTTGGGCAGGGCCCTTCTCTCAGGGGCTAAAGCCCTAAACCTTTTTACGGAGCGTGTGCGGCACGACTGAAGTCGTGCCCTTTCAAAACAGCGGCTCTTCGGAGTTCTCAGGCAGACTCTCGAATCATCTTCAAAGTGGCGTCATTCTTTCCGAGGCGTGGAGGCCGCTGCTCCCTCCGTTTCTTCAGATGGCCTTTAGATGGCATCAGATATGCTGGAGGCGAAGCTTACCGGGATGAGGACGAAAGGAAGCGCCTGGACCATGCCGAAGCAAAGCGGGATTCGACTGGCGAAACGACTGGATGAGGTTGGATTCTCAGACATCGTACAGATCCGCAACAAGGTGATGGAGCTTCGGGCCGCGGGGCAGCAGGTGCACGCGCTGCACGGGGGCGAGCCTTACTTTGAGACTCCGGAGCCGATCAAGTACGCGGCGGTGAAGGCGCTGGTGGAGAACTACACGCATTATGCGCCGTCGTCGGGCGTGATGCCGCTGCGTGAAGCGCTGGTGAAAAAGCTGGCGGTCAAAAACAAGATAAACGTAACGACGGACGAGGTGATTGCGACGGTGGGCGGGTCGCAGGCGCTCTATGCGGCCTTTCAGAGTGTGTTGGATCCGGGAGATGATGCTCTGGTGTTTTCGCCATATTGGACGCCGATTCGCGATCTGGTGACCGGTACGCAGGCGCGGCCGCTGCTGGTTCCGACAATCACGGCCCGACGAAATGGGCTCCGCAAAACGCTGGAGCAGTTTTCGACGCCGAATACGCGAGCGATTTATTACAACACTCCGCAGAATCCGAGTGGACTGGTGTTCACACGGGCAGAGGCTGAGGAGGTTGCGGCGTTTTCGAAAGAGCGCGATCTAATTGTGATTGCGGATGAGGCGTATGAGGACCTGGTGTACGACGGCGAGCACGTTTCGATCGCATCTCTGCCAGGGATGCTGGAGCGTACGATTACTTGCTACACGTTTTCGAAGACGTATGGGATGACGGGATGGCGCGCGGGGTACGCGGTGGCGAAGGAGCCGTTTATGACGGCGTTGCGGAAGATTGTGCTGTACTCGACGAATGGCGTGACGACGTTTGTTCAGCAGGCGATGATTGACGCGCTGAAGACGCCTGCGGCCGAGATTGATGCGTATCGCGAGGAGTACCGCAAGCGGCGGGACCTGCTGGTTGGAGCGTTGAACGAGGTGGGGTTGAAATGCGACCCGCCAGCGGGAGCGTTCTATGCGTTTCCGAATGCGGAGAAGATTCACAAGAACAGCCGGACGGCGGCGCAAATTCTTCTGGAGAAGGCGCATATCGCGACGATTCCTGGATCGGTGTTCGGCGCGCAGGGTGAAGGGCATCTGCGGTTCGGGTACGCGATCTCGATCAAGGAGATTGAGGCGTGTGCCGAGGCGCTGCGGAAGTTCCGGGGTTAGCTTGCCGTTTTGCGGGACTGGCCGACGGCGCTGCTGGTTTCGACGCGAGAGGCGCGAAGCAGGCGGGCGATCTGCTTGAGGTGGAGTTGGACGGCGTAGGCGCGGAGGATTTCGGCTTGCGAGAAATTAGCGCTAGTGTGCCGGACCAGGGCCATGCGGCTCTCGAGGTTGACGATGTCTTCTTCGAGATCAATGCTGGGCGGCGAAATGTCGAAGCGCCAGCTGTGAATACATTTCGCAACATATTGAAAGCCTGACTGGATATCGGCGAGAAGACGACCGAGCTCAGGTTCGAGCTGATTGGCGTATTCGTCGTCATGGCTATCCTTAACGGCGAATTCCAGAGCTACGAGTGCGTCGAAGATGGAGCGACCGAATTGGGAGAGCATGGTAAGGCCTTCGCGCCAGCCTGGGCCTCCCGAGGGCTCGTTACGCGCGGCCTCAAGCAGGCTGTTGTTGACGCGGAGCATGTCGAGGGCGTCCTGCCGGAGTTCGGCGAGGTTGGCAGCGGGCTGACCGCCGAAGCCGCGAAGGATTGCTTCGAAGAAACTGGCGAGGAGGAGGAACTCCTGGGCGAGGCTGTCGCGAAGGCGGAGGCGCGCACGATCGGGGAAGACGAGCGTGGAGACGAGGATAGCGACGACAATTCCGAGCAACACCTCGCCGACGCGATGAAGCGCGAGCAGCCAGTGGGACCCGGCTTGCTGGACGAGCATGATGATGGTGATGGTGACTCCGGCGAGGCGCGAACTGTTGCGGAGGCTCAGAAGTCCGCAGAGTATGACGGCGAGCAGTACGGCAAGGATGTAGTTCCAGGGCAGCGTGCCGAACAGGGAGAAGGTGAAACCGAAAGCTGCGCCGATGAGTGTGCCGAGAATTCGATCGCGCGAGGCAGTGATGGTCGCGCCGAAGTTGGATTGAAGGACGATGATGGCGCTGATCGCGCCCCAATAGCCGTCGTGGACGCCGAAGCGGAGTGCGATGCCCCAGCAAAGGGCGGCAGCTAGAGCTGTTTTTGCGGCATGAATGAGGAGGCGTTTGCGCTCCCAGGTGAAGAGGCCATGGCCTGTCGGCTGGTCGATGCGCAGTTTGACCGCGAGGTCCTGCTGGGATTGCGTTTTGGGACGGGAGAGCAGCATTTAGAAAAGTTCGGGCGGACTCCTTTCTCAAGGGATGATGCAGTGCGCGCGGGGAAAATTGCGTCATGCAACATGTAGCATAAAAGGCATATGCTGCGCGTTGGATATTCAACCAATCTTGCACCTGAACTGCTGAAAGATTTCCCTGAAGGGGTAGAGCTGATTGCGTTGGCACGCGATCTCGATCATGACGTGGACATCGAGGTTTGGCTTCCGGATCCGTATCCGACGCGGAATACGCAGATCGTTCCGCATCTGCGCGGGGTGAAGCTGGTGCTGTCGTTGATGGCGGGGACGGAGTGGATTCCGGCGGCGGTGGGTCCGCATGTGACGATCTGCAATGCGCGCGGGGCGCACAACATTTCTACGGCGGAGTGGACCTTGTCGGCGACCCTGGCGATGCTGAAGCACTTTCCGTTGTTTCTGGACGTGCAGAGTTCGGGCGAGTGGAAGAGGCGATTTGAAGCGACGAAGGAATACGAACGAGTCTCCGGAGATTCGCGGCAGCACTATCCGCCGGTGATGCTGGAGGAACTGACGGGCAAGACGGTGTTGCTGGTAGGGTACGGCTCGATCGGGAAAGAGATCGAGAGAATGCTGGAGCCCTTTCATGTGGAGCTGATCCGGGTAGCGCGGAGTGCACAGGAGAATCCGAAGGTGCATGCGGTGAGCGAACTGGATGCGCTGATTCCGAGAGCGCAGGTGATTGTGCTGATCTTGCCGTCGACGGCGGAGAGCTATCGATTGATCGATGCTCCGCAATTTGCGCTGATGCAGCAGGGAACGCTGCTGGTGAATGCAGCGCGAGGGCCGGTGGTGAATACGGATGCGCTTGTAGCGGCTTTGCAGAGCGGCAGAATTCGTGCGGCGCTGGATGTGACGGATCCCGAACCGCTGCCGGATGGGCATCCGCTGTGGAAGTGCCCGAACCTGCTGATTACGCCTCATGTGGGCGGGTCGAGTCCGGAGTTTGCAAGGAGAGCGCTGAAGGTGGCGGCGGATGAGCTGCGGCGTTATATGGCGGGCGAGCCGCTGCTTAACGTGGTGCAGGCGGCGGTCTGAGCGGAGCGGGCGCGACGCCAGTCGCGCAGACCGAGGATGGCGAGGACGACTAGACCGGCATAGAGGACGGCGGTGATCCACAGGTCCTTGTAGATGTATTCGCCGATATAGACGAGATTTACAACAATCCAGAGACCCCAGTTGGCGATGTGCTTGCGCGCCTGCCACCAGCTTCCGACGAGGCTGAAGCTGGCTAACGCGGCATCGAGCCAGGGCAGGGCGGCTTGAAGATGCTTTGCGATTTCGCCGAGGACGAAACTGCCGGCGATGCCCGCGGCGATGGCGATCAGGAACGCACGAGGTGCGAGAGGTTCGACGCGTACTTCACCTTCTTCACGAACGCCGCGCCACCAGTGCCACCAACCGTACAGCGTGAACACTATGAAGAACATTTGGAGAAGTGCGTCGGAGAGGAGGCGGGCGCGATAGAAGACGACAAGATAGAGGATGTCTGCGGCGAGGACGACGGGCCAGCAGATGAGGAGGCGCTTCGTTGTAAGCCAGATGCCGAGAGCGGTGGTGATGAAGCCGGCGAGCTCGACCCAGTTGGTGACGATGTGGTGAGTGATGGCGGTGAGGGTCATGCTCGGACCGCCTGACGCAGGCGGGATTCAGCCCAGTGGCGGAGGGGATCGAGGAGTTTTTGATAGCCGGGGCCGGCGAACCATTGCGCGTGAGAGAGCAAGTAATCGTGCGTGGCGACGCGGGCTTTTTCGGATGAGTGGAGGACGCCGAAGAAGTAGTCGGCCTCGCTGAGGGCGAACTCGGCGTGGCAGAGGGCCAGCATGAAAGCGAGTGCGGAGGATTCGGCGGGAGTGAGCGGGCGGATCTGCTCATAGGCTTCGAGGAAAGCCCAGAGGTGATCGAGGTGGACGGGAACGTGATCGCCGGCGGTGGGATCGTTCATGAGCACGAGCCACTCGATGATGTTGCGTTCGATGGCGTGGGCGAGATCGTGAACGGCATTGGTGCGGTCGGCGAGGCCGAAGTCGATGACGGAGGTAGCACGGGCGCTTGCGCTGGTGTCGCTCCAGAAGAGGTTGGAGGCGTGGAGGTCGTTGTGGGTCCAGAGATGTGGGAGTGATGGGAGCAGGGGATGGAGTTCGGCGTGGAAGGGGGCGAGGAGCTGGAGAGCTTCCGCGGCGTCGCTCCGAGTTTGAGGGTCGTGAGTGATCGCGGGGCGTGCGGCGAGGTATTGGTTGAGAGCGGCGGCGGGATCCGGTGAGGCGAAGATGGTGAAGCTTGCTACCAGGGGCTGGATTTTTCTTGGTGGAGCCGAGAAGTTTTCAGCGGCGAGGTGCATGCGAGCGAGGAATTCGCCGGCGGAGCGGGCGTGTTGAGGCGAGCGGAAGGGCGTCCAGGAGATGGCGTCTTCGTAGAGGTCGATACCGGTTGGGATGTGGTGGACTTCGTAGGTCCAGTCGCCGGATTCCAGCGCGGTGCCGCCTGTAGTGGTTGGGAAGACTGCCGGCACGCTGATTTTGTTTGTTTGAAGGTGCTGCATGAAGCGGTGTTCTTCGGCGAGGGCCGCGGCGTCGCGGACTGCGCCTGCGTGGCGCTTGATGAAGATGCGGCCGATGGTGGTCTCGATGACAGCGGCAGATGAGAGTGGGCGAGGACTGGCGGAGATAATCGCGAGCGGATCGCCGACGGAGGGGTAGTGGCGAAGGATTGAACGGATCTCGGCAAGCGTGAGCGGTGGCCAATCGGGCTTGACGAGGGATCCGTCGAGTCCGTGAGCCTGCGCGGGTTGTCTCGATTCGATCATGAGGATTTTCGTTGCCCGAACGTCGCCAAGCTAAAAATTGTAATGCGCGGAGAGGCGCACGGTGGTTGGAGCGCCCTGATGGATGAAGGTGTCACCGAGGCTTGCGCCGGTGTCTTTCCAGTAGCGCTTGTTGAGGATGTTGTCGGCGTAGAGGTGGAAGGTGAGATGACCGGCCTCCCCGCCGGGTGAGTAACGAGCGCCGAGGTTGAAGAGGTTGTATCCGCCGACGCTAACGGCGTCGTCGCGCGTGGCTTGTTTGCGGCTGGTGACGCTCCAGCCGGGCATGATGTGGAGGCCGCGGGCGTGAGGAACGAGTACATCGGCGAAGAGCGCGGAGTGGAAGCGCGGCACGTTGATGACTTGTTTGTTGTCGAATGCGGGAGTGCCTGTGTCGGTGGAGATGGCGCGGATGGTTGCGGCGGAGGCGCTGAGCTGCATCCAACCGGCGGCTTTGCCCTGGGCATTGAATTCGAAGCCGTCGTGGGTTTCGTGGCCTGCGGACTCGAAGCAGAGATCGCCGGGAGCGACGTCGCCGCCGTACAGGAGGTTGCTGTCGCAGAAGTTGTCGGCAGATTGGATGACGCGCGGGTAGAAGAAGGGCTGGCGCATGCGGAAGTAGTCGGCGGTGAGGAGGATTCCGTGCTCGTACTTTGCGCCGATCTCGGACTGGCGGGTCATGAAGGGAGTGAGGAAGAGGGCGGAGTTGGCGACCCACCAGGGGGCTTGCGGCCCGAGGGAGAGCAGGGCGCCGTAGTTGCTGTAAATCGTGAGAGCCGGGATAGGCGTATAAGTGACGGCATACTGCGGGAGCCAGAGCGAGCGGCGAGCACCGTGATAGTTGTAGTCGGCGACGCTGGCGAAGCGGCCGCCAGCTTGCAGAACGACGTTGCCGGGAAGGTGAGCGCGTTCCTGAATGATGGCGGAGGCCTGGTGGTTGAAGTCGGCGAGTGAGGAATCGCCGGCGTCTTGGTAGGGATCTTCGGGCGCGTAAGAGATGGTGGGCTGATAGATGTTTTCGACGCCGAGCGGCGCGAAGACCGTGGCTGAGAGATCGACGGAACGATGGAAGAGCGAGCCCCCGCCGACTACGTCGTTGCTGATCTTGCCGGTGGTGAAGTGGCCGATGAGGAGGGCTTCGCCGGTTGCGTTGATGCGGAGCTCGCCGGGGCTGCGGTAGTCGTAGATCTCGTAGCTGCCGTTGGGGCAGAAGAAATTCCAGGATGGAACTTCATCGGGACAGAGTGATGCGCCGGTATCGTCGAGGGCAGGGCCGTAGGGCCAGATGACATTGTCGTCGATGAGGGAGTGGCTGTAGGAGCCGCCGAGGCGGAGGGTCCAGTCAGAGGCGAAGTTGTGCTGAATGTGTGCGCCGGCATTGAAGGTGTCAAAGGTGTTGGGTTTGGACCAGGGCTGAAAGCCGAGCATCACGGAGGGATAGACGGGTGAGGGGACGGTGGCTCCGCCGAGGAGCTGGTAGCCGGCTTCGGAGCGCTGGACTTTGTGCTGATATTCGAAGTTGGTGGTGAGTTGTGTGGCGGATCCAAGTTGCCAGCGGCCGTCGGCGGCGCCCATGCCGCGCCAGCCGTCGGCGTGTTCGACGTAGGTGTGCATGTCTTCGGCGGCGGCGGTGATGAGGAGGCCGTCGCGAAGTCCCGGCAGGAGAAATTGGGTGGATCCGTAGGATGAGCCGCGATGATCGGTGGCGAGATCGATGGATGGATGAAGGCCGTGGTACGGTTCCTTTGTCGCGTAGTTGATGACCCCGCCGCTGGAGGCGACGCCGCTCTCGAGGCCGGCGATGCCTTTGATGATTTCGACGCGCTGCTTGTTTTCGAGCGGAACGTCTTGCTCACCGGCGATAGCGAGGCCGTTGATCTGAAGGCCGGTGGCGAGGTCAATTGGGAATCCGCGAATCTGGAAGTCGCCGTAGTAGCCGACAGGAGCGTAGTCTTCGCCGACGGAGGCGTCGTTTTTGACGACGTCGGAAAGTGTACGCGAGATCTGGTCGCCGATGACGGCGCTGGTGACGGACGTGACGGAGAGAGGTGTTTCTTGCAAGGGTGTGCCGTCGAGGCTGGCGGCGGTGCGAGGGTCGGAGAGGTAGTCGTCCTTGACTTCGCCGTGGACGACGACGGTGGTGGTGACGCGGTCGGGTTTTTGTACGGGGCGCGGATCGGGTTTTTGGCTGGAGGGATTTTGCGCGAGCCCGATTGAGCCTACGAGCAACATGGCCGAGAAGGCGCGAGGGAGAAACGAAAACCCTGAGAGCGCCGGATTGTTGAGGGCTGATCTATATCTGAGCGCAAGCATCCCTTGTTCCCACTTTCATGAAACAAGGGAGTTCAGATTGAAGCTGGAAGGAAGTTGGTGAGACTGGCTTCGAAAGCTTCCCACGCCGGCATTATCCGGATCGGGTTCTAGGGTATTTTCTCAGCCCCACTCCGTGGAGCACCCCTGTTTCAATACTTTGATTGAAACACCGTTCGCGGGTGAATTGCAAGGCGGGTTGATTTTTGATCCCCGGTCCCCAAAGGCGAGGGACCGGGGCACCCGCGTTCTTTTTGGTGCGATTTGATCCCGATTCCAAAAGCGAATGACCGGGGGCACCCGCTGTTTCAGAATGTTCGGTTCAGTGTTTGGACCAGCCGTGCATTCCGGCTTCGAAGGCGCGACGGTCCATGCGGGGCAGGGTGGATGCGATCTTGTGAGGAAAGAGCGGGTAGTGACGGGCGGCAATGAGAAGGTCTGCGACGCACCAGACGTCTTCTTCGGAGGTCATCCAATGATGGTCGTCAAGGCGTGCGAGGTTGATGGGGAGTGAGTAAGCGCGAAGCGTGCGCTGGCCCCGGAGGTTGTAGTAGTGGTCGAAGTAGCTGAGGGCTAGTTCGCGCGGGGTGCGATAGACGGGAGCGCGGAAGCGCAGTCCGGCAAAGTTGGATTTGGCGATGCTTCCCCAAAGGCCGTTCTGGCGGAAGACGGCGAGGACGTGGTCGTCGTCGTGGACGGCTTCGAGGTCCATGAGGAGCGGAGGGTAACCATTCAAACGGAGAGCTGCCGCAGCGACGAGGGCTCCTTCGAGGCAGTGTCCTTTGCGCTCGCGGAGAGCACGTTGAGGGGACCAAGCGGTGTCGGAGTACTGATAGGGAATGTCGTCGATGAACTTCTGTATCTGTGCCGGCGTCTTGAGAGCACGAAGTGTGTGGGCGTTTTCCGGCGTGAGCCCGTAGGTGTTTGATCCGTTGGAGCGGGATTTGTTATTGGAAAGGCGCTTTGTGACCGGCACGCCTATTTGCCTCCGAGTTCGTAAGGAATGGCGAAGCGGCCGATCTGGAAGACGGCTTTCGATGAAGGCGGCCAGATCTGGAGTTGGGTGACGGTTCGATTGCCAGACATGATGTGGGCGTCGGTGGTACCGACGAGGTTGCCAGTTGCCGCTTCGTTGAAGTGGACGTTGAGGACGTCGCCGGAGTGGGTATAGCCGAAGACGTACTCGCCGGCCTTGAGGTTGACGCCACCGATCTTGATGGGCGATTGAACGACGAGATAGTGGGAGTACTTGCCTTCAGCGCTATAACCAGCAGTGATGAGGACGACACCGGCGATGTAGTGTCCATGACCATCGGCGATGCCACTGGCGGTACGCATCTCGGTTTCGATGTGCTCCTTGATGACGGGGGCACGCGCGGGCAGCAGGGAGGCGAGTTCGGTGCTGGTTGCCTGATGCCAAGCAGAGTTTTGCGCGTGGACGCCGGGGCCAAAGATGAGGGCGAGGAGGGCGAAAAGAGGAAAGCGCTTCATAGTCACCTATTGTTTCGGCTTGCGGAGAGATTCGAGGGGAACAATGCCCCGCTGAATGGCGGCAGTGGCGGCCTGGGTACGATCGGTCACGCCGAGTTTGCCCAGCAGGCTATTGATGTGGGTTTTGACGGTGGCTTCGGAGATGTCGAGGAAGGAGGCAATCTCCTTGTTGCTGCGGCCGTTCACGATCTGCTCAAGGACATCGAATTCACGCGGGGTCAATTCTTCGGTGCCCATTCGCTCGGCGAGGCGTTGCGCAATCGCCGGCGGTATGTGCGATTTGCCTGCGTGAACGGCGCGGATGGTAGATACGAGGTCTTCGGTTGTCATGCCCTTGAGCAGGTATGCCCTGGCGCCGGCCTGCAGGGCGCGATAGATGTCTTCGTCGCCGTCATAGGTGGTGAGAACGATGAAACGTGCTTGAGGAGTTTCCATGCGAATGCGCTGGATGACCTCAACGCCGGAGAGCCGCGGCATGCGGAGGTCGATAAGGGTGACGTTGGGCTGATGTTTGCGGAATTGGGTGATGGCTTCTACGCCGTCGGCTGCTTCGCCGATAACCTCGATGCCGTCGACGATGTTGAGCAGGGCTACGAGTCCCTGGCGTACTACGTGGTGATCATCGACGACGAGAACGCGAATGCTTTCTTCGGCTGCCATTATGACTCCATTCCTTTAATTGCTCGTGTATTTGCTTCTTTGGGTGTGGTGACGTGCAGATGCACTGTGGTGCCAGTTCCAAGTTCGCTTGTGACCTCGAGAGTGCCGCCGATGAGGTCACTGCGTTCGCGCATGCCGGTTAGACCGTAGTGCCCAACAGGGCCTGCACCGTTACTGGACGCGAATCCGCGACCGTCGTCTCTGACGATGAGGGCGAGTTCAGCGGGCCCGTACTCGAGTTGCACTTTGAGGTGCTTTGCTCCGGCATGCTTCTTCACATTATGGATGGCTTCCTGCCCGATGCGGAGGATTTCACGCTCGGTGCCTGGTGGCATGGGACGGTAGGCGCCGTAGAGGCTGAAGGTAGCTTCCACTCCGTGTCCGTTGGCGTGCTCGGTAACGCGGCGGAGTTGGACGGGCAAGGTGTTCTCACCGGTGTCCTGCGAGCGAAGTGCCCAGATGGACTGGCGCGCATCGGCGAGGCCCTCGCGCACGTGTTGGCGTGTTGTATCGAGATGACGTGCTGCAGCTTCGTCTTTGTTTTGCCGGAGGAGTTCGGAGAGGACTTCGAGCTGGACAGAGACGCCGACATAGCCCTGGGCGAGGGTGTCGTGGACTTCGCGGGCGATGCGATTGCGCTCGGCAAGGACGGCGCGGAATTCACGCTCGGCGCGGAGGAGACGCAGTCGGAAGGCAAGAAATACGAGAGCTCCGGCGAAGGCGAGAAGGAGCAGGTAGAACCAGATGGTCTGGTAGAAGTGCGGGCGGAGTTGGAACGAGAGAGACGTGCCTTGCGCGTTCCAGATCCCGTCATTGTTGGCGGCCTGGAGGCGGAAGGTGTAGTGGCCGGGGGGGATGTTGGTGTAGTAGGCGGAACGGCGCGGGCCGGCTTCGGTCCATTGATGATCGAAGCCTTCGAGTATGTATCGGTAGTGGACTTTTTGCGGGGCGGTGAAGCTGAGGCCAGCGTAATCGAACTGGAAATGGTTGTGGCCGGCGGGAATTTTGAGCGCATTGACGCTCAGGGGCTGGTCGATGTCGTCGACAGCGAAGCGTGTGAGGGAGACGGGCGGCGGGGTCGAATTGACGGGGAAGTGCGCAGGATCGATCTGGACGAGTCCTTTGGGGGTGGCGAACCAGAGGAGGCCGTCGCGGGAGCGCCATGCGGAGGGGTGGCTATTGGTGGCCATCTGGCGCGTGCGGAGGCCGTCGGCGGGGCCGAATTCCATCCAATTGGAGCAGCCGCCTTTCATGTCGCAATCACACCGGGCGATGCCGCTGGCGGTTGCAAACCAGAGATGTTTTTGATCGTCCTCAAGGATGGCATGAATGGTGGTTTGACCGAGGCCAGTGTTCGCAACCGGGGAGAAGTGCTGCCCGTCCCAGAGATTCCAGCCATGGTCTTGTGTACCGATGAGGAGGGTGCCGTCGGGGCGCGGGAGAAGGGAGGTGATGACGTTGCTTGAAAGCCCGTTGACGGTGGTGAAGTTGCTGATTGCGGGCTTCCACCCCAGCGACGAAGACCTGTCGCTGGGGACCCCGAGCTTCAAGTTGCTGGTAAGGCGGGAGAGACCGGCAAGAGTGGCAACCCATAGGTTGCCATTTGTGTCGCGCGCCATGGCGCCGACGAGGTCGCTGGCGAGCCCGGTGGCCTGGGTGTAGGTGTCGATGTGGGTGCTAGCGCCGGCGAAGCTCAGGTGGGCAAGGCCGCGGCGTGTGCCGATCCAGAGCGAGTTGTCAGAGTCGACGTGGAGGGATCGGATGAAGTCGTCGGGGAGGCCGTCGGCGGTGGTGAGAGAAGTGATTGCGCCGTGATGAATGCGGTTGAGTCCATCGGGAGTGCCGACCCAGAGGTCTCCATCGGGAGCGGCAGAGAGCGAAAGGATGATGTCGCTGGTGAGGCCATCATTAACGGCGTAGGTCTTGGTCTTTGCGACCGAGGCACCTGACCGGGAGACGGCGTTGAGTCCGTAGCCGCTGGTTCCGACCCAGAGTGTTCCGGCGGCATCTTCGACGACGGTAGTTGTGGAGTCGGAGGAGATGCCATCGCGTGAGCCGAGGGTGCGGAAGCGTTCGTCGCGGAGGATATGGAGGCCGCCGGATTCGGTGCCGACCCATAGATTGCCTTCGTGGTCTTCAAGGATGGCAAGGATGGAGGCTGTGGCGAGAGGGTCGGTGAGGGGGAAGCGGTCGAGTTGGCCGGAGGCGTAGCGGACGAGGCCGTTGTTGGTGCCGATCCAGACGGAGGCGGAGCGATCGGCGAAGGCGGACTGAATGCGGGTGCCGGGGAGGTCGTGGCCGACGGTGAAAGTCTGGTGAGTATGGCTTTTCCAGGTCAGAGATAGGGCGATTTTGCTGACGAGAACATCCACGCCGTCCTTTAGAGGGCCCGCGAAAAGAGTGCCGGAGTTGCTGAACTGAGTCGAAGTGAGGCGGGAATTTGTGATTGCGATATTGCCGGCCTGAGTGAGGACAATGATTGAGCCGTCATGTGCTTGCTGAAGAGAACGGACCGAGTTGGAGGGGAGCCCGTTGGCAGTAGTGAAAGTTGTGACGGTGCCGTTTTGGAGGTGGGCGAGCCCGTCGGTAGTGCCGATCCAGAGAGAGCCGTCGGGAGTGGCGAGAAGCGCTTGGATGTCGTTGCCGGGGAGGGAGATTGGCTTGGAGTATTGGTCGAGGATGACGAAGGCGTTGCCGTCGAAGCGGACGAGGCCGACCTCGGTGCCGATCCAGAGGAAGCCGTTGGAGGTTTGAGCGAGAGACTGAACGGTGTTCTGCGGAAGCCCGTTTTCCATGACCCAGGACTGGCGACTGTATCCGGCAAGAGGAGTGCCGGGCTCGAGAGCGAGCGCGACGGTTGCCAACGTGAGAAGGAAGCCGAGAAGTGGGGGAGGGCTGCAGAGTAGCGCGAATGCCATCGAGACCGGGTGGGGGCGGGCGCGGGTCGACGAGGTTGTCGGGTTCGAATCAGCTCGCGGCAAAGTGGGTAGATCCAAAGGCTGGCGGAACGCTAGTTCGATTATGAGGCTAGAGGCGGGTGTTGGGATAAGTGCTTTTAATTGTTTAAGAGTTCTCAAACTAATGATGGATACGGGGGTCGTCCGAAGGACTCAAGACGGGGGGAGGGGAGGGGGGTACTCTAAGACTGCCTCCTGAAATGGTTTGGTACATTCTCTGGCTAAGAGATTTTAGGGCGGGCCGAAAAGGCCCGCCCTTTTTATTTGTGCGACTATTGGCGTTCGAAGACCTGAATGTCTGGTTCGGCGCGGCCGGGGACGAGAACAGTGATGTTAAGGGTCTTTTGGTCGGGGGAGAGCTCGAGCCTGCGTGTGCGGAGGAGGGTGCCGCCGATCTTGTCTGTGAGTTCGATGGAATCGGCGGTCCGATGGGCAGAGGAGACGTAGCCGGAGAGGGCGTTGGGGCCCGTGTGGGGATAGTCTTTGCCATCGAATTTGATGTTGTTCGTGTCCTGGCCCCTGGAGTCGGAGAAGGTAAGGCCGTCGTCTTCGTAAGGATGGATCTGAAGGACGGCGGACGAGGTCATGGCCTGGGGAGTACCGATCCAGGTGGCGGTAAAGCCGGAGCCAGGTGCGGACCGCTTGTAGGTGTATTTGATGTTGTTGGTCGTGCCGTCTGACCGGATGCTGGTAAAGTCGTCGGTGAGAGTATTGCCATCGCTGGAGAGACTCCATGTGGCGGTGATGAGGAGACGGCCATCCTTCTTTCGACTCACCTTCCATCGGTCAAGTGCTTCGACGGCGACGGCGAGAGTGGTGCCGAATTCGCCGGGTTGGTCGGTTCCATCGAGGATGATGGTTTCAGGGACCGGTCCGAGATTGAAAATGCACTTATTGGACTCAACGCAGTTGACCTTCATCTGATCGGAAAGCTTGCTTCTGGCGGGGTTGAGCTTCCAGTCGCCGACGAAGGGGTCGGTAGCAGCGTACGCTGAGCTGACTGCAATGCAGGCGATGGAGAGGATTGAGAGGGTTCGGAACATGACGCCTCCGGTTGGGTGACTCGCATAAAGCGGATCGTACCTGTCGTCTGCGAGACGATCTGGAGATGATGTTGCGAGGCGGACGGCAGGAGTGCGAGGCGGAAACGAAGTGACGTGTGGTGAAAGCAACTTGTTTGCTGATGGACAGTAAGGGAGGGGCGGAATGATTCCGAACCAATTTGAAAAGCAGGGCTTCGATTTCGATGATTTGACCCAGCCGCAAGCGACCGTGATGATGCATCGGTCGAGCGATGAGGATGATAACGCTCCACCGTTCGCCGCGGGAAACAGAAGGTGTGTTGATTGCGGCTCGCCCATTCCGGATGGATCGAAGTACTGTCCGTCTTGTGGAAGGGAACAATGAATTGTCCGTCGTGCGGCGCGACGATGCGCCTGAACTCCGACGAAGACCATTTGAAGTGCGAGTACTGCAAGAGCGTCTTCTTTCCGTCGAAGGACGATGAGGGTGTCAGCGTTCTGGAAGTGGAGTCGGGAGAGGAGTGCCCGGTTTGCGACGTTCCCCTGAAGCATGCGGCGATGGCGAAGATTCGGATCCGCTACTGTACGAAGTGCCGGGGGATGCTTATACCGATGGGTGCGTTCCTGGCCCTGATGCAGGGATTGAGAGCGGAAGATCCGGGTACGTTGATCGCGGCGACACCGGACCGGCACGATCTAAAGCGGAGGATCGGTTGCCCGCACTGTCATCGGCAAATGGAGACGCACTTCTACAACGGGCCGGGGAACGTGATTATCGACGATTGCGAGCACTGCGAGCTGAACTGGCTGGACAATGGAGAGCTGATGCGGATCGTGCGGGCACCGGACTATTTCAACTAGCTTTCAGCCGTCGACTCTCAGCAGGCCTTTTTGTCCCTGATCCACCTCTCTTTTCTGGCCTTGAGGCCACGAAAAAAACCCAATGACAATTGACCGTCATTCACGGGCCGAAGGAGCTTTGTCCCGTGTCCGCCCCTCTGTGCATCTACCGAAATGTAAGGATGAGATCCAAAGAAAGCACTTAGACTGGATGGGCTCGGAATCCCGGCTTGACTTCATCAGGGGTGCGTTCACGCGATAAAGTGTCGCCGGCGATGGGGCTGTGTGGGAATGGCAACTCGATAGAGAAGAACGAGTGTATAGTGGGTTATTCCCTGATGCAAGTTCATCCGGACGTGACTACCTCAATGTCCGGTCCTCTTTCTTCCCCCTCTGGATTTCGAGCGTGTCGCACTCTGAAGTCAACCCGGTATCGTCACTGGCGAACGATGCTCCGATCGAGAGCGAGGGCCGCGTCCGGCTTATGCTGGATTCAGCTGCCGAGGCTATCTGTGCCTGTGATTCGACGGGTAAATGCCTTTTCGCAAATCGCTCGGCAGCGCGCATTCTTGGATACTGCGACGCGGCTGAGTTGATTGGGAAGAACCTTCATGCGCTGGAGCATCACACTCGAAAAGACGGTACGCCCTATCCGATTGAAGAGTGCCCGATATATCTAGGCTTTCAAAGTGGCGACAGCGTGCACCGCGATGACGAGGTGTATTGGCGCAAGGATGGAACGAGTTTCCCGGTCGAGTACTGGTCGCACCCGATCGTAGAGGGCGGCCAAACGATAGGCGCGGTCATTACATTTATTGACATCGCCGAGCGCAAGCAGACAGAAGAGGCATTGCGCCGGAGTGAGGAGCAGAACAGGAGCCTGCTTCAAATCAACAATGCGATCATCACGAATCTGACCCAGGAAGCATTGTTGCGCTCGATTTCCGGATCGCTGCACCGGTTTATCGGTTTCGATCGCTGTGCCATTACGCTCTATCAGCCGGAGACAGACACGTTTAAATTTCTAGCGGTAGAAGGGGAGTTGCACTCGGACTACTTCCAGACAGGCATGGAGACGCGGCGCACGGAAACGAGTGTGGGCTGGGCCTTCGATCATCAGCAGTGGCGCCTGCGCGGCGATCTGCAGGAATCGGCCGAGTTTGACAATGAACGCCGACTCGCTGCTGAGGGGATCCATTCAATCTGTGTACTGCCGATGACGCTTCAGGGGAAAAGTATCGGGACACTGAGCTTTGTGAGCCGGCAACGGAATCATTACTCGGAAGAAGATGCGATGTTTCTGCAGGAAGTAGCGAACCAGGTGGTTCTGGCAATTCGCAACATGCAGTCTTATGACGAGATTGCAAACCTGAAAGGCAGGCTGGAGAAGGAGAATGTTTATCTCCGCGAGGAGTTGCGAGCCGAGCATAACTTCGAGGAGATCGTGGGAAACAGTCCGGCGTTGCTGAAGGTACTGCACGATGTGGAGCGCGTGGCTCCGACTGATTCGACCGTGCTGATATTTGGCGAAACCGGGACCGGCAAGGAACTTGTGGCACGCGCGATCCACAGCCGAAGCACACGAAACAGCCGCGCGCTGGTGAACGTGAACTGCAGTGCTATTTCGGCGGGACTGGTGGAGAGTGAACTTTTCGGCCATGTGAAGGGGGCATTTACGGGCGCCCTGGAACGCCGTGTGGGACGGTTTGAGCTTGCGCACGGCGGGACCATCTTCCTGGATGAGATTGGCGAGCTGAATCTTGAGACACAGGTGAAGCTGCTTCGCGTCTTGCAGGAGCGTGAATTTGAGCCGGTGGGCAGCAGCCGCACTGTGAGCGTCGATGTGCGGGTGATTGCAGCGACGAATCGTAATCTACGCGAAGCGGTTGATGGGGGTCGCTTCCGCGCGGATCTTTTCTATCGGCTGAATGTCTTTCCGATGATGGTTCCACCGTTGCGAGAACGCCGGAGCGACATTCCCAAGCTGGTTGCTTTCATCCTGGCGCGCCTATCGAAGCGGATGGGCAAAAAGATCGACGGCGTTTCACAAGAATCGATGGACCATCTTCTGAACTACATGTGGCCCGGCAACGTCAGGGAGTTGCAGAACGTGATTGAGCGCGCAGTGATCGTTTCATCGGAACCGATTCTGCGACTGGACGAGGACCTGATCCCCGTCACGGGCGCAAAGACCGGTGAGAGTCATGGCACGAAGGGAACTCATGTTGTTTCGTCAGAAAACGCGGCGGAACTTCCCACTCTGATGGAGGTTGAGCGAGACCATATTCTCGCGGCACTTCAGAAGTCCGGCGGCAAGATTGAGGGCTTGAACGGCGCCGCAAAGATACTGGATCTTCATCCCAACACACTCCGCCACCGGATCCAGAAGCTCGGAATTCGACCAGCTACCCCCCGCCTGTCGTAGTTATTCGTCATTCCCCTCCCCGAGCCACCAAATATGGGAGTTTGGCTTTGTCGCGCCTGGAATGGATGGAGGAGTCGGCGAAGCCTTCCGGTAGCCTCTAGAAACTGTGTCTCTATTGGTTTGGGGGTGAGCTGCGCGGACTTCTGGAATCAGAGAGGGGTCCAAGGTGCGACGGCGACAGCCCGGACAGAGATTGGCATTTGGATTGCAACATGGATGGTCACAGGAGCAATCGAGTCGAATGCTGCGGATCACGGTGGTGGAGTCGTCTGCAAACGCCGTGACGCTTCGGGTGGAAGGCCGGATTGCGGGCCCGTGGCTGGAGGAACTGCGCAGAACCTGTGACGCGCACCGGGTTAACGATTCGGTCCAGTTGCAGTTGGAACTGGAAGACGCAGGGTTTGTTGACGCAGCGGGTGTCGCCTATTTGAAGGAATTGCAGGCGCAAGGCGCAGGGCTAATCCACATATCTCCTTTTTTAATGGAATTGTTCAGGAGTGATTCGTCGCCGACGGATGCGAACGCAAGCGACGTGGTGAGAGCGAAGCAAAGAAAGCCGCGCTCTGACCGTACCAGGCGATAAACCGAACTGGGCGATAACCAGAAGAGGTATTCGATGTTGGAGCAAGCAGAGCTCAACGAGCGAGCGGAAGTGCCGGAGTATCCTCCCTGCGGACAGTGGACTCCTCCGGTGAGGAAGTCGGCTCCTCCATTGAGGACATTGGTGGCCCGGATATCTCACGATCTCCGCACTCCACTGGCAGCGATTCTGGCGAATGCGGAGTTTTTGACCGAGACGAATTTGAAGAGTGAGGATCGAATGGAACTGTATCAAGAGATCCGTGCGTCCATCGACCGGATGAACGAACTGATTGCCGACTTGCTGGAGTGTGCGAAGGGGGAAGAGGTTTTTCGACCAGCGGTGGGAAACATTGTGGAGATGACAGAAAGCGTGGTGAGGATGATCGGCGTACGGCCGGCATTCCGCCGCATCAAGATCACCCATCGGCATGAGGGCGCAACAACGGGCTGGTATAACGCAAGACGTCTGGAACGAGCGATGTGGAACATCGTGTTGAACGCGTGCGAGGCGGTGAGCCCCGAATCAGGCCAGGTGGCGATCACGACGGTAGGAGGATCTTCGTGCCTGCGGATCGAGGTTCGGGATAACGGCCCGGGAATTCCCGCGAAGATACAGGATTCAGTGTTTCAGCCGTTCTTTACCCACGGCAAACCGGAAGGCACCGGGCTGGGACTTGCGATTGCGAAGCGGATTATCGAAGACCACGGTGGTGTGCTCTTCCTTGATGCGGGAAAAGAGAAGGGAACGTCGTTCAAGATGTCCATTCCCTTCCGCGGTCCTGAAGAAGCAATCGCTTAGCAGTTGTTGAGCTGGGGAATGTTTGCCACGCCAGATCTCCGAATCGGCATGTTGGATTTTGCAGTGATGCGACTGCTGTTGGCTGGATATGGTTGGCAGAACGAAGCGGACGAGGGACGAGATCGCGAGCGATGCTCGAAGGATCAGTGGGCGATCTGGAGTTTTGTGGCTTGCGATACTCCTTTGGCAATGTAGAGCGGGATGTGGAGTTTTGCGGGCTGCTCGACATGCGAGCCGACTCTTGCTCCGAGACCGGTTGGAGGAGCGGGTGTCGCGACGGGATTGAGCGGGAAATCGAGATGGATGTCGGGCTGGAGCGGGCTTGGGAGTGACTGAGCTGCGGAAGGCTGATAGCCACTGGCGGTGACGACGAGCCTTGCGGCGGCGGCGGTGGGAAGACCAGAGAGCTCGAACCGATAGGCGCCGTTTCCGTCGGTGAGATTGTGGATGGGGCCCGAGGCATTGATAACGCCGTTGAGCTCTAGCTGCACCATGGCACGCGCAACCGGAGAGCTGCCGGAGTAGACCATGCCTTCGAACGTAGTTACAGAAGGCGGAGGAGCGGGACGCGTGAGGTAGTAGACCGCGACCGCCCCGATGATGCCGGCGAGAATGCCGGCGACCCAATTCATGAATTTCTTCATAGACGCACCGCCACGGACCGCACGCGGGGGAGGCCGGGGAAGGCGTGTGACTGGTCCTGAGGGATGGTGCGTCGAAGGGAGGAATCGTTACAGGTGATTTGAAAAAGCGATGTTGAAGTGAAAGAAATCGACTCAATTTTTATGTTGAAAATGAAGATTTTAGATCGGGTGTTTTGAGCAAAAACGCGGGCTGCTGGATCAAGCGGGGGAGACAGCACCGGCTGCATAGTTAAGGCTGATCACACTTCGATCGAATTGAAGAAAGAGAGAGTACTGAACACATGAAAATCAGAGCCGCGGTTTCCCCCGCATTGAATAAGTTGAAGGCGCGTGTTGCGTTCTTTGCAGTTGCAATGGCAGTAACGCTGGGCATGATGAATGCGCGAATCGGATATGCGCAGAATGCATCGCAAGTGACGGTTCCTTTCGCCTTCTCGGCGAATCACCAGGTCTTTCCGGCTGGGCACTATCGCGTGAGCCGGGAGTCCGACAGCTACCTCATCGTCAGGAGCACTGATACTGGGGTTGGTGCAGGATTGATGGTTCGCACGATGCGGACACTCGAGCCCACGGGCAAGAACAGCCTGGTCTTCTACCATGACGCTAGCGGATACCGCCTGCTGACCGTTCGCTTTGCGCAAGGTGGATTGCAGACTGATCTGTCTGTGCAGCCGAAGTCCGAGCGCGAGATTGCAAAGGCGACGGCCGGTGCGTCCACGGAAGTTGGAATGAATTAACTTTGGAGTTGCAAAGGCGAGGGCCGGAATCCTCGAGGGTTCCGGCCCGTCTTCATTTGGTGAACAGGGAACAGGGAACAGGGACCGAGGGGACCGCGATTGGCGGATCTCAGAATCCTGACATTGGATCCGTCATCACTTTGCGGATTCGGTGATGGATGTGATGTGGTCGATGGGTGGGATAGAAGCGTGTTCGACTTTGCCGTCGGGCCAATGGATTTCTATGCCGTCGATCTTGGTGGCGGGGCCGAGGCCGAAGTGGAGGCGCGGGTCGTTGTTGGAAAGATAGCTGCCGCCACTGATGACGTCTCCACGCTGCTTCACCACCCCATCAACGAGGACCTGTTGCTGGGGACCCCGGATTCCACCTGCGGTGACGTAGACGACGGCTCCGGTAGCGTCGCGCGGAGATTTTCCGCTCCCAGTGAGCTTGAGTTCGATCCAGTGGTTGTGGTTGGAGTCGACGTTGCGGAGGAGAACTGGGTGGCCGTCCATCACGTTGATGACGGCGTCAATCTTTCCGTCGTTGAAGAGATCACCGACAGCCATGCCGCGGCCTGCAATGACGGCTGCGAGGCCAGTGCCTTCGACGGCGGGGACGTTCTCAAATGATTTTCCCTGGAGATTGCGGAAGAGCATGGGGCGCTCTTTCCAGCTGGTGCCCCAGTTGTATTTGTCGGCCTGCGGGTATACGTGACCGTCGGACATCATGAGGTCTTTCCAGCCATCGTTGTCGTAGTCGAAGAAGGCGTCGCCCCAACTGAGGAAGGGAACGGTGACTTCGCCGAGACCGATGTGATAGCTGACGTCGGTGAAGTTGGCGTCACCCTCGTTGCGGTAGAGGGGCTTGTAGTCGTCAGAGAAAGTGGTGTTGAAGACGTCGAGCATGCCCTTGTTCTGGGTGTCTCCCACCGCAATTCCCATGGATGCGGTTTCGCGCCCTGCTTCGTTGAGGGCGTAGCCGGAAGCGTAGCTGTCATCTTCGAAGGTGCCGTCGCCCTTGTTGATGTAGAGATAGTTGGGCGTGGAGTCGTTGCCGACGAGGAGGTCGGGTTTGCCGTCGTTGTTGATGTCGACGAAGACAGCGCCGAGGCCGTAGTAGCCGGGCTTGTCGGCTACGCCGGATTTTTCACTTACGTCGGTGAATGTGCCGTCACCGTTGTTATGGAACAAGTGGTCGGGTTCGCCTTTGAGGCCGCGCGGACCGCAGGCAGTGGCTTCTCCACGGAAGGTGCAGAAGGAATTGCTGGAGCCGCCTTCGCCGCCCTTGGCGGGAGGATTGTCCCAATCCCAGTGGAGATAGCCTGCGACGAAGAGATCGAGTTTGCCGTCGCCATCGTAGTCGCCCCAGGTGACACCGGTTGACCAGTTGCCGAGCTGCACTCCTGCTTTCTCGGCAATGTCAGAGAATGTGCCGTTTTTGTTGTTGTGGTAGAGCCGGTTCTTGCCGAAGTTGGAGACGTACAGGTCGGGGTAGCCGTCGTTGTCATAGTCAGCCACAGCGCAACCGAAGCCCCAGCGATCGTTCTGCACGCCGGCCTTGGCGGAGACGTCAGTGAATGTGCCGTCGTGGTTGTTGTGGAAGAGCGCGGCGTGAGGCGGAGCGGCTTTGCCGGCGATGGCTTCGAGGGTTGAGCCATTCACGAGGTAGATGTCGAGCCAGCCGTCGTTGTCGTAGTCGAAAAGGCAGACGCCGGAGCCCTTGGTTTCGATGATGTAGTCCTTTACGGGCGTGCCCATGTGGTGGGTCCACTTATTGAGGCCGGCTTTTTCTGAGCTGTCCTGAAACACGATGGGGCCAGATTTGACGAATCCGCCGGCAGTGATGACGCGGTGCTCGGGGTCGAGTTGGACGGCGTGGTTGGATTCGACGGCCTGGGCTGCGGAGTCGGCGCCCTGGGTGGGCTTTTCTTGCCCAGAGATGAAGGGGGAAGCGGCCGCCAAGAGGGCGGAGAGACTCAACGCGCGGATTGCCGGAAACATGGGGCAAGTATACGGGGAGGGATGTAGGGCGGGCACTCAACCGAATGGATGAACCAGGGGACGAGGGAACAAGGGAACGAGGGGACAGGTGGAAAGACGGCCGGCTACTAGCTGATGGCTTCCAGGTAGTAGCCGGAGCTTGAGAAATCAGGGACGGACGGGAGGTTCTTCGCCGGGCGCTGGAGGTTGGACGACCCACCCGCCGTTGCTGTTTTTGATTAAGGTGGCGGTGGCGGACTGGATGGATGTGTCTTTGGAAATCTTGGGGAAGGCTCGCCTTGATTCGGGAGTGCTGGCCCAGCCGGGGATGCCTTCGACCTCGTACTGATAGGTCACAGTGTATTGGGTGGGGTTGCTTTCGTCGTTGGGGACGGCGTTGGTAATGGCGGTGACGTTGAAGTGTCCGAAGCAGAAGTTGCCGTAGCCGGGCTGGTTGGCGTCGGGCGTCCAGGCGGTGTGGCCTTTGTCGGAGAGATCGTAGAGGTTCACCCGCTTGGAGCCGATCAGGAAGCGCTTCTTCTCTTCGGGGGCGCGAGCGAGAAGGCCGGCGTCGGTGAGGGCATCGAAGTCGCGAGTGCGGTCGTCCTTGGTGGGGTCGGCCTCAGCAGGCATCTTGACCGGTTCGGGCCAGATGCATTCGTGCTTGCCGGCGTATGAGTTGTTGATGGCGGATTTGAACTGGGACTTGTCGATTTCTTTTTTGCAGGCGATGGGGAGAAGGGCGAGAGCGGCAAGAGCGAGCAAAGACGCAATGTGTCGGCGCATTTGTATGACCTCAAGAGGGGTTGGATGCAGGGAGCGGGGTTAACGTCCAGTGCAGAGTCCCTTGTCTCCCGCCCAAGCCGCCGCGCTGGTTTCAGTCGCGATGCGGGAAATTGGGGATGCGGTGCTGGACTCATCCGCGAATACTTCGGCTTCCTTGTTTCCCACCCAAGCAGAGCTTGGATGGGCATCGGTCTCAGAAGAGTGAAGGGCGAGCGGAGCTGCCGAGGAGCGAGGGGTCGACGTTGGCGGTGGAGTGGGTGCCTTCGCCGCCGCCCCAGGCGTAGACGAAGGAGAGCACGGGCAGTCCTCCGGCGTGAACAGTGAAACCGGCACCGAAACTGTGGCGGAGGTGATCGAGGCTGATGTCGCCGCGGCTGAGTCCGATTTTTGCTTCGTCGGCGGAGAGGAGCGCTCCGATGGGGAGCTTGCCGAGAGAGTGTTCGATGGTGCCGCGGAAAAGCAACAGGTCCGGGCCGCGGAAGCGATAGTCGGGATAGCTCGGCAGAAACGGTGTGCCGTTGACATTAGAACCGCCGATGGTGGGCGAGAGATAGAAGGGAACCTGGCTGCTCTTGCCTGCGAACGACTCAGAGATGAAGGCACGCAGGCTGATGGAGCCCTCGAGTTTTCGAGTGAGCGAGGCCTGGGGGCAGGGCATCGCCTGATCTTCTCGGCCTGCTCCGCCGCAGTAATCGGGAGTGTTGTGCGTGAGCGTGGGCGTAGCGCTGCTGCCGTAGTATTTGCCGATTGATTTCGAGAGGCGCGAGATTGGGATCTCGTGATTGAAATCGAAGTTGAGGCGGCGGAAGGAGTACCTGCTGTCGCCGGGGGCGATGAACTGCTGGAATTGGAGCAGGTAGTTCAGGCTGACTCTGCCGCCGAAGAGCGATGGGACGAGACGCACGCCTTCAGAGGGCTGGAAATAGGCGGGCTGGTGGGTGAGGCCTGGGGCCGTGCTTTCGTCGAAGAGGGCTTCGATGGATGGGATGTCGTGTTCGCGCCCGGCGCGAAGCGAGGGGAATCGGGCATTGAGTTCTGCGAGGATGGCGAAGACTGGCGGCTTGCCGGAGATGGAGATGGGGAAGGCCATGTCGGCGCCGGTGACGTTTTCTGAAAAGCCAAAGGTGGTGTGGGTGAGGGGCGTGGTCTGCGGGCCGAGGCCGAAGTAGTCGACGCGGTTGAGTGAGATGCTCTGCGAGTAGAGATGGAAGAGCGGGGCGACATGGTAGCTGTTTCCGGCGGGGAGTTTGTACGCCTTGAGATAGCCGCCGACGCGCCAGGAGCCATTCATGGTGGCGACGGCATCGAGGCTGAGGTTGGTGCGCCATTCGCTGGCGAAGTTTTTGTGTTCGACGAATGCGAGGCCGAAGCCCATGCCGTTGTCGGGGGCGAGGCTGCCGAAGGCGAGATGAAACGGCTGGCCGAGGACGAGGGTCTGACCGCAATCGGCGAATTTGGAGATCTGCGAGCAGGCTTTGAGGGCAGTGCCTTCGCGGCGCAGGTCGGCCTGGAAGCGGGACTCGTTCTGGGCGCTCGCGAGTCCGCAGAGGTATAGAAGGACGAAGCAGAGAAATGAATTTCGATACCGTTCAGCCATGGGGGATGGGCTCTCGCTATTTCTTTTTTGGGGACGACTTGGTTTTGGTTTTTCGGTGTGGCTTGGTTGGGCGGGCGGCGGAGGCGGCGATGGCGAGGCCTTTTGCTGCCGGAGCGCGCGCTGCTGATTTCTTTGCGGTGATGGCGACGAGCTTTGGCTTCGCCGATTTGTCGCTGACGCCGGAACGCATCATCCGCGTCATGGCGGTGATGTATTGCGCCGCCTCGTTCTCGGTGGTGATGCGGTGTTGCGGGATTGACTCGCGTTGTTCGGGAGAGAGCTTCGCTTCAATGTGTTTGAAGTGTGCGACGTGGGCTTTGATGAGGTCGGACATGGGGCGGCCTTTGTGGAAGGCTTCTTTTGAGGGTGGCGGGACGTGGATGACTTCCATCGCTGCTTCTCCTGATTAGTCGTTCTGGAACTTCGGACATTGATTGTCGGGACGGATGGCGGGCTGGTCGAGATAGCCGAGGAAGGTGTTGGCGGCGAGCTCGCGTTTGGAGCGCTGGGTGAAATCGCCGAGGAAGTAGTCGGTGATGGTGCCAGGGATGGATGCGTGTTCGAAGACGTCGTTGATGACCGAGCCTCGTTTGACCCACGGCGAGACAAGCACTGCGGGGACGCGGACGCCGAGACGATCGAAGTAGAAGGGATCGGGGGTGCCGGTTGCGCTGGGCTGCGCGACGAAGGGTGCATCGGGCGTGCAGGCAGGAGGAGGGACGTGATCGTAGATGCCGCCGTGTTCGTCGTAGACGATGAGCAGGGCCGTGTTGGGCCAGAGTTTGGGATTGTTGCGAATGGCGTTGTAGACATCGGCGATGAATTGCTCGCCGGCGCGAACGTCATGGTCGGGATGCTGGTCGCTGGCGATGAGTTCGCCCATGCCGTTGGGGCTGTCATGATCGGTGTAATTCGGTTCGATGAAGGAGTACTCGGGTAGCTCGTTGCGGCCGGCTGCGTCGAGGAAGTCCTGGAAGGTACCGAAAAGGGCAGGCTGGTTCTTGAGCAGATTTACAACTTCGAGGGATGAGCTGGCTTCGTCGTAGTAATAGAGGCGGGTGGAGTGGCCGTTGTCGTTGAGGCGCTCGTAGATGCTCTTGAACTGCTTGTTCCAGTAGAAGACGTCCATGCTGACCTGGCCGAAGGAGGTGCCGTAGTGGGCGAAGGCGCGGTTGCAGAGCGTGGGGCCGGGGATAGAGGAGAACCAGCGATTGAAGACGGCGTACTCTGTTGCCAGTTTGGAGAGGACGGGAAGTTTGTCGGGCGTGAAGTAGTTCATGATGAGGTGCGAGTGCTTCACGCTGCGCTGCTGGTTGAAGTAGCTCTTGACGAAGCCCTGCATGGTGGGGGTTCGGTGGGGATTCTGGGCCGTGGTGACGCCGCCGAAGATTTGTAGATCGACCGCCGGGAAATGGTGGTCGGGATCGGGATCGAGCTGGCTCTGGTATTCGGCTGCCGATGAGACGGAGACGGGGACGCCGGTGGAGTCGGGATTGGATTCAGTGCCGTCCAGGCCGTCGATGGCGGAGTTGAGGTGTTTGAGTCCGCCCAGCATGTGATCGAAGGAGCGGTTCTCCATCATGAGCACGACGACGTGCTGAAGCTGCTTGATTCCTGGAAGCTTCCTGTCCAACATCGGTTTTGGTCTCCGTTGTAAGGTTCTCGAGCTGGGAAAAGAGGGGGAGTTGCTCGTGCCTTGCGTGTTGCTCGGTGCTGTTGAGAAACCAGCTATTGAATAGTGATTGTGGCATGGTTGGCGTTTCAAGGAAAGGATAACGAAAGGAAGGAGGGGTGCACGGGAGGTGGATGTCACTGGATTGTCATATGTGCGAGGGGCGAGAGAAGGATCGGCGCGGGTTTGACTTTTATGGCGTACGGTCGTACTCTTTGACAATGCGGTACTCACTCGAGCACAAGGCCAAAAATCACGAGAGGATTCTCTCTGTCGCTGCGCGGTCTTTCCGTGAACATGGCGGCGACACCAGCGGCATCGGGACAGTGATGAACAAGGTAGGCCTGAAGAAGGGCGGATTCTACCGGCATTTCGAGAGCAAGGATGACCTGTTCGTTGAAGCGGTGGCGCGGGCACTGGAGGAGACGGGACGTGGCATGGAGGAGATCGCGAAGTCTGCGCCCGAGGGCCAGGGGCTGAGGGCGATCGTGGAACGCTATTTGAGCGTGGGGCACGCGAACTCGCCGGGATCGGGCTGCGTGCGGGCGGCCCTGGGGCCAGAACTGGCGCGAAAGCCGGTGGCGGTGCGGCGGAGGATTGAGGTGTTGCTGCGCGCCTATCGTGAGCGGCTGGCGCCGTTCATGCCCGGCAAGACCCAGGAGAAACGGGTTGAGAATTGCGGTTTGTTGTTCTCCAGCATGGCCGGAGTCCTGATGATGACGCGGGTTATGACGGACCCTCGACGGCGTGAGGAAACGCTGGCGGAAGCGAGGAAAATGTTCTTGAAGTGTTTTGCTGAGGAGTAATTTTTTGGGATCGAAAGAGTACGAACGTAATCTTTAGGAGAGTGCTGGACCTTCAGCCGTCAACGAGAGGTGAGACGGATGAATGCCTGGCGAAACGTCACCAAGGAGAATTTCTTCATGCCGCAACAGATGATCTTGTTTTTCGCAAGCATCGCATTCAGCCTGATCGTGTGGAGTGTGGTCGCGGTTCGATATATTGGGCCGGCGCTTCGCGACCGAACGCCGGTAGAGGCTTTGAGGCCGCTGCTCATGCTGCACAGCTTCCGGTTTATCGGGCTGGCATTTATGGTTCCGGGCGTAGTGTCGCCTGATCTGCCGAGCGCCTTTGCGCATGCGGCGGCCTATGGAGACATCATTGCTGCCGGGCTTGCGTTGGTTTCGCTGCTTCTGCTTCCCGGTACGGCCGGCATTGCAGCCGCATGGATATTCAATGTCTGGGGGACAGCCGACCTGCTCAACGCGTTTTACCAGGCCAATCGGGCCGGGCTGCTGGCCGGGCAACTGGGAGCGGCATTCTTCCTGCCGACTCTGATTGTGCCGCTGCTGCTGATTACGCATGTGGTTGTTTTCAGAATTCTTGTGAAGCATCAGCGCGAAGTGTGGGTGGGACAAGGGTCGGCCCGGGTTGGCAGGTTGGCGAATTGATGGGCAAAGCACGCGTGGGCCGGAAGCCACCCAGATTCCACGGTCGCGGATGTATTTATCGGCACAGGGGAATGTGATGGCGGTTTCCGGGACTTCTCGTGGTTCTCCATTTTCGTCGCGCGGTTGAGTGCTTTAGACTCACTCAATTCCAGCGTAGGTCTCCAACGCTCTGCGATCGGAAATGATCAACGTCGATCCTCGTGACTCCAGCAGTTCCCGGCATTTGAAGTCACTGAAGAGGCGAGTGACTGTCTCGCGGGCGACGCCGATGCACTCACCGATCTCTGTATGGGTGAGCGCGCAGAATAAACGTGTACCGCGCCCCGTTTGCTGGGCCACTACACACTGCTCCAGCAGAAACCGGACGAGTTTCTCCGACGCCGTTACCGTCAGGCCGAGTCTTCGCACCTGCTCGCAGGCTCTGGCACATTCCAGGCAGAGCTCGCGTGCCACGTCTACGTAGGCGGAAGGGTGGCGTCCGAGGAACTCGATAAAGCCTTCGCGCTCAATCGATGCGACCATGCATGGAGATACAGTCTCTGCGGTGATATCGTACGGGCTTCCGGAAAATGCAGAAGCCAGCCCCAGTGTCTCCCCGGGAAAGGCGACGCCGAGGATCGTGCGCTTGCCCGCGCTCGAATTCAGGGAGAGCTTCACCTGTCCGGTCAACAAAAAGAGGACGTTGTCCGGCGCTTGCCGTTCAACAAACAGGGTGGTTGCGGGAGGGTAGTCAGAAACGGTTCTAAGAGCATCAAATTCGAGGCGCTCTCCCCAGGACAATCGCTCACTGAAATCGCCCGTTCTCGCTACACGGGCAAGGTGGCCCCAGCCTGATCCATGGGTATTTCTCATCGGATTCTTCTGCCTGGTTTTGAAGGTTTCCGCGGCCACAGCATCTGCAACGTACGCATGTCTCCCAGCAGAGAGAACTGCGGCTTCTCATCGGCTTTGCATATTGCACTGCTGCAGCCGTTCCTGTTTCGTGCGGGCAATAGCTCCTGAACGACCAGCGGGAGATCGTCCCCCTCATTCCGGATGGTCGCGTCTGCAAAGCTGTCGTGGCCGACGGTGGAGTCCGCAACACAAACCACCGGTATCCGCGTGTCGGAGGTTCGAATTAAGAACGTCAGCCGTTCGCGGCTTTCGATGGGAATGGAATGGCCCAAGAGAACAAGATCGTATTCTCCATCCCTGAATTGAACGATTGCCTCTCGAACAGACCCCGCGGAAGTTACATAGCATCCGGCAGATTCCCAGAATGACCTTTGACTTGCCAGAAGTGACGAATCCACCCCGACGGCGAGGATGATCGTTAGCGGCAGAGAAGACCTCCGAATCTGGCAGACCGGTCCCGCGCGTCTCGGGAAGGAGCGGGAGCTATCTTCTTCTACGCTGATTCGTCGGCGGCGGCTGTTCAATATTGCTCACTTCCTCGGTGTCTTTTACGGTCACTCAGGACGTGAACCGCCGACTCTGATTGTGCCGTCGCTGCTGATTACGCATGTGCTCGCTTTCAGAATTCTTGCGAAGCATCAGCGCCAAGTGTGGGTGGGACAATGGTCGGGCCCAGGTTGATGGGTTGGCGGGTTGAGGTCGAAGCGAAGCAAGCATTGGCTTCAACTCAGACGCTTTCTCTCTAGCGCGCGAGAGAGATTGAGGTGGGGAGCCTATTCATTCAGGCAGCGTAACTTTGCTGAATGGTATTTCACACGTCTGCCAATCAAAGCAAATGGAGACGGTCGATCTCGTGTGGAAGCACCCATGGTCTGTGATAATCTCTGGGGCATCCCCTATCGCAACCCACTAGCGGATATAACCATTAGCTGACCTAATGCTCGGAGGGTGATGTCCCATGACCAAGCAACATTCAGGCGAAGTTCTATCTACAACCATGAGGTTGCTCATATTCCTGGTTCTCTTGTTGGGCGCGTGGACCTCTACACTTGCCCAGAACGACCACAGCGGGCGAGCGGAAAAAGTTCTCTACATCTGGGCGCAGGATCAAGCGCAGGTTGCGCCAGATTTTCTTGCCGTGGTCGACTTTGACGAACAATCTCCGAAATACGGACAGGTAATCAACGTCGTACCGGTACCGCCTCCCGGTAACACAGGCAACGAGCCCCATCATTGCCATTTGAATTCGAACAAGACGATTCTGGGGTGCGGTGGACTGCTGAGCCTGTTGAAAGGGCAGAACGGAATCTTCTTCTTCGATGTAAGGGATGCGAGAAAACCGCGTTTTCTTCTATCGACGAAAGCCGTGGAATCGGCGATGACTGACGACTTCCTGCCGCTTGACAACGGCGGATTCCTGATCACGCAGATGGGTTCGGCGACGGGGATGGCACCCGGTCGCGTCGCAGAATTTGACGGACGACTGCATTTCGTCAAAGACCATTTCGGCACCATGTCACTGTTCAATGAGTGGCCCTCTACACCGCCGCTCGAGGGGTTCAATCCCCACGGCATTTCCGCGCGTCCGGACCTGAATCTAATGATGACCTCGGACTTCATCTTGCCCAGCAGCACGTTGATGGGTTCGATGGGCCCGGTCCTGCGGAGTTCCGTGCGCGTCTGGAACTTTCGTGATCGCCTGATTACGAAGACGATCGATTTGTTTTCGCCTGACGGCAGCCCGGCGCTAGGCACCATGGACGTCAAGATGCTTCCCAAAGATCCGCATGGGTATGGATACACGTCAGGAATGTTCGACGGCCACATCTATTTGATTGACCCCGAACGGGGCACCGGGACACCCGTTTTCGATCTCTCTACAGTCACGCCTCACGTAGAAACGCCTGTTCCAGGGGGAATGGGCCAGATTTTGGCAACGCCGCAGACAGGAGACCGGCTGATCGTGGGCACGTTCATGGCTGGGCAAGTCGTCATGCTGGACACCACAAACCGCTTTGATCCGAAGCAGATCTCCGTTGTCAGTTTCGGTGCGAACGCCGGTCCCCATAACATCGTGTTGAGCGATGATGATAGCCGCCTCGTGGTGACCGATTACTTCCTGAATGAAGATGCAGCCGGCATTATCCACTTTGAAGGCGATCACAAAGTCCACGTCCTGAGAGTGACCCACGATGGCCTCGCTGAGGACACGCGGTTCAAACTGGACTTCAACACGGCATTCAAGACAGGCCCGGCACGCCCTCACGGAATCGCCATGAAGTAGCACTCGTGGCGGGTTTGTGGTGCACGGTCTAGATTTTGTAGACACCATTCACAGCGATAGGGAACGGAGTGTCGCCGATCGTGACCTTGCAAAATTGTTTGCAGCTTCCGGTGTGGCGGCAAGTCGCGTCGTTTTCCGACTCGAGCGGAGCAGCTACACGCTGGCTGGACTTGCGTCGGGCGTACGGTCGAATCGTATTGCTCCCCTTATCCGCTCCAGAACGACCAGAGGGTGAATCGGCTTCCTGAGAATCTCAAAGTCGGGCTTGCCTGGATAATCCTGAGCCAGGGAGCGAGCTGTTTCGGCATGACCCGAGATTAGAATTACGCGGCAATCAGGATGGAACTTCAGAATCTCCGTGGCCGTTTCGATGCCGCTGATTCCGGGCATCAGTACGTCACTGAGAAGCACGTCGGGACGCCTTTGCCTGGCGTTCCTGATCGCTTCCTCTCCGCTCGTAGCCAGATCTGTCTCGAAACCGCTCATGCGGAGAATTTGTGCCCATGTCGAAGCAATGATGAACTCATCATCGACTACCAATACGCGCAGTTTTGACACCGAATCTAACATCGCTCTCCCGGTGATTTGCACGCTGCGGCGCGCTCGGTTTCTTGCCTGACCTTACTGCAGATCCTCTGATGAAGATGACGGTACTCGCGTTCCGGCGTCGATTTGTCACAGCGATGTAAGCTGAAGTTCATCGGGCAAGAAAATGGTTAATCTTGAGGAATGCGACCACTTCGGTATTCCATCAATGTCACATTGGACGGGTGCTGCGATCATCGCGCCATCGTCCCGGACGAGGGCCTGCATCGACACGCGACCGAGAACCTGGCCAAGGCCGATGCGCTCCTGTTTGGGCGGGTGATCTACGAAATGATGGAGGCAGCGTGGCGGGTACCGACGCCGCAGGGAGCGAGGCCCGATTGGATGGAGCCCTTTGCGCGGACTATTAACGCGGCGAAGAAGTACGTGGTGTCCAGCACGCTGGAGCGTGTGGATTGGAACGCGGAATTGCTGCGCGGAGACCTGGGGACGGCTGTTCAACGCCTGAAGGAGGAGCCGGGCCACGGGCTCTACGTGGCAGGCGTGCAGCTGCCGCTGGCGCTGGCAGAGCAGGGATTGATTGATGAGTACGAGTTCGTGGTGCAGCCGCGGATCGCCGGGCATGGGCCGACGTTGTTTGCGGGGTTATCCAAGTATGTGGATTTGAGGCTCGTGGATCGGAAGGAGTTCGGTTCGGGGGCGGTGGCGATGCGGTATGAGGCGAAGAGGTAGGGGAATTTGGTGGTATGGCAATCGGACACATCGCTCCATTGCGTAATCCTAACTTCGAGTGCCGAGAGATTGAGTAGAAAGCACAGCGATAGGTGCAAATTTTCGGCAATAAGTTGTGAGTAAGTGCAGGAGATTTGACTTAATAAGTGGGGAAACGGTGAGGGGGCGCACATTTCGAATATGAATGCACTATGAATGGTGAAATCCACAGAATCCAATAGGGTTTTGCACTTGCATCCACAGATCGATCGGGCCTAATGTCTCTAACTAGCTGGTGACTCTGTAGCTGATTGGAACAGCAACTCCGGCCTGGTGGAAAGCGCAAGCAGCGGTTTTGGTTTAAGTTCGTGGTCGGCCGATTGCGAACGACAGATTGAGATTAAGATTGCGCTGGAAATCAGATCAGGAATGCTGGTACCTGATTGGTACCGAAGATTCATCCACGGCGCAAGCCGGGGATGCAAAGTTCGATTCAGCCAGGGAGTAATCATCGACCCAGCCGTAGAGGCGGAAACAGGCGCAACCTGTGGAAGCAGATGCGGATCAGCCGAGGAAGGAAGTTTCGGGGCGACTCGAGACAGACGGAATCGGCGACGTTGAGCAAGCGGGAACCAGGGCGACTTGGGGAAGGTTTGAGCGACGAAGCCCAACGCGAATAGACGGAGCAATCCGGGTATTCGACAAGGGCAGCCGGATGGCACGGAACTCCGAGGTGACTCGGAACCGAAGTCAGCCGGGACCGGAGGATGAGCATCTGGGGCGACCCGGGTACTGATCGTCGGCGATACCGGGTATGCAAAGCGAAGGGGCAACCTGGAGTTTTCAGAACCGGCACCGCCGAAGGAGAGAGAATCGAGGCGACTCGACGATCGATCACCGGTGAAGCCGGAGATGCGGAACGAGGGGCAACCTGAGGACCGTATCAGAGGCGAGGCAGGAGGAAGCAGGAGCCACCGGGGCAACTCGGAACCCTGCTGAAACCAGCAGCGCCGAAGGCATCAGAAGCGAGGGGAAACCCAAGCGGAGATCGCCGGCACAGCCGAAGGGACGAGGAAGATGGCGCAAACCATCGGAATCGGACGCCGGCTCAGCAAAACGGGAGCGGGGAAGGGGCAACCCGGAACCGAAACCCAGGTTGAGCGGGAAGATCATGAATGCGGCCAACCCGCAACTTGATCGGCAGGCACGAGAGGTCGATGCATGATCCGAAGTGCTGCAGGATTACCGTTAGAGAACGCCAGAGGCCGCAAGGTTTCTGGCGTTTTCGTTTGTGGGTGGACTGCCGCTTAGACGGAGCTAGAGGCGGTTAGACCCTTTGCAGTTCCAATATCTCTACCTGGCCGGGAAACGCGATGGCTACGCCTTTCTTCCACTCTGCGCGATCAAATGTGCCGAGGTCTTTTCCCGTCATCGCGGATCGGGTGCGGTAGCGGCCTTCCGGAATCAACGACAACTGGATGCGGGCTTCAGCCTCGCCTGATTCGTTTTGAAAGAGCGCTACCAATCCTTCTCCGCTCTTTGCCAGGCGCGCAAACCCGTCCCAGGCGGTGGGCGATGTTTGTCGCCAGCTTCCGAGCGGGAAGAAGCTCTCGCTTAGCTTCACGCGCCGTCTCAGCTGCTTGAACCAGTCAATCTTCTTGCGATACCACGCGCGGTCTGCCGCAGTGAACTTGCGCAAATCTCCGAGGAGCAGGGGCGCGGAGCCGATGGTTGTGGCGAAGCTTTCCTGGATTGTCGGCAAGTCAGCATGAAGGTTCCCAATGAGCATTGCCTCCACCGGCATGGATCCAGCGCGGGCGTAAAGCAATTGCCGCACCTGCCGAGGCCCCGCAGAATTTGGCTTGGTGTCGTCGACGTTGCTCATCCAGTCGAGATCGCCGGCCGCGAGCAGTCCCGCGTCGATGATGTGCTTCTGCCCCCAAAGCTCGAAGGTGAGATCGAGCAGTACCTCGGGATGCTTCGCATAGATTTCTGCAGTCATCTCCTTGATGCCTTCGTAAATCCTGATGAGCGACTCTGCCCAGTCCGCATGGTCATGACCTTTGGCCCAGCATCCCGGAGCCTCGCCGTACGCATTGAAGATTGTGGTCAGGTCCAGCTTGGCGTAGGCCAGCCGGAAGCGCGCGATGGCATCGTTGATGCGTGTGGCCGCGGAGTGACTGAAGGGGGATGCCATGCACATCACGACTTTCTCTCCGGCCATGGTGCCGGTGGTCTTTGTGTTGCCCTCCGAGTCCAACGATGACCAGCCGGAGTGCGCTTTGTAGACGGCGGTCGACCTGCCGATTGCCGCGACAGGGATCCAGAGGCCAAGGCGCATGCCCTTCGCTTCTACTGCATTCAAGATCGGATCAAGGCCGCCTGGGAATGCTGTGAGGTTGACCGCGTTGTCTCCGTACTCTTTTTGCCACCCGTCGTCGATGGTGAAGATATCCATTCCCATCGAGCCGGCGGTGTCGATCAGCTCCATGGAGATTTCGTGGTTGATGCTGCGTTCGAACGGTTCCCAGGTGTTGTAGATCCAAGGTGGTCCATTCTTGTCGATGCGGCGCTCCAGCACATCTGCTGAATAGCTGGGTACGCGCCATCGGGGATCGTTGAAGCCATCGTCGCGCCTGAACGGCAGCAGGGATACGCTGGCCGTGGTGAGCTCCTCGCCGGGTGCAAGGCCGCGCTCGAAGGGCATGATGTCGGTGTCATACATGGCGGTGACTCGAATGCTGTTGTCTCGATCCCAGCCCGCGACTTCGGTGCGTTTCATGTAGCCCGGAACTTCGTTGAGGATGGCTACGCCGTCGCCGGTTCGCGCGTTCACCGCCATGAGACAAGCGTCTTCCGAGCGGCCTGTGTAGAAGATCTCGCGCGGGACCGCGCCATACTGCGCCCACAGCGTCATCTCGTTTTCAGGGCCGAGGGCAAACTCGAGCGCCTCGACGGACAAATGTGTGATCTTGAGCGGGGCACTTCCGGTGTTCTTGAGCAGCAGAGATTTCCGGCTCGCGGCGTGTCCTGTGTAGATCGAGTAGAGCGCTGTCACCTCGAGCGGAATGTTTTTGTGCTTCATCCGCACGGAGAGGGAGGATCTGGTACCGGTGCTGGTCGGGCTTGCTGCCAGGAGGTCAAAGCTTCCGTCATTGCTGGCGCAGGACTTTCCGTCACAGTTGAACGAAAACTCCGGACGGGCCTTGGCGACATCTCTGGCGGGAAGCGAGAGTTCGATCTTTGCGGATTTGTCCGAGAGCTGCGTCGTATACAAGCCGACACCGGGACGGAACCCAACGTCGCGGCGGATCAGGTCGTTCTCGACGGCCCAGGATTCGTCCTTCGGCTCCGAGAAGTCAGCGTGCGCCTCGCCGTGCAGCGAGCGTTCGCACGCGATGCCTGCAACCAGAGCGGCTCCTGACCTGAGAATGTCTCTTCTGCTGACCCCCATTGCGTTCTCCCGTCTTGCTGGAAGGAATTCGCGCAATGCTATCACGGGGGATCATACGGTGCAGGGTGAGAAAGACCTGTGGATCAGCTTTGTCGTATCCCACCCAAGCCGCGTCGACTTCCTTGCGGGTATGAGCGGGTTTTGGAGCGGCTTGGATGGGGCACCCAATGAGGATGGAGCGATCTCATTCCGAATCGCTGGTTAGTGCACGGCGCCGGCGCCGGGGCCCTGGCCGGGGCGGTTCTTGCTGAGCATGAAGGCCATGAACACGAGGCCGAAGGACAGCCACGAGAGCTCCATGTAGACGTCCTGATAACCCTGCATCTGGGCCTGGGCGTTGAGCTGGTTGTAGATGTTCGCCAAGGCCAGTGCGCCGCTATTGACCGAGCCAAATGCTCCGCCGAGGAAGCCGGTCAGGGCCTGCTGATGCTGGTTGAAGGCGTTGGAGCCGGACTGCATGGCACTCTGCAGGTGCTGCTGGTGCCACATGGCCCGGCTGGTGACTTGGGCATTGGTGATCGCGATCATGATGCTGCCACCGAGATTGCGGACGAAATTGATGAGGCCGGAGACCTGGTTGCTCTCTTCTTTGGGCATGCCGACGTAGGCCGCGTTGGTAATGGAAATGAAACAGAAGGGAAGCGGAAGCATCTGAACGACGCGCAGCCATGAGGCTTGCGCGAAACTCATCTGCAAGTTCGTCACGTATGCCGCGTAGCGGAAGGTGACGATGAACATGATGAATCCGGCGACGGCCAACGTGCGCGCGGAAATCTTGCCGGTAGCGAAACCTGCCAAGGGCATGACGATGACGAGCGCTATGCCTCCGGCCGTGAGAGCGAGACCGGCTGTGGTGGCGTTGTAGCCGAGCAGTTGCTGCATGAATTGCGGCTGCAAGACGGTGTTGGCATTGAGCACACCGCCGACGAGCATCATGAGGAAACAACATATTGCGAAGTTTTTGAAGCGGAAGAGCTTCAAGTTGATCAGGGGGTCTTTTTGTCGCCACTCCCAGACGACGAGACCAACCATGCCTGCGACGAAGAGCGCTGCGAAGAAGCGGATGAAGTTGGAAGCGAACCAGTCTTGCTCTTCGCCCTTGTCGAGCATGATCTGCATGCCGCCCATGGCAAGGGTAAGGAAGGCTAAGCCCATGTAGTCCATGTTGCGAAGTTTGGACTTGTCGGGTTTGATCCAAGGCGGATCTTCAACGAGGCGTGTGACGAGAATAAAAGCGAGGATGCCGACGGGGATGTTGATGAAGAAGATCCAGCGCCAGGTGTAGTTGTCGGTGATCCAGCCGCCGAGGGTGGGTCCGATTGAGGGCGCGAGAACGGCGACGAGGCCGTAGAGGGCGAAGGCCTGGCCGCGCTTGTGGGGCTCGAAGGAGTCGGCCATGATGGCCTGTGCCATGGGCTGCATTCCGCCGCCGCCAGCGCCCTGAATGATGCGGAAGACGAGCAGCATGGGCAGGCTAGGCGCTGCGCCGCAAAGGAAGCTGGCGATGGTGAACACGGTGATGCAGAAAACGAAGAAGTTGCGGCGACCCATGAGGCTGGAGGCCCATCCGCCGAGGGGAAGGACGATAGCGTTGGAGACGAGATAGCTGGTGAGCACCCAGGTGCTTTGATCGGTGCTGGCGCCGAGGCTGCCGGCGATGTGGGGGAGGGCGACGTTTGCGATAGAGGTGTCGAGAACCTCCATGAACGCGGCGAGAGCGACGGTCGCGGCGATGAGCCAGGGATTTACGCGGGGCTTCCATGCCGTGTGTGCGTCGACGTTCGGATTCTGGACCGTTGTTGATTTTGCGCCGGGCATCGGCGGTTCTGTCTGCAGCTCAGGCAAAAACTTCTTCTCCTAACGCGGTTTGCTGCTTCTGGTTGGTTGCGGAAATGGGGAGCTTAGGGGCTTGCGACTCCCGATTCTCGATGGACCACAGGGGCTAAAGCCCGACTCAATCTCAAAGGCCGTATCGGCATGACTGAAGTCGTGCTCTGACGCCTGAGGTGACGACCTGCACCCTTCGGCTCCACTTACTTGTCTCTGATACGTTGCGAAGTCGAGCCCTGTTATTGCTCCGGGACTGCGATGCAGCCTCGGTAAGAACTCACCGTAAATAGATGAGGAGAGGAATGGGGAGGGTTCAGGGATTGTTGGGCGGTCTTCATATTGCGGCACTTGCGGATTGAAATTGTGCGGAGGCGGGGGTGCGCCAGCCGAGAAGGGCGATGGTGAGGGCTATGAGTTGCATGAAAACGATGAAGGCGACGCAAGCGGGCCATTTGCCGAAGGCCCAGAAGGCTCCGGGGACGACACCGGCGGCGGTTCCGCCGAGGTAGTAGCAGGTGATGTAAATGCCGGCGGCGGTGACGCGGGCTCCGGGAGGGGATGCGATGCGGAGGTGGCTTTGCGAGGCGGTCTGCGCGATGAAAACTCCGCTGGAGAGGGCGGCGAGTCCGAGGATGACGATGGGGAGGGAGGGCACGAGGGTGAGGAGGACTCCGGCGATGGCGCAGGAGATGGCGCCGCCGATACCGGCGCGGAGGCCGATGCGGGTGATGAGGTATCCGGCGAAGGGGGTGACGATGAGTCCAATGAGATAGACGAAGAAGAGCCCACTGAGAGCAGTAATGGAGAGAGAGAACGGCGGGGCGCTGAGATAGAAGGTGATCCAGGTAAAGACGCCGACGAGGGAGAAGAGGACGTTGAATCCGACGGCGAAAGTGGCGACGAGGCGGCGGTTGCGGAACATCGCCCCGACCTGATGGAGGAAGTTCGGCAAGGGCGTGGATGACAGATGAGGTGGGCGGCGGCGGCCTTCCGGGAGCCAGGCGGCGACGGCAGCGGTGCCTGCGAGAGAGGCGAGGCCGAGGGCGAGAAAGCTGACGCGCCAGGAGAAGTAGTCGGCGAGGATGCCGGCGGAGACACGGCCGATGAAGCCGCCAAGGGCGGTGCCGCTGACGTAGAAGCTCATGATGAGGGCGATGCGTTCGGGAGGCCATTCCTCTCCGATATATGTAACGACGACGGCGATGATGCCGGGGACCATGATGCCCTGGAGGAATCGCCAGAATATGAGCTGAGCGAGGGTGGTGGAGGTCGCAGCCAGCAGCGTGGGGATGGAGACGCCAAGGATGGAATAGACGATGACACGCTTGCGGGGGAGGCGCTCAGTGAGCGCTCCGAAGACGGGGGCGGCGATGGCGACGCCGAGGGTGGCGGCGGAGACGGTCATGCCGACGCCGGTTTTGGAGGCGTGGAAGATATGAGCCAGGAGGGGGAGAATTGGCTGGGTGCAGTAGAGCTCGAGAAAGGCGCAGACTCCGCAGAGGGTTACGGCTGCGGCGGCTTTGTGGGTGGGAGCGGAACGATCGGGTTGAGAGGGGAGTGGCAAGGAACAGGATACAGGGGTGGGAAACGGCGCGATGCTGTCAGCTGAAACCTGGCCTTTACGGGCTCGACTGTAAGGCACGCACCCACGAACTGAACGGGTACTTCCATCACTTCGTCTTCAACGACCCTCCATCGAAGTTGGTCAGTCCATCTAATTATTATGCTGCGATTGCGGAAGAGGATACTGAATCCTGTCTGCAATATACGTGGAGATTGGCTGCAGGAATCTATGTGGTAGCGCGGAGGGGGTGACAAATGCAGATGATTCCGAAGTCGCCTTCTGGCAGCAGGTCAACAGCGAAAGAGCAAAGGTGTTTTTCTGTGCGTAGACTCAACCTGTTCAGATCTCGGCAAACGGCTCCAGCGAGCTCACGAAGTGGATAGCGCGATTCAGAACCAGGTTGAGGTCCTAGTTCGACATCGGCCTTGTGCGCGAGTACGTATGCTTTCATTGCTTCAGCGAGAGAGACTCAGATGTGTCGGCATCGTCTTCGATCGTCATCGGTTCGACCGTATTTGCGCGGAATTCATGATGTGTTCACACGTGAAAACCCGTTCTTGCTCATTCAACTCCGCAGCCTGTTCAGCTGAAAGCTCAGACTCCATCGCTGTACAGCGTGCTTTCAATGCGGACAGCACGGACAGTCGCTGAAGGAGATTGGCCAAATCTGGGCGAAGCTCGACCTTCGGCTGGTCAAGTGGTTGATCAACGCGGTCGGCCATGCTATTGAGGCACCTCATTTTGTAAGTCGCCAAGTGCGGATTGCCAAGCGTAGGCCATTCGTTTGGAGCATTCTGATCAAAATTGCTCAACAAAATCAGCCGGCACAAATCCACGGTTATCTCAGTGATCCGGCCTCGCCTCGCCAATGCATCCTGCAACCGTTGATTGAAACACGGCATCGCATTATGCGAGAGCAGGTGTGATTTTGGACAAAGATCCTTCGTTCGATATTCTTCAATCGCTTCTCGCGGTATTGCGAAGGATTCCGCATCTGGCTGAGCTGATTCGTAATCTTTCGCTTCGCATAGCCAGCATCGAGTTCGGAGAAGCAGTTGTGCGTGGAGAAGTCTTTCGGAGCGAGTGAATGAATCACGACCGAGTCACCAAACAGGAAAGAAGCCAGATTGAACCGGTTGCATTGCTCTATGACCGAGGTCTGCCCCGGAACCAGGTTCCGCCCGAGCCGCCGCCGGCCCAGTGGTAATTAGACAGTAAGACACTCCAAGGAAATGGAACCAACATCCATCGCATACCCTGGTGGATGCTGCAGGCCGTTCTGCAACATCAACGGGGAATTGGCTGCAGGGATGTATCGTGGGCGGGCGTTGAACATTTAACCTAGGCAGGAAATGGATTCCCCTTCCACCAGGCCTCCACGACGAGGGATGGAGGCGTTTGCCTCACGCGATTTCACACGTTATCAGCTGGCGCGGGTTGCCGTGATCCTGGGCGCGGAGGCGCAGGCAGTTGCGGTGGCGTGGCAGGTGTACTCGATCACGCATCGGGCGATCGATCTAGGTTATACGGGACTGGCGCTGTTTCTGCCGGGGCTGTTCTTTCTATTGCCGGCCGGGCATGTGGCGGACCGGTTCGATCGCAGACATGTGATTTTGTGCTGCTATTCGCTGCAGGTGGTATGCACGGTGGCGCTGCTGGCGTTGGCGATCAGCGGGACGCACCGGGTGCTTTACGTCTACGCGGTGCTGTTCCTGATCGGGACAGGGAGGTCTTTTTCGGCGCCGGCAAGTTCTGCATTGATTCCCCACCTGGTGCCGGAAAAACACTTTGTGAATGCCGTGACATGGGGCGGAGCGATCTGGCAGCTTTCAAACGTGACAGGACCCGCGCTGGGTGGGTTGCTGTTTACGCTGCCGCTGGGGAAAAGGCTGGTTGCGGCGGGGCTGGAGGGGGCGGGGATTGTGTACATCTTCACGCTGCTGAGCCTGGCCTGGTTCCTGGTATTAATTCTCAGTCTCAGGGTTCGGCTGGGGCGGATGGAGCATCGCGCGGCATCGCTTGAGGTAGTGATGGCGGGGTTCAAGTACGTGCGCAACTCGCCCCTGCTGCTGGGATCGATGTCGCTGGATCTGTTTGTAGTGCTGCTGGGTGGAGCGGTGGCGCTGATGCCGATTTTTGCGAACGAGGTGCTGCACACGGGTCCACGAGGGCTGGGAGCGCTGCGGGCGGCGCCGGCAATTGGAGCGCTGGCAATGTCGCTGACGATGGCGCGGTTCCCGATCAGCAGGCAGGCCGGTAAGCGGATGTTTGTGTGCGTGGCGATTTTTGGCGCGTGCATCCTGGTTTTCGGTCTATCGAAGAATTTGTGGTTGTCGCTGGCGGTGCTGGCGGTAAGCGGGGCGGCGGATTCCATCAGCGTAATTATTCGCGGGTCCCTGCTGCAATTGGCGACGCCGCCGGAGATGCGAGGTAGAGTGAGCGCGGTGAACTCTTTGTTCATTGGTGCATCCAACGAACTTGGCGAGTTCGAAAGTGGGCTGACGGCGCAGTGGCTGGGTGCGGTGCGCGCCACGGTTTTCGGAGGAATTGCTTCTCTGGCGATCGCGGGCGTGTGGGCCGCGCTGTTCAAGGATCTGCGCAGGGCAGACGAGCTATCGGCTGAGGCACTGCGTCCGACGCGGCAGGGGCCGAAGGGCGTGAGTGCTGTCGGGTAGCTTTCGGACGCCACGGAGGTTGGATGAAGCCCTGGAAGATTGTTTTGATTCCCACGGTAATCATGCTGGTGATTGCCGCAATTTACATCTGGCATGTTTCGAATAAACGGAAGAACCCCGGCGTGGTGAAGCAGGGGGAAGAGCAGCCACTGACGCAGGATGATGTGGCGGTGGTGCGGATGGAGTTTCCGGCGCACTTCGAAGATGTGAAGGACCTGGCGGGCAAGAGCGTCTGGATGAAGAACGGCTACACGATGCCGTACTTCGCGTACACGGGCGGAAGAGTGGACTTCAAGAAGAAAGTGGGCGTGGTTCCTCCGTTGCAGAAACTGGATGTGAAGAAGGCAGTGGAGACAGCTGTGCCAAAGGATGTGGATGACGGCATCAGCCATGGGCAGAAGCAGGCGCTGGTGGTGTTCACGATGAAGGGCGATGAGAAGCAGGAGTATGCGACGCCGGTGGGGGCGCGGGATGGGGGCACGGAGCAGTACTACGATGACCTGCTGTTTTTCTACGACGATCCGCACACAATCTACACGCACTGGCCCAAAGATGTGTGGAGCGCGATTGAGGCACATCAGCCGAAGCAGGGGATGAATGAGCTGCAGACGCGGCTGGCGGTAGGGCAGAAGATTCAGACGGACGATCCGAGGACCGAGGGGAACCGGACGGTCACGTACGATGCGGATGGGAAGAAGTGGACGGTAACGTTCCGGAATGACAAGGCGACATCAGTGAACAGTGGTCAGTGAAGTGTTCAGGGGTTGGGTTTGCGCGCGCAATGTTCAGAGGGTCGAAGTCAATCTTGATTAAGAAGACTCTGCTGGACTAATTTGCCGAAGGCGGTTGGCGCGTAGCGGGAGATGAGGTTGGGCTGGTCGATCCAGCTCCAGGCGGTGAAGCCGATTTCTTTTTGCCGGAGGTAGTCGAGGAGGCGGCGGACGTAGTCGAGTTCGTCGGGTGATTCGGTACCGCCGAGTTCTCCGGCGAAGACGGGGACGGATGCGGAGAGATCGCCGAAGACGTTGTCCCAGTCGGTGCCTTTGTTCGGGTAGATATGCGTTGAGTAGACGACGTTGTCGAGGTCGTCGATGGGCATGCCGCGGAGATCGTAGGCCCAGTTGGTGCCGGCGCTGAAGACGAGGGCGTCGGGGTTCTCGTTGCGGATGGCTTCAGAAAGTTTGCGGGCCCAGGGCTGCCACTCGTTCATGGTGACTTTCATCTGACTGGCGGGATAGGTGGTGCCGTCGGGCTTGTTGAGCGGGTATGGATCGTCGGGCAAGCGATCATGCGGTTCGTTGAAGAGGTCGTAGAGGACGGCGGGCTCGTCTCGGTAGCGGCGGGCGAGGGTGGACCATAACTCGATGGATTGCATATTGGGGAGCGGGGCGACGAAGTTCCGGTTGCCGCCGTAGATGCGCTCGGCGTCGAGCCATTGCAGGTCGAGGAGCGTGTAGGCGCCGAACATCGAGGCCCAATAGATGACCTGGTCGAGGGCCTGCCGGTATTCCTCGGCGGTGCGGCCATTGTGGCCGTGAAGAACAAAATCCTGATTAAAGGGGAGGCGGATGATGTTGCACCGCCAACTCTGGCTGATGAATTGAATTTCGTTGCGGGAGAGGGAGGCTCCGGAGAGGAAGCCCTGCTCGTCGGGGTCGGAGTACTCCAGGCCGGAGCGGTTGAGGCCGCGGAGGAGGACGGGCTCGCCGGTGGTGGATTTGATGATGCGGTTGCCGGAGGTACGGAGGCGGGGGAGGCTGTGGGAGAAGGGGGTGGGCATGGGGGCCTCGGACGCTGTGTGTTTCAGGGATTTGTCTCCGCATGCTTTGCATAGATGCAGAGATAGAAGGTGGCCATGGCCAGCAGGGCCAGGGGTAGAGGGAAGGCCACCACGGCAGCGATCAGCCGTGTGGGTTCGGCGGTAGTGAGCAGGTGAAGCTGAATGAGTGCGCCGAGAATTGTAGACCAGGTAAGGTCGGCGCTGAGAAGGATGCCGGCCGAGGTGATGGCGACGGCGATGCGGCCGGCTCGCCGGCCTTCAGCCCAAAGCAAGGCGCAGGCGGGGACGGCGAGCATGATGAGCTTCGCGTCATAGATGCGGTGATAGACCGGGAGCATAGAAGCCGGGGCGATGGCGGCGAGAGCATAGAGGGCCGCAGTGGGTGTTCTAGGCGCGCGCAGAGTGACAGCGGCCCAGATGAGCAAGATCGGTGCGCAGATGAGGTAGCTTGCCAGGTTGTAGAAATGCGGGTTATCGCGGAAGACGCTCAGTAGGGCCTGGAGGTTAGTTATGAGTGCGGTGCCGTGGTACATGAAGGCAGCGGGGCCAGGATCTGCAGCCTGGCCGTGCGCGGCGAACACAGCCCAATTTGAGTGCATATCCTGTATCCAGCCTCGGGAGACAGAGGAAAGCCAGAGAAGAATCGGGAGACTGAGCGCGGCCAGCACGGCGAGGGTTTGGAGCGCGCGCCGGCGATAGGAACCCCCGGCGAGGAGGAAGTAGAGCCAGACCAGGCCGGCATCATGCGGCTTAAGGGCGAGGCTGGCGGCGAGGCAGAGGACGCCGACTTTGCTGAATCGGCTGTGGAGGAAGCACCAGGCGGCAATGACACACAGGCTCAGGGCTAGTCCGACGGGATTGCCGTAGAGCACGATCTGCTCGGATGTGGCGAGGAGCAAGCAGAGAAGCCATCCTGCGAGTTCCGCGGCGAAGCGAGAAGCGACCCTCCACATAAGGAAGCAGGCGAGGATGAAGGTCCCGGCGGTGCTGAAGATCCAGAGCGCCTGCGCGATGGGGAAGGGCAGGATGGCAAACGGGAGGGTAACGATGAATTCGGTGGGGTAGTAGACATTGTGACTCATCACAAAGCGGTCGTTTTCCGAATCGGTAAGGCGTTCTCCTCCCTCCTGGTGGTCGATGCGGAGCAAATTGGGGGGACTGTACGGATTCTGTCCGTGGACGAGGCATCGAGCGCTGTTGAAAGCCGTTCTGAAATCCAGCAAGGGGGTAAGGCCGTTGAAGACGGCGAAGCAACTGAGAAGGAGGAATGTAACAGCTCCGAATGCGACCAGAGCGGCTCCGAATCTTTTCCGGCTTCGATTTGAGTCGATGTGGTTTGGGTTGATGTTGTTCATCGTTCGCGAGTAAGGACTGGGCGGTTCGCTGGAGTTGCGTTGCAACGGTTACTGCGCTGGGATGGTCCTCAGCATACACGGCGGAAGACGGTGAAGGGCAAGAAGGGCTGCGTCGGGGTGGTTTTTTGCAGGATAAAAGCAGCAGGTTAGCGTCGCTTCGCGACGTTGCGAGTTAGCGAGTTAGCGAGAGGCAAGCAGACCCGTGCCGTTGTTACAAACCTCTGCGTTCGAGTTTTGGGCGGCATGTGAAGCGCTGGCGATTGGCGCAGGGGCTGAAGCCCCACGTTCATGTTTGCGTCTGTTATGGCCCGGCTGAAGCCGTGCCGTCGTTACAAACTGCGTTCGAGTTTTGCCGTGCCGTTGTTACAAACTGCGTTCGAGTTTTTGGGCGGTGAAGCGCTGGCGATTGGATGACATTATCCGGCCGGGAGACCCACGGGCTGCGTCGGGGTGGTTTTCTTTAGGGACAAAGGCGGCGAGTTGGCGTCGCGGTTGCGACGTGGCGGGTTGGCGAGAGGCTGGCAGACCGCGCGGCGGTGGGGGCGTGGCGCTCGACAAGCAGACTGAGCGCTGGACGTTTTCAGCGCTGGAGGAGGTCGATGGGCTGGGAGAAGTCGGTGGCGCGGATGTATTTGGCTAGCGAGGGGTGCTGGCGCTGGAGGGCGAGGTACATTTCCCAGGCGACGTTGCGGTAGCTGAAGTGGCCGGCGGGGCCCGAGCGGAGTTCGCTGATGTACTGGGCTTCGGCGAAATCCATTTTGAAGAGGCAGCGGACGCGAGTGGCGAGCGGGAGAAGATAGGGCGCAGACTCCTTGGATTCGGGGGCGGAGCCGGCGGCGATCTTGGCGCTGGCGGCGTGGGCGGATTCGATGGCGTGCTGGTATTCGGGAAGGACTCCGGCTTCTTCGAGCCCGGCGATGTCGCCGGAGTGGGGTGTGTCGTAGCCGTGTTTTGCGGTGAAGCCCTGCTTGATCTGGGTGACGCGGCGGTGGCGGTGCATATCACGAAATCCGCCGATGTCCATGAGGATGTCGAAGCGGAGGGCGGCGCCGGCGTGGAAGACGCGGAGCGCCTCGTCATGCTTGCCGCGGTGGCGGAGGCCTATTTCGATGATTTCGGCGATGCGGGCGGCCGGAAGTTGAGCGACGATGTCGCGGATTTGACGGAACGGGTGATCGCTTCCCCAGTAGAGGAGGGTGGCGGCTAATTCGACCTCGAGGGTCTCGGTGCGTTCGACAAGGTCGACCACTGGGGATTGCGCAGGTTCGATTCCCTTGAGGAGTTCTGAAGCTACCTGTTCGATTTCAGCTCGGGTCTGAAGGAGGTAGGAATTGGGCTCGGCGTATTTGACGAGGGTGGGGGCGGTGCGAACTTCGCGGGTGAGGAGGGCGGCGGCTTCGGCGGCGAGGTCGGGATTGGAAGCAAGCTTTTCGACGAAGGCCGCGGCGGCTCTGGAGTTGACGTTCCATGCAGGGCCCGTAGCGCCGTCGCGGAGTTTTTTTCCGAGGTCGCGGACCTCGGCGATGGGGTGGGAGAGAAGGCGGGAGACCTGAGTCTCGAGAGTGCGGGCATTGACGATCTGGCCAAGGGAGGTATTGGTGGCGAGAGGAAGCAGGTAGCGGGCGACGTCGAAGGCACGGGCCTTGAGGGTGCGGTCGTAGGCCTCGGGTTTCATGGTCTCCGGGCAGGAGACGCGCTGCTTTAGGGCGTCGTGAACGGCTGTGGTGACGCGCTGGTAGGTGGAGAATAGCTTATCGATGGTCTCGGTATAGAGCTTGGCGGAGGCGGAATCTGAGCCGAAGCTGGGGAAGTACCAGCCGGATTTCTGGAAGTTCTGGTAGCGAGTGGAACGTTCCTGCCCGTCCCAACGTTGTTCATCTACAAGGACAATAGCGGCTAGAAGGCTGAGGCGTTCGACGGCGAAGGCGATGTGGGCGAGGTCGGCGATGGAACGATGGCCGTATTGGAAATAGAATGTATTGAGGAATTGCTCGGCGCGCTGAGCGCTGATTTCGGTGAGCGATTCACGCATGGAGAGCGCAGAACGGGAGTACTTGGCCATGGCATAGGCAAGTACCTCGGGATCGGCTCCGTGGACGGCGTAAACGTCGGTCTGATTGTGGGCACCGGCGGGCAGGAAAGATTCACTGGACATGAAGGTGGACTCGCGACCAGAATACGGCATCAGCGAGACCGGGCTGTGAATCTCCGGGAGCGTGGCAAGCTAAAGACGGCAGCACGGAGCAAGCGGAATGCGGGAGTTTAAGTTGCGGACATCGCAAAGGCCCCGGCCATTGCCAACCGGCCGCTGGACCATGACCCAGCGCTGGAACGACATTCTTTTTGCGCATTGGCGTATTCCGGCTGCTGCGGTTTCGCCGTTCCTGCCGGAAGGACTTCAGCCTGATACATTCCAGGGATCAGCGTGGCTTGGCGTGGTGCCGTTGTGGATGGATCGCTTCAGCTTCAGGGGCATTCCAACGATTCCGGGAACGAGCAGCTTTCCAGAACTGCACTTTCGAACCTACGTCAGAGATCATGCGGGAACGCCGGGGATCTTCAACCTGACGGTGGATATTGGCAGCTTGCTGGCGACGACGGCGGCACGGTTCGTATTCAGAATTCCGTGCAACTGGGCGGAGATGCGGCTGAGTCAGAGGACGGAGCGGGAGTTCTCGTTTTATAGCCGCAGGATGTTCGTGAACAATCCGGTAATCTTCAGCGCTCGGTATCGAGGGCTGGGACCGACGCGAAGGCTGGCAGAGATCAAGTCGGGAACGCTGGAATATTTCTTTACGGAGCGGTATTGCATGTTCCGGCGGAATCATGCGGGGCAGGCGGTGCGGGCCAACATCCATGCAGTGGCTTCGCCGCTGGAGGATGCCGAGGCCGAGATCGAGCGCAATGACCTGCCGGGAGCGGTGGGGATCCAGTTAGGGGACCAGGAGCCGGTGCTGCACTACTCGCGACGGCTGGCGGTGTATATCTGGCCGGCGGAGCTGATTGAGTTGGCGAGGCGGCGGGCGAGGATTCCAGTGCAGGCCGTGCCGACGGGGTAGGCTCGACCCGAGCGAGTCCGTTTTCATTTTCAACACAGTAGATTTCCAGGAGAGTTTTGCGCCCGGAGAGCGGGGGCAGCTCGAAGTGCGCGTCGGCTCCTTGCCTATAATTGGCACTGGAAATGCGCGGCGCGATTATGATTGGGCGCGCGGAACGAGGAATGATGGCGGAGCTTGCAGGAAGAATTGCGCTAGTGACCGGTGCGTCGCAGGGGATTGGGCGGGCATGCGCACTGGAGTTGGCCAAAGCCGGAGCGACTGTGGCGCTGGCAGCACGGAATGAGGCGAAGCTGGCCGAGGTGGCGGCGGAGATCGCGGCGGCAGGCGGCCAGGCTGCTGGCTACGGCCAGGCTGCGGCGTTCGCGCTGGATGTGGCGAGTGAGGAGTCGATCAAGAACGGCGCGAAGGTAGTGCTGGATCGATTTGGAAAAGTTGACATCCTGGTGAACAACGCGGGGATCACGCGCGACGATCTGATGATGCGAATGAAGCGTGCCGATTGGGATGATGTGCTGTCGACAAATCTGACGGGAACGTTTCTGCTGACGCAGGTGCTGCTGCGGCAGATGATGAAGAACCGCTGGGGAAGGATCATCAACATCACGAGCGTGGTGGGGCGAACGGGGCAGCAAGGACAGGTGAACTACGCGGCATCGAAGTCGGGGCTGATCGGATTTACGCGATCCCTGGCGCGGGAGGTGGCTTCGCGCGGAATCACTGTGAACGCGGTCGCGCCCGGATACGTCGAGACGCCGATGACGGCAGTGCTGGATGAGAAGCTGCGGGCAAAGATGGTGGAGCAGATTCCGGTTGGGCGGCCGGGCACGGATACGGAGATTGCGCATTCGGTTTTGTTCCTGGCGTCGGAGAAGGCTGCATACATCACGGGGCATGTGCTGGATGTGAATGGCGGGATGTTCATGGGATAAGCAGGGGGACGAGGGGACGAGGGGACGAGGGGACGAGGGGACGAGGGGACGAGGGCTTAGATGCCGAGGCGGTCTTTGAGGGTGCGGACGCGGTCGCGGGCTACGGTGAGCTGGGTGCGCTGGGAGTCCCTCAAAGTGAGAACGACTTTGCCGGCGAACCAGGAATTGACTTCGTGGATCCAGTCGACGTTGACGAGCGCTGAGCGGTGGATGCGCAGGAAACGGGCGGGATCGAGGCGGTGTTCGAGGTCGGAGATGGTCTGGTCGACGATGTGCTTCTTTCCATTGGCGATGGCAAAGGTGAGCTTGTCCTGAGCGATGAAGTGAGTGACATCGTCGAGCGTGAGGAACGAGATGCGTTCGCCGACGCGTGAGGCGATGCGCGTAGGATAGGCGGGCTGAGGCTCGCGAAGCGACGCGGTTAATTCTTTCAACAATTGAGGAAGTGCGGGGTTCTGTTGCCACTCGGGTTTGGCGATGGGGCGAAGGCGGCCTAGTTTTTTGAGGGCGCGTTCGAGTTGTTCGGGCTCGATGGGTTTGAGCAGGTAATCGATGGCGTTGGTTTCAAAGGCGCGGAGGGCGTGCTGGTCGTAGGCCGTGGTGAAGATGACGAAGGGCTGGACGGAGAGACGCGCAAGGAGTTCGAAGCCGTTCATGCCGGGCATCTGGATGTCGAGGAAGAGTACGTCGATGGATGCGTCGGGGTTGTTGATTGCGGCGACGGCTGCGGCCGGATCGGTGGCGGAGCCGGTGATATGGAGCTCAGGAAACTGGGCGAGAAGGCGCTGAAGGCGTTCGAGAGCGAGGGGTTCGTCGTCGACCAGGTATGCGCGAAGAGGAGACGGCTCGGTCATTGCGTGACATCTCCGGTGGGGATGCGGATGGTGACGACGGTGGTGTTGTTGAGGCGGTTGACGGTGAGTTGCGCGGATTCGCCGAAGAGGAGTTCGAGGCGGCCTATGAGATTGGCGAGGCCGTGGTCGGGGGAGATATCGGCGAGTGAGAAGCCGGGGCCATCATCGGTGACGGTGAGTTCGCAGACGCGATCGTGAGTCGTTGCAGAGATATGAATGAAGACAGGGGCTGTGCGCTGAGCGGCGACGTGCTTGATGCTGTTTTCGACGATCGATTGCAGGGCCAGGGGCGGGACCCTGAGATCGCCGAGATTCGCGGGCACAGATATTTCGTAGCGAAGGCGCGGGCCAAAGCGGGTGGATTCGATCTCGAGGTAGTCGCGAACGATTTTGAGTTCCTGCTCGAGGGGGACGAGGCTGGTCTGGTTGGCGTTGATGGAGAAGCGAAGAAGCGAGGCGAGCTTGCCAACGGTGTCTTCAGCGCGTTTGGGATCGGTGGGGATGAGGGAGGAGATGGAGTTGAGGGTGTTGAAGAGGAAGTGGGGATGAATGCGGGACTCGAGCGAGGAGAGGCGGGCTTCGGCGAGGAGTTTGTTGGCACGCTCGTGCTCCATCTGCTGGGTTCGCAATTCGAGCGAGGCGGCCTGGAGGCGGTGGCGGAGGGTTTCATAAGCGGTGACGCTGAGGCCTACGACGAAAGTGATGACGATGCTGATGGGCAGGGCGGAGCGGACTTCGAGCGCGTAGAAGCCGGGTGGGGTGATTCCGACGGCGCTGATGACGGCTGCGCCCAGGAACGTTCCGGCGATTGCAGTGAGAAGGAGCGCGCCCGAGTAGATGAGAAAGATGAAGCGGCGGAAGCGGTCGCCGAAGTGAAATCCGATCCAGTTGAGGATTAGCGCAGTAGGTAGACCGATGAGAGTGGCGTAGATGAAGGAAGAAAGGAATTTAGCGAGGATCTGCGCGTGGGCGTGCTCGATGACGAGGATGAGGATTGCGATGACGATGGCGATGAGGGGGATAAACCAGAGCTCTTTGCAGAAGGCTCTGAATGCAGCGGAGGTTTTGGCCTGCTTCTTAAGAGCCGGATCGAGTGGCTGAGGGGTTCGGATCATAGGTGGAAGCGCACTCCCGCGGATGTTGCGGTGTCGTAACGTGCGGAGCCGAAGTCGGATGTGTTGCTGCCATGCGGGATTTCGATGTGGACGTAGGACGAGAAGTGGGTGCCGAACCAGCGACTGATGTCGGTGACGGCGACGAAGCTGCGGTCGTCGAGGTTGGCAACGATCGATCCTGAGACGTCCCACTCCTTCCAGCCGGGGAGTTCGCGAAGGCGTGATTTGCCGGCGTTGAACAAGGCGTAGTGCTGGCGGCCGGCAAGAGGCGAGATTGACAAGTCGCGGAAGTATGCAGTGCTGGGCGGTGTGTAGAACTCGCCGATGAAGGTGACGCCGGAGTGGAGGGTGCACTTGGCGCCAATGAGTGCGGCGGCTTGCTCGCGCCATACGGCTTCGCCGTGAACTTCCCAGGCCTGTCCGACGACGCGCGTAAAGGTGAGCGCGCCGAAGGTGTCGCCGCCGCGATCGTTGCCAGCGATGAGAGATGTATCGAAGCCGCGCACCAGAACGTTATACCGGAAGGCCGTGGTGTCGCGCAGTGTGGAGTGTGCCGGTGCGAGCGCAGCGGTGGACCAGGCGAGGGTGAGGGCGTGCGGTCCGTGGACCCAGTCGGCTTTGATCATGTCGCGGCCTTGATTTGTGTTGAGGCGGTCGGATGGGTTGGTGGGAATGCGGGGTGGATCGAGAACGCCTGCGGCGCTGAAGGCATAGCCAGTGCCCCATCGGACCATCTTGCGGCCCGCGGAGATGTCGAAGTCGCCTGCTGAGAGGCCGGCGTAGGTTTCTTTGACGCGGAGTGTAGACGCGGTGTGGTCGTAGGTGGCGGAGAGGCCGATGAGGCTGGTGGAGAAGGTGAGGCGGTCTTTGTAGCGGATGGCGAAGTTTGGTTCGAGGAGGAGCTGGTTGAGGATCTGAGGAGCGTGAGCGGGAACGCCGGAGTAGAAGGTGGCATCGTCGATCACAGCGAGGGAATAGCGCGTGCTCGCAGAGCTTTCTTCGGCAGGCGGGGGAGGATCCTGTGCAGACGCGGATGCGACAAGGAGGAGGATCATCGGGATGAGGCATTGGCGATTCATCGAGGTTGGAAGTATCAGGTTTGTCCTTTTAGCAAGTTAGCTTCCTCTTCGCGAATAGCAGGTTAGCGGGTTGGCAACGATCAGAAGCGGTCGGAGCGGCCCTGGTAGAAGAGCTTGTCGGAGAGGTTACGCGGAGCGGCGTCGGAGTATTCGAGAACAGAGTGCGAGTTGTGGCGGATTTCATCGTAGAGAGTGAGTTTGCGCAGGAGAAGATGGCCAGCGGATTCCTTGTACTCATCGAAGCTGGCTGATTTGATGTGCTTGCCTGATGTGAGATAGAACTCGGCGCGCAGGGGGCGGGCGTCTTCGGTGCGAACCCAGTAGAGAATGCGTTGGTAGGTTGCGCCTTTGCGTTTGGCGGTGAGGTTGAGGACGTAGCAGCTTTGACTGCCGAGTTTTTCTGCGCGGAGGAATTCGGCGGAGTAGTCGACGGCGTAGTTGGTGCGTGCGACGTCGCCGTTGGATGCGTCGCCGGAGAGGCGCTCGAGCGGGGTTATGCGGACAGGGCGGCTGGTGTCGGGCAGGTAAATCCACATGTCATCACCGAGCATGAGGAGGTGACGGCCTTTCTCGCGCGGGCTCATGAATTCGACATAGGTTTTGTCGGTGCCTTTTTGCGAGACCTCGTAGAGATGTTCTTCGTCGGACTTGCTGGCTTCGTAGTTGGTGATTTTGACACGGAGCGTATAGGCGGGCCAGCCGTTGCGGTAGCTGTCGGAGCGCTTGAGGAGTGCCGTTGCGTCGGGTGCGGTGGCTGCGTGGCCGAGGGCGGCCCAGGCGACGAGGAAGGCAATGGTGACGGCGAGGAGGAAGGTACGGAGAGTCAGGTCAATCTTAGACATGGGCGAGGGCCTCGGCGATTTGCAGGCGCGATGCGCGAACTGCGGGAAGAATGGATGCAAGGGCGAGAGAGACGACCACCATCACTGAGGAGCCGATCATGAGTGCGGGGACGTGAAGGACGCGGAAAGCCATTTCTGTGCTGAGGCCGGGAGGCGGCGGCAGGTGAAGGCCTGAGGCATTGAGAGCGATGCCGATGAGGTTTCCGCCGATGAGTCCGACGGCTGCGCCGAGGATTCCCGTGATGGTGGCTTCGAGCATGAAGAGAGTGACGATCCACGGGCGCGGCGTTCCCATGGCGAGCATGGTGCCGATCTCGCGGGTGCGTTCCATCATGGCCATGAGCAGGGTGTTGACGCTGGCCATGAGAACCATGAAGAAGACGATGATGCCGAGGAAGAGGAAGATTCCGCTGAAGAGGGTCCGGACCTGCTTGTAGTAGGCGGCGAGGTCGATCCACTTCTTCATCGTCATCTCCTGCGAGAGGCCGCGAAGACGTGGGATCAATGCGGCTGTCACGGCATCGGTGTTTTCAGTTTTGTCGAGACCGACGACGAGGTTGGTGACGCGATCGCTCTGGAGTAGGCGCTGTGCTGAGGGAAGCGTGATGCGGAGGTAGCGGTCGTCGAGGTCTTTGAAGCCGGTGTTGGCGATGCCGACGATCTGGACATCAATGCCGTTCAGAGCCCCGTCGGCGGTTACGGCGAGGATGGTGAGGCCGTCGCCAACTTTGACACTCATGGAGCGGGCTACGCCAGTGCCGACGAGGGCTTCAGCTTCGCCGCTGGAGGATTGGGCGAGATCGCGGCCTGAAGCCAGACGCGGGCTGAAGCTCATGGCGCGCTCAGCGTCGGGGTCGACGGCGCTGCCCATGAAGACGGAGGACTTCACGCCGTTGGAGAGCATGCCGTAGAACTCGATGCGCGGAGCGACACCGCGGACGTGGTCGGCGGAGCGGACGTTGGAGGCGACGTGTTGCCAATCGCTGATGCCGGTGTCGAGAACGTGGACCTCGTCGCGGCGGAAGTGCTCGGCGTTGAAGATCTGGATGTGGCCGAGGCCGTTGCGGATGGTGCTCTCGCGGAGACCGCGAAACATGAACGCGAAGAATCCACCGACGAGGAGGAGGCCGGCCACGCCTCCGCCGACCATCAGCAGCGTCATGATCGTGCGGCGGCGGTTGCGGAAGACGTTACGAAACGCTAGCTGCAAAAACTTGAGCATGGCTGGAGATCTCCGAGAGGGTGTCGCTTTCGATGCGACCGTCTGTAAGGCGGACGATGCGCGGGGTGTGTTCGAGCAGGCGCTGGTCGTGCGTGGAGAAGATGAAGGTGAGACCGAGGCTGCGATTGAGGTCGCGCATGAGGTCGATGAGCTGGGTGGCATTGCGCGTGTCGAGGTTGGCGGTGGGCTCGTCGGCGAGGACGAGGGCGGGGCGATGAACGATGGCGCGGGCGATGGCGACGCGCTGGCGTTCGCCGCCGGAGAGCAGATCAGGGCGGTGATTGGCGCGAGGGGAGAGGCCGACGTTGGCTAGTGCGTCAGAGACTCGGCGGCGGCGCTCGGAGTTGGAGAGGCCCTGAATGAGGAGGGGGTACTCGACGTTTTCGGCGGCTGTGAAGACGGGAATGAGATTGAAGGTTTGGAAGACGAAGCCGATTTTTTCGCGGCGGAGAACGGAGGTCTGCGAAGGGGTGATGCGGGAGGTGTCGGTGCCTTCGATGAGGATGCGACCGGAGGTGGGCTTGTCGATGCAGCCGATGAGGTTAAGGAGGGTGGACTTTCCGCTGCCGCTGGGGCCGGAAATTGCGAGGAATTCGCCGCGATCGATGGCGAAGGAGAGACCGTCGAGGGCGGTAACGGCACTGTGGTCGAGGGGAAAGCGGCGGGTGACCTGCTCGACGCTGACAATGGCGTCCGTTGTGTTCATCGGGCGGTCTCCTTTCCGGAGCGATTGCTCTCGGGAAGAAGATAGAAGCGCTCAGGGCAGGAGGGGGAGGCGATTCGGATGAGGGGTGGAAGTTGCGGATGAGGGGCGGGATTGGGCGGATGAATCGCGCGGATTTCAGCACAAAGGCAGCAGGTTAGCGTCGTTTCACGACGTAGCGAGTTAGCGGCTGGTTGGAAGGACTACTGGGGGGGAGCGCCGGGTGCGTTGGAACGGTCTGGTCTCGGTCCCATGACGGAGACGGTGGTGGCAACGAAGGCGTTGTTCTTGAGGGCGCCTTCTGCGCGGAGCATGTCACCAGGCTGGATGTCGGCGAGGGTTATGGGATCGCGGCGTTTGCGGAAGGTCGTGTTTTCGTCGGCGGAGAAGGTGTGGGTTGCGTTGTCGGGGCCCCCCTGGATGGTGATTTGCGCTTCATTGATGGCGGTGACGCGGCCCATGAGCCAAGTCTTGCCGTAGTTGGCCTGCATCTCGCGCATACGCCTGGCTGTTTCGGGATCGATCTGGAAGATGACGACGGCGCCGACGGATTTGTGGGCTGCGTCGACTTCGCCGGATGCGCCGATGGCGTCGCCGATTTTGATTTCGGTGGGCTTGATGGGTGTGGGAGGCGTCAAGGGTGTGTCGTTATCTGCCTGTTGGCGGCGAAAGCCTCCGCCACCTTTCATGATGCGGGTGTTCACGCTGTAGTGGATGGTGTAGAGGTCGCCGGTTTCGGTTTTGATGGTGAAGTGGTCGGGAGAGACTTCGGTGACGGTGCCCATGACGCCCCGGCCCATCATGCCGGCACCGCCACCCATGCCGCGACTGCCGCGCTGGCCTTGCTGCGGCGACGGCTCGGGTGGAGTCTGTGAAAGGGGTTCTTGAGAGGGAACCGAAAGAGTTGTGGCTATGAGGAGGAGAGCGAGCGCGAGAGTGAAACGAGAGACGTTCATGGTCGGTCCGGCCGTAATGGATCCTCAAGTGAATAGACGGATTTGGGGCGAGGGAGGACGACGGAACGAGTTACTGACGTTTCTGGGTCTGGGAAGCCAGGAGTTCTTCGAAGGCGGGGACGCCATGAAGGCTTGCGAACTCATCGTCGAGGATGATTTTTTTGGGATTGGTGTATCCCTCGTTCAGAGCCATGCGGAGGTATTGGATGGCGCGCTCGGGCATTCCGGCTCGGACGCAGCCTCGGGCCATGTAGTAGTTCATTGCGCCGCGATCGGAAACTGAAGCTGGATTTTGAACACGGGGCCTGGAGGTGTCCTGAAAGATGTTGGGATCGTATTTGATGGCGGCCTGGTACTGCTGCCATCCTTTTTCGTATTTATGCTGCGCGAGCAAATTGGTGCCGAGGTTCTTGAGAATGAGAGCGGAATGCGGATCGATCTTGAGGGCCTTGCGATACATCTTCTCGGCGTTACGGTATTGTTTCAACGCATCGTAAACGGTACCGAGATTGTTGAGCTCGTTGGAGTTTTTGGGATCGAGCTTGTGGGCCTTCTGGTAACTTTGCATCGCGTCATTGAGGTTGAACATCAACTGGTAGGCGATGCCAAGCTTATTCCAGACTGCCGGGTTGTCCGTCGGAGCTTTCTTGTATGCCTCGATGGCGGCCTGATAGCGTTGATGAGCCATCAGGGCGTCACCCAGTTGTTCCGGAGTGGGTTGTGGTTTTGGAGACTGATTGATAACGGCTGGCTGTGTGGTGGGCTCAGGACTGACGGACGAAGCCGGGACGGTGGACTGGGCTATGGCCAGAGAACACGTACTCACAAGGGCTGCGATGAAGATAGAAGCCGGGAGGAAACGGTTATCGAACCTGGTCATATTTCCTCCTCGCGAAGGAATTGAGGCGATACACCATCGCCATCGTCTTGCACAGAATTAGAGCACTGTTCTGTAGAGCATCGTCAAGCTCATTAGTCACTCAGATGCAGGACGGATTGAGAAGTGCATCAAACGGAAGAAGTTCTGGATCTGAGAAAAGACTGGAATAAGCGAGGAAACGCCTAATGAGCTCGACCGTATCGTCCAAGGTGCAGTCCGATGTGGCGGAGAGGTTTCGGAGCGTCCGGCAGCGGACGATGGAGCTGTGTAAGCGGCTGACTCCGGAGGACATGATGGTGCAGTCGTGTCCGGAGGCGTCGCCGGCAAAGTGGCACGTGGCGCACACTGCGTGGTTTTTTGAGTCTTTCATTCTGAACGTTTTTCAGCCTGGATACCGGTTGTTCAACGAGGATTTCCCCTGGCTGTTCAACAGCTATTACCGGAGTTTCGCGGAGTTTCCGGAGAAGAAGCTGCGGGCATCGTTTTCGCGGCCCGGGCTGGATGAGGTGCTGCGGTATCGATGTTACGTGGATGAGCATCTGGAGCGGCTGCTGGAGGAGAATCCGGAGCCGGAGGTGCTGAGCCGCGTGGAACTGGGAGCGAATCACGAGGAACAGCACCAGGAACTGCTGCTGACGGATGTGCTGCATGCGTTTTATACGAATCCGCTGCGGCCAATTTACCTCGAGGACGCGGACCGGGATCAGGCCGGTGTTGCGGAGCCCTTGCGGTTTGTGGAATTTGCGGGCGGGCTGAAGGAAGTAGGATTTGGCGGAGGCGGATTTTGCTATGACAATGAATTGCCGCGACACCGGGTTTGGCTGGGGCCGTATGCGCTGGCGAACCGGCTGGTGACCAACCGCGAGTATGGGGAGTTCATTGCGGACGGTGGATACCGTCGATCGGAGCTGTGGCTTTCCTCGGGATGGGATGCGATCGAGCAGAACAGGTGGAAGGCGCCGCTTTACTGGAATGAGAATGAGTCCGGGTGGCGGATTTTCACGCTTCGGGGCGAAAGAAGGGTGGAAGAACTGAAGGATGCGCCGGTGAGCCAGGTGAGCTACTTTGAAGCAGACGCTTATGCGCGGTGGGCCGGGAAGCGACTGCCGACGGAACTGGAGTGGGAGGTTGCCGCGGAAGGCCGGGCAGTGGGTGGAAATCTGATGGATTCGGGACGGCTGAGGCCTGAGCGCGCCGAGGCGAGAGGTGAGCAGGTCACGCAGTTGTGGGGTGACTGCTGGGAGTGGACGGCGAGCGCGTACCTGGGGTATCCGGGATTTGAGCCGCTGACGGGGTCACTGGGGGAATATAACGGGAAATTCATGAGCGGGCAGATGGTGTTGAGGGGTGGGTCGTGCGCGACGCCGCGGGCGCATATTCGAGCAAGCTATCGCAATTTCTTTCCACCAGAAACGAGATGGCAATTTTCCGGAATCCGATTGGCAGATAAGTAACTCACATGGGTAGGAGCGCATCCTAAATACCTGCATGACGACGACCCCGATTTCCCCATCTAAAATTCACATTTCAGACAAGATCGCTTCGGCGGTTTACGAGGGACTCATGTCCCGTTCCAAGTGGTTGCCGTCATGGTTGTTCTATGACGCTACCGGATCGCGGCTGTTTGACGAGATCACGCGGATTCCCGAGTACTACGTGACCCGAACAGAACGGAAAATTCTGGCGGAGCATTGCGCCGAGATCGTGGCGAGAGCTGCGGGCGAGAATGCACTTCGGATCGTGGAGTTGGGAGCGGGTTCGGCGGAAAAGACACGACTTGTGCTGACTGCGGCTGCGGAGCGGCAGGACACGGTGTTTTACGAGCCGGTGGATGTGTCGGCGAGCGCGCTGGTGGAAGCGCAGATGCGCATCGAAGATGAGCTGCCGGGGGTGATCGTGTGTCCGCGCGTGCAAGATTACACACATGACCTGGAACTAGATTCGACGCTGCCCAACGAACGACGGCTGCTGATGTATATCGGGTCGAGCATCGGAAATTTCGAGCCGGGTGAATCGCTCATGTTGCTGGAGCGTGTGCGAGCGGCGATGGAGCCGGGGGATTGCTTCCTGCTTGGCGTCGACCTTGTAAAGGATGAGGCTGTGGTGCAGGCTGCCTACGATGACGCTGGCGGTGTGACGGCGGCGTTCAACAGGAACGTGCTGGTGCGGCTGAATCGAGAGCTGGATGCGGATTTCAATCCGGCGGCGTTTGGGCACCGCGCGGTGTGGAATGCTGCGGAGTCGCGAATGGAAATGCACCTGGTGAGCGCGAAGAAGCAAGAAGTGTGGTTGCCGGGAATTGATCTGCGCGTGAAGTTTGAGGTGGGTGAGAGCATTCACACGGAGAATAGCTACAAGTACCGGCCAGGTGCCGCTGAGGCGTTGCTCACGAAGGCGGGATTTGCGTCGGAAGAGACGTGGACGGATGAGCGCGGGTGGTTTGCGGTGGTTCTGGCAAGGGCGATGTAGAATTCCACCCCGACGAAGTGAAGTTCAATTCAGATTCAGAGTCGCCGGCACATGGGTTGAAGCCCTATGCCGGCGAAGTCGTTATTGGACGATTCTGAAGGGTGATGTCGCGGGTTGTGTGGATGAGCGGGAGAGGTTTTCACGAAAGCTGCTCCATCGCTTGCCGATTTCGTCGGACATAAAGAAGAGCTTGCCCGCGGTGAGGTTCCCGACAACGCGATGGTGGCCAACTGCGGCCAGTGCCATCGACGCGATGCATCCGCATTGGGAGCAGTCGGGATCGCCGCCGAATTGGCATGGAGTGACCATCGTTTTGAGATCTGCGGAGATAGTGCGCGTGGTGCGCGCGAAGATGCATTGATCGGGGCTGGAGGGCGGGTTTCCGAGTTCGCGGAGAAGGGAGTCCGGCATTTCGAGTTTCGGGAATTGCCGGCGTAGGCGTTTCAATTCTGCAATGACGGTGGCTCGCTGGGCGGAGGAGAGAATTTCGACATCCGTGGCTCCGCGCTGCGGAGTGAATATGCTGAACCAGACTTTTGTGACTTGAGGACGAGGGCACCAGAAGGTGAGGAACTCTTCGAGATAGCCCGGGCGGTCGGCGATCTGCGAGGTGATGGTGCAGTGGACGTTGATGTGAGCGTCGACGATGTTCTTCAGGATGCGCTCGTAGGTGGCGGGCTTGCGGCGGACATCGTGCTCGGGGGCGAGGCCGTCGATGGAGACGACGATGTTGAGGCGTTTGTATTGCGCCCATGAAGCTGGGATGACGCGGAATGCGCTGGTGACGAGCTGTGTGTGGATGCCGCGCGCGTCGATCAGCGGAATCAGCTGATCTACTTCTCGGTGACGTACGAGGGGATCGCCACCGACGATGGAGACGTGGATAGGCTTGAGTTGATCAATGAGCGCAAGAGTTTTCGAAACCAGCTCTTCACCTTTGAAGTCGGATAGTTCACGGAGCTGTGACTCGCCGCCGAGGTGCGCGGCGTCGAAGGCGTAGCAGCCGGGGCATCGCAACGGGCATTCTTTTGTGATCTCGATAGAAAGATTTGGCGCGTGGCCGGTCAGGATTCTGGACCAGGCGTGCAGGACTTCCGATGTCTTCATGAATAACTCCGCGAGCAATAAACGGTTGGTCTTTCCGAGGGGGAAGAGATAGCGACGAGCGCTATCGGGGAAGAGCGAGCCGGTGGCTCATGGGGTCGGAATCAGATGAGAAGAGGTCGATTGAAGGCTGTGGCGCGAAACAGCGAAAGGATATGAGATCGATGCTCGAAGGATCCGGGGCGAATGGGGAGACCCCTGGCGGCACATGTTCGGGCGGCGGGGAGAAGAGCCCCCATAACGGCAAATAAGTTCAGGTGGCGTTCGCAGTCCTGGACGCGTAGGAGGATGAGGCAAAGGCACGTGATGGTCATCAGGAAGCTGAGTTCGAAATCCTGGCCGCCTTGGAGGAATTTGTCCCATGACCAGAGGCCCTGGGTGATGGGCATAGTGATGGCCTCAACGGCGATGACCAGGAGCAGAAATCTGCTGAGACACACAGCGGATCGCGCAGAAGCAAACAATGCGTTGAAGGGGGACCGCGCGAGGATGGGGAGATGGATCACGCCGTGTCGCTTGTTTGATTCTAAAACGACGCGAGAGGTGGCGCCAGAAGTGCGTGATCCGTCCCAAAATGCGGTTGTTGAGGTTCTACTTGGGTGACTCGATGCGGAGGAGGCGGACGTCGTGGCTGTCGATCTCCATCTCCATGTTGTCGGCGAGCTGGATTTCTTTTGCGGTCCAGAGTTCCTTCGCATTCTGAGTGCCGTTGAGGCCGAGTTGCTTGAGGTCGAGGTGGAAGGGATGGGTTGAGATGCGGTCGCTTCCGATGTTGATGATGGCGATGGCTTTTGCTCCGTCTTTGAGGTCGCGCGCCCAGACCTCGACCTGTCCGACGCTGTAGATGTAGCGAGCCTGGTGGCCGAGCGGGTCCTGGTTGAGGGCGATGACGTCTTTGTTGGTGAGGATGGCCTTGATTTCAGGCTTCATGTGAGGGAGGTCGTTGCCGGCAAGAAGGGGCGAGGCGAGCATGGCCCACATGGAGAAGTGAGTGCGGTTTTCGGCGAGGGAGAGTTTGCCGTTGCCGACTTCGAGCATGTCAGGGTCGTTCCAGTGGCCGGGGCCGGCGTAAGAGTAAAGGCCCTTTTGCTGTTCGAGAATGTCGTAAATGCTCTGCCAGTGAGCTTCGATGTCACCGGTGGTACGCCAGAGATTGCCGCCGAGTTCGGGCGCCCACTCCCAGGGAGAATCCCAGCCGTACTGGCACAGGGAGAGGACGATGGGGCGGCCTGTCGCTTTGAGGGCCTTGGACATCTTGTCGTAGGCGGCGATCATGAGACGCATCTGAGCCGCTTTGTCGTGCGGGGCCTGCTTCTGCATGACGGCGGGGATGAAGGAGCATAGGTCGTACTTGAGGTAGTCGATGCCCCACTCGGCATACATCTTGGCGTCCTGTTCTTCGTGGCCGAGGGAACCTTCAAAGTTTGCGCATGTCTTGGGCCCGGGCGAGGAGTAGATGCCAAGCTTGAGGCCCTTGGAGTGGACGTAGTCCGCGAGGGCCTTCATGTCGGGGAACTTGGAGTTGGTGTGCAGGATGCCGCTGGAGTCGCGCTGACCTTCCCAGGTGTCGTCGATGTTGACGTAGATGTAGCCGGCATCTTTCATACCTGTGGAGACGATCTGGTCGGCAGAGTCGCGGATGTCTTTGTCTGTGACTTTGCCGGCGAAGTAGTTCCAACTGTTCCATCCCATGGGTGGGGTCTGGGCCACCTGCGGTGGGGCTGACTGCGCCTTTGGCGCCGGGCCTCCGGCTATCAAGCAGGCGGAGGTCAGAGAGACGGCTAACAGCGAGGAAAGGCGTGAATGCATTGGCGTGACTCCTCGAGTGAAAACGATTTCAGACGGAATACTAAGCGGAAGCCGCGGGTTTTGACAATCGAACCCGGTCCCCAAGTGCGAGGGACCGAGGCACCCGCCTTCACGCCCAGGTCTGGGAATCGAGACCTGGGGCATCCGAAATTTCTGAGACCGCAATAGCGCAGGCGTGCGAAGATTCGTGAACCATGGATCGAGTGGAAGGCACCGGACAACCCGAGCATCAACTGCGACGCCAGCTAGGTCTGCGCGACCTGGTGTTGTCGCAGGTACTTTGCGTGGTTGGAACCATGTGGGTGGGTGTCGCGGCGGGGCTTGGAAAAGCGCAGACGCTGATGTGGCTGGGGGCGATGCTGGTTTTCTATGTGCCTATGGCAGGATCGGTAATCGCATTGAATCGCGCCATGCCCCTGGAAGGCGGGCTGTACGTGTGGGCGCACAAGGCTTTTGGGAACCTTGGTGGTTTCCTGACGGCTTGGAATCTCTGGTTCTATGGCATTGCGGTGACGGCTTCGATTCTGTACGGAATTCCGTCCGAGCTGGCGTACCTGATTGGGCCCAAGGCGGCGTGGCTGCCGGAGAGCCGGATGGTCTCGATTGCGATTGTGACGGTGCTGATTGTGCTGCTGACGGCGGCGGAGATTCGCGGCCTGGAGATCGGCAAGTGGATTCACAATGCAGGAGCCGTCGCAATCATGCTGGTGTTCCTGGCGCTGATCGGGCTGGGGCCGTGGGCAATGGTGCGACATGTCCCGGTGCACTGGACGCCGCTGTCATTCCAGATTCCTCCGCACGATTTGCGCACGCTGGCGTTGTTTGGGCAGATGATGTTCGGCGCGCTGTGCGGCCTTGAGTACATTGCGATTCTGGCGGGAGAAAGCAGGAGCCCGGAGCGCACGATTACCAAGTCAGTGTGGATTGCGTCGCCAATCATCTGCCTGATGTTCATTCTTGGAACGGGTACGGTGGTGGCGTTTGTGCCGAAGGAACAGATCAACTTCATTGCGCCGATTCCGCAGACACTGAGGATCGCGCTGGGGAATGAAGGGGCGGGCAACCTGTTCGCGATGACAGCAATTTTGCTGCTGCATATGAGGCTGCTGGGAGCGGTCTCGTACCTGATGACGGGTGTGAGCCGGTTGCCGCTTGCAGTGGGATGGGATCAGTTAATCCCCGCGTGGTTTACGCGTCTGCACGAGAGATGGAAGACGCCGACAAATTCGATTCTCTGCACTTCGGGCTTGCTGATTGTGATGGTCGTGCTTGCGACCGCGGGGGTACACGCGCAGGAGGCGTTCCAGGTGCTGTCGAATGCGAGCCTGACGCACTATGAGGTGTCGTATCTTGCGATGTTCGCGATTCCGCTGGTGGGAGCGGCGGGATTGCGGAAGACGCTTCCACAATGGTTGAGGTGGACGTCGATTGTGGGGTTGGGTGCTACGCTGTTCAGCCTGCTTATATCGGCTTATCCGTTTGTGAGCGTGGTGAATCCGCTTTCGTACGCGGTGAAGATTGTGGGCACGCTGCTGGTGAGCAATCTTGTTGCGATTACGTTTTACACGATGCGCACGCGGGCGTCGCGCGTTTCAGTAATGGCAAAAGATGCGAGGTTAGAGACGGAAGGCTGAGTGCCGTCAAGCATCGAGAATGCGTAGCCGGAGTCAGTCGGCAGCGTTGGCGATGTCGTAGTGGGGCGTATTGGCCATGAGCTGTTCAACGGCTTCGACATTCTTGATGCCGCCACGGGCGCCGGAGCAGGTGCAATTGAGAGCGGCAGCTGCGCAGGCGAAGTCGAGCTGTTGGACGAGCGGCCACTCCTGCAGCAGTCCATAGATGAAGCCGGCATGGAAGATGTCTCCCGCGCCTGTGGTGTCAGTGACGGGAACGTGATAGGCGGGATTGAGGTGGAAATCTTCTCCATCCCAGGCGATGACGCCGTCGGCTCCGAGGGTTGCGGCGGCAAGTTTGCAGCCGTAACGGTTCTTGATTTTGCGGAGGGCCTGCTCGAGGTTGCGCTCACGGGTGAGGCGTGATGGGAAATCGCGACTGACGATGAGGTAGTCGACATTGGCGATGAGGTCGTCGACGCCGGGATAGGTTTCGTCGAGGTCGGCGATGACGGGTATGCCGGCCTCGCGTGCCCATGCGGTGGCCTGGGTGGCAGCAGCGGTTTCGAAGCCGTCGACGTGGAGAGCGCGGGCGTTGACGATCCAGTCTCGCTGGAGATCGGATGGTTGGAGGAGAAGGCGTTCATCCCGACGGCAGAGGACGGTGCGCTCGCCGCCTTCGTCGACGATGATGAGGGACTGCGGGCTGGCAGCGTTAGGGACGGTGATGAGGCGGGCGTCGACGCCGGTCCGTTGGAATTCGCGTTGGTGGAGGCGGCCGGCATCGTCTTCGCCGATTTTGCCGATGTAGCGGGTGACGAGTCCCCAGGTCTGGCAGGCGACGATTGCGGTGGCGGTCTGGCCGCCGGGCATGATGCTGGCGTTGGTGAACTCGGTTTTGGAGCCTCGAGCGGGGAAGTGTTTGAGTGGGATAAGGGTATCGATCGCGTTCAATCCAACGCCAACGAGGTCGACCTTTAGAGAACCGGACATCTCAGGCAATTGTATAGGCGCAAAATGGCGCTACAGGTGATGGTTGCCACTCAATCGAAGCGGGTTGCCTTCCAGAGCACCCAGGAGCTTATGGAGGCGGAGATGACGAGGACGGCGCTCAGAAGGGCGATCCAGGTGAAGTTCATTGTGAGGGTGGGAACCTGGGCGTTGACGCCGAGCCAGATGAAGACGGCGATGGCGGCGGCGATGATGACGTAGTCCCACCAGGCGCGACCTGTGGGCCGGGTGGAGTCGGACGAGCTGGCGTGAAGCTGGGAGACGCGGTCGTAGTCGAGCTCGTAGCGGGCACACTCGCGGACGACGGCCTGCCGCATCGAGGCTTTTTCTTTTTCGGTGGCGACGGCGGTGGAAACGGCCAGGGCTCCGAGGATCATGACGATGGAGCCGGCCACGACGAGCATCCAGTGCGATGAGCCGGCGTGGGAGAGTTCACCGAAGACAAGTGCGCCCCAGGCGAGTCCCCACATCTGGTTGGTGTTGGAGAGTGGGATTCCGCGGCCGATGCCGAGGTACTTGGTCGCGTATTGCTGGAAGATGTCGCCGATGACCCATACGAAGCCGCCGAGGAAGAGCCAGAAGAGGAGATGGCGGACTTCGCCGGAGTGGAAGACCGCGGCATTGGTGCCTCCGTCCAGGGCGAGAACCAGAGCAAACATGGTGCCGAGTTCGCCGATGGTGAAGACGGTGACGAAGGATAGCGGATTCATGCCGCTGATGTAGGCCTTGCGGTAGGGGATATACATGGTCCCCCAGAGGAGGCTGGCTCCGATGGCGGCAAGGATTCCGCCGATAGCGCGCTGAGGATGACCGCTGTTTGCCTGGATGGTGCTGAAGCCGAGCATGATGGCGGCGGCGACGATGGCGAGAGCGCCGAGGACAACTTTGGCGATGTTCTGCCGGCTGGCGCCTTTCAATTCGCCGAAGAGCGTGCGGCCCCACAGGATGCCGACAAGGGAGTTGGTATTCCAGAGGGGGAAGGCGATGGCAAGGCCGACATCGCGGATGGCGAAGACGGTGAGGGTGTTGGCGACGGCCCAGAGCATTCCGGCGAGAATGGCGATGGGAATGAGATGGCGGTGTTCGGATAGATCGGCGAAGACGTTGCGCGTGCCCTTGAGCATGGTGGGCACGGTCCAGCGGGCGGTGAAGACGCCGGCGACCATGCAGAGCGAGATAGCGAAGGGCGAGAGGCCAGAGTTGACGAGCTTGGTGGGAGCTTCAGCGGCACCGAGCCAGACTCCGGCGGTGAGGGCGCATATAACGCCGAGACCGTGAATCGAGGGAAGGACTACGGGAGGATTGGTTCGAGCCGTCGAGCTCATCTGGGTTGAGTGTGTCCTTTCCTTCGACCATGAGACCGGAACAGCTTAACAAGCGGACGATGGGGATGGGAACGGACGTTAGTGAAGTGCGATGAGGACGGCGAGGCCAAAGCAGAAGACGAGCACGGGGATGAGGAAGTGGCTGTCGGTGAGGACGGCTCTGGCGCGTTGGGCTTCGTTCATGA
>Ga0207671_10000066_pt1 | contig 163801 bp, 128 predicted proteins | sample KBSC24metaG_FD_184352 | JGI IMG/M metagenome (GOLD analysis project Ga0207671, IMG submission 184352) | Corn rhizosphere microbial communities from Kellogg Biological Station, Michigan, USA - KBS C2-4 metaG (SPAdes) (version 2) | ecosystem: Host-associated > Plants > Roots > Rhizosphere >...
CGTCGCGGTGGTCGGCGTGGTCACCGCGGTGGTCGGTACCGCCACGCCCGACCGGCAGGCCGTGGCGGCGTCGTCCGGCACCACCGCCGGGACGACGCCGACCAGCCTCGGCGGTACGTCGCTACCGGGGGCGTCGAGCAGTTCTGCCAGCACGTCCGCCGCGCAGGGTGGCATAACTCCCGGTTCCACCACCAGCCACGCGGCGGGTGGCACAACCACGAAGGGCGGCGGTGTTACGCCCCGTCAGGCGCCCGGCGGCAGCACGGGCTCGTCGGCGCCGCCTTCCGCGACCAGTGGCGGCGGCCTTACGGGACGCTTCATGGGCAGCAGTACGGTGCTCATTGGTGGCTCGATGTCTCAGGCCTCGGCGAGCGCCGCACCGTTCGATGTGCAGTATGCCTATATCCACAGTCAGCCGGCGCCCTCGTCGGCGGCGTACTCGGCGAAGCTGTGTCAGGCTTCGTGGTCGAGTTGGTGGGGTTGCTGGACCGGTGACACCACTGCGCCGGGTTTTCAGTTGACGTTGACGGAGTCCCGTGCGGCTCAGGCGACGTACAAGGGCAGTCCACGCCCGCAGAAGATGCTGTGGAACTGGTACTCGTTGCGCGATCTCGGGGATCTGGCCGGCCAGGGCGATGGTCCGGGTGAGGTCGTGGCGATCAACAGGGTCGACCTGCTCACCCGGTACCTGAACGACTACCGGTTCTTCCTTCAGAAGATCGGCGGCAGGCAGGACATGATCGACCTTGAGCCCGACTTCTGGGGCTATGTCCGCTCACTGGGCAATCCGCACCAGGTGGCCGCGCAGGTCTCGGCCGCGAACCCGACCGATTGCGGGTCGCAGGAGAACAGTGCCGCCGGCCTGGCCCGCTGCCTGATCGCCATGACGCGCACATACGCGCCGAACGCCGCCGTGAGCCTGCACCTCACGTGCTGGGACTTCAACACCAGCGCATGCGCCAGGGACTACCAGGCCCTCGGCGCGCAGAACGCCGACTTCCTGGCCACCGACGTCTCGGACCGGGACGCGGGCTGGTACGCCGAGTCGGCGCACGGGGGCCGCGACACCTACTGGACCGACCAGAAGGCCACCGCCGCCTTGAGCTTCTACAAGACGATGGCCGAAGCGCTGGGCAAGCCCGTGGTGCTGTGGCAGATCCCGGTGGGGAACATGGCACAGAACAACACCCTGAACCACTATCAGGACGACAAGGTGGACTGGTTCTTCGCGCACATGGACCAGGTGGCGAAGGCGCATATCGCCGGCCTGCTGTTCGGCGCGGGGCAACAGGAACAGACCACGGTCGAGACCGACGGCGGAAACCTGATCAGCAAGACGATCGCCTATCGCGCCTCCGGTGGTGTCGCGCTCAGGTAGCCTGCCTGGTCGCCCGGCGCCGACAAGGTGCGTGCCACCGGCTACGTGTCGGTCACCACTCGATGGACTCCACTGGTTGTCGCCGATCCGCCAGACCACAGGCTGCTGGGCTTCCGGCCCAAGAAAGTGATCGAACGTTCATCAACATGAGAGGCTTCCCTCGCGAAGATGGTCTTCGACGATGCCTCGGCGGAATTCCACGGCTTCTTCGAGCGCCACTATGCGGAGCTGAGCCGCCTGGCTTTCCTCCTGACCGGCGAGGCGGACGCTGCGGACGATTTGGCCGCGGACGCCATGCTCGCCTTGTGGCACCACTGGGATCGGCTGCGTACAGCGGACCACCCTGTCGCCTATGCGCGGGGGGTGGTGGCGAACATGGCGCGTAACCGCACGCGCCGGGCGATCCGTGAGCGCAGCCGCATCAGGGTGCTGTGGGCCGGCCGCACCGAGCGGGCCGACGAGCCGGACCTGGCCGCCGGGCTGGACGTGCGGGCGGCCCTGGCACGGCTGCCTTTCCGCAAGCGTTCCTGCGTGGTGATGCGGCATGCGTTCGATCTGTCGGAGAAGGAGACGGCCCAGGCTCTGGGCATATCGGTCGGTACTGTGAAAAGCCAGACGTCGAAGGGTATGGCCGAGCTCAGACGACTGCTCGGTGGACAAGCGTTCGGAGAACCGGTGGAGGAGGGATCCAGTGGACGACGCTCGCAGGCTTCTGCACCAGGCCGCTGAGGCCCACCAGCCCGACCGGGACGCGATGCTGGTCCGGATCGAGCAGGGGATGCTCCGCTCCACCGACGCCGACCGGGCCCGGTCGTATCGCAGGCGGCGACAGGCATCCTGGCTCAAGGTCTCGCTCGCCGGGCTCCTGGGAGTCGGTGCGCTGGGCCTGGGCGGACTCGCGCTCGCCGCCGGTGTCCAGCAGCTGGCGCCCCAGCATCCGGCGCCGCCCGGCGTCACGCCGACCAGGCAGGCCTCCGGCGCCCCGCCGACGCCCTCCCCTTCGGCCACCAAACCGGCAGCGCGGATTCCGGACAGCCCGGCTCCGTCCACGCCGCGACACTCGGCCACACCGACCGCTGACGGGCTGATCACGGCACGCGGCGACGTCAACGCGTACAGCACCGTCTACTGGGAGCAGAACGATCTCACGGTCGATGTGGCGCAGCCGCTGACCGCGCTGACCGTGGAACTGCGGGTGTCGCAGTCCGGCGGGGTGCAGAGTACGGGAAGCTGGCAGACGGCGCCGCCCGACGACTTCACCGTCACTGTGACGCCGGGCGACGGCTTCCTGGTCTACCGCTGGACCCTGAAGCCCGGCCGGACGGTCCCGGCGGCCCGCCAGTTCTTCGGCGTCCAGTTCAACCACAGCACCGGCAAACGGGACGCGAGTAAGGACGCCTTCGTCATCGAAGCCACCGCGGCCGGCCGGACCGCCACGGTACGGGGTGGCTTCGGATCCGGAGGCTGACCGTTCGACGACTCGAGCGTGATCCCTTTCCCGGCCCCAGCAGACCGGATCCGCCGCAAACCAGTCCTTGGCGGACTGGTGAACGAATACCGGGCTGTGGCATAAACCAGCAGGTCAAGCCTGGTAGCTGAGTTTCAGGAGTACTACACCCGACTCGTGCGGTGCCTGGTGGGAACCAGGCACCGCACAAAGACCGTGAGCGCTCGGGCTACGGCAGAGCCGTCCGCCCCGCGCATCACCCGGGACGAGCCGGTCGCGCATCTCAGTGTCGCCCGGCGCGCCGGTGGCGGCTGCCCCAGGCGATCGCGGCGCCCGCGCTGAGCAACAGCACGCTGATCATCATCAGACCGGGTACCGCGGAGGACATCCCCGTCCTCGCCAGGCCACCCGAGGTCGACGGTTCCGTCGGCGGCGGGGTGGTGGACTGAGAGGTCGACGGAGTCGTCGACGGCTTGGTCGACGGTGTGGTCGACGGGGACGAGGTCGGCGGCGGTGACGGCGCCGGGATGTAGACGCCCGCGTCGATCGTGTGGTCGACACCGCCGGGGTTGGCGGGGGCGGTGACCGGTGCGAAGCCGTCGCACAGCTGCCCGGTGGCAGGTGGCACCACGTTGGAGTCGTGCGTCCGGTCGGTGCCCGCCAGCGGCAGCGTGAAGCGCAGCGCCGTCGCCGACGGCTTGCCCGGAACGTTGTCCGTCTTGGCTGTGCACACGTTGAACTCCACCGTGTACTTCGCGCCGGGGGTGAGTTGGTACTTCGCGCCGACACCGCCGAAGTAGTACTCGCCGGCCGCATCGGTCGTCGTGGTGGCGACCTGCTTGCCGTGGGCGTCCAGCAGATTCACCGTCGCGCCCGCGAGCGGGACCTCGTTGGTGCCGTGCGCGTCCTGGACGCCGTTGTGGTCGCCGTCGAACCAGACGTAGTTGCCGATCTGGATCGGGGCGTTGGCCGCGGTGTAGGCGATGTCGCCGAGGCCGCCGGCCTTGCCGAAGGAGTTGTCCGGGCCGACGATCTGGTAGCCGTGCTCGGGGGCGTCCTGCCCCGGGCCGATGCCGGTCTTCACGTCGTAGTAGCCCAGACCGTCGGAGCTGACGTGCAGGGCCGGGTCGAGCTCGGTGCTGACGACCCACTGCTGTTGCGGGACGTAGGCCACCGAGCCCTGGGACGCATCCTGGTGCGCTCCCGTGCCGGAGTGGGTCGGGTCGAAGAAGTCACCGGGGAAGTACTGCACGACGCCTGCGGGCTTGTTGCCGTCGTTGGCCGGTGTGGCGTGGTTGGGGCAGTCGCCGGTGCCCTCCCAGTCGTAACCGTCCGGCGCGGAGCAGGCCATGTCGATGGCGCCGCCGGACATACCCTGTTCCGGAGTGTTGACCAGCGGACGCGGGTCAATCCCGCCGGCGCCGATGACGTCCATGAACCGGTCGCGGAACCCGAGGATCATCGACCCGTCCCGGGTGAAGGCCAGGCTGGCCAGCTCCGGCTGCGGATCGACGTACAGGCCGGGGGCGGACAGGCGGCGCTGGTCCCAGTTGAGCAGACTGGTGTCCCACGGGTTCCAATGGGAGGTCAGGTCCGTGGGGACTCCCGTCAGGACATATCCACGCCCGTAGTCGAGCGTGTGCGTCACGGCCGGCGTGAACTTGCTGCCGTCGTACACGTAGACGACGGCCTTGAGGTCACTCCGCTGCTGCGTGCTCTCCGCGTCGCACACGCCGCCCACGTACAGCTTGGCGTCATGTGCGGTGACGGCGAACGGACGCCAGTCGGTCGGCGCTGCGCACCCCGGGTCGGGGATCGGCACGGTCGCCTGCGGCGCCGACGCCGTCGCACCGGTCGCGTCGAAGCTCACCAACGAGCGCGTCAGCAGGTTCACCGCGTACAGGGTCTTGCCGTCTTCGGACAGCGCCACTCCGCCGACGCTCTCCTTCCCCGGCGCGTCCGTGAACAGCGGGTCCTTGCGCATGTCGACAAGGAGGCCGTGGCCGGTCACCGCGGCACCTGGCACGTGCGCGAACAGCTTCGGCGCCGACGAACCGTCGGTCGGCGTCGTGTAGATCGCGTCACCGCCGTCGGGCCCGTAGGTGGTGTAGCGCTTTGCGAAAGCGCTTTGGAAGATCCGGCTCCGGTACTTGTCGTAAGCCAGGCCCCACGTGGTGCCGACCTCAGATTGCGTGTTGAGCACCGTGGGGCAGTTGGCCGGCGGGGTGCAGGTGTCGCGCGCGGCGGGATCGACCGCCACGAGAGCCTGGCCGTTGGGGTCGTTAGGGGTGCCGTCCGTCTTGACGGCGGGAGACTGCACCGGGACGTAGTACTTGTGGTCCGGAGTCGTATAGTCCGCGGGATCCCAGACACCGGTGATCACCGAGGCGTTCTTACCCCCGGTGAGGTCGACGAACGACGTGAAGCTGTCGAAGTGGTTCGCCTGCGTCGAGGCCGGTGCGGCCTGAAGGTAGCCGTCGTACGGCGCCGGGATCGTGACGTCGACGCGGTACCGACCGCCGGTGAGCACCATCGACGACGACATCACGAACTTCCCGGTGGCGTCGGTCATGCCCTGGACCTCGTGGCCCGCCGCGTCGGTGACGCCGACCGCCATGCCCTGCTGCGGCACGTCCATGGTGGCGTTGATGACGCCGGTGCCGAAGAAGTCGCGCAGCACCTGGACGGTCAACGTGCCGTCCGCGGTCGCCGCGTTCGCCGCCCCCGTTCCGCTCGCCATCGCCCCGGCGGCGCCGCCCACCGCCAACAGAGTCGCCAGTCCCACCCGGGCCAGCCGCCCGACTCCTCTGCCGGCTGGCCGCACCCGTTTTCTGCCAGCTTCGTCCATGCCCGATTTCCTTTTGTCTGGAGGAACAGACACGGCGGTTCGAGCGACGCCCGGGGCCGAGGCCGAGCCGGGCACCGCCGGCGGGCCGGTGGGCACCGCTGAACCGCCGTAGTGAATCAGAGCATTGTATAACTCGAACCTTGAAAAAGCGTTACGAACAGGTGTTTCACCGCGAACCGGACGCGAGCCCGCGCGGGGCGCCCGTAAGGTACGGGACATGCCGAAACCACGCCAGAGCCCGCCACGGGAGAAGAACCGCCGGCGCCGGCCGCGCGCACGCTGGATTATCGCAGGGTTCTGTGTCATGGCGATCGCCGGGGTCGGCACGGCGGTGGCCGCCGCCGGCGGATCCGGGGGCGGCGCCGGTAGCAGAGCCCTGACCTCGGACGAGGCCGACCGGCTGGCCGTCACCCGGTTCCGCAACTACGAGACCGGTGGGCGCGCGGTGACGATCACCGTGCCCGGCACCGGCGGCGACCTGGTCATCACCGGATCGGTCGACTACCGCGCCGGACTCGGCTACGGCGTGGTCCACGGCACCGGACGCGACACCTCCAGCGACGGCCTCGTCGAGTGGACCGCCACCTCAGTGCTCGTCGATCCGATGACGAACGCTCCCGCGCTCGCGCCGGCGACGCCACCGACGACCGGCTGGTACAGCCGCACGCTCCAGCAGACGGGCAGCACGCTGGACAGCGCCCTGACCATCGCGCTCAGCCTGGGCGCGAACCGCCCCGACAACGCGCAGCTGCTGCCGCAGAACGGCGCCGCCTGGATCGGCGAGGCCAAGGTCGCCGGACGCCGGGTGGACATCATGACCGGACCGGCTGCCCGGACCGCCCAGAGCGCCCGAACCGCCCAGGGCACGTCGGGCTCCGGACCGGGAACCGCGGGAACAGTGCGTTACTGGATCGGCTCGGTCGGCACCATGTACCGCGTCGAGGCCGCGGTGGCCTCCGATACCCGCCCCACCGTCATCGACTTCGACACGCAGAAGTACACGCCGGCACCGGTCACAACGTCTGCACCAGCGCGGTAGCCGCCAGCAGCGAAACCGTCGGCACCTGGACGCCCGAGGTGTCCGGCACCGCCGGCGCGGCGGGCACGACGGTCGCCGGCGCCCCCGCGGCGTTCGGGAACTGCGGCTGCACCGGCGGAGCGGCCACGTCGGTGAACGGGATCCCGGCCGGCGGAGTCGGCGCCGTCCACGTGCCCGACGGCGACGCCGTCTGATGCGCGGCCGGACAGGCCGTCGCGTTCGCGCCGAGGCCGTCGGGCACCGTGTGCAGGCCGGTGCCGCGTACGCAGTTGCCGTGGCCGACGGTGGCGTTCGGGAAGGTCCAGCCGAGGTCGATCCCGTTGCCGGAGAAGGTGTTGTCCAGGATCTGGTTGTCGTCCGGCGGGATGTCCTGGGTCGCGGTGATCACGACACCGGCGTCGGTATTGCCGCTGATCCGGTTGTCGAGGAACTGGTTGGAGCTGCCGCCGTCGATGCCGATGCCGATGCCCCAGCCGCCATCGGCCTGTTCCGGCGTCTCAGACTTCTGATTGGCAGCGATCAGGTTCCCGGCGACGACGGCGCCCTGCTGCGGAAGCAGCTTCTCCTGGTGGTCGGAGTCCGTGGTCAGGCCGACGCGGTTGCCGACCAGGCGGTTGCCGACGACGTACATGTCGTTGCCGGCGTTGGTGCCCTCGTAGCCGACCGCGTTGAGTTCGGCGATGTTGTCCCGCACCACGATGTGGCAGGGCTTGCACTGTCCGACATAGATCCCCGAGTCCGCGCCGCCCGAGGTGTATGAGTGCTCGATGACGCCGTTCTGGGCCGAGAAGGCGTAGATCCCGTAGAGGCCGTTGCGGGTCGATGTGATGTAGGACACGAGGAACGAGTTGAGGAATGTGACGGGTTCGCTGCCGGTGTCGTAATCGCCGCCGGGCCCCGTCTGGCCGGCGGCGGCCTTCGCCGAGCCGGTGACCAGAATCCCGTTCTGGGTGTTGTTCCGCACCGTCAGGTTCTCCACGGCGACGCCCGGAGCGGTGACCACGACGCCGTCAGGCTGCTGCAACCGGCCGTCGATGACGACCTTGTCCCGCGATTCGCCGCGCAGCGTGACCTGAGGCGTCTTGATCTTCACCATCTCGTGATAGACGCCCGGGGCGACCAGCACGAGGTCGCCGGGCTCGGCCAGGGCCACCGCGTCCGAGATCGTCGGTGCGTCCGCTGGAACATGGATCGTCGCGTGGGTTCCGGCCGGGCGCTTGCCCTGAGTGGACGCATGGCCTCCCCCGCCGCTGCCGCACGCCGCCAGCGGCAACATCAGGACACCCAGCAGCGCGCACACGCGAGAACCCAAATGTGGCATGGCACAGTTTGGCACGTACCGGGGATTCAGGACTCGGATTCACTAAAGGGCCACACCTTGTGGCACCCTCTACGATGTGCGCCGAGCCGAACCGCAGCCGTCCCGCCGCGCGTTCCTCGGCACAGCCGGCGCCGTGGCCGTCGGCGGCGCCGCTGGATGTGACGAACATTCCGATCAGCCGCCTCAGCAGCCACGGAACGCGGCAGCCACAGCGACGGTGACCGCGGCCGACACCCCGGTGCCGCCGACGGGGCGGTACCAGGCGGGCATCATCATCCCTCAGCCCGCGCAGCCCAATCTGCTCGCCGTCGTCGCAGACATCGATGACACGGCCGCACCAGGACCGTTGCTCGCCGAACTCGGCCAGACCGTGCTCGCGCTCACCGCGGGGACCGAGCCGCGATTGCTGGGTCTGCCGCCGGGCGATCTGACGATCACGATCGGCGTCGGGCCTCGCATCGTCCAGAAGGCGCCCGCGGCGAAGACCGCCGGCGTCGAACTGCCCGGCACGGCCGACCTCCCGCAGTTCTCCCGCGAACAGGTCGCCGCGCAGGCGCGCGGCGGAGACCTGCTGATCCAGCTGTGCGCCGGCGACGCGTTGGTGTTGCCGGTCGCCGCCGCCGCGCTCTTGGACCAGGCCGGAGCACGCGTCACCGAACGCTGGCGTCAGTCGGCCCGCCGCGGCCCGAACACTGCCGTCGCCCCGGGGCGGACCGCACCGCGGAACCTGCTCGGTTTCCTCGACGGCATCATCGGACCGGCCACAACTGCCGAGCAGCACGGCGACCTGTGGCTCGACGCTCCAGCACAGGTCGCGGGCGGCACCATCGCGGTCGTCCGCCGGATGGAGCTGAACATCCAGCGTTTCGCGGCGTTGTCCGTCCCGGAACAGGAAGCGGTCTTCGGCCGGCGCCGCGACACAGGCGTTCCGCTGTCCGGCGGCACCATCGCGACGAACCCGGACCTCGGCGCCAAGACCCCCGACGGCCGCTATCTGATCCCGGCCGACGCCCACGCCCGCCGCGCACACGCAAACGTGGTCGGCGTCGGCCTCATGCTGCGGCGCTCGTACAGTATCGACGATCCCAGCCCCGGCCTGCTGTTCATCAGCTTCCAGAACGACCTGCGAACCTTCACCGCCACGCTCACGCACATGGACGCCTCCGACGCATTGCTGGCGTTCACCAAGACCACCGCGAGCGCGACCTTCCTGATCCTGCCGGGGTTCGACCGGACGCGTGCGTTGGGGTCAACGCTGTTCGAATGAGTGAACGCGACTCGCGCTGCACCGGATCCAGGACCTGGTAGCCGATCGCGTGTTCGCCGGCACCGGACCGCGAGCCGATCACGGCCAAGACGCTGGGTGGGCCGAAGTAGCACCGACGGTGCCTGACCCGCCGCCTGCGGCCGCGATGGCTATTGCCTCTGAAGTTACCTGGCAGTACGAAGACAGCGTCCTCGTCGTGGAACGAAGGAGTCTGTGATGGCGGTTCTCGGGGTACGTCGGCGGGGTGCGGCTTCGGTACTCGCGGTGATCGGGATGATCGGCGTGCTCAGTGCGTCCCCTGCCGCCACGTCAGCCACGCCGGCCCGTGCCGGGGCTGCCGTGTCGAGTTCTCTGTGGTTCGACGACTCGGCACACTCGCCGCTGACGGTGAGCGGCGGCGGGTATGTGGACGGGTACGGCCGCCAAGTGACGTTGCGTGGCTTCAACGTCTCCGGGGAGGCCAAGCTGGCCGAGGACAATCTGCTTCCGTTCGCGAGCGTGGCGGACGCGCAGAAGTCGGCGGCGTCGATGCGGAATATGACCGGCGGCGACGCCGTGCGCTTCGTGGTGGCGTGGGCGGGCATCGAACCGCAGCCCGGACAGATCGACTACACCTATCTGCGGACAGTCGCGGCCCAGATGCAGGCCTTCCTCGATGCGGGCGTCTATGTGTTCGTCGACTTCCATCAGGACCTGTATTCGCGGTACATCTTCAACACGGGAAGCTGGTACACCGGCGATGGCGCCCCGCAGTGGGTGATCGCAAACGGCGGCTACCCGACCGAGAACTGCGGCATCTGTGTGACGTGGGGCCAGAACATCACCTCGAACGCGGCCGTCCAGGACGCCACCTACGATTTCTGGCACAACAGGGCTTTGACGACCTCCGCGGGGACGTTCGCTGTGCGCAGTGAGTACCTCGCAAGCGCCGCAACCTCACTGGCCTTCCTCAAGACACAGCTGAGCGCGGCAGAGTTCGACCGGGTACTCGGCGTCGACCCGTTCAACGAGCCGTACGCGGGCAAGTACGACTCAGGCCAGACCAGCGCGACCTGGGAGCGCGACCTGCTGTGGCCGTTCTACCAGGCATTCCGCACCGGAATGGACAACTCCGGCTGGCAGGACAAGTCCGCGTTCATCGAGCCGAACCTGTTCTGGAACTCGAACCTGTCGTTCGAGCAGCAGCCGGGAGGCCTGGCCGACATCGGTACGCCCGGCAGCCGGTACGTCTTCAACTCGCACTTCTACGACGAGGCGGCCTTGTCCGGCATCTTCATGTGGGGCGGCGCCTCCGACGGCCAGTACGTCTCACCCTTCAACACCGTCCGCGACCGCGGGACCTCCCTCGGCACCAGTGCGATGCTCAGTGAGTTCGGCAGCCCGGTCACCGGCTACACCTCCGACAAGAGCCCCAGCGTGCTGAAGGCGATGTACCAGGCTTTGGACTCGCGTCTGACCGGTGCGAACTGGTGGAACGACGCGAAAGACGCCGGCACAGTGCTATCCGGCACCGAATGGCAGTGGGACATCTACAACGGTCAGCACCACGAGTTGATGAACGGCAACCCGAGCAAGGTGGAGACCACCGGCGATGGATGGAACGGCGAAGACTATTCGGCCGTCGCCACCAATGCCGCCGGCGCAGTCGCCCTCAGATACCCCGCGCAGTTGCTCGACCGGGTCTATCCGCAGGCGGTGGCCGGGACCGTGCTCGCCTTCACCTACGAGGACCGCGCACCCGACGGCTCGACGGTCATGACGTGGAACCCGGTGCCCTCCTCGCTGCCGACGGTCTCGTCCATCGTCGGCACCGGCCAGTACGCCGTGCTGGTGTGGAAGTCCAACGGCGGCACCGCGCCCACCCAGCTCAACCTGCCGCTGTCGTTCCCGGCGGCGGGAACGACGGTGATCTCCGACCTCGGAGCCGTCAACGATCCTCCTGCCTACACCGCCTCGGGGCAGACTGCGAACGCCCCCATCGCAATCGCCGCGCTGCCGGGCGCCAGTGGGGCACAGCGGCTGCTTGTCTCCGACAGCCAAGCCGCAGGATCCGTGCACTACGCACTGGTCACGAACGGATCGGCGAGCCCCACCGCAGCGCAACTGGCGACAGCACAGCAGGAACTCGCGAAATGGTCGGCAGCTCAGGGGTTCTGAGGAGGGGCTGCGGCTTGGCGTGGTTCTGGCCCACATTCACGAAGTAGGGCTAGAACCGCTCGAGAGCTCGTGAGCAATCGGGATCGGGTGTTCTAAGTGAATCCGGCGAATGAGGGCAGGCCTCTGTCACGTAGGTCTCTGCCTACTGATCGTCCCGACGTCGGCGCTTTCTGAGCGACTATCAGAAGGACGTCCAGGTTCTTGCTGTGCCAGTGCCGCATCAACGGTACGACCAGGACCGGATCGCCGCGACAATGGCAGTTATGGTGCGGAACGGCGGCAAGCCGGGGTGGGGACGACGACCGTGGGTACTGGTGGCCGGGCAGGCCGCCCTGGCCGGTTCAGCACTGGTGCTGATAGCGGTGTGGCACACCAAGGATCTGGGCACCGCAGCCAACCTCGCGCAACTGCTGAGTGCGGCGCTGGCCATACCGACCCTGTCTGCCGGCCTGTTCACCTGGTGGCGGCGCTCCGGTACGCCGAGTGTGGCGGATCGGGAGATGCTGGCTTCCGCGACCGACGCGCTGGCGCGGCTGGTCGGCCGGCAGTGGGACAACGAGGCGCAGGCTCTTTCCCTGGACGACCCGGACCCCATCCCGATCCGCTGGCGTGCGACCTCTGACCCCGATCTGACCGGATGGAAGACCGCCGGACAAACGGGCAGGAGCGCACGGGCCGGCTGGGAGGCGACCAGCGACCACATCCAGGACCTGGCCCAGGCGTTCCAGTCCCTGCCCCGACGGCGGCTGGTCGTGCTCGGGGACGGCGGATCGGGCAAGACCACTTTGGCAGTGCAACTGGTCCGCGAGCTCATCCGCACCCGGACCGCCGATGAACCGGTGCCGGTGCTGCTCTCCGCAGTCTCCTGGGATCCCGCCTTGCAGGCCAGCGTGTGGAACTGGATGGCCGACCAGCTTCGGGCGGCCTACCCGGCCCTGCGCTCGCCCGCCTACGGCCCGGACGCCGCCGGCGACCTCACCGCCGGACCTGACCGGCGGGTGCTGCCAGTCATCGACGGCCTCGACGAGGTCCCCACCGACCGCCGCGCCGCTATCCTGCGGGCCCTGAACCAGACCCTGAGCGGGGGGCAGCTCATTACGACCTGCCGCACCATCGAATACGCCCAGGCGGTCCAAGCCGCTGACGATGTCCTGACCGGCGCGGTCGTCATCCAGCCCGAGGCGCTCACCGGGAAACAAGCCGCCGACTACCTGCGATCCGCCCTGCACCGACCCCCGACCCCGGCCTGGCGCGACCTCCTTCACCACCTGGCCGACGCCCCGACCGGCCCGGCCGCGCCGCCGCTGGCCCAGGTGTGTTCCACCCCGCTGGGCCTGTGGCTGGTCCGAACCGTCTACCGGCCTCCCATCACCCCCACCACAGCCGGCGCCGCGACCGCCCCGGCCCCCGACCCCACCACCCTGACCGACCGAACCGTCTACCCCACTGCCGCCGCCATTCGCGCCCACCTGCTCACCCAGGTAGTCCCGGCTCTCGTCCAAACCCGACAACCCAGCAACGACCCAGCAGAACCCTTCCGCCCCCGCAACCACCGAGACCCGCAGGACGTCACCCTCTGGCTCACCCACCTCGCCACCATCCTCACCCACCCCCGAAACCCCGACGGCACCCCTCGCACTCGCGACCTCGCCTGGTGGCACATAGCCGCCACCACCCTCACCCCGGCCCGCCTGCGCACCGCCACCATCGCCGCGATCGTCATCCTGGCCGGCCTCCTACTGGGGGTCACGGGCTGGCTCATCGGCATGCCCGCGTTCGACGGGATCGCGCTCGCGCTCATATTCGGGCCCCTATGCGGGCTCACCTTCGGCTGGATCGTGGACGACAGCTGGCTTCACGATCAGCCCGGATACGCCAACCTCGCCGTTCGCCGCCGCTTAGCAGCTCTCACCAGACACCTCGCGGGCTGGCTCGTGGTCGGTCTCGCCTTAGGACTCGTGTTCGCGTTCAGCTTTCCTTACAAGGCTGGCTGGCCCCCAGTCGGGCTCGCGGGGGGGGCTCGCAATAGGGCTTATGGCCGGACTCACGCGGTGGGCGGAAACACCGGTGCCGACCAACCCGGCAAACACCCCTACCACAGTCCACAAGGCCGATCGCGCCCTCATCCTGCTACGAATGACCATGTCCGGACTCGCGTTCGGGCTTTTCGGCGCTCTGGGCGGCAGACTCACATCCGATATCGCAGCCACGCTCCCGCTCGGGATGGCGTTGGGGCTCGCCTTCGGACTGCCCCTCGGCCTCGCGGTGGGTGCCCACCACGCGTGGTGGTGCTATCTCCTGGCCACTCTCAGACTCAGAAGACAAAGACTGCTCCCGCGCGACCTGATCAGCTTCCTCGACGACGCATACCGTCTCGGCCTACTCCGCACCGTTGGCCCGGTATACCAATTCCGACATGCTGACCTTCAAGACCACCTCGCGACCCATTCAACAAACAGAACACGCACTGAGGATGAAGGCTGACTTTGGAATGGCTCGGCCTTGACGATGCCTCCGAGTTCGGTCCCGATGCGTTCGATGTAGTCGAGACCGACCGACTGCTGCGCACCGGCAGGTAGCGCGCCTCAGCCGAATGGACCTGCCCACGGTTCGCTCCGCTGTGGCCAGGTCAGGGCATCTGTGTTCGGCTAACGGCAGGGGTCAAATTCTGCCAAAAGCTCGCAGTTGAGGAGCCGACGCATGGCTGACAGCATGACCGTACTGCGCAACGCAGGCCCGCCCGGAACGAAGCGGAACATCGTCGTCCTGGGGGACGGCTTCACGGCCGCCGACCAGGCGGCCTACAACCAATGGGTCGACGACAAGTTGATCAAAGGCGTCTTCGGCCACGACTACTTCTCCGAGGACGCGAGCGCCTACAACATCTACCGGGTCAACCTGGAGTCAGTCGATTCGGGCGTGAGCACGAAGACCTACGACGCGAACGGCAACGTCATCGCCGAGACCGACCACAACACCGCGCTCGGCATGTTCTTCAACGGATCGTGGTCGCACTGCTGGCTCGAGTACGGCGCGAACACTGAGACGTTGCTGCAGGCGGCGCTGACGACGTGGGTGCCGGACTACAACGAGATCCTGGTTGTGCTGAACAACCCGAACTATGGCGGGTGCGGCGGCGGAGGCCGGGCGCACGTGCCGATGGGCGTCGACTGGACGGTCATCGCCCACGAGTTCGGGCACGGCATCGGCGGATTCGCGGACGAGTACTCGGTGGCCGGCGTCTACAGCGGCGGCGAGCCCGGCACGGTGAACCTCACTGTCAACACCGACCGCGCCACCACCAAGTGGGGCCGGTTCATCGCCCCGGACACGCCCGTGCCGACAGGAGTGGGCAGCGCGGCGAACTACAACCAGGGCACGCGCCCGGCGTGGTGGAGCAGCAACTTCGACGTCGGCCTGTTCGAGGGCGGCAACACGAATAACACCGGCGTGTACCGGCCGGTGGAGAACTGCCGCATGAACAGCAACAGCCCGGAGTACTGCCCGGTGTGCTATACGGCGATCAAGACCGACCGGGACAGCGACGCCGGCCACACCTTCGCGCGGGCGTTCGCCGGCGACTTCTACGGTTCCGGACGCTCCGACGTGCTGCTGCACCATGGCACGTCGATCCAGCTCTTCCGCAACGACGGCTCCGGCTTCACCCATGCGTTCAGCGGGGTCGAGCGGGTGCCGGGGTCATGGCAGTTCCAACCCCACGACCAGATCGTGGTCGGGGACTTCAACGGCGACGGCGTCGACGAGGTGGTGATCTTCAATGGCGTCGACTGGGCCATGCCGTACTTGGGGCTGCTCGTCTCCGACGGCAACGGCGGGCTCCAGCTCATCGCCCGCTACGACGGCGACATCCCCGGCTGGGGTGGTCTCGCGGCCAACGACAAGTTCCTGGCGGCCGACCTCGACGGCGACGGTATCGACGACCTCGTGGTCACCAACGGGGACGACTGGTCGATGACGTATGTCGGGCTGCTGCGCAGCACCGGGAAGGGCTTCTACCTGGCCAACCGTTACGACGGGGACATCCCCGGGTGGGGCGGGCTGGCCCGGCATGACCAGTTCTTCGTCGGCGACCTGGACGGCGACCGCACGGACGACCTGGTCATCTTCAACGGGGACGACTGGTCCATGGCGTATGTGGGACTGTTCACATCCTCGGCGAACGGCCTGACCATGACCGCGCGTTACGACGGGGACATCCCCGGTTGGGGCGGCCTGGCCCGGCACGACAAGCTCATCCTCGGCGATTTCGACGGCGACGGCCGGTGCGACGTGTTCATCTTCAACGGGGACGACTGGTCGATGGCGTACCTGGGCATGTTCGCCTCCACCGGGTCCTCGCTGGCCTACGTCAACCGCTACGACGGCGACGTGCCCGGCTGGGGCGGGATGCGCCAGCACGACACCTTCTGGGCCGCCGACATCGACGCCGACGGCCGCTGCGATCTGTGGGCCCACAACGTCCAGGACTGGTCGGAGGAGTACCTCGGGCGGATGATCTCCTCCGGCACAGGACTGTCCGCCGGTTTCGCGGGAAGCTGGATCGGTGAGTGGAACCTCGGTCCCGGCGATGCCTTCGAGGTGGCCAGGTTCGCCGGCCCTGCGGGGCAGCCCAGCCTCTACGTCCACAACAACGACTGGTTCGGCGTGATCGACGGCCAAGGCGGCTTCGCCCTGGACAAGATCTACTACCGCTGGATCCGCGACTACCGCTACGGCCGGAACTGGTGAGAGCCATGGTGATGAAGAATTACAAGCGGCTTGCCGAAGAACGTGTCGACCCCGGCCTGCCCACCAAACCCCCCGCGCCGCCAGCGGGGCGGGAACCGGACACCGACACCGGCGACCGTCCGATCCCCACCGGGGAGGGCCCGGTGAAGTCCGACCGGATGCCGGCGTCCGCCGCGGCGTCAGCGGCCGGAAAAACGGCGAAGCCGCTGTTCGACGCGGGCGCGACCGTGCCGCCGAACGGCCAGGCCCCGGTGGAGGGATTCGGCGACCAGCGGGCGAGATCCGACACCGGCCCCCGTAACCGCGACCGCGAGCCAGGCGAGTCCTACATCCGCATGCGGATCCGGCTCCACGACGGTCGCCTGTCGATCCTGGACAGCAACCTCGTCGATGGACCACTCGCCCAGCCGACCGGCTTCACGGGCCCGCACGCCTACGAGGTCACCCTGGGCGACCGCCTGGTCCACGCCGACTCGGTCCCCGACCTGATGGTCAAGCGGTCCTTCGTCAACCCCGAAGGACCGCCGGAGGAGCAAGGCCACCACATCACCGATCTCACCGACGTCGAGTTCACCGCCCGCGTCCCAGCCGACGTGGTGACCCCGGACTCACTCGGCGACATGGCGGTGCGACTGCACCGGGTCAAGGACGAAGCCCGCGCCGACCGCCTCGGCCACGCCCCGCTCGCCGTCCAGTTCGAGCGACAGATCCGGCCGGTTGCCGAACTCGTGGGCCTGCCGGAGTCCGTGCTTCCGGAGGCGATCGCCGCGCGCGGAGGGCAGACGCCGCAAGCGTGACGCTGACGACCTCACTGCGACGCATCGGGCGCGGCTTCACGCTCGATGCGTCGCAGTAGTCTGTCCAGGTGGCGGCTTCAAATACTTCATCCGCGACCACGCCGCGCAGCGCATCGCGGCGACCCGACTGCGCAGGAACGCGGCCCAAAGTCGTGGCCGTGCACTGGGGCGCCGGGTTGATGCCCTCCTCTTTGAGGATCTCCCGGACCATCGATGCGGCAACCTTGATCCTGGCCTTCCAAGGGGACGATGACACCTCGCTCACCCCGCGAGACCGCCAGCAAGCCAGACGGCCGGCCGCTCGCCGACGTAGATGAAGACGATGCATGCCGGATGTTCTTCGTCGGGGTCTCCGGTCGGCACGTAGGCGTAGATCCACCCGTCGACCTCGCGCTCGATCCCGTCCCGCAGCTTCTTCAGCGTGAGAGTCTCGCCGTCGAGCGGGCCGCCCCGCAGAACAGCGTTCGGCTGGACGCTTCCCGACTGATCAGACGCCATAGGTCAAGTGTTGCCCCGCTGGTGCGAATGCGCACGGCAGAACTGCCTGCACTCACCTGTTATTGCGCCAAAGCCGGCGGCGCGCAGTCCGCGCTCGACCTGTTCCCGCAGTCCGTCACCTACGCGGGCAGCCACGCGTGTCGTGCGGCGCTGCTGGCGGCGGTCGGGCAGACCAGCGAGGCGGTGTTCCTGCTCGGGGCGATCATCGGCGCGGTACCCGATCTGCCGTGGGCCTCGGCCGCCTGGCTCGAAGCGCTGGCCACGCCGGACGCCGCGGCGGCGCTGGACCCCGCGCAGGTCGGCACCGCGCTGGCCCATGTCACGCAAGCGACTAGATAGTGGAAACATCCTTCTGGGGACATTAGGCGAGACAGGCTGTTGTCCTCAGTATCCGAGGGCGCGAGGGGGCGGCGATGGGGGTGGGCCAGCAGGAGCGGGTCGGGCCGTTTCGGGTGGTGAAGCGGCTTGGCGGCGGCGCGATGGGGGACGTGCTGCTTGGGCTCGCAGAAGACGGGACACTCGCCGCCGTAAAGACGATCCGGCCAGATCTGCTCTCCAGCCTGACGATGCGGGAGCGCTTCAGGCAGGAGATCGAGGCTGTCCGGAGTGTCGAGAACCCGTATGTCGCGCGGTTGATCGGCGGCTCGGCGCAGGGCGATATCCCTTGGCTGGGCACCGAGTTCGTGCCGGGGCCGACGCTCGGGCAAGCCGTCGGTGCGTGCGGGCCGCTGCCAGTGGCCGTGGTCGCGGAGGTGGGGGCGGGGTTGGCGTCAGCGCTACTCGCGGTACACGGCTGCGGCTTGCTACACCGCGACCTCAAGCCCAGCAATCTCGTGTTGTCCGCCGACGGGCCCAAGCTCATCGACTTCGGCATCGCCCGGGCCATGGAGGCCGACGGGAACGCCACCGCCGGAACACAGATCGGTATCGGGTCGGCCGGGTACATGCCGCCCGAACAGGTCGCGGGAGCCGCCGGGCAGGTGGTGCCAGCCTCGGACGTGTTCTCGCTGGGCGCCGTGCTGGTGTATGCCGCGACGGGGACCGGCCCCTACGGCGAGGGCGGCGAATTCGCCCTGCTGTACAGAACCGTCAACGAAGAGCCTGACCTGGACGCGGTCCCGGCCGCGTTGCGTGACATCGTCGCGGCCTGTTTGCGTCGGGCTCCCGAAGACCGGCCCGAGCCGGCGGAACTGGCCCGCACGCTCAGCGAGCTCGCCTCGGGCGCAACCTGGCCTCCACAAATTGTGAACCTCATCGAGGACAGTCGGGACTCGGCGCAGGCCGCCGTCGCGGCGATGCCGCCACCCGTCCCGGACCGTCGACGCCGGCGGATCCTCGTTGTCGCCGGTGTCAGCGCCTTGGTCCTGGTCGCCGGCCTGGCTGTCGTGCCACGCCTGGGCCACGAGTCCGGGCTCGCGGGATCCGCGAAGCCCGCAACGTCCGTGTCCACACCCACGGAGAAGCCGGCCACGCTGACCCTCACCGGGGTGAAGGAAGTCGGCGGACCGGGCGGTAACCGGGACTTCACCACGGCCCAGACCCGACTCCCGACCGGCTTCCATCCCTGGTCCACCTATCTGGCCGACCAGCCGACCGGCTGCTCGCTCGGCGAGGGCACCCTGGTCTGCCGACTGGTCGACGGCAGCCTCCAAGCACTCGACACCGCCACGGGAAAGCAGCGCTGGCGCGTCGACCTCCCGGCCGATCCCGCATCCCTGACCCAGCCATACGCCAACGACGGACTGCCGCTCATCCCCGAAGACGGAGTCTCCCCTGCGATCGACGGCAACCGCGTGGCCAGCGTGGACTCGACGGGGAACCTCCGCATCCAAGACCTCGCAAACGGACGGGTCCTGGCCAGTGTCTCTTACGGCAAGGACGTCCTCCTCACCGACGATCCGGTCGCGGACGGGAACCGGCTCTACTTCTCGCTGTGCCACAGACACAGCGGCATGGGCTGCGACTTCACGCTGAACGGGGCCGGCTTCGACGGTACCAAGCTCGCCTGGAGCCAGCCGCTCGGCGGCAACGGCGAGAGTATGGTTTCCCTCCGCGAAAACCGCTACGAAGCCACGACGGCCGTCGATGGGACCGTCTACGCCGACACCGCGTCCGGACTCGCCGCCTTCAACGAGGCGACTGGAGCAAAGACCGGGGCGTTGTCGAGCCGGTGCAACTCGATGGCTGTGTCCGGCAAGACTGTGCTCTGCGAAACCATCGGAAACGCCATGATGCGTGCCGCAGCCAAGACCCTTGGCACCGCAACAGATCTCGGCTCCGCCGATCCGCGGCTCAAGAACCAGAGCCTTGTCTTCACCGCCACCGATGGCACGGTCGGTCTCGCCCGGAACACGGCGGAGGGCTCCATCCTCGCCTTCGACACCGCCACCGGCGCGCTGCACTGGCGAAGTATCGTCGACCAGCCGCAGCCGCCCGACTCGGACGCGGTCTCGACCACAGCCGCGCCCATCATTCTCGGCGGCAAGGTCGTCACCGCGACCTCCTCCGGTTTGCTGACCATTCCCTTGGCCTCGGGCGACAACACAGAACCCACATCCACAACCGTTGCCCTGGCCCAGCCTTCAGGCTCGCCGGGACCGCACGCGGCCATGGCCGCCTTCGCCTCGATACAACACTTCAGAGTGCTCGCCCTGAATGGCTTACTGATCGTCGTGGGAGGCGATGGCGCGTTGCACGCCATGAACGCTCCGCAGTGACCGCTTCTCACGAAAGGACAACGGATGTTGCAGGCGTTGAAGCCTGAGCAGCGGCTCCGGATCGGCCCATACATCACGCTCGCGAGGCTGGGCATGGGCGGCATGGGAGAGGTCTTCCTGGCCCGGCGGCCTGGCCGTTCGGAACGCAAGAAACTGGTGGCCGTCAAGACGCTGCGCACCGACCACGCCCTGGAACTCGAGCTGCGCGCTCGCTTCCGGCGGGAAGTCGAGGCGGCGCGCCTGGTGTCAGCGGACAGTCTGGCGACACTTCTCGACTACGACGTCGACGCCGAACCCCCGTGGCTTGCGACGGAGTACATCGCGGGCCCCTCACTCGACGAGGCGGTGAAAATCACCGGCCCGCTCCCCGAGCAGAGCGTGAGGACTCTCGGCGCGGATCTGGCCGAGACGTTGCGGACCGTGCATGCGCAGCGGCTGCTGCATCGGGACATCAAGCCGGGCAACGTATTGCTTGCGCACGACGGGCCGCGGCTGATCGACTTCGGGGTCGTCAAGGTGCTCGGCGGAACTGTGCTGACCCGTGCGGGAGGCGTCGTCGGCACCGCCGGGTTCCTGTCGCCCGAGCACTTCGGGCCCGACGAGGATCTGGGACCCGCCTCGGACGTGTTCTGCCTCGCGGCCGTGCTCGCCTACGCCTCGTGTGGGCGTCAGCCCTTCGGGAACGGTCCGACGCGCGAGTTGTTGGAGCGGAACCGTTTGGCCCAAGCCGACTTGTCCCGGGTCCCAGACGGGCTGCGCGAGGTGCTCGCACTCTGCTTGCGACCGCGTCCGCAGGACCGGCCGGACACCGCCGAGCTGATGGGGCTGCTCGGTTCGGACGACGCTGACAGTATTTGGCCGCTGGCTGTCGCCGAACTGTGCGCGGGGTACGAGCGGGACGCGGCAAGCCTTGCGCGAGCACGCGGCATTGGTCGCACCGGGAACAGAAGCAGGGGACTCGTGGTCGGGCTGGGGACGTCGGGGGTGGCGCTGGGGCTGGTGGGAACGCTGCTTGTCATGGAGCTGGGGTTGAGGTCGGGGCACCGCGGGGTGTCTTCGAGCCAGGGTCCAGTCAGGTCCACCGGCACTACCGCAGCCGGCACGACCGCGGCCGGCACGACCGCCGCGGCCCCGCCGCCGTCCGCGATGCCTGGTGCCGACTCCGGCGCGAGCGGCGACTTCGGAGCCGCAGCACTTAGCGTCGCGGCGGTACCGGCGACCTGGTCCGCGTGGAGCCGGCAGCTCGGCTTCGGCCTCGGCGGTTGCGCACTCGGGGATGGGCTCTACCTCTGCTCACGCAAGGACGGCGGCCTGGTGGCCCTCGACGCCTACAACGGCAGCACCCGCTGGACCCTCGACCCGCACATCCCCGTTGCCCGGCTCAAGGACTCTGCCGCCGCCGCTCCGGTTTTGGCCGACGGTGTCGCTTACACCATTGACGGCCCGCATGTCCGCGCGGTGCGCCTGAGCGATCACTCGGTCCTTTGGGAGAAGCAAGTCGGGTCCGGGCAGATCGCAGTCAGCGTGCTGCTGGTCGGAAAGACCCTGGTCACGTACTTGGTCGACCCTGACAGCCCGCAGATCGGCGGCAGCGGCACGACGGACGCGGGCGCGCTTCGGGCCAACGCCATCGATGATGGACACGAGCTGTGGACGACGCCGTTGCAGAGCGCGGGCACGGCGCCGATCGCGGTCGGCGGCCAGTTGTACGCGATGTCGGGCGGCCGTCTCGTCAAAGTGGAGCCACAACACGGCGCGATCACCGCTTCGGCACCTGCCAGTTGTACCGCGCTCTACGGCAGCGGCCAGTGGCTGATCTGTGTCAACACACGCCAGGGAACGCTCGAGTCCTTCGGTACCCAACGCTTGGAGGCCGGACTGGTACTGCTGCAAAACGCGGGACGTCACCAAGCGCTTGGCAGCAGCGGACTGCTGGTGACCGACGGTGTACAGGAAGGTGCGTACACGGCCATGAACCTCGCTACCGGCGAGACAGTCTGGAGCTATCAGACCCCTGCGGAGCAGACCAGCAGCACCACTGGTCTTCTACTGTCCGGTAGCAAGGTTGTCGAGACCACGGTCTCCTCCACCGGGATCATCGATCTGTCGAAAGGGAAGAGCGCGGTCCCGACACCCGAAGCCGAGCCGTCGGGCTGGCCCGGCAGCCGCGACGACTGGGCCTCAGCGGGCGAGCCGTCGACGGTCTTGGCCGACGGACTGTTGTACGCGGGCTTCCCCGACGGGACTGTGGTGTCCGGGTATGCGCCGCAGTGAGGCTTGAGCAATGGCCGGTCACCCCAGCAGCGTCTCGCCACCGCCGCCGTCGCCGAGGTCCGGCAGCGTCGCCTGCTCGGTGGTGAAGTAGCGCTGTCCGGACAGGCGCAGAACCACCATGTCCCCGAGGACCAGCCGGTCTGGTTCCGTGACCGGCACCGCCTCGCCCGGTTCGATTCGCTGCTCCGTACCGTTGGAACGGATGAGCACCGTGCCGTTCCCCGAGCCGAGGTCCTTCGCGAAGGCTCGCAGACCCGCGTTCGTGTTCTCTAGCCAGACCGCCAGATGGGCCTGGCTGACGCGCCGCACCCCGAGCGGCGGGTTCAGCTCCTCCGCCGCAAGATTGATGCCATACCGCAGCCGGCCGCGGCCGATTTGGACCACGTCGCCCATGCTGACCGGGAAGCGGAGGAACACGCCGCCCGTCTTGCCGCCGGGCAGGGGCGTGGCCATCGCATCGGAGACAACGAACTCCCGCGTGGTGCCGCGCGGCCCCAACCTTTCCAGCGGTGTGCCGCACTCGCAGACGGGGCGGTCGTCGCGATCGACATAGGGCCATCCCGGCAGCCCATCGGGCCACCTCAGCGCCGTCTCACAGTCCCGAGCCGGACAGCGCCAGTGGCTGCGGACGATGTTCTTATGGGCGGCGTTGCGCTCCGCATCGAGGCGCTGGTTGTACTTGAGGCCTTTGAAATGGAGGGCTCTGGACACCTGGTGCGGCAGCACCGGCCGGATGCTGCTCGGCCGCAGCCGCACCACCGCGTCCCAGCCCCTGCCCTCGGTGACCCAGGACAGAAACCTCTCGGGTTGCGCGCCGATCCATGGCTCGTCATGCCGGAAGTCGAAAAGTTGGTCGTCGGTGATCACATATCGGTGCCGCTCCCGCGCCAGCCGAAGGAACTCAGGGTCGGCATATGGCACGAACCGCAGCTCGCCGAAACCCTCCGCCCGCGGATCCCGCTGCAGCTGCCGCAGCCGCCGCTTCTCCTCCTCGGACTGCAGGGTGTGCAGGAGAGATCTGTCCGCGACCAGCTCCAACGGCGCCTTGAGCCCATGCTCCTCCCGCCACGCATCGCGAACCAAGAACAGCCGATTCAGCACCGGGCGCTTTCGCCCCAACGGGGGCAGCTCCCGGGACCAGCACACGTTCGAGACATCGATGACGGCGCCGGACGGCCCGTTCTTCCTGATCATTCCGCCCCCTGAACCAGGACTCTGTCTTGCCTCCTGTGAGGATCGTAGTGATCGGCGCTACGCCGAAGAACGAAGCTCGGCTCGGGAGGCGAACGATGTCGGCGCTCAAGATTGCCGCATTTGGGCGATAGCGTCCTATAACACTAGGGTTGGCGATGGCTGGTACTCGCGGCCCGGGAACGGACGTCCCGGCATCGGCTGGAGCAGCGTGGCAGAACGCCCTAGGGCAATATTAAACAGAAGCCTTATATAAGGATATTGTCAATTTTCGCCGACCTGGCGGTTTTCGTTTTGCGGCGAGCATCTCGAGACGGTTTGTTGAGGAGATTCCGGCCTAAGGCTCAACATCGTTCGACGCCGACGGCCTAATCTGTGCCTAAAAAGCTCACGTGCTGAACCTCGCCCACCGTCTCGAAGCCGAGCTGGCGGTACACCGGCGCGCCGAGGCTGCTCGCCTGCAGGCTGCCGATTCGGAATCCGCGTTCGCGGCCGGCGAGCAGTGCGGCGGTCGTCAGCGCAGTGGCGATGCCTCGGCCGCGGAAGGGCTCCCTCGTGCTGACCCAGTAGACTCCTGCGACTCCGTGGCTCATCGACAGTTGGGCTGTGCCGACTACCTGCCCGTCGAGCGTTCCGATGAAGCGCTCCACCATTGACTGTGCAGTCGCGTATCCCATTTCTTTGGCGACGACGGCTGCTCGAAGTTCGGGGGCGATCCCGAACACGTCCGAGTACGCCTCGACGTACTCGGATACAGTCGCGTCGTCGACAACCCGGGTGATCGCCAGCCCGGGAAGCTCCGCCTCGGACACGTTCTTGAGGGCGATCGCCATGACGGGCAAGGTCGAACGGAGTTGTCCGCCGCCGGCCTGCAGTTGTTCGAGTACTCCCGGGTCGCTGTCCGCGCCGACCCACCACAGGTGCGGCACGCCGTCGAGTGCGCGCAGCCCGGTTTCGACGGCTTCGTCCACAGACCGGCCACGGATGCGCAGCACGCCGTTCAGCAGCGGGTGCGCCAGGCCCGATCGGTAGAGCGGCATATCGTCGTGCGCGGTGTTCGAACTGCCCCATCCGAGCCAGTACGACCGGAGGTTGGCCAGCTGCGGCTCTATCTGGTGTATGGAGGAAATCGGTTCCGGTATCGCCATGTGAAGTGCCTTCCTATTTATACGCGAGGAGGTGGCTCCCCGTGATTTTGTGTACTTTCAGGCGGGTTGGGCGGGGTACGTGGCAGCACGCCCGACGACTTTCAGGCCCGCTGGAGGATTTCTTCGATGACGTATGGTCCAGGCGCGGCCGGCGCTGCGGAGAATTGTGCGGCAAGTTCCGTTGTGCTTGCAGCTCGTGTCGCGGGGACGGGGCTGAGGTGAAGCAAGGTCGCGGCGGGCTGGCCGGTCGAGCGCCGCGACGAACTGCATGGAGAGTCTCGGCATCATTCATAGAAACTGATCGCCTTCCAGTGATTCTTTTGAGCCTGGCGTTCTCGCCTTCAGAGGCAGTCAGGTACCGAAGAAATCATGCACGCGGGAAACGAACCATTCGGGTTGTGCCAGGTGCGGATAGTGCGTGCACTTCGGCGCCTGCTCGACTATGGCGTCGGGGATACGCTCGGTGAGCCAGTCGGCGTAGTCACCACCAGGGTCCGTTCCATGCAAAGACAGGTACGGGACACCAGACGGGAGACTCGTGGTCCGCCGAGACCACGCTGCCAGGGCGTCGGCGTCCCAACTGAGCAACGGGGTCCAAAAACCGCGGAACACGTCCTGGTCGAGGTTGCGGCGGCGCTCGATGTCGGCCACCAGCGCAGGAGCCAGCTCGCCGTACAGCTGGGCGAAGAGCGTACGAACGAAGTCTGCGAAGCCCTCGCCCTGCACGGCGGCGACCATCTCCGCGGGAAGCGGACCGACCCGCAGCGACTGGTCGACATTGACCACGCCACGAGTCGGGTAGCGGGCCGCGTAGGCAGTCGCAATCACCCCGCCGAGGGAGTGGCCGACGATGAACGGGGATCGATCCTCGCCCATCGACTCGATCAGCTGGTGGATATCCTCCACCGACTCGTCGATCCCGTACGGCCGGACCCGAGGCGAGTCGCCGTGGCCACGCAGGTCGACGCTGAGCACGCGGAAGTGCTGCCGCAGGTTGACGGGGCTCCAGAAGCTCCGGTTTTCGGTGAGTCCGTGGACCGCCACGAGCACCGGGCCCGTGCCGTCGAGGTCGTGGGCCAGCTGGTGGTCGGCGGCGGCCAGGTTGCCTTCAGCGCGTCCGTTTTCGGGAACTGCGACCGTGGTCATGATGATGTTCTCTCTCCCTATGGCGGGTGTGGCGGCGGCCGGGAAGCTGCTGCTCTGAGGCCAGGCGAGGCCTACAGCGCGGGTTAGCTGGCGATCGAGACCGCGAAGGGGGCGAATCCGCGGGACCGGATGACGTGCGGTACGAAGAGGATCGCGGCCTCCGTAGCGCGGGCCGTTTGGATTCCGCCGAGGTCGAGGATCCACTCCTCGTGCCAGCCGAGGTCTGTGAGAAGTTCGCGGACGGTCTGCTTGGCCTGCCGGCTCTCACCGGAGAGGAACGCGGTCGGCGCTTGGGAGAGCATGCCCGGCGAGGTCATCACCGGGAAGAGCATGGTGTTGAGGGTCTTGACGACGTACGTTTCGGGGAGCGCTTCCTGAAGGTGTTCGGCGAGGCTTGAGCCGGGGTAGAGCAGGGCGGCGGGCAGTCCGTCGGGTCCGTCGATGGTGGCGTTGGAGACGTCGATGAGGATCTTGTCGCGAAGTTCTTCGCGCAGAGCGGCGAGCCGGTCCAGCGAGCTGTCGCCCGGGGTGGCGTTGATGACGATCCGGGCCGCGCGGGCGGCGTCGGCGGCGGCGCCTGGCGTGCGGTCCGCCACGGTCACCTGATGCCCCGCCTCGACGAGGGCTGCGGCCAGGTTGCCGCCGACCCGGCCGTTTCCGAGAACTGCGATCGTGTCCATGATGATCTGGTCCCTTTCCATACGTGCGGGTCGTGGTGCGCGGTCAGCGTGAGAGCGCGGCGACGGCCTCGGCGTGGACGCCGGGTGCGGCGGCCAGGAAGCTCTGGCTCGTCGGGGCCCAGGGGCGGCCCTCGGCGTCGGAGATCCGTCCGCCGGCCTCGGTGACGAGCAGCGCGCCGGGGAGCAGGTCCGCGCGGGCGCCGGCGAACTGCCAGAAGGTGTCGATCCGGCCGGCAGCCACGTTCACCAGGTGCAAGGTCGCGGGCACGGCTGTGCGGACGACGAGCGCGCCGAAGAGCATCGCCGTGATCGAGGAGCCGACACGTCGCACGACCGTCTCGTCCTCGTCGGGCCGGGCCTGGCTGGTGGCCACGATGCTCAGGCCGAGGTCCGCGGTCCGGGAGACGTGCAGCGGCCGGCCGTCGAGGTGGGCGCCCGCGCCGGCGAGCGCGGTGTAGGTCTCGCCGGTCAAAGGCAGGTGGACCACGGTGAGGACCGGCTGGTTGTCGCGTACGAGGGTGGCGGTCACCGCCCACTCGGGCAGGGCGTGCAGGTGGTTGATGTTGCCTTCGGCCGGATCCACGACCCACCATTCACCGGACGGCAGCGCCCCGCCGTCCAGCTCGTCCTCCACCCAGCCGGCCTGCGGGCGCAGTTCCGTCAGTGCGGGGCGCAGGATGGCCAGGGCTATGTCGTCGTTGGCGGCGAGCGCCCGCATCAGCTCTTCACGGGTCTGGTAACGGACCACCTCGCCGAAGCGCTCGCGCAGTGCCGAACCCGCCGCACGTACGGCCTTCACGGTCTGAGCGAGCACGTCGGCGTCGGAGGCGGCGAAATCAGTGGTCTGAAGCGTTTCGGGCATGGCGGTACTCCCAATGCGAGGAGGGGTGATCAGGCCGGTCGAGGGCCGAACTGCGCGCTACTTCTTGCGCTTTCGTCTCGACGGTACGCAGCCCTTTTATTGACTTCAAATGCATGTCAGGCATGCCTGGGATTACTTGCACGCAATGGGATGCGAATACGAGATCAAGCCCGGAACAACGCTCGCCCGAGCACAGCCGGCCGCAGCAGCTTCGACGGCGGGTCGAGGAGGGCTAGGACCCGGACGAGCTGGGCCGCGACCGTACGATCGGTAGCCGCTGCGGCCATCAGCCGACGCATCATGGCGCCCTGCGTCTTCTGCGTCAGATTCGCGGGTTGTCCCTGCTCGCCGGCCATTCCCCACGGCGCGGTCAGAATACGCGTCGCCCGGGCGAAGAAGTCCGCGGCGACGTCGTGCCGGCTGGCTGAGAGCGTGTCGCGCAGCGCGCGGGCCTCCAGCGCCGCCACCGTCATGCCCTGCCCGTTGACCGGACTCAACGAGCACAGCGCGTCCCCGACGACGACGAGCCCGTCCGGAAAACCGGCGAGTTGGTCGTACCGGCGCCACCGGGTTGCGGGATAGCGGTACGCGACGATGTCGCTGAGCGCCTCGGCGCTCTGCAGCGCCGAGACCACATCGTCCGGGGCCGCCGCGGCGAGGAACTCCGCGAATCCGAGCTCGTCGGTCGGTGGAGCGGTGGCAGGGCCGGTCCCGGTGACGGTCAGTACGTGCTGGCCGTCCTCGACCGCCAGCAACAGCAGCCCGTGGCCGTTTGCCTTGACATTGCCGCCGATGAGCAGTGCCCGGTCCTGCTGGGGCGGGAGCCGGACAAGCCGGCTGGCGTAGGCGACGTCGATGTTGACGCGCTGTTCGGCGGGACGTTCGTATCCGAGTTGCTCGAGCCAGACCGGTGTACGGCTGCCCCGGCCCATCGCGTCGACCACCAGGTCGGCGTTCAGCGTCTCTTCGCTGCTGCTGGGCTCTTGCGGCAGGATGCGTACGCCGGTGATCCGCCGGTCGTCGCCGATCAGCCCGACCACGTCGGCGCCGAGCACCATCCGCAGACCGTCCTGGTCGATCAGCCGCCGGCGCAAGTGGCGCTCGTAGAACGGCCGGGTGGCGTGGACGGAGCGCGCACCGACCGGCACCCGCGGCAATTCCTTCCCGTTAACGTAGAGGCGGTAGTCCGACAGCACATCGGCCAGGACCGCGCCGTCGGCGCTCATCTCGTCGACCAGACCTGGAAAGACCTCGTCGACGACTCGAGCCCCGGCCGGAAGCAGGTTGTGGGCATGCCGGCCCTGAGGGACGCCCCGGCGGTATTCGCCGGGGGCCGGGTCCCGGTCGACAACCGTGACCTGCCGGTACCACTTGGTGAGTACTCCGGCGGTGAGCAGACCCGCGAAGCCCGCACCGAGGACGACTGCGCTTTCGTTTTCATTTGGCACGAGAGGTAATGCTCGGTGCTCCCTCATGCCCAGAAACAGGTCAACCGGTGTCCATCTGGTGTCCGTAGACCTCCCGTTCCCACATCCAGTCCGTGATGTGAGCAACGGCCAGGTCCCGGTGCCGGCGATAGGTGCTGAAGGACAGGTGCAGCGATTGGGCCACGCGCTCCTGCGGGCCGGCCGGGTGCAAAAAGGTGCGGTCGACGACCTCGAACAGGCCGCGGCGGTCAGTTCGCAACGGCTCGGCGGCCATCGCGAGGATCTCGTCGAGCCCAGCGGTGGATGACCGCACGACCCGCGATCGCCACAGCGGGTTGCGGCGCAGAGCCTGCGGCGCGTGCAGATCGCGCAACGCCGCGCGGACCGACTCGGCGAACTCGGTGTGGGAGAGGACGAGTTCGGCCGACTGCTCCTGCGCCGGCCGGGCCGGAGCACCCACCTCGCGGGCGGCGACGAGTTCGAGCCACTCGGCAAGGCCGGTGCGCCGCCAGTCGTGGGCGAAGACCGGGTACGTCGTCTCGCCGATCGTGTACGCCGCCTCCGCTGCCGACCAGAAGTCCAGATAGCCGAGTGTCGGCCCCCACAACTCGGCGTCCGCGTACGCACCCACCAACGTCCAGGCTGAACGATCACGAGTGAGAATGTCGAGGACTTGACATACGGCGAACAGAGTCAGCGACGGCGACGAGTCCTGCCCGCGGTCACGGTCGAGGAAGAACCGCCAGGCTCGTACGTGCTCGCCGGGGCGTGCCGCGCCGTGCCGCTGGGTGTACTGCCACATACTGTCGACACCTGGATCCACCCCGAGGTCCTCGGCGCACAGGTCGAGGCAGGCGCCGAACCCCTGCGCTTCCCCGGCCGGTCCGCGAAAGACCCAGAAGGCTCCAGGCTGGCGCCGCATCCAGTACGCCACCAGCTCAGCTTGTTCGACCCCTTGGACCCGGGCCGTCATATCAATGATCGGGACCGTGTCCTCCGGTCGCAGTGCGTCAATATGGTGGTCGACGGGTCGCGCGGCCGCGACGTACGCCGCGAGCCTGGTCCGCGGGCAGGTCACGACGATGGCATCGGCCAGGAGCCGTTGCTGCTCCGATGCGTCCGGCGCCGAGCGGATCCGCGCGACCAAGTCGGTCCGCACCTGGTGATGCACCTCGGCGTAGCGCTCCCTATCGCGCCACCGCAGGTCGGCGTCAAGAACGTCGCGGACCATGTCGTGCAGGAACAGACCATACGGGCCCTCCTCAACGAACGACAGCGTGCGCAGCCACGTGAACAGTTCCGCAGCGCTGTCGCCCACCACAGATCGCAGGACGTTCTCGGTGATGACGTTGGCATGCGCGCAAACCTCCAACGCCAGCCGATGGCGTGGCCCCGGCACCTCGTCCAGGGTGCGGGTCAGCAAACTGCGTACCACGTCGGGCAGGTCCCCGAGTGAGCGCGGCAGAACGCCACCACCCCGCCGCACCGCGTCCACGAGCATGGACAGAGTGAGCGGGTGGCCGTGGCTGATCTCGAGCAGACGCTCGTGGAACTCAGCGGGGACATTCTGTCGCACCAGGTAAGCGCGGCCGTCGCGCGGCGCGAGGTTGCGCAGCGCGACGACCCGGATCAGCTCGCGCCAAGCGGGATCAGCCAGCCACTGCGACGAGGGCGGTCGTCGTGCCGCGATGACCACGACCGCGTCGGCGGGCAGCGCGGGCAGGAACTCCTCCCGCACCCAGTCGTCGATCGGAGCGAGCAACTCGTAGGTGTCGAGGAACAGCACCAGCCGGCCGCAGACGGAATGCGCTTCAAGGGAACTGGGGACCGGCGGCACGTGGCGACCGTCGATCGTGATCGGATCAGCGCCCGCAGTCACGGCGACATCGGCCAGAACATCCAGCAACGCGCTCTTGCCGATGCCGCCGGGACCGTGAAGAAAAAGGACGCCGCCTGCACCCAGCATCGACCGGAACAACTCGATCTCACCGGTGCGCCCCGCAAAAGCACGCCGTCGTAGCTCGCTCAACCGCTGCCCGATCATCACCACACAGCGACACTACCCATCGCCGAGAGCACGTTCTCGTGGCCGAGGATGCTGGTGCGCCGGCGAGCCCAAGCCAGATCGGTGCGGCAGTCACGGTTGTGGGTGCCGGTTGTTTCATCCACGAACGTGCGCCGAGCAGGACAGGATTCATCTCGGCATGAAGAGAAGCTCGCGCCGGATTTGTGATCCGGCGCGAGCCCCTAGTAGCTCGGGCTCTACTTCCCCTTCACCACATGCGGCTGCACGTGTGCCGGAGCGCGGTGCTGATGCTCCCGTTCATCTGCCGGGGGGAAGTCCACCAGATCCGTGTACAGCGGCAGTCGGTGGTGCAGGCATCGCGGCCGGAATCCGCTCTGGAACGGCACGACGTTTCCGTCGAGGGCCGCCTCGACCGAGCTGTCGCCCTTGCCGCGGGCGACCAGCTTGAACTGCTCGAACTCGTAGGGCAGGCCCTGGGCGCTCAGGAACGAGGGGCGGTCCATCACCTGGAAGTGCAGGTGCGGGGCGCCGGAGTTGCCCGAGTTGCCGAGGTTGCCGATCTGCTGGCCGGCGTGGACGTGCTGTCCGACGTGGACGAAGGAGCTCGGGCTGCCCGGCTTCATGTGCGCGTAGCCCGCGTAGAACGTGTGGTGCTGGTAGACGAACTTCTCGATGATGTGGTTGCCGGCGAAGTCCTTCAGGGGTAGCTGGCCCAGCGGGGGTTCCTGGGTCGGGACCTGGTTGGGGAGTCCGTCCATCACGGCGACGATCTCGCCGTCGGCTACGGCGTGGATCGGGGTGCCGTAGTAGGCGTAGCTGGACAGGGATGTCGCGGGGCCCTCGAAGAGCCGGCCGTGTTCGTCCAGCCTCAGCCAGTCGATCGCGGTGCGCTCGGGGAAGTTCGTGGTGCCGTCCAGGGGGTTCACGGCGCCGCGGTGGGCCGTGACCTCCGAGCAGCAGCCGTTCGCGTCGAACCAGCGCGGGCCGGCCAGCGGGGACTCGATGACCGGGGTCGGGAGGTCGGAGACCGGGGTCTTCCCGACCTTCACCGTGACTTTGTCGGGGATGAGTCCCCCGGCCTGGGGCTGGGCGAAGGTGATCCGGACACGGTGGATGATCTTCTCCGGGACCGGGCTGCCCAGCGGGACCGAGGCGTCCATCCAGACGATGGCCTGCTCACCGGCGGCGATGACGGCCGGGCCGGTGATCGGGGTGCCGAGCTGGGAGATCTTGAAGTGCGAGGCGACCGTCGGCCCGCTGAGCGACTGGAGCACCCGCGACGGGCGGTCGGCGTCCAGCGCCTGGACCGACGCCACAGTCGCCGGGTCGGGCGCGTAGTTGACCATCAGCAGCTCGTAGACCAGGTGGATCCGGCCGTCGGTGGCCGCCACCGGGGTCGGCTCGATGGTCGGGATGACCGTGACCGCCGTGACCTGGTCGGCCGCAAGCGGCTGGCTGGCCCGCGCGACGGAGGGTACGGCCAGCAGGGCCAGCGCTCCGGCGAGGAAGGAGCCGAGAATTCTCCGCATGTTGTTCCCTGAAGTCGAAATGGGCTCGTGTCGCCGTCGCCCGCCAGCGTGGGTCGGGGTGATGGTCGGAACAGGGTCCGGCGATCCGGCGAGCCTATGTCGGCTTATGCCAGAGAACTGATGATTGGTCTGACTTCGGGAGTGTCGGAAGGACGGACGCCGGGGGGCTGGGAGTTTGTGGGTGGTAGAGGGCGAGGTCGAACAGCGGTGGCCCGGCATCGTCCATCAGGCCTGCTCACCCGGAGTCTTGAGGAACGCCCCGGCAAGAGACCAGTCCCCGGCCTCCTTCCAGATCTCCGCGGATTTCGGACGACACAGGCGATCAACACGTAGCGGTGTAAGGAACATCGGGCAGGTATCGCTGCCACTGCCCGGTCGGGATGTCGCTGGTGCCGGAGCAGATCCGCTCGATCGCTCGACCGACGTCGGTGTCCACGTCCTCCACCAGGCGGTCGTCGGCTGCCGAGGCGACGTCGTGACCGTCGGGGCTGAACTTGACGTCGTCGATCTGGTCGGTGTGGCCGGCTATGGGCTGGCCGGTCTGCGCCGGGTGCGCCGGATCCGATACGTCCCACAGCCGGACCGTGTGGTCGCTGCCGCTGCTGACCAGGGAGCGGCCGTTCGGGCTGAAGTCCACCGCGTAGACGAAGCCGGTGTGGCCGGTCAGCGTCGCGGTCCGGGTCAGGTGTTCCGGACCGGTCGGCGCCCAGATCTCGATGTCGTCGTTCTGGTAGCCGACCGCCAGCGCCGTGCCGGACCGGTTGTAGGCCATGGTGAAGATGTCACCGCCGTCGCCCGGACGCGCGGCGGTCTGCCGGGGATGGTCGGGGTCGGCGACGTCCCACAGTCGGATCACGCCGTCGGATCCGCCGGCGGCGACGGTGTGCCCGTCCGGACTGAACACTCCCCCGAAGACCGCCTGGCTGTCGCCGGTCAACGGCGCCGACCGCGCCACCGGACGAGCGGGATCGGCGATGTTCCACAGCTGGACGGTCGAGTCCCCGGCGCTGAGGAACGTCAGGCCGTCCGGGCTGAACGCGACTTGGTGCACGGTCTTCGTGTGCCCGTGCAGTGGCGGTCCCCAGGGGGACGGACGTGCCGGGTCGGTGACGTTCCACAGCTCGGCCGCGAACTTGTCGCACGGCCTGGGGTCCCCGAACGGGCAGTCGCCGCTGCCGCTGGCGAGCGTGCCGCCGTCCGGGCTGAACGCGAGTGAGGAGACCTTGCCGCCGGCGATCGTCAGCGGCGGCCCCAGCGGTATCGGATGTCTGGAGTCTGCGACGTTCCACAACCGGATCGTCCGGTCCCCGCCTCCCGCGGCCAGCAACCGTCCGTCGGGGCTGAACGCCACGGTGTTGGCGTAGCTGGCCTCGGCGGCCAGGCGGGCGGCGGGCAGCGTCCACAGCCGGATGGTGTGGTCGGCCGAGGCACTGGCCAGCGTGTGGCCGTCCGGACTGAAGCTCAGGGCACGCACGTCGCCGGTGTGCCCGGTCAGCGGCTGGCCGATCAGGATCGGGTGCGCCGGGTCGGCCACGTCCCACAGCCGGACCGTGTGGTCGGCGGAGGCGCTGGCCAGCACCTCCCCGTCCGGGCTGTAGGCGAGAGCGAGGACGACGTCGGAGTGGCCGGTCGGCACCCCGTTCGTCGGACCGTTGGTCGGGCCCACCAGGGCGGCGCCGAGCACCTTCCCGGCTGCCGGGTCCGAAACATCCCAGAACCGCACCGTGTGGTCGTAGTTCCCCGTGGCGAGCGTCCTGCCGTCGCTGCTGAAGGCGACGGCTTCGACGGTGCCCTTGTCCGGATCGGCGACGAGCGGGCTCCCGAGGGGCGACAGACGCGCGGGGCCTGCGACGTTCCACAGCCGGGCGGCACCGTCGCCGCCGCCGCTGGCCAGCGACTTCCCGTCGCGGCTGAACGCCAGCGTCGCCACCGCGCCGGAATGGGCGCCCGATGCGATGCCGATCGGCGCCGGACGCGCGGGGTCTGCGACGTTCCACAACCGGACGGCACCGTCGCCGCCGCCGGTGGCGAGCGTCGTGCCGTCCGGACTGAAGGCCAGCGTGCGGGAATCGACGCCGTCCAGGCTCCGGCGAAACCGCGGCGTGGGATGCACGGGATCTGCGATGCTCCACAATCGCACGACATGGTCTTTCCCCACGACGGCCAGTGTGTGCCCGTCCCTGCTGAACTCGAGGCGGGACACGGCGCCGCCGGAGCCCGGCACCGACGCCTTGAGCACGCTGTCCTGCCAGATGCGCAGCGAACCGTCGGCACCGGCTCCGGCCAGCAACCGTCCGTCGGGGCTGTAGGCGACGGTGGCCATCGCACCGTCGGTGGTGAGCACGGCCGACAGCGGGCTGTTCTCCAGGCCCAGCAGCGCCGTGTACGCCTGCGGCGTGGGATGCAGGCGATAGGACGCCACCACGAGCCGGGCCGCGAACGAACCATCCGTGTCGCGCAGCGCCTGCGACTCAGCGAGCAGATCCGCCGCCACCGCGTTGTTCTCCGCCGCCCGTGCCCCTGAACGCTGATCGAACGCGTAGGCCGCCAGGCCCGAAACGGTCAGGGTGAGCGCCGCGAACGCCGCGAGTGCGGCGGTCCGCAGCCGGCCCGCCCGCCGGGCCCGGCGGGTCGCCGCCGCGAGGAAGGGCCGCACAGCCGGATCGTGGACGGCACCGACAGCACCGACAGCACCGACAGCGCCGCCGGACTGCCGGCGGGCCCAGTCGGCGGCCTGCGCGAGCCGGCCGCCCCGGTAGAGCAGGTCGACAGTGCGGCCCTGACGCTCCCAGTCGGCGGCGTCGTCGGCCACCCGCTGCCCGGTCAGCAGATCGGCGCGGTCCTCCTCCAACCAGCGGCGCATCCGCGGCCAGGCGGACAGCAGCGCCTCGTGCGCCAGCTCGACGCTCGCCGCGTCCACGGTGACCAGCCGGGCCGCCGCCAGAGCCTCCAGTACCGGCGCGGTCCCCTCGTCGACGTCGGCGCGCGCGACCCGGCGCTTCACATCGGGTGTGCCGTCCCCGAGCTGCACCAGCCGCAGCAGCAGGTGGCGTGCGCGCAGTCGGTCCTGTTCGTCCATCGCGCTGTAGACGTCCTCGGCGGTCCGCGCCAGGGCGCCCCGGATGCCGCCGCACGCCTCGTATCCGGCCAGCGTCAGGGTATTGCCACGGCGGTGCCGCCAGGTCTCGCGCAGCGCGTGGGAGACCTGGGGCAGGACGTTCGCCTGGCCGGCGGCGTCGGCGACCAGCCGGGCCAGCAGGGCGCCCTCGACCGTGGCGCCCACAGCCGCCGCCGGCTTCGAAATGCACTGCCGGAGTTCGTCGACGCTCATCGGCCGGACCAGCAACTGCCCCGATTCCAGCACCGCGGCCAGCCCGGCGTGCCCGGTGCAGTGCGCGAAGAAGTCCGAGCGCAGCCCGATGACCACGCGTGCCCGGCCGCCGGCCGATCGGAGCGCGGTCACCAGCAGGTCGAGGAACCGCGACCGTTCACGCTCGTCGGAGCACACCGTGAAGACCTCTTCGAACTGGTCGACCACGATGACCAGGTCGGTGTCGTCGGGCTCGGTGGCCAAGAGCTGCCTGGCGCGCAGATGCAGGGCCCTGACGTCGCCCTCCAGCTCGCCGAGCACCACGGCGACCGGCTCGCCGGTGCGCACGGCGATCCGTGTGGCGCATTCCTCCAAGGGATGCGCGCCGGGCGTGAACACGAGGGTCGGCGTCCCGGACGGCAGCCCCGTCAGCAGCCCCGCGTGCAGCAGCGACGACTTGCCCGAGCCGGACGGGCCGAGCACCGCGAGGAACCGCGCGGCCCGGACCCGGGCCACGACGTCCGCGACCAACTGTTCACGGCCGAAGAACCGGTCGGCGTCGTCGGGCCCGTATACCGCCAATCCCAGGTAGGGACAGCTTTCGTCCTCCGCGTCGCGGCCCTCGTCCCGGGTCGCGAGCATTTCGGACAGTTCGCGCCAGCGCGCCTCCCAGGACTCCGGATCGCCGCCGCAGGCGCCGACGAACGCCAGGGTCACGGCGAGACTGGGCAGGCGGTGCCCGGCCGCGGCCTCCGCCAGAGTCGTGGCGGAGAAGTGTGCCCGGCGTCCCAGTTCCCGATACGGCGGTGCGCCCGCCTTCTGTCGCAGGAGCCTGAGATCGGCGGCGAATTCGGTCAGCACCCCGCCGTCGGAAGGCAGGGGCTGTTCGGCCCGCGGCATCAGACCCCCCGGATCTCGATCATCGTCATGCCGTTTCCACGTGCCCGAAGCATTGTCAGGGCTTTGTTGTCAGGTGTCCAGTCGCCGACGCCTGACAACGCCCGCGACCATAGGAAATGAGGGTGAGAGAGATATTCGCCCGGTATCTACGCGCCGCGACCATGTGGCGGACTCTTCCATGTGCGCCGTCCGAGGTCATCCGGATCCGTCGAGAACCGGCCATCACGCAACAGGCACCGGCGAGTTCCGGGGTCCGGCGAAAGGAGTCCACCGATGCCCGTCGGCACCGATGCCTGGACTTCATCCACCATCATCGCGATCGCGGTGGCATGCGCGCTGATCGGGGTGGCGAGCATGAGTACCCAGCTGAGGAACTACGACGAGACGATCGCGACGTTGCGGAGCGCTTTGGACTCCGGACCCGAGGCCGAGGCCGAGGCCGGACCCGAGGCCGAGACTACGACCGACGGGCTCGTCACGGCCGGCAAGCCGATGCCGCTCGACGAACTGGATTCCCTGGGTGCCGATTTCCCTTGCGAGGTCGACGATGCCGGATCGCTCCGGTTGGATGTGTTGGATGTGATCGCCGGAGATCGCGCGTAAGCCCGTAGTCCGCCGCGTGGACCACAGGACTACGCCTCGCGCACCGCTCCATCCGCCGGACGACGCGCCACGCATCAGGCCCCTGTCACCATGACCTCATGCGTTTGGTCTACGAGTCCGGCGGCGTGGAGCGGGACCTCGAGATGCGAGCCGGCCGACCGGATGCCGTGGTCGGCGATCTGGCCGAGGCCCTCGGTGTCGGTGTCGGAATCCATGGCGGTGTCGGTGCCGGTGCCGGTGCCGGTGCCGGTGTCGGTACGGCAACCACCGGAGCCGGACCCGGCTTGTGGATCGACGGCCGCTGGTGTCCGCCCGACGTCCCGCTCCACGAATCAGGGATCGTCGAGGGGGCCCGCGTCGGGGCCGCCGACACGGAACGCTCCGTCTCCGTAGCGGATCAGGCTTCGCACGTGCTGCGCGTGGTGGGCGGCCTGGACGCCGGGGCTGAACGTCGCCTCGGCATCGGCCGCGTCGTGCTGGGGCGCGGACGCTCCGACGGCGTGAACCTGTCCTCGCCTGTGGTGTCCCAAGCCCACTGTGTCGTGGACGTGGCGGCCGACGGCACCGTCACCGTCGCCGATCTCGGCTCCGCCAACGGGACCGACGTCAACGGCACCCGGCTGCGCGGTCCGCGCCGGGTCACCGCCGGTGACCTGGTGGGGCTCGGTGGCGGAGTGGCCATACAGATCCTTCCCGCCGAGGAGCTCAGCCCGGTGCGGCGGCTGAACCCGGCGCGTGAAGTGCGCGCCGGCGGGACGTTGCCGTTCACCCGCCCTCCACGGCCGGCCCCGCCACCCGCGCACCAGCCGGTGACGCTGCCCACGCCACCGAAGAACGCCCACCGCGCGCCGTTCAGCCTGGGCCAGATCCTCGGGCCGTTGCTGCTGGCCGCCGGAATCGTCGCCATGACCAAGCAGTGGGCCTACGCCGCGTTCGCCGCTCTGACCCCGATCATGTTCCTGACCAACTTCGTCGAGGAGCGCACGCGCGGCCGGCTGAGCCTGCGTCGGGGCCGACGGGAGTACCACGCGGCGCTGGAGCAGGCCGCTCGCGAACTCGCGCAACGGCACACCACCGAGCGCGCCTGGCGGCACGCCGCGATGATCGACCCAGCGGAGGCCGCACACCGCGCCGCGGAACCGGGCCTGCGTCTGTGGGAACGGCGACCGGGGGCCGAGGACTTCCTCCAGGTGTCCGTGGGCGTGGCCGACCAGCTTTGGCACCCACCGGTCGTCCTCCCCGTCGCCGACCTCGGCGGCTCCGGCGGGCCCGGCGGCTCCGGAAAATCCGGCGGTCCCGAAGACGCCGTCGCCGCGCTGCTCGCCGAGGTCTCCGTCCTACCGCAGGTGCCCGTCCCGGTGGCGCTCGGCCCCGGCGAGGCCGTGGGACTGCAGGGGCACCGCGAAGCCGTCCTGTCGGTCGCCCGCTCTCTGCTGTGCCAGGCGGTCGTGGGCAGCGGTCCGGCCGACCTCACCGTCGCGGTGTTCACCGATCCGGACCGGTTGGCCGACTGGGACTGGACCAAGTGGCTGCCCCATGGCGCCGATCGGCGGTCCGGCTCGGCGCACCTGGTGGCCTGCGGGCCGCAGGAATGGGAGACGCTGGCCCGCGCGCTGGCCGCCGACAGGGCCGAGAACGCCACACCGGCCTCGGGCCTGGGCGTCGTCGGAGTCGCCGGCGGCGGTACCGCCGACGGCGCCGGTGGCCCGGGCCGCCCGGCGCTCCTGGTCATCGCCGACGGCGCGGTCCTGCTGGAGGGCCGGCCGAATCCGCTGCGTGACCTGCTCTCCGGAACGGCCGGCAGTTGCGGCGGCATCGTCATCACCGAGCGCCTGCCCGCCCTGTGCACCTCCATCGTGACCGTGGACGGCGACGGCCGCGCCGAGGTGGAGCACGTCGCCACCGGACTGGTCGTGCGGCGGGTACTGGCCTGCGGCATGGGCGAGGTGGCGGCCCGGCGCACCGCCCGGGTGCTGGCCCGCTTCGAGGACCCCGAGTTGCGGGTGCAGGGGGCGGGTCTGCCCGACCAGGTGACGCTGCTGCCGCTGCTGGGGCTGCCCGAGGTCGGCGCCGAGTCGGTGGCCGACCGCTGGCGGACGGCCGCCGAGACGCTGCGGGCCCGGGCCACGCTCGGCGTCACCGAGCGCGATCTGTTCACCGTCGACCTCGACGACGACGGGCCGCACGGGCTCATCGCCGGGACCACCGGCTCGGGCAAGAGCGAGCTGCTCAGGACCCTGATAGCGAGCCTGGCCGTGGACGCCGGGCCCGAGCACCTCACCTTCGTCCTGGTGGACTACAAGGGCGGCGGCGCACTGGACGAGTGCGCGGCCCTGCCGCACGTCGTCGGGCTGGTCACCGACCTGGACGAGCAGCTGGGCGAGCGGGCGCTGCGGTGTCTGGAGGCCGAGCTGCGGCACCGGGAACACCTGCTGCGCGACGTGGGCGTGGGCCACGTCCGGGACTACCAGCGGCTCCGCGGACGCGAACGCGGCGACCTGGAGCCGATGCCGCGGCTGGTCATCGTGATCGACGAGTTCGCCACGCTCGTCAAGGCCCTGCCGGACTTCGTCGACGCGCTGGTCAGCATCGCCCAGCGGGGCCGCAGCCTGGGCATGCACCTGATCATGGCGACCCAGCGTCCTTCGGGTTCGGTGAGCGACGCCATCAAGAACAACGTGAAACTGCGCATCGCGCTGCGGGTGGAGAGCACGAGCGACTCCCAGGACGTGATCGACGGCAACGCCGCGGCCGGGATCGGCAGCCGCCAATGGGGCCGGGCCTACTACCGGCTCAGCGCCAAGGAGTCCGTCCCGGTGCAGACCGCGCTGTCCACCGGGGTCACCGGCGGCGGACGCGAACACGCTGCCGTGACCCTGGTCCCCTTCTTCCTCGGTATGCTGCCGGCCGGCCACGGCGACCCGGACGAGGAAGGGGAGACCGACCTGCGGCGGCTGGTGAGCGCCTGCGGCCGGGCCCGGCTGCTGGCCGGCCTCGGTGAGCCCCGCCGGCCCTGGCCCGAACAGTTGCCGGCGGTGGTCCGGGCGTCCGACACGCCACCGACGGCTGAGCGGGGGATGCAGACTTCGGCACCGGTATCGCCGGGGTCGCCGGGGCTGCCGACGCTGGCCCTGGCCGACGACCCGGATCGGCAGCGACAGTACCCGGTCGGCTGGGACCCGGCCGCCGGCAACCTGCTGATTTACGGATCGGTGGGTTCCGGAACCTCCGCGACTCTGCTGGCCCTGGCCCTGGGCCTGGCCGGCGCGACATCGCCGGACCGGCTGCACCTGTACGTGGTCGACATGGGTGCCGGGGAGCTGGCACCGCTGGCCGATCTGCCGCATACCGGCGCGCATGTCGGGGCCGCCGAACGCGAGCGCCTGGTCCGCCTGATCCGGCTGCTGCGGGAGGAACTCGACGTTCGCAAGGCCCGGGCCGCGTCAAGCCCGGCGGCGCCGGACTGGCTGATCCTGGTGGACAACGCCGCGGCACTGGTATCGGAGTTCGACAAGGACGTGGCCGGCCTGAACCTGATGGACGACTTCCAGCGGGTCTTCGCCGACGGCCCGGCCGTGGGCCTGCGCTTCGCGGTCACCGGGGACCGGCACGGCGCCGTCCCGAGCGCGTGGGCCGCCCTGGTGCAGCAGAAGCTGCTGCTACGGCTGGCCGACCCCGGCGAGTACTCCTACTTCGACATCCGCTCGAAGGAGGTTCCGCAGTCCACGCCGGGGCGGGCCGTGGTCGCCGCCACCAAGCAGGTCGTCCAGATCGTCTGGACCGGATCCGACACCCCCGCGGCGGTGGCCCGGGTCTGTGAGCGGTGGCGGGGGTGCGTCCGCAGCGCCGCGCGGGTCGGCACGCTCCCGGCGCTGGTGCCGGTGAGCGCGGCCGACGAGCCGGCCGCCACCGGTACCGAGCCCTGGCACCTGCCGCTGGGCATGGCCGACAGCACGCTCAGCACGATCGGCGTCGACTTGTACGAGCACGAACACCTGCTGGTCGCCGGGCCTCAGCGCTCGGGACGCAGCACCGTCCTGGTCCGGATCGCGCTGGCGGTGCTGGCCCAGCCCGATCCGCCCGCGGTCGTGGCCTTCGCCCCGCGCCGCTCTCCGCTGCGGGATGTGACCGGCCTGACCGCGTCGGTTCAGCGGTACGAGGCCTTGGAAGAAGTGCTGGAGCAGCACGCCGAGGGTCCGATGATGCTCCTGGTGGACGACGCCGAGACCGTCGAGGAGACGCCGGGGGTGCTCAGCGCCTGGCTGGCCTCGGCCGGCGTCGGCCGGCATCTGGTGGCGGCCGGGCGCGCCGAGGGCGTGCGCCGGGCCTTCGGGCACTGGACGCAGAAGGTCAAGGAGAGCCACACCGGAGTGCTGTTGTGCCCGGACCACGACCTCGACGGCGATCTGCTCGGAGTGATCCTGCCGCGCACCGGACGGATGGCGTCGATGCCCGGCCGCGGCTACCTCGTGGCCGACGGCACGGTCACCGGGCTTCAGGTCGCGCTGCCGGATCGCTGAGGGCCGCGAGCCGGCGGAGCCGAGCCGGATCGGCGGGATCGGTGACACCGCCGAACCGCTCGATCCCTCGGGTCACCCCGGGGGTGGACTGGCGTCTACCACCCTGGGGTGACAGGGCCGTCCCGTTCAGCCGCAGGTCCACCCGCGAAGTCAATCAGGGGCCTGACGACCGGCGCGGCGGGCCGGAACTAGCGTCGTCGGTGCCGGGAGACCACCGACGAATGTCAAGGAGCAAGGATGGGACCGACGCCGAAGCCGGGCCAGGCACCGAAACCGCCGATCGGGCCGTTCGTGGCGGCCTGCCACGCGCTGACCTCGGCGCTGGCGGCGTTCGACAGCAATCTCACGACGGCCCTGAATACCCGTGCCAACCTGCGCACCACGTACCTCGAGGGCCCGACCGGGTGGCAGGGCAAGTACCACGGCGACTTCGTCACGAAGTTCACCGCGCAGAAGTCGGCCATCACCACGGCCGCGGAGACCGCGCGCACCCTCAAGGGCGGCGTCAGCGACTGCCTGTCCCAGACCGTCGCCTACTACAACTCCCAGCCGTGACCGGGCCCGGCTCCTCGGCGGCGGATCCGGAGTCGCTGGAAATATATTCATCCTCAGCGGTGCAGGCGTTCTCCAACCTCTCGTCAACCGTCTCGGCCGTCCGGCGGGCGATGGACGACTTCACGCGGGAGGCGGCGAACCTCAGCAAGTACGTGCAGGGCAAGCCCGCGCTGCAGCCGGTCGACACACAGGCCGCACCGCATATTCACGAAGCGATGGTCCTCGACACCTGGGTGCGGACGATCGGCGCGGCGTTCGCCCGAGCCGACGGCCACATCCACCAGGGCGGCCCGGTCACTGTCGGGAACGACACGCTGGCCGGCCTGATCACCAAGGTCGAGCGCCAGGAGGGCATCGACCTGGCCAAGCTGTACCACTCCAAGGACCACCCCGGCATCAGTCCTTACATGATGCAACAGTTGTCACTGCACCCGCATGAGCCCGCTTTCGCCGCCGGCTTTCTGAACACGCTGCAAGGCGACAAGACCAGCGGTCCTTTGTCGCCGTTGCAGGAGTTCCTCCGTTACAACAAGGAGAAGGCCCTCGTCGGGCAGACGGTCGCCGACGGGTATGCGGGTGGGCTGGACGAGGCTACAGACCACACGATCAAGTACTTCCTCATCGTGCCGGCGGCCGGCACCGACAACGCGGTGCGCCACGCCATCCTGACGGATATCGCCGCCGAGAAGGACGCGGCGGTCAACTTCACCAAGTTCTTGATCCCGGAGAAGGACAAAGAGAACCTGGACAAGTACAAGTACGCGATCAACGGCTTGGTGACCGGGGCCGGCGGTACCACGAAGGACTTCTTCAACGTCCTCAGGACGGCCGCTGGCGCGATGGCCGAGAAGGACCTGCGCGCTCTGCTGGGCACCATGGGCACCAAGGGCGCAATGCCGGACTTGTCGGCAAGACAGCTCGAGGCGACGAGGCGGGAGCTGTCGGGATTCCTCGAGACCGCTTCCACGCGGTTGGCCGGGTTCATCAAAGATCCGGTCGGCAGCGAAGATTGGGTGACAGCGCTCGGCGTGAATCTGAGGCTGTTCAACCCCCTCTATAAGTGGGTTCAGACCACCGCCGAGTCGGATAACCAGGCCGACGAGCATTTCCACGCACTGGTGGTCACCGTGGGCCTCGCCCTGGGGTCGACCTTGGTGCCGGAGGCCGCGACCGCCGCACTCGGCGAGCAGGCGTGGGAGGCACTGAATGCAGGCGGCACCCTCGAGGTGGAGCGGTTCCTCAACAAGAACATCCTGAATCATGTCTGGCCCGAGCCCACCGACGCAGAGGGTAAAGCGACCGATTTCAGGGCCCAACTGACGTCCTACACGATGTATCTCGCGGCCAAGGCTATGTACGAGAAGAACCTGGTCACCAACGGCGAGAAGGGACCGGTGCAGCACTGGTGGGAGGTGCCGTACCACGACAACTACCTCAAGTTCATGCAGGAGAACAGCAAAGACCACGGGGAAATCGACTTCTCGCTCTCGCCGTTCATGCGCGACCACTATGTCAACAGGAAATACCAGCTCAAGACACTGCTATCCGACCTCCAAACCGCTTCGGAGGAACCGGGCCGCATTATCCCGGGCGCCAAGTAGGGCGACTGACCCACGGCCGCACGACCAAGGACACCGATCGAACACCGACCCTGCCGGCCGCCTCGGCCGGCAGCCATCCGCACCATCGCGGAATCCGAAGGAGAAACGAATGGGACAGCAGGTAGCGGTCAACGACCACGCCATCGGCCAGGCACAGGCGATGGTGGCGCACATCAACAACTTCGAGACCACCATCCAGGCGCTCTACCAGCACGGCGAGAGCATGAAGGGGCACTGGCAGGGGCGGCACGCCGACGACTTCCAGACCGCGTGGGGCGAAGCCCACACGCATCTGAAGACCACGCACGAGCAGTTGGTGACGGTGCGCAACACGATCCACCGGATCATGACCAACATCCAGACGGTCGGCAACGGCGGCTGACAGGCCGTCCCGGCCGATAGAGGGGGCCCTTCCGCCGCGCGGTCCGGTATCGACCGGACCACGCGGCGGCACGGGCGCCGAGCCCCGAGATCCGAGCCCTGAGATCCGAGTACCGAGATATGAGCCCGAGCCCGGAAGGAGAGCGGAGCCGTTGTCCACGTCACCGAGCGGGCGGCCGCCGGCGCCCGTGCCCGAAGGTGCGCCGGAGTACGTCACCGGCTACCGCGACCTGTGTCTGACAGGAAGCGGCACGAGCAGTGTCGTGTACCGCGCGGTCCAGGATGCCTACGATCGCGTCGTCGCGCTCAAGGTCCTGACAGCGGGGGCCGACGAGACGGCACAGCAACGGTTCCTCCAGGAGGTGCGGCTCACCGCACGCCTGACCGGGCATCCGCACGTCGTGACCGTGCTGGACACCGGGATGACGTGGTCCGGGCGTCCGTACCTGGCCACCGAGTTCTTCCAGGAGGGGACGCTCGCGGACCGGCTGCGCCGCGACGGCGCCCTGTCGCCGGCGGAGACGGCCCGTATCGGCGCGAAGATCGCCGAGGCGCTGGCCGCCGCACACGCGGCCGGGATCACGCATCGCGACGTCAAGCCGAGCAATATCCTGATATCAGCGTTCGATGAGCCGGCCCTCGCCGACTTCGGGGTGTCCGCTCTGCGTTCGGCCGGCGCGAGTGGGCACCCGCACGGTTTCACGCCGCTGCACGCCGCACCGGAGGTGTTGGCCGGTGCCGAGCCGGACGCGGCGGCAGACGTCTACGCGCTGGGGTCGACGCTCTACGAGATGCTGGCCGGCCACCCCGCCTTCGACGCGCCGGACGGCGATCTGGCCGTCCTGACGGCGATGGTGACCAGTCGGGAACCGCCACCGCTGCCCGGCGAACCGGAGTCGGCGGTGGCCGGGCCGATCCGGCGGGCGATGGCCAAACGGCCCGAGCAGCGATGGCCCAGCGCGGCGGACTTCGCTGAGGCGCTGCGGGTGGTCGCCGTCGATCCCCAGGGCTCGTCGGCACCATCTGATGAGGCCGGCCGAATCGGTGCGCCGGGCCGTGGCCCCGTCGATGGCGCCACCGACCTGACCGACACCGTCGTCTCCTCGCTCGTCGCGGGTGGCACCACCGCCGAGCCCGCCGATCCCGCCGACGCCCCCGGTTCCGCCGCACCCGCCCCCACCGGTCCGGCCCTTGTCACCGGCCCTCAGGACCATGCCTCCCGCCCGCTGTGGGAGCGCCCGACAGCCGCCTCGCCGCTGTTCGGCTACCCCGCCGGCGAGCGCCGTCTGTCCATGACCATGCTTCGCGCAGACCGTGCGCTCGCCGAATCCGAAGCCCCTGACGAACGCCCAGCCCGGGGACGCTGGCGCCTGGCACTCACCATCACCGGCGCCACAGTCCTCGGCGCCGCCGTCGCCCTCACGCTGACCGGCCTGCGCAGCCGGCCCGCACCGGTGGTCGCCGGGCCCACGATCCCGCCGACCTCCTCGGCGCCACCGGCCTCATCCGTCGAACCCTCGGTGCTGGACGCTTCACGTCCGACCAACGTGATCGTCACTCCCGAGGCGGACAAGACCAAGGTGCGCCTGGACTGGCACATCGCCCCCGGCAACGACCACGCACTGGCCGTGCAGATCCAGGCCGCGCTCGGCGGCAGCCCGCCGCAGACCGTGATGATGCCGGCGCGCACCTTCTCCTACGAGGTCTCCGGCCTGGACCCGAGTGTGCCCGGATACTGCTTCACCGTCGGCGCGGTGGTCGCCTGGGGCAGCCCTTCACAGGTCTCCTGGTCGCAGCCGCGGTGCACACCCGGCGCGAAGGTCGTCACCCCGACGCCGGACCCTTCCGGCTCCTGAAACCCGATTCGAGAAAGGCGGCTGTCATGACCGTGTCCGGGACCGGCGGGGGACTTCGGCACCGGTGGCGGCCCGGTCGCGACCGCGCCACCGGGTACGCCGCGGTGGGCCTGGTCGGCGTGCTGATCGCCATGGCCGCGCTGCTGGGCGCCGGGGCCGGGAGCAAGGTGGCCGGCCTGGCGGACGTCGGCGGCTGGCTCGGCGACTCGACCGACGGGACCGTCGTCCATGTCAACGGCCTGACCGGAGGCGTGGACGGCTGGGTGCACCTGGACTCCTCGGGACACCCGATGAAGATCTCGCAGGGGCCGGGCGGCCCGCTGGTGGTCGACCAGACCACCGGAGAGATCAGCCGGATCGACCCGGCGCAGGTGACGGTGGCCCAGGCGCAGAACTTCGGCCAGGCCGGGTTGGAGGTGTTCGACGGCGGCCGCCAGACCTTCCTGGTGAACGCCGCCGCCGGCGACGTGTGGCTGATCGACCCCGCGACCTTGTCCGTGAAGGGGCCGCCGCTGGTCCTGGCCGCACCGCTCGGCCATCCCGGTCTGGACGCTTCCGGAACGCTGTGGGTGCCGCTGGGCGACGGCACGGTCGCCCCGGTGACGGCCTCCGGCGGCGCACCGGTGGCCGGTGCGCCGGTGAAGATCGGCGCCCCCGGCGATCCGCTCGCCCTGACCGTCGCGGCCGGCGCGCCGGTCGTGACCGACGCGCGCAGCGGCTCGGTCACCGTGCTGTCGGCCAGCGGCGGCAAGCTGTCCGTCAGCCTGCCGCCGGACACGGTGCGGGCAGCGGATGGCCGGGTCACCGCGCCGGACACCGCCGACACTCCGGTCGTGCCGGTCCTCGCCGAGGGAACCGGAACCCTGCTGCTGGTGGACACCGAGCACGGCTCGCTGAGCGCGGTGCGCGTGGACGCCGGGACCGACCGGCTGGAGGCGCCGCAGACCCTCGGCGGAAAGGTCTACATCCCGGACGACACGACCGGATCTCTCATCGTTTACGACACGGCGTCCGGCGCCTTCCAGACGCAGATCACGGTCACCGGGCACAGCGGTCGTCTGCAGGCCCAGGTGCGCGACGGCCTGCTGTGGGTCGACGACCAGGCCGGGGAGAAGGCGCTGGTGATCGGGCCGGACGGGACGCCGCGCCCGGTCGACAAGGCGGCGCCGGGCGGTCCGGCGGCGACCACGTCGGCCGCCCCGACGGCCGGCCCGTCCACCCAGTCCTCGAAGTCCACGGATCAGCACTCGACATCGCAGGAGCCGACGCAGAACGATCCGGGGCAGTCCGACCCGCCGGCACCCGCGACGTCCGAACCGCGGCACAGCGCCACGAAGGGCACCCCGTCGTCTCCGTCATCGCCGCCCGCACCGACATCCTCCTCGGCCCCGCCGCCGGTTCCGGGAGCCCCGACCGCGAAGTCCGGACCGGGCTACATCACCGTGACGTTCCCGCCTGCGGCGCAGGGTGCCGCGCCGACCGGCTACATCCTGCAAGGCGCGCCGGCCGGCGCCACGGTGAGCCCGACCCGGGTACCGGCGAACGGCCCCTACTCCTTCCGGGTCACCGGCGGCACGTGCGCCGCGACCTACAGCTTCACCGTCGTGGCGCAATACAACGGCACGACCAAGGCGTCCCCACCCTCGGTGGCGGTCCGGCCGTGCACGGTCCCGGCCGCGCCGGCCGGCTTCGCCGGCACCGCGGTGGAGCACGGTGCGAACCTGCGCTGGAACGCGGTCGACGGCAGCGGCGGCACGCCGACGTACCGGGTCACCGGTCCCGGCACGATCCACGTCGCCGGCACCACCGCCACGGTCGGCAAGCTGACCGACTCCACCACCGCCGCCTTCCGGCTGACGGCCTCGACACCGGCGGGCACCAGCAATCCGGCGGCCACCACGTCGGTCCCGATCACCGGACCGAAGTACACCGCCACCGCGTGGAACGACTCCGCGGGCGGCTTCAACGTCCGGGACGCGCCGAACACGAAACACGCGCCGATCGGCTCGTTCCCGAAGGACTCCCGCGCGAAGATCGTCGTGCTCTGCCAGGAGCCGAACGGGGAGTACATCAAGGACGCCACGGTCTGGAGCGGCGTGTCCTACGTCTGGGACAAGGTGCAGTACCAGGGCGGGACGGGATGGGTCGCGGGGATCTACGTCAGTACTCCGCAGGTACGCGCGGGCCACTACACCGTTCCGGACTCGCCGAAGATCTGGCCCTGCCGATGAGAGCCGACTCCGAGGAAAGCAGAACTCGCATGACCGCACCCGCTCCGACCCTGAACCACGTCGCGCCCGACGGCGGTGCCGCCTTCGTCCGGACCTTCGCCGCGCTGGCGGACAACGTCGAGCTGGTCGTGAAGGGCAAGCGCGACGTCGTCGAGCTGGCGCTGGTGTGCCTGCTGGCCGAAGGCCACCTGCTCATCGAGGACGTGCCCGGCACCGGCAAGACCACGCTGGCCCGCTGCCTGGCGGCCTCGATCGGCGCGGACTGGCACCGCGTGCAGTTCACACCGGACCTGCTGCCGTCGGATGTCACCGGGGTGCCGGTCTACCGGCAGAGCACGGAGAGCTTCGAATTCCGGCCCGGGCCGGTCTTCGCGCACATCGTGCTGGGCGACGAGATCAACCGCGCCTCGCCCAAGACGCAGTCGGCCCTGCTGGAGGTGATGGAGGAGCGCCAGGTCACCGCCGACGGCACCGCCTACCGGGTGCCGCGGCCGTTCCTGGTCCTGGCCACCCAGAACCCCGTCGACATGGCGGGCACCTACCCGCTGCCGGAGGCCCAGCTCGACAGGTTCCTGATGAAGGTCTCGCTGGGCTACCCGGACGCGGCCGCGGAGGCGGCGGTCCTGGCCGGCGAGGCCGCGGGCCGGCGGGCCGAGTCCCTCCGAGCGGTCGCCGACGTCCTCACCGTCGGAAGGATGATCGAGGAGGCACGCCTGATCCACACCGCACCGCCGCTGCTGGACTACATCGTCGCGGTGACCGCGGCCACCCGCACCGCGCCGGGGGTGCGGCTCGGCGCGAGCACCCGGGGCGCCGTGGCGCTGCTGCGGGCCGCGCGGGTGTGCGCGGCTTCGGCGGGGCGGCCGTACGCGACACCGCAGGATGTGAAGGCGGTCGCGGCGCCGGTCCTGGCGCACCGCCTGATCCTGACGCCGGACGCCGAACTGAACCGGCGGACCGCCGCGGACGCCGTGGGCGAGGTGCTGGAGCGGGTGCCGGTGCCGCGGGCGGCGGAGGGATGACAGGCGGCGGGGCGGGCCGAGGCCCCGCGACCCGGCCTGCGACCGGCCTGCACGCCTTCGGCCCGGGCCCCTCGGGTCCGGCAGCCGCCGGTCCCGTGCGGGAGACCGGTCAGTACGTCGGTTCCGCAGCCGCCGAAGCCGTCAGCACCACCGCACCCGGCTCCCCCGCACCGGCGCCGGCCGCCTCGCCGCCGCCGGACTCACCGCCGGACTCACCGCCGCCCGCCCGACCGAACCGTCTGCGTCTCACCCCTTCCGGCCTGGGCGTCGTCGTCGGGTCCGCCGTCCTCTACCTCACCGCGTGGCGCCTGGGCCAACCCGCCCTCGCCGTGCCGGCGCTCGCCGGGCTGTCGATTCTCGTGCTCGCCGTCTGGCAGGCCGCTCCCCCGCGCAGGCTGACCGCCCACCGCACCGTCTCCCCGCCCTGCCTCACCCGTGGCGATGCGGCCGAAGGCGTGCTGACCGTCCACAACGCGTCGCGTCCCCTGCGAGGCGGCATCGCCGCCACCGACCACTGCCAGGACGCGCCGGTCGAGCTGTGGTTGCCGGCGCTGCGGCGGCACGAGGTCCGAAGCGTCGCTTATCCGCTGCCGACAGCGCGTCGCGGTGTGGTCACGATGGGACCGCTGCTCCTGACCCGCGGCGACCTGTTCGGTCTGCTGCGCCGGGTCACGCCCTGCGGCCAGACCGAGTCGGTGCTCGTCCGGCCGCGCACCGTCGCGCTGCCCATGCTCCCCACCGGACGCGCTCAGCACCTGGAGGGGCCCATGTCGGAGACCGCCGCCGAGGGCAGCGTGGCCTTCCACTCACTGCGCGCCTACGTGCCCGGCGACGATCTGCGGCGGATCCACTGGGCGTCCAGCGCCCGCACCGGTTCCCTGGTGACGCGCAAAATGGTCGACGCCAGCTGGCCGCGCACCACCGTGCTGGTGGACCTGCGGCCGTCGGCGTATCAGGCCTCCGACAGCGCCGAACTCGCCGTTGACTGCGCGGCCTCGGTGGCGGTCGGCACGACCGCGCGGGGCTTCCCGGTGACTTTGCGCACTACTGCCGGCACCCACCGGGACGCGGGCGACGCCGAGAGCGTCCTGGACTGGCTGGCCCTGGTCCCCGCCGACGACACCGGGTCCCTGACCCGCGAACTCGCCCTGCGCGGACGCTCGCACGGCACCGGAGCGCTGGTCGTGGTGACCGGTACCGGCACCGCCGCGCGCGAAGCCGCAGCGATCTCGGCGCAACGTGGCGAGTTCGACCGAGTGGTCGTGATCCGTGTGGCTCCCGAGGGGTCGGCCGCGCCGGCGGACGACGCGGCCGACCCGGCGCGGGACTGGCGCGGGCGGCCGGAGACCCTGCACCTCACGGTGGACAGTCTTGCGGCGTTGCGGACGCAGTGGGAGAGGCACGCATTGTGACGCGAAGTCCTGACGAGCTCTGGAGCGGCAGATCGGCGGCCCAGGGGCCGGCAGCCGCCCCGGTCCCGAAAGCCACAGCCGCAGTCGCAGCCGCGCTCGGCGTACCCGGTCTTGTCACCGCCGTCTGCGCGGTGGCTTGCGCAGCCATGACCTTCCACCAGGTTTTCCCCTGGCAGGACCTGGTGGCCCCGCTCACCACCGCTACCCTCCTCCCCCTCCTGCTGACCGCCGTCACACGACACCGCCCGGCCTGGCAGTCCCTGGCTGGTTCCGCCGCCGCCTGGATCTGCCTGCTCGGTCCGGTCGTCTTCCATCGCATCCCGGCTCCGGCGATACTGACCGGCACCGCTCGCGGCCTGCGCGACGGCTGGCACACGATCCTGAACACCGTTCTGCCCGTCCCGCATCGTCCCGAGCTGGTCGTCGTCGCCTTCACCGCGACGTGGGCCGCGGCCACCGCCACGGCCGAACTCGCCGCCCGAACCCGCGCGCCGGCCGCACCGGCGATCCCCCCGCTCTGCGTGCTCGTCCTGGCGAACCTGCTCGGTGCCGGAGGACCGGACAGTTCAGCCCGCCTCCTGCTGGTCGCGACCGTGACAGCCGCCCTGACGATCGCGTCGATGGGACAGCGGGCCAGGCCGACCACGAGCCGGGGAACAGGCCGGAACCCCGGCCCGGGCACGGGCTCCCGGCCTCCTGAGCCAATGGCGGCGGTCGCCGGAAGGCTGCTGACAGTCGCCGCCGTCTCGGCCACGGCGCTGGCCGTCGGACCGCACATGCCGCTGATCTCCCACGCCGTGCCCTTCGATCCCAAGAGCGAGGTCCGACAACCACCGCCGGCCCTGCAACGCGCCGTCAGCCCGTTGGACGAGGCCAACTCCTGGCTGACCCAACCCGACCGCGAGCTGTTCACGGTCCGGGCCTCGACCGGCGTCCCCTGGCGGCTGGCGGTCTTCGACCACTTCGACGGAGCGCAGTGGACGGACACCGGCAGGTGGGAGCCGACCGGCGGGCGTGTCCCGCCCGCGCCCACGCAGAACTCCGGCACTCGGACCGATTCGGGCCCGGCCCTGGACCAGACCGTGGTCATCGCCGGCCTGACCGGCCCGTGGCTTCCGACGGCGGAGCGTCCGACCGACATATCAGGACTCGATGTCGCCGTGGACCCGGCCTCCGGCATCGTCGCCGCCGACGCTCCGCTGCGACCCGGCCAGACCTACACCGTCCGTTCCGTCCCGGCCCACGTGGCACCCGACCGCCTGGCCTCGGCGGCGGTCGCGCAGGACGCTGAGGCACGCGCCGCGCTCCAGCTTCCGGCCACCGACTCCACGGGCCAGACCCCGGCGGCGTACCAGGATCTGCTGACGCTCGCCGGGACGGCGACCCAGGGCGCGACAACGCCGTATCAGCAGGCATCGATGCTGGAGCGGTATCTGCGCACCGAAGAGCGTTACGACCCCTCGGTCCCGGCCGGCTACAGCTACCACAGCCTTCAGGACTTCGTCGACACCACGCACCGCGGTTCGACGGTCCAGTCCGCGGCCGCGTTCGTCGTCATGGCCCGCTCTTTGGGCCTGCCGAGCCGGATCGCGGTCGGATTCGGCCCCGGCACCGAGCGCGACGGCGTCTGGCATGTGACGACCGGCGACGTGATGGCGTGGCCGGAAGTGGACTTCGACGGCCTGGGCTGGGTCGCGTTCCGGTCCACTCTCGACGAGGCCTCGACAGCCGGGCCGTCCCCGGCGCTGCCGGACGGGCCTGGCCGGGACCCGACGAAGTCCGGCCAGGGCACGACGCCCCAGTCGCCCTCCACCACGGGGTCGGCACCCGATCCGGACGACTCCGCCGGCGATGGTGGGAACGCCGGACCCGTCTCGACCGCTCTGCCGTCCGGGAACACGTGGTGGCCGCTGGCGGCAACCGCCGCGGCAGGCGTATTCGTGCTCTACCTCGCGACCGTGCCCACCGCACCGTGGCGCCGACGACGGCGCCGAGCGCGGGTGAAGGACCCGGCGGAACGGATCCGTCTGGCCTGGCGCCAGGCGATCGAACAGCTGCCGGATCGCCGCATGGCGCGCTTGGAGCAAGGGCGAAAGAGCCCGCTGACCACTGTCGAGCTCGCCCGGAGCGCCGGAACGTCGCTCGGCCACGCGGCCGAGCCGCACCTGATCGCGTTGGCCGCGCTGGTCGACGCGGCCGGGTACGCCGCCTCCGGGCCGGATCCGGCCGCGGCCGACGCCGCGTGGCGGCACTGCGCGGCGGTGGAGGACCTGGCAAGAAGACGGCCAGGTGGCCGGCGGCGCCTGGCGCGAAGGATCGTGGGGCGGACGTGACGGCGAGGACGCCGGCCGGTGACGGACGACCCGCGGCGAACGGGGGTCACACCTCACCCGTCACCGGGCACCACCAGCCCGGTCTCGTACGCCACGACGACCGCCTGCGCGCGCGTCGACAGCGCCAGCTTCGTCATCGTCCGACTCAGATGGGTCTTCACCGTCGTCTCCCCGACCACCAGTCGCCCGGCGATCTCAGTGTTCGTCAACCCTTTCCCGACCAGCCGCAGCACCTCGATCTCCCGCGCGGTCAGCTCCGCCAGATCCGGAGCCGGCCCGCCGGACGTCTCGCCGCGCAGCGTGTAGGCCTCGACCAGACGCTCCGATATCGCCGGCGAGAACAGCATGTCGCCGTGCGCCACCACGGTGATCGCCGCCAGCAGCCGGTCCGGCGAGGTGTCCTTCAGCACGAAACCGCTGGCGCCGGCCTTGAGCGCGGCGTAGACGTAGTCGTCGAGGTCGAAGGTGGTCAGGATCAGGACCCTGGGGATCTGCCGCCCGGCAGCCTCCCGGGCCGAGACGATCTTCTCGGTCGCGGCGATGCCTCCCATCCCCGGCATGCGCACGTCCATGAGCACCACGTCGACGTCATGCTCGGCGAGGATCGCCAACGCCTGTTCGCCATCGGCCGCCTCCATGACCACGTCCATGGCGGGTGCGGCGCGCATCAGCGCCGCCAACCCCGCACGGATCAGCATCTGGTCGTCCACAACGAGCACCCGCCACACCGTCCCGCCCCCCCTTTTCCCCGCCGGGCGGTCGGCGCCGGGTGTCCCGGCCCGGATCAAGCCTGCGAATCGTCCGACGCGTCCCCCACCGGGAGCGTCAGGACGACCTCGAACCCCCCGGTCGCGCGGTGCCCGGCCGTCAGCGTCCCACCGTAGATCCTCGCCCGCTCCCGCATGCCGATCAGGCCGTTCCCGGTCCGCTCGAGGTCCGGGGACGACAGGCCGGCGGCGCGGGCGTCCATCAGGGAGCGTACACGCACGCCGTCGTCCGCGACGCGCAGTGTGACGCTCTGGCTCTGATACGTCAGCTCGACGACGGCGCGGGCTCCGGCGGCGTGCTTCATGACGTTGGTGAGCGACTCCTGCGCCACCCGGTAACAGCACAGGTCCGGCCCCGGCGGCAGCGATACCGCCTCACCGTCGACTCGCAACTCCACTTCGATCCCCCCGGCCCGTACCCGGTCCAGCAAGCCGTCGAGCCTGGACAGCCCGAGCGCGGGTTCCACGGACGGTGCCCGTCCACGCCCCCGCCGGCTGTCCTCCGACACCGGCCTGAGCACGACCAGCATCCGCCGCATCTCCAGCATGGCCTCGTGCGTGGCCTCCGCGATGGTGTCCATCGCCTGTCCGGCGGTCGCCGCGTCGCTGGCGAGCACATAGCGCGCCAGCCCCACCTGTACCGAGATCACCGACATGTGATGCGCCACCACATCGTGCAGCTCACGGGCGATCCGCACCCGCTCGGTGGCCACCGCGCGCCCGGCCCGCGCCGCCTGTTCCCGCCGCAACCGGGCGGTCAGCAGAGCCAGCCGCCGACCCCGCTCCCCCAACCGCCGAGTCTGGTCGCCGAACACCCACGTGACGGCGATGACCAGCGACGATTGGACCACCGCCAACAGAACGCCGAGAACCTGGAGCTTCAGGCTGTACTGCAGCCACACCGCGAGCAGGACAAGCGCGAAGGGTACGGCACGCGGCGGAACAGTACGCGTACAAAGGGTGTAGAAGATCAGGAGCGGACTCCAGGCGAGGGTGGTCGGAGGATAGTCCCCCGCGGTGTAGACCGCGGTCAGCACGCATGACGCCACCAGCACCGCATCCGTCCGCCACCGCCGCAACGCGACGGCCGAACTGCAGGCCACGGTCAGCGCGTAGCCGGCGACGTCAACCGGCCGGAACGGCACATGGTGGACGTCAGCGGCACTGTAGACATGCCGTCGGTCCGGCTCATAAGGATATTGATGCAGCCAGATCAAGGCCACCCCGAGCATCGCCGCCGCCACGACCGCGTCCAGAACCCAAGGCCTGACCCGGTACAGCCGCCGCCCGGCCTGCACCGCTTCCCGAAGCCCCGGGCCCACCGGCACACTCCACATTCGCCGCAGCGTAGCGCCGAAGCCTCACCGGGTCGCCGTGCTGCCGGTTGACCGCCGACTACCACGCAGGGAGGACGCTGAGGGCACCGATCGGCCTGTGGTCGACGCCGGAGGACGGGGCCGAGTCCGCAATTGCCGGTGCGATGGCGGCCGGTCACAGGAGGAGGACCCGTTTTCGAAGCAGTGGCAGCCCTGATCTCGTCGGCCGGGCTCGGCGGCCGGCTGAGCGGGCCCGTCATGACCGGAGACTGACGTCTGACCAGGCCGGGACTTCTGAGCCCGTTCGTTCGCGCCTTGCCGGGAAGCCGTCGACGGCGTCCTACCGTCCTGGTACGACGTGCCGGGCCGTGGTCGGCCCCAGGTTGACGCCGGTTTCCTACGTCGGATGGAAGCGGCCGGAAACAGGGCCCTGGGATGCTGGAACGCGATGAGCCGCGGCCCGCGTGATTCCCGAACGGGGAAAGGCCACCGGGTCGGTGGATACCTCAAGGAAAGAGCGCATGGAGCACTCAGTGAAGGACCGTGCACCCGGGATCCGACCGCGGGCCATGAAGTCCGTCTCGGTTGCGGGGGCACTGGTACTCATACTCGCCGGCTGCTCCTCCAGCGGCACGATCGGTGCCTCGGGAGGGAACAGCGGGACGGACGACTCGGGTGCGATCGGCGGCGCGGCGGGCGGGGGCGGCCCTGGCGGAGCCTTGGGCGGGAGTCCAGCCGGCGGCGCGCATGGCGGCGCGGCCAAGGTGGATGGCATCGACATCAGCGGGCTGTCGCAGGCTGAGATCGCCGGGGCGACCGACACCGGTACATGCCAAGCGCTTACGAAGGCGGCAGCCGATGGCGAGAACGCCATCGAGAACGCCTTCCCCGACAACACCCGATTCCTGACGGCGTACACGTCGACCGCCGACGCGCTCTCCGGTGCCGCCGGCAAGGCGGTCGGGCCGGTGCGCACGATGGCGCTGGACGTGGTCCTGGGCCTTAAGGCGGCCGCAGCGCAGATGCAGGCTCATCCTGACGAGCCGCCGCTCCGGACAAACGACTCTCTTGATGCGCTGAAGATCGCGTGCCAGAAGAACGTCTCAAACGGCGTGAAAGGCCCACAGCTCACGATCTGCGCGTATCTTGAGAACCAGTTCGCCGCCGCCGATGGCAAACTCGCGGCGGAGGCCGCCGACCCGGCGAAGTTCTCCGGCGACGCGCAGGCGGCGGCCAAGGCCATCGGTTCGGTCAAGGATCAGGCCGAGAAGGCTGACAGCACCGCCAACCTCCAGGCGGTCGTCGCGGATGCGTCCGACGCATACGGCAAACTCGATGTCGGGAGTCCGGACACATTTCTGGAGTTCGACAACCAGCACGAGAATCTGGCGGAATTCTGCGACGGAGATGTGAAACTCTTCTGACCCGCAAGCATCGATCAGTGCTCTGCTGCCACAGGCTGGCACCACCAGTATCCGCACCATGTCAGTCGCGCAGGAACTCCAGCGCCTGCCTCACGAACAGTGCGTGGTGCTGGAAGATCCCGCCGTGGCCGGAATCCGGGTAGACGGCGAGTTCGGCGTCGGGCAGCAGTCGCGCGAGGTGGAACGAGTTGACCGTCGGCACCATGACGTCGTCGTCGCCGTTGACCACGAGAACGGGGCTGGTCACCTTCGCGAGTCCCGCGGACGAGGACTCTTGTTCCCACTTGGCGGCAGCGGTCAGTTGCGCGCCGATCGTCTCCTGCGACACGGGGGTGTCGCGGCCCTCGTCACGTTCGTCGAGCCGAGCCAGGAACGCATCCGCGGAGGCCTGGCTCGCTGCCGTGGGAGAGAAAAACAGCGAGTGTTTCGGGTGCTTGCCCTCTGCGCCCGCCTTCGCGAAAGCCGCCTGCAGCTTGGCGCCCCAGTCGGCGACTCCTTCGTCACCCGCGGGCGAGGTACCGGCCAGAATCACCCGGCGCACCAGATCGGGCCGCTGCTGGACGAACTCCTGAGCCACCATGCCGCCCAGGGAGAAGCCCAGCAGGTCCACCGTGTTCAGGCCCAGAGCCTCCACGAACGCCACAGCGTCGAGGGCCATCGCCTCGATGCTGTCGGGCGTGGTGCCACCCGAACCGCCGACGCCGCGGAGATCCACGAGCACCACGTGCCGCTCGGCCGCGAAGCCGTCGACCACCGCGGGATCCCAGTCGTCCAGCACCGCGGTGATGTGGTTCAGGAACAGCAGCGGAACGCCCGTCGCCGGCCCCAGTTCGCGGTAGACGAACCGAACCCCGCCCACATCCACGCTCTTCAAAACAGCTTCGTTGTAACCGGCGGCCATGGTGGTACCTCTCTATATCAGGGGACGCCGACAAAGGCGCCGATCGATGAATTCGGGCGCGAGCACAGAAGCCGGACGCCCATGTGTGGCGACCTTGCCGACCCGAAGCAGGTCTTCGGAAGTCGACTTCAGTTGTTGCCGCGGGGGTATCCGTACTTGCCGGAGGCTATTGCAGGGCCCTCGATATCCGCCGAGCCGCGGCTCGAACGACGGAAGCCTGCGTCAGAGGGGATTGAGTGCCTGCTCGGATGCAGACGGACACAGCTGCCACGATCGAGCCGTTCGGCCCGTAGATCGGCGCCCCGACGCACTGGACGTCAGCGCCCACCATTCTGTCGCTGATGGAGTAACCGTCCCTGCGGACGTTGGCCAAGATGGAGCGGAGCTGGGTGGGGTCCGTGACGGTGTTGTCGGTATAGCGCCGCAGCGGCGTGCTCAGGTACTCCTCCTGCACGTCGACCGGGGCGTGGGCGAGCAACACCAGTCCCGCTCCTGTGGCGAAGGCGCCGAACCGCCCTCCGGCCCGGCTGTCGGCGTGGGGGCCGATGGGCGAGCTCAGACGTTCCAGGAAGACGACGTCCAGGTGATCCCGCACGGACAGGTGGATGTGTTGTTCCTTCGTGACGTCGTACAGCTCCTGCAAGATCGGCAGGGCGACGTTCCGCAGAGCGGGGCCGCGGGGCGCGAGGCTGGCCACCTCCCACAGTCGCAGTCCGATCCGGTACCGCCGGTCGGGTCCGCGTTCAAGCGCTCCCCACCGGACGAGTTCGGCGGCACGCCGGTGGACGGTGGGCAACGACAGCCCCGTGCGCCTCGACAGTTCGGTCAGGGTGAGTGCCGGGGATTCGTGGGTGAAGGCGGCGAGCAGTGCCAAGACCTTCTCGGTCACCGACATGCCGTTCTCGTCCCGCATGCTCCCGTCTCTCCTTCACCATGGGTTTTCCCACGTCAAGGGCCCCACATCCAGTATGCGGCCTCATGGTAGCCCGGTCATCGGTCGTCGCCGGCCGCTGACCGGGCTTGGGGGCTTGCTCCTCGGCTCGTGGTCAGCGGGTGGCCGTGGCGGCCTGCTCGATGAGGTTCGTGACGATCCCCGGGTCGGTCACCTGCGCTGCGTGCGGGGTGTCGGCCTCCACCGTGTGCCCGTGGGCCCGGGCGGCCATGAAGCGCTCGGCCGCCGGGGGGATCAGGTGGTCGTCGTCGGAGATCAGGAACCAGGACTGGATGGTCTTCCAGCCTGGCGTGCCGGACGGCTCTCCCAGCGCCTGCGGGGCGACCGGACTCTGCGTGGCGGCGAGTTCGGCGGCGGCCGCGCTGCTGAGTCGGCCGCTCAGGAACACGTCCTGATACTGGCTGGGCTTGGCATAAAGGTCGACTCCAGTAGTGCCATCGGCCAGGGTGTACGGAACCGGCGAGAGGGCGGTGGGGATGTCGGCGGGGTTGGGGTCGGTGGTGATGTGCGTGCCGGGGAACAGCGCGGTCAGGCCTGAGGCGGTCTCCCCTGCGTCCGGGGCGAAGGCCGAGATGTACACCAGGGCCTTGACGTTGGGATCGCTGGTCGCGGCGTCGGTGATGACGGAGCCACCGTAGGACTGGCCGACCAGAACGACGGGGCCCTGGATGGTCTTGAGGTAGGAGTCCAGGTAGGCGGAGTCGCCGGACAGGCTGCGCAGCTGCGTGGGCGGGGCGACGACCGGGTAGCCCGCGGCCTGCAGCTGCTTGACCACGCCGCTCCAGCTGGCCGCGTCGGACCAGGCTCCGTTGACGAGGACGACGGTCGGCTTGGGGCCCGGGCCCGTGTAAGCGGCCGGCGCGGCGGTGGTGGAGGCCGGCGCGGCTGCCGCGAACGCGGCGACGCCGGCCGCGAGAGCGACCCCGGTGACGCCGAGGACGGCGATGCGGATGGTACGGCGGTGAAGCATGGGATTCTCCTTGTTCACTGGGTTGATGCGGGCTGACGAGCAGGCCCGCGTCGGGGCACGCGGCGGTCGCGTCGTGCCGGATCGGGGGTGCCAGTGCCGATGCCGGTTCGCGGTTGGCGTTGGCGGTTGGCGTTGGCGGTGCCGAAGTCGGTCGGCGGAACGGCGGTCGGCGTCACACAGCGGTGAGCGCGTGGTCCGCGGCCCAGTTCAGGGCGTAGTCCGCGACCTCCTGCCAGCCCTCCTGGCCGATGATGAAATGCGAGCGGCCGGGAAACTCGTGGTACGCCGTGACCGCCGGGGACTTGCGATAGAGCCGCCAGTTGGCCTTGTTCACCTTGGGCGGGACGATGTGGTCGGCCTGGCCCGCGATGAACAGGAGCGGGGCGCGCCGGTCGTTGCGGAAGTCGATCCGGGTCGCCGCCCTGGGGTTGAAGTTGGCGAACGCTCCCTGGAACAGGACGCGGGCCGATCCCGGCACCGCGTAACGCTCGTAGTGGGCGGCGGACTGGCTCTCGCTGAGGGTGTTGGTGACGGCGTAATGGAACTGTCGGGCCGTCAGCGGGATCGCCTTGTTCTTGTTGGTGGGCTTGGACAGGACCGGCCATGCCGACCTGAGGGTGGACAGCGGGAGCGGCAGCACGCCCTTGACGGCCGCCGAGTCGATGGCGACCCCGACACTGCCCAGGCCGCGGTCGAGCAACATCTGCACGACGGTTCCGCCGAAGGAGTGGCCCATGATGATGGGCGGCCGGTCCAGACCCCGGATGACGGCCTCATAGTGGCCGGCCACCTCGCGAAGGCCGACTCCCGCGATGCCCGTGGCGTCGCGGCGGAGATCCTCCACCTCGCGGTCGAGCCCTGGCCAGGCCGGAGCCAGGACCTTGTAGCCCTGCGCCTCGTAGTGGTGTTTCCACCCTTCCCAACTGCGTGGCGTCACCCAAAGGCCGTGGATGAGGACGATGGTGCCGGCGGACTCGTTCATGCGTATCTCCGATGTGTGGGGAGTGCTCGGTTCACTGGAGCCGACCGGACTCGTCGGTGGAGGCACGCGACGGGGTGAGACCGCTGTCGCATTTCCCCGTCCGTGGAATCCCGCGGCGTCCTTCCTGAAGGCTGGACCGGCCCTGACCCCTTGGGCATCTGTCGGATGGCTGCCGTTCCCAGGTCGGCGCACCGCGCCGGGCAGTCGTTTCACAAACTGCCGCCGGCTTCGCCACACCTCGCAGAGACCGGAGAGCCACTGATCGCGGTGTAAAGCGCGGTGTAAAGCGTGCTGCGCCCCCGTCGTCCGATCAGGTGCGAGGAGGCACCCAGGAGCTGACGCCCTGCCGAACGAATCGCAGTCTCCTGCGTAGTCATTCGACTCATCCCCGCCGAGCCCTCGGCACCGAGACTGTTCACGTGGTCAGGTACGCGTCGTACCTGTTGAGGAGGGCATCACGCCCGGCACCGGACACCAGCCCGGGCGGGCTGCGAACACCCTGCCGCCGCGTGACGAATGTGGGGCCAGGTACTCCCATGGAACGTGAGATGTCGAAGGTCATCCTTGTCGCCGGGGCTTCCGGCGGCCTGGGCGCGGCCACCGCGCGGGAGCTGGCCGACGTCGGCCACATCGCCTACGCCGGAATGGCGCGGTCCGCCGACTGGCCGCCTGACGTCGGTGAGCTGGACGGGTACGCCCGCGCACCCGGAGCGCGACTGCGTCCCATCGCCCTCGACCTCGCCGATCAGCGCTCGGTTTCCGCCGCCGTCCAAGCCATCACCGCGGAAGCCGGACATATCGACGTCGTGATCCACACCACCGGAGCGGTGCCCCGCGGACCCATCGAGTCCTTCACCCCCTACCAGCTGGCGCAGATCTACGACGCGCAGGTGCTGTCCGCCCAACGGGTGAACCGGGCTGTGCTGCCGCAGATGCGCGAGCGCCGAAGCGGCCTGCTGGTCTGGGTCGTCGCCGGGGGCCACCTGTCCGACGCGGCTCCGTATCTCGCCCTGTATGCCGAAGCGGTCACGACCGTCGACCACCTCGCAGCGAGCTATGCCAGGGAGCTGGCCGGCTTCGGGGTCCAGACGACCATCGTGGTTTCCGGCTCGCTGGCCTCTGGCACCGGCCGGCAGGCACGCATCGTCCATCCGGATGATGTGGAGACGGCGCACGCCTATGAGTCCTGTTATCCCGGCTTGGTCGACAGCGTGGACGCGACGCTCGCCGAGCGAGCCGTCACCGATGCCGATGTCGTCCGAACTGCCCGGGCTGTCGCGGCCGTTGTCGACAGCCCCGAGGGCAGTCGTCCGCTGCGGGTCACCGACGTCTCGTCGGACGACGGACCGGGGACCGGAAGCGCGTACACCGAGAGAGGCTGATGCTGCCTGCCCGAATTCCTACTTCCTCACCGCTCGCTCCAGCTGGTCGAGTCCTCCTCGAGGGCGGCGAGTGCGTCGCGGAGTGCTGCCCGGGAGGTGATCCCAAGTTTCGGGAAGATCTGGTACAGGTGCGCACCGACGGTACGGTGCGAGACGTAAAGCCGTTCGGCGATCTGTCTGTTGCTCAAGCCGGACGCTGCCAGATCGGCTATCTCCCGTTCCTGGGAAGTGAGCAGATTCCCGTCGACACCTGTCCTCGGCACTGCTGATCCGGTCGCCCGCAGTCCCTTGGCCGCCCGCTCTGTCCAAGGAAGGGCGCCGAGTATCGCGAAGGAATCGCAAGCCAGCCGCAACGGCACTCTGGACTGAGCGGTCGCCCTGGCTCGCCGCAGCCGTTCGCCATAGGCCAACCGGACCCGGGCCAGATCGAACGGCCACCGCTCGACCCCTGGTATGGCAAGTGCACTCTCGAAGAGATGCACCGCCGCATCGTCCTCAATAGCGCACAGCGCCTGCGCACCTGCGGCGAGAAGCGCGAGCCGTGGCGAGATCTCTGCAATGCCGGCTTCCCGGATGGCGCACACATGGGACGCCGCCTCAGCGTGACGTCCGGTGCGGATCGCGGCTTCGACGAGGTCCATCGCCACCCACAGGGCGTGCGGGACGTGGGAGGCGAAGACGCCGGCGGGGCTGACCGCCGTGGCGTGCTGGTAAGCGCTCTCGAAGTCGCCGCGTCCAAGGGCGGCGACCGTCTGCACGTGCCGGGCATAGTGCAGCGCCGTCCCGACACCGCGCGGGGTCGCCCAGCGAATGATCCGGTCCGTGAGCAGAGCTGCCGTATCGTCGTCTCCGCGGGGAGCCGCGATGACTGCTCGGCTGTACCAGAAGTACCAGGTGAAGAACTCGTATCCGGAGTCCTCGCACAGGTGGACTCCTTCCTCGGCCAGATCCACGCACTCATCCCACCTGCCGGTCAGGTAGTCGTTGAGACACAGGTGCATCAACGCGCCGAGATGTCTGCGCACGGGGCCGCCGTCCCGTCCCTGCAGGACGACTCTCCAGGAGGGCTCGCGCAGTTCGGCGAGCCGGTCCACATAGAGGGAAGCGGTGCCGATTCGGACGATACGGCCGGGGTCGGTCTCCTCGGGGAGTCCGTCGAGGATGGGTTCCAGCTGTTCCAGAGCCGCAGCCCCCGTACGGACCGGGTCTGAGAAGGTCTTGCCGGCCGCGGACAGCAGCGCCGGCGGCTCCGGGCGCAGGCGGTCGACCGCGCTGTAGAACGGCTTCCACAGATCCGCGCGGCCACTGAAGAAGCACAGAAGCAACAGCAGGTGGATCGCGTCGATCAGGGCACTGTCCCCGGCGTCGTAGCGGTGGGTCCCGGACTCGATGGCGCCCACCAGCAGGCGGTGGGCGGTGTCGATGTCTCCGCTGCCGTTGATGATCAGGTAGACGGCGGCGGCGGCAGAGTGCAGAGAGCCCGCTTGGGCCGGGTCGGCCTGCCGGGCGCTTTCGAGCAGTTCCGACACGCCGCGCAGCTCCCCGGTCGCGTCAGCGCCGATGTAGGCGGCCTCGACCAGACGGCGGGCCCGATCGGTGCCGTGCGGACTCAGATCGGCGGCCCGCACCAGCGCCGCCACCGCCCCGACCGCGTCTCCGCGCGCCGTGATGTGGCGTGCGGCCTGCTCCAACAATGCGGCCACCTGCTCGTCCGGCTCGACGGTCGCCTCCCCGAGGTGCCAGGCCCTTCGCTCAGGGTGATCCACCAGCACCTGGGCCAGGACACGGTGAGCAGCCCGCTGCTCGGCACCGGTGCAGGCGCCCACGACCGCCGAGCGGATCAACGGATGCCGGAACACAAGACGCCGGGCGCCTTGGTCGAACATCACCAACCGATCCTGCTCGGCCGGGGCGAGATCTTCCAGGTCGGCGCGGTAGCCGGCCTCGCGTGCCGAGGCCCGCAGGACTCCGAGACCGCCGGTTCCGTCCAGCGTCGCGAGCAGCAGCAGACCTTGCGTGGCCGAAGGAAGGCTGGAGATCCGGGAGACGAACAGCGCCTGGAGCCGCTGGCTCAGCGGCAGCACATCGGGAAGGTTCTCCAGCGCCGAGCGCTGGTGCTCGCTCAGCGCCGTCGGCAGCTCGAGCAGAGCCAGCGGGTTACCTTCGGCCGCGGCCAGCAGTCGCAGTCGCACACGCTCAGCGAGGTCCGGGAACCGCGCGTCCAGGAGAGACCTCGATGATTTCCCGTCCAGCGGGGGCACCTCGAATTCGGGCAGCCCGCCGTGGTTGAAGAAGGTCTCAGTCCCCGAACGTATGGCGCCCAGGAAGCTGACACGGCTGCCGTCGAGCCGGCGGGCGACGAAGCCCAGCACGGCAGCGCTGGCCCTATCGACCCAGGGCAGGTCGTCGACGATGAGAAGCACCGGATGCACAGCAGCGGCCTGGCGCAGCAGCACGAGAGTGGCACTGAACACGACCAGCCGGTCCGGCGGCGGTCCGCTGCCGAAGCCGAGCGCGACACGAAGTGCATCGCGGTGCGTGCCGTCCAGATCGCCGAACGCCTCGGAAAGCGGGAAGAGGAGCTGGTTGAGGCCTGAGTAGCTCACATCGGCTTCGAACTCGACACCCGCGGCGCGAAGGACTCGTGTTCCGTTCGCAGCCGCGGTCGCCCCCACGGCGTCCAGCAGAGCCGTCTTGCCCACTCCCGCCTGTCCCGACAGCAGCAGCGCCCGGCCACGGTCGGCGGCGCTGAGGAAGTCGCATATACGTCCCAACAGGTCGCCTCGCCCCACCATGGCTTCAGCGGCACGGCATCCGAAGAGGTCGCTGTAAGCCACGGGATCACGCTCCCATCAGCCAGCCGTGCGACCTGCCGCCACGGCGAAGCTCCGTCAGGCACGGTCTCCCCCGAGACCTACGCCAACCTTGCTTCACGCCGCCGCCGCATGGATGCGGACTTTCATTCACTGAAAGGGTTTCTGCTGGATGAGCTCCCGCTCAGCGGATGTCGGGAGTCAGGCCACGGGGTCGGAGGCGAGCTGCGGCGGCTGTGCGTGAGGCGCAAGATGCGGCGGCGGTGTCGGCTTCGAACGTCGGGCGAGGGGCGCCGCGGCACCAAGGAACACGGCGGGAATGACGAAGGCAGTGCCGAGGGCGGGACCGGCCGCGACCAGGCCGAGCAGGACGGCGCCGGCCACTGCTCCCCCGTAGTTGAACAGATTGACGCGTGCGATCACCTCATCACTACGCGGGGGCAGCAGTTCGCCGGCGGCATTGAACGCCAGTGGTACGAGCGTGCCTGTGGCCAGCCCCGCAGCCGCGAAACCCAGTACGGCTCCCGTCGTGTCATGCACCGATGACACCAGCACGCAGCCGACGATGCCCGCGGCGATGCCGCTGAGCGCGGTCGCGCTGTTTCCGAGCAGCCTCGTCAAAGGGTCTGTGGCGAGGCGGGAGACGAGTACGGCGGCTTGATAGGCGGCGTAGCCCAGAGGCGCGACCGCGGCCGTGGCTCGCAGGCCTTCGGCCAGGTAGACAGAACTCCAGGTGGAAACCGCCGAGTCCACCACGAAGGCCGCGAACACCAGACCACCCACGGCCCAGATCCCCCGCCTTGGCAGCGGAGTACGGTCGGCTGCCATGTCGTGGCTGAGATGGGCGGCTCTGCCGCGATCGAACTTCTTGGCACCGGTCAGCGCCACCATCGTTTGCACTGTCGCGGCGACCAGGAGTCCCCCTGTTGCCAGGGAGCCCGACGCGGCGAGACCGGACGTCATCAGCGCCCCGACGATCGCGGCGGTGGTGTACGCCGCGTAGAACCGGCCGAGCAGCAGGACCCCCGTGTGCTTCTGGACCAGCACGCCCTGCATGTTCACCGACGCGTCCACCGCACCGAGCCCGATCCCGTACCCGACGAGCGCACAGAGGTACGGCACGAAGGGCGGTTCCAGCGCCATGATCAGCAGGGCTAGCGCCTGAATGCCCAGACCGGCGCACAGGGCTTGCCGGCTGCTCCATCTCACGGCGATCAGATCGGCGAGGACTGATCCGGCGGCGGCGGCGAAGCAGATGCCGAGCATGATCACGGAGACGAGGGTCTCGCCCATCGCCAGCCGCGCCTTGAAGGTCGGCAGCGCAGTGACGACCGCGGCGTATCCGAGGCCTTGAGCCGCGTACGCGGCTCCGACCGTGGCCGCTGTCGCACCGTGTCTCATCGGCATCTGATGGGTCCCTTCCAGCGCGCCTCGATCGATTGAAGCGGGACATTAGTCCAAGTTTTTGCAGCTGTCACTGGTCGGACGGCCGACCTTTGCTGCTTTCATCTCGCCTGATGGGATCGCCGGGGCGGGCACCTCGGAGTCATAATTGGACATGCGTGCCACTACCCCGCCGTCGTCGACCAAGCTCGACACGCCGTCGGCACCCAGGAGCGACCCGAGAGGAAGGTGGGAAGATCAGCCCATGCCAGGGGACAACAGAGCAGTACAGGAGCGGGGCAGAGCCCGGCGTCAGCTACTCCTCGACGCCGCACTTCAGGTGATCTCCGAGAAGGGGATCGCTGGTGTGACGCATCGGGCGGTGGCTGCCGCCGCCGGAGTACCGCCGTCTTCGGCGACCTACTTCTTCGACAGCCTCGATCACCTGATCGCCGAGGCGGTCAGGAACGCCATGGACCGGGAACTGGAGCACTTGAAGCAGCTCCAGGACAGAGTGAGCCGGAGCGATGCTCCCGGAAGCCGGATCATCGACGAGTTCCTCGAGTACTTTCGCGTGATTTCCCCCGAGCACACGGTCGCGCAGTTCGAAATGTATCTGTTCGCTTCACGCAGACCCGAACTGCAGGAACAGGTCGCTGTCATCATCCAGGCCACGAAGGACGTGGCCGCTGCGGCGCTCAGAATGCGCGGCATCGCCGACGGCTACGCGAGTTCGGCGCTCGTGGCACTGATCGACGGGTTCGCTCTGCACAGAGTCGCCGTGCCCGCGCCGGAACAGCTCGTCTCGCTGCACCGTGCCCTGCGCGCTCTCGCCATCGGATTCGTCGCTTTGGAGAGTGCCGAATCGGCGATATCCGACTCGCCCGGGACTCTGTCCGAGTGAAATCGCCGTCCGAGTGAAATCGCCGTCTGCCCAGAGAATCCCGCTCAATGACCGCCTCGCCATTGACGGCCCTCAAAGGCGCTCGCGCCGTTCAGCGCTCGGTGCATGCCCGGTCCAGCGGATGTAGGCCCGGCGGAATTCGCGGGCCTCGCTGAAGCCCACCTCGGTGGCGATGTCGGCGATCTTCAGCCTGGATTCGTGGAGCAGGAAGGTGGCTCGCCGCTCCCGAACCCGGTCTCGTACGGTGCTGAAGCGTTCTCCGGCCGCATGGAGCCGCCGATGCAAGGTGCGGTCGGTGAGGTGCAGCTGCCGGGCCGTTTCGGCCATGGACAGGGGCCGTCGCAGGTTCCGGCTGAGCAGGGTCTCGACGGCCACGACGATGTCGGACTCTCCCCGTCCGGTGTCGAGCAGCCGACGGCAGGTGTCGACGGCGGCCGCCCGGGTGGGGTCGTTGCGGGTGGGGATGGGGCGGTCCAGCTGCGATGCCGGGAAGAGCATGCGGGTGGCGTCGGCGTCGAACCGCAGGGGGCAGCGGAAGAATCGCCGGTATTCCTGGACGTACGGCGGGGCGGGGTAGGAAAGCTCGACGAGGGTGGGCGTGTAGTCGTCTCCGAAGATCGACCGTATGAGCGCCAGCGTGCTGCACAGCACCTCCTCACAGAGGAAGGCGATGAGTTCGGGTTCCGGCGACCGCTCATGCAGCCGCAGCGCGAACTCCCGGCCATAGACCTCGAGCTCCACATCCACCAGGCTGCCGGACGCCTGGTGAAGTTCCACTCCGACGGCCAGGGCGTCGGCGGCGGTGGCGGACGACCTGATCGCCAGGCCCAGGATGCCGAAGGTCAGCAGCGCGTCCCGGCCGCCGACCTGCATGCCGACAGGCCGGCCGGGCATGGCCCGCAGCGCCCGTCGCAGGATCGTGGCGGCCTGGCGGAACGACAGCTTGACCGGCTCGGCGGTGACCAGATGCGCCGGGGCCACCCCCGTGCCGGAGAACCACGAGCCGACGGGGAGGGCTTCGCGCTGCCCGATCTCGACGACGCCGGCCAGCACCGACGGCGGGATGACCGCCTCGCTCAGCCGCGGATCCTGGTACGCGCCCACACCGTCCCTCCTGTCCGGTCTGCCCCCCATTCTGGTTGATGCCGCCCTCCCTGTCAGCGGGTGAGCAGGACTTTAATCCGGAGCGAACCCAAGGATGAGGAGGACCCATGGTGAGAACGCCAGAGGTGGTGCACGGCAGCGTCTGCGTCATCGGGGCGGGACCCGCCGGGTTGTCGGCGGCCCGGGCCCTGCGGCGGCTCGGCATCCCTTACGACCAGTACGAGCGGCATTCGGATGTCGGCGGCATCTGGGACATCGACAATCCTGGGACGCCGATGTACGAGTCGGCGCACTTCATCTCCTCCCGCAAGACGTCCGGGTTCTTCGACTTCCCGATGCCGGACTCCTTCGCCGACTATCCGGGCCACCGGCAGATCCTGAAGTACACCCGGGACTTCGCGGCGGCCTACGGCCTGCGCGAGGCGATCCGCTTCAACTGCGCGGTCACCGGCGTCGAGCAGGCCGGCGACGGATGGACGGTTCGGCTCGACGACGGCACCCGTCACCAGTACCGGGCGGTGGTGTGCGCCACCGGCACCACCTGGATCCCCCGCGTCCCGCGGCACCCCGGCACTTTCACCGGCGAGATCCGGCACTCGGGGAGCTTCCGCGACCCGGCCGAGTTCCGCGGCAAGCGGGTGCTGATCGTGGGCCTCGGCAACTCGGGCGCCGACATCGCCTGCGACGCGGCCGCGAACGCCGACGCCGCGTTCGTGAGCGTCCGCCGTGGCTACCACGTGATCCCCAAGCACCTGTTCGGGATCCCCACCGACGAGTTCGGCGCGCACGGACCGCAGCTCCCGCTGCGCCTCGAGCGCCCGCTCTTCAAGCTGCTCCTGCGCGTCCTGCAGGGCGACCTCACCAGGTACGGGCTGCCGAAGCCGGACCACAAACTGTTCGAGTCGCACCCGCTGCTCAACAGCCAGCTGCTGCACCACCTGCAGCACGGCGATGTGGCGATCCGGCCCGACATCGCGGCCCTGGACGGGTCCAGGGTCCGGTTCGCCGACGGCAGTACCGAGGAGATCGACCTGATCCTCTACGCCACCGGATACGACTGGACCATCCCCTACGTTCCCGATGAGTATTTCGGGTGGCGGGACGGCCGCCCGGAGCTGTATCTCACCGCGTTCAACCGGTCCCACCACAACCTGTTCGGCCTGGGCTACCTGGAGACCAATTCCAGCGCGTACACCCTGTTCGACCACATCAGCAACGTCCTCGCCCAGTACCTGCACGACCAGGAGCACGCCCCGGCGCGGGCCGCGGCCTTCGACCGGCTGATCGCCGAGGACCGGCCCCGGCTCAGCGGCGGCATCAGCTTCGTGGACTCGGCGCGGCACCGCTCCTACATCGACGCCCGCACCTACCACCGCTACCTCGCCAAGACCCGTAAGCGGATGGGCTGGCAGAACCTCACACCCGGCATGTTCGACCGGCAACGGTCCCAGGCCCAGGCCCAGAAGGCAGGTGTCGCATGAGCGGCCGTATCGACTGGAGCGGCAGGCACGTCCTGGTCACCGGAGGAAGCAGCGGCATCGGACTCGAACTCGTCCGGCAGTTGCACCAGGCCGGAGCGGAGATCTCCGTCATCGCCCTCGACGACACCGACCTCAGACGGCTGTGCGCTTCCGCCCCCTACGTGCACGTCCGAGGGGTCGACGTGACCGACGCCGCCGCGATGGACCTGGCCGTCGCGGAACTGGCGGCCGAGGCCGGCCCGATCAGGTCGCTGTTCACCAGCGCCGGAATCAGCAGACCGGGTTACGTCCAAGACCTTGAGCTGGGCGACTTCCGAGCCCAGATGGAGGTCAACTACTTCGGCACCCTGCACGCCGTACGGGCCGTGCTGCCCGGCATGCTCGAAGCCGGCGACGGCACCATCAGCTGCATCTCCAGCGCGGCCGGGCTGCTCGGCGTCTTCGGCTACGCGGCGTACGGCCCGAGCAAGTTCGCCGTACGCGGACTCTGCGCGGTACTACGGCAGGAGCTCAAGCCCCACGGCGTGAGCGTCACCGTCGTCTACCCGCCCGATGTCGACACGCCGCAGCTGGCCATGGAGGAGCCCCTGCAGCCACCCGAGCTCCGAGCGATCAGCGGCACGATCAAACCGCTCACCCCGCAGCGTGTCGCCGCGGCCATCGTGCGCGGCACCGAATCCGGGCGCTCCACCGTCATCCCGGACTTCCAGACCCGAGCGCTCCGCCGCCTCGTCGGCGCCGCACCGGAGTTCGTCGACCGGGTCCTCGACCGCATCATCGCCAAAACCCGCCGGCGAGAATCGACCGATCCCCGCCGGCACCCCCGGCCCACCCCGTAACACCCACCGCAGGGTGGCACGCCCCGGAGCGGACGCGGACGGCAGCACCATCACAGGCGAGCGATCGCTTGCTCGGCGACTGTGACCGCCGCCAGAGCCACGGACCAGGAAACTCGACGAAATATTGTCTTGTTCACCGCGTGTCACGTTCGTCCTGAATGCGGAGATCCTGTGAGATTAGGACCTTGAGACGGTCGGTGCCCACGGGTGTAGTCCCCTGATCCGCTGACAGGAGCACCGCCACGGACCGCGAGGAGGCTTGGTGGGCGAGGCGCTGGCCGAGCGGGATCTTGAGGCGTCTTCCCTGAGGGAAGCCGAGCAGCCTCGATCAGCAGCTTCCGTGCCGAGGTACTCCGCGGGCGGCCCTCGATGGGACACCACTCGGCGACGGGCGTTGACGACGGTGTTCGTCGCGGGTCTCGTGATCGTAGGCTCCTTCCATGTGGTGTGGTCGTATGTGGTCGGTACGCACGCCTCTGGCCCTCAGACCTTTTATGTCTCCGCGGACGGGCAGGACTCCAACACGGGGACCTCACCGAAGAAGGCCTGGCACTCCCTCGCGCAGGCCAACCATCATGTGTTCGCACCTGGGGACCGGCTGCTGCTGCAAGGCGGCGCGAGTTTCACCGGCAGCCTCGCCTTCCAACGGGGCGAGGCCGGCAATCCCGGCAAGCCGGTCATCGTGGGTTCATACGGCAGCGGCCGTGCGACCATCGTCAGCCCCGGGGATCCGGGGGTGAGCGTCTACAACACCGCCGGCATCGAGGTCAGGGACCTTGTCGTGATCGGCGGGACCCCGGGCAGCAATGCCGTGAGCGGTATCTCGTTCTTCAGCGACCTGCCGAACGGCCCCAAGCTCGACCACGTGTCCGTGTCCGATGTCGACGTGTCCGGCTTCCGGGTGGGTCTGTCGGTGGGAGGCGGTGTCGTCGGCGCGGGGTTTCGAGACGTTCAGGTGACCGACAGTCTGCTGCACGACAACGGCGACACCGGGCTGCAGACCTACGGCCTGAAATTCGATGCGGCCGCGCCGCGCTATGCCAACGAGAACGTCTTCATCTCCGGTGTCCGTGCCTTCGCCAACCTCGGCGACTCTCACGACCACCTGCGCAACAGCGGAAGCGGCATCGAACTCGGCAGTGTCCGCGGCGCGGTCGTGGAGCGGTCGGTCGCGTACGCCAACGGCTCGAACTGCGCCGCGCGCGAGGGACCGGTCGGCATCTGGGCATACGACTCCACCGGCGTCGTGTTCCAACACAATGTGTCCTACGAGAACCATACGGGCGGACTCACCGACGGCGGCGGCTTCGATCTGGACCAGAACGTCTCCGACTCAGTGGTGCAGTACAACTACTCGCACGATAACGACGGTCCCGGCTACCTGCTCTACACCAGCAGGCAGAACAACGCGTTCGCACGCAACATCATTCGTTTCAACATGAGCCGTAACGATGCCCGCAGGCCGCTCAACTACGCGAGCCTTGTGCTGGCGGGCCGACTCATCGACGTCAGCGTCTACCACAACACGGTGGTGTTCCAAGGCACGGGGTCACCGGTGGTGCGGCTTGAGAAGGGCCTGCAGGGCGTGACGGTTCGCGACAACATCTTCGAGTCCGACGGCGGCCGGATGATCGCCTCTGCCGAACCGTTCTCGCCGGCGCAGGTCGCTTTCCAGGGCAACGACTACTACGCACCGCCACCGGCCCGGTGGATGGTGACCTGGGGGTCCAAGGCTTTCGAGTCGCTGCAGGCCTGGACCGCGCGGACCGGGCAGGAAATGGCCGGGTCGACGCACGTGGGTCTCGATCTCGATCCTGAGCTGGCCCTGGTTCCGGCGCCGGGATGGGATCCGACCGGGACGCCGGCGCCGGCTCCCCGGGCCGCTTCGCCGATCTCCGGTCGTAGTCCGGACTTGCGGACTCGCTTCGCGGTTGACGAAGGGCCGGTGGACTACTTCGGCACGGCGCTGGGTGCCTCCACCACCGCGGGGGCTGCTCAGCCGGCCCACGTGACCGGCTGAGCTCCGGGCTCCGCCGGTCAGCCCGAGTATCCGTCGGGGTTGAGCTGCTGGAACAGCCAAGCGTCGGCGCACATGGCGGCGAGATCCCGGGTCGTGTGCCAACCCCAGGCGCGCTGTACGGCCCCGGGATCGGCCACCAGGTGGGCGACGTCTCCCGACCGGCGGCCGACGATCTCGTACGGGACGTCGCGGCCGCAGGCTTCGCTCATGGCGGCCACCAGTTGCAGGACGGATGTCCCGACACCGGTGCCGAGGTTGAGGATGTGCAGCCCATGGGGTGTCGAGGACTGGTCAGGGAGCAGATGTTCCAACGCCGCCCGGTGGCCGTCGGCGACGTCCATGACATGGATGTAGTCGCGCACCGCCGTTCCGTCCGGCGTGCTGTAATCGTCGCCGAAGACGCCGAGGATGTCGCGTCGGCCGATGGCGACCTGCATCGCGTACGGCATGACGTTGTTGGGCACCCCCGTGGGAACCTCGCCGAGCAGACCGCTGGGGTGGGCTCCGACCGGATTGAAGTAGCGCAGGGAGAACACCGTCAGATCAGGCCAGGCGCGGCAGGCGTCGGCGAGAATCTGCTCGCCCATCAACTTCGAGCGGGCGTAGGGATTGGTGGGGCGCGGCGGCTCGTGTTCGTCCAACGGTACGGGGCGGGCGTCGCCGTAGATCGAGCACGACGAGGAGAACACGAGCCGGTGCACCTCGTGCCGACGCATGGCGTGCAGCAGGTTCACCAATCCGGAGACGTTGACGGAGTAGTAGTCGAGCGGAATCTCCACGGACTCGCCGACGGCCTTCTTCGCTGCGAAGTGCACGACGGCGTCGATGCGGTGGTCACGGAACACGCCGTCCAGCGACTCCGTGTCGCGGATGTCGAGCTGGTAGGCCGCGAGCACAGGGCGCCCGCCGACCTTCTCCACACGGCGCAGGGCCGCGGGAGAACTGTTCGAATGGTCGTCGACGACGATCACTTCGTAGCCGTGCTCCAGCAGTTCGACGCAGGTGTGGCTCCCGATGAAGCCGGCGCCTCCCGTCACCAGGACGGTCGCGGGTGTGGTCATGACAGTGATGCCCTCCTGGGCTTGGCGGAGAGGTGCGGAGAACGGGCGGGGTCACCAGCCCAGGATTCTGGTCGCATAGCCCGGATAGGCTGCGACAGCCACGACGAGGGGGGCGGGCGCGATCATCCCGATCCAGATCGAGCCCCACGCGGTTCTGAGAGCCTCCACCACCGGCAGTCCGAACCCTCGCGCGGCCTCCTTGACGTGCAGCAGTGGCACGGCGAGCCCGACGAGGCAGTAGCACGTCGCCCCCAGGATGCACAAAAAGACGTAGCCCACGGTATTCGTCAACTGTTCTCCGGCCAGCGCGGCCAGCGACAGCACCAAGGAGATGACCGGGTACGGCGCGGTCAGCTTGGCGGGAAGGAGCTGGACTCCGGCGTCGCCTTTGCGCGTCACCTGGAACGTCACCTGGCGGGGCCGGATTCTCTGGGCCACAGCGCACACGACTCCCAGACCCGTGTACGGCCAACGGGTGAAGGCGAACAGCCAGCTCTCCCAGCTGACCAGGGGTGCGGATTGCGGTCGCATCAGCCCCCGGCGCCGGAGAAGCAGCGCCAGGAGGATCAGCCAGAGCGTAAGGCTGCCCATGTGCGCCAGGAACGCCAGGTAGTTGACTTTCACCCAGGGGACGCCGGTGACCGCGGCGATCACGGGCAGGGCCAGCCCGGCGGCAGTGGCCCCCGTCAGCAGCGGGTAGTAGCAAAGCACGAAGAGGAAGCGGAGCTTCAATCCGAGGCTCAGCCGTCTGAAATGCGGCGGGAACAGGACGAACAGCAGCGTGGTCAGGCTACGCGACCACTGGAACTCCTGGGTGAGCATGTCGGCGAAGGTCAGTGGCCCCTCGCCGCGGGCGTGCGCGTCGATCGCGAAGCAGCCCTGCCAGCCGGCCGAGTTGAGCAGGAATGTGGTGGAGAAGTCCTCGGCCAGTTCCGGACCCAGGCCCCCGATGTCACTCAACGCCGCGGTGCGCACCGCGTAGTGCGACCCGATGCACATGGGCGCCAAGCCCATGTTGTGACCGAGCTGGACCGGTCCATGCCAGGTGGCTTCGCGGTACAGGCGTCCTCGGGCCGCCCACGACTTCGCGGCGTTCAGATCGCAGACGCTGGGCGCGGCGACGTAACCGATAGCCGGATCGGTGAACGGGCGGACGATCGCGGAGAGATATGTCGGTCCCGGCACGTGGTCGCAGTCGAGCTGTGCCACGACGTCGTAGTCCCGGTAGCCCCAGTGGTCGTAGAAGTAGGCAAGGTTCCCCTCCTTGCACTTGGTGCGCCGCGGCCAGGTGTCGCGGTGGTACTCGGGGATTCCGAAGCGCGTGGACAGTCGCACTCCGTTTGTGGCGCACCAGGTGCGCACCTCGTCGTCGGGCATTTCGTCGCACAGCCACACGTCGTAGGGGACGGCGCAATCCTGCGCCAGCATGGCTGTGAGAGTGGTCCGGGCGGTGGACCAGGCCTCCGACGGTGCCCGGGTCACGACGAAGGCGATGCTCAGTGCCGGCACCTCGATGGCCGGGTCGACCTGGCGCAGATAGGTCGCCGCCACCAGGAAGTAGGCCGGGATGCTGGTGAGATAGAGCAGGATCGCGCTGTTGACGACGAACCCGAAGGTCCCGGCGCGGTGACCCGGTTCGAGCCACCAGAACCAGAACGCGAGGAAGCAGATCAGCCAGCCCATCGACAACAGCCCCACGAACAGGCGGTCCTTGCCGCCGAGCGTCGGCACGAAGGTGGAATCGCTGATGCCCCGCTCCGGCCACGACGGTCCGAACACCGGGCCGTCAGGCCCGACCCGGACCACGTTGCCCCGCGAGACGGCCAGGATGTCCTCGTCGGGCCCGGATTCGCGGACCGGGTCCAGCAGCGTCATGACGTCACGCTCCCTGCAGCTGCGGCCACACCCGTCGCGGGCCGGTGGGGACAGTGGTTCGGCCGCGCCGGCGGCCGTGGGTGAGGTGGTTCACGCAACGCCCGACCGGACCTGAGCACGCGTCCCGCTCAGACCCGCGAAGGCACGACGTGCCCGACAGCGGGCACGGACTGGGCCTGGGCAGGCAGCGGATCGGCCGCCGCCCGGTCGACGGTCGCGTCCGTCTGGGCACCGCGCAACGTGAGGGCGGCCGCCGCGACGGCGTCCGGATGCGCGGCGAACCACTGCACGGTGCGCCGCAGGCCCTCCTCGATCGGGACCTCCGGGGTCCAGCCGAGAGCGCTCTGCACCTGGGCGATGGCCGGCCGCCGTCGCGTCGGATCGTCCTGCGGAAGGGGGAAGAACTCGATCGCGGAGGACGACCCCGTGACCGACAGAACGAGTTCGGCCAGCTCCCGGACCGTCCGTTCCTGCGGGTTGCCGATGTTGAGCGGTCCGGCCTCGGCGGAGTCGATCATCGCCACCAGGCCGCGGACCAGATCGTCGACGTAGCAGAAGCTCCGTGTCTGGTTGCCGCTCCCGTAGATGGTGAGCGGCTCTCCGCACAGGGCCTGGACGATGAAGCTGGAGACCACGCGCCCGTCGCAGGGACGCATCCGCGGGCCGTAGGTATTGAAGATCCGCACGATCCCGGTGTTCACCGACAGACCCCGGTACGCCGTGGTGACCGCCTCCGCGAACCGCTTCGCCTCGTCGTACACGCTGCGCGGGCCGATCGGGTTGACGTTGCCCCAGTAGTCCTCGTGCTGCGGATGCACCAGGGGGTCGCCGTACACTTCGCTGGTCGAAGCCAGGACGAAACGCGCGTCGTGCTGCCTTGCCAAGCGAAGCGCGTTCTCCGTACCGCGGCTGCCGACCGCGAGTGTCTCCAACGGCCGGCGCAGATAGTCCGGCGGCGAAGCCGGGCTGGCCAGATGGGCGACCGCGTCGACCTCGCCGGTGAGATCGATCGGGCGCGTGACATCGGTTCGGACGAACTCGCACCCGGCTTGGCGGAGATGCTCGATGTTCTCCAGCCGGCCGGTCGACAGATCGTCGAGGCAAACCACGGCATCGCCACGCCGGACAAGGGCTTCGCACAGATGAGATCCGAGAAAACCTGCGCCGCCCGTCACGACAACACGCATTCCAGCCTCCAACACCGAGTGTTCGCCGATCGGTCTACCACGAAAACCGCAAATCAGGGCAAGAGCAAAGATACGTCATCGAAAATTGGTATACGGGCATTTGACCGGCGACGGGGCCGCGGACGATCCGGGACTCAGCAGCAGACCGAGGCGGACACCGGATCGCACCCCGGGTGCTGTGCGGGGCGGCCGAGCTGCCACACGTGCCAGCCGTTCGCGAGCCAGGGGTCGGCCTCGACCGCGTTGCGCACGTCCACGAGAACCCGCCCCGGAGCCAACGCCCCGGCCTGCGCCGGCAGCTTGGCGTCCCTGGTGAACTGCGGCCACTCGGTCGCGATCACCACCACTTCGGCGCCGGCGAGAGCACCTTCGACGGTGTCGGCACAGGTCAGGTCTGGGCGGAGCTGCCGGACCCCCGCCATGGACCAGGGGTCGTAGACGACCGGCCGTGCACCGTGGGCCGTGAGCCGGTCGGCCAGCGCCAGCGCCGGCGAGTGGCGCAGGTCGCTCGTCCCGGCCTTGAAGCTGGCGCCGAGGAAGGCGACGGGCACGCCGGCCAGGGGGCCGCCGTACGCCTGCTGGATCAGGTCGACCGCGGCGCCGACGCGTGTGGCGTTGATGTCCTGGACCGAGTCCAGCAGTGCCCGGGCACGGCCGGCGCCCAGTTGGCCGAGGCGGTGGGAGAAGGCTGCGACGTCCTTGGGCAGACAGCCGCCGCCATAGCCGATGCCAGGCCGCATCCCGGCGTGCCCGATCCGCTCGTCGATGCCGATCGCGTGCGCGACGGCGTTCACGTCGGCATCGATCAGGCTGCAGGCCTCGGACAGGGCGTTGATGTAGGAGATCTTGACGCACAGGAAGGAGTTCGCCGCCGATTTGATGATCTCGGCAGTGGCCGGGGTGGTGACGATCATCTCCACACCGCGGGCGAGGATGGGTGCGTATACCTCCTCCATCGCCTTCTGCGCGGCCGCGGAGCTCAAGCCCACCACGATACGGTCGGGGCTGAGGCTGTCCTGTATGGCATGGCCCTCGCGCAGGAACTCCGGGTTCCAGACCAGATCGATGCCCTCGGTCTGCGCGCGGGCGTCGACGATCTGTTGCAGAACCGCCACCGTGCCGATCGTGATCGTGCTCTTGCCGACGATGGTGCACGGCCCGTGCAGCATGGGCACCAGGGACTCCAGCACGTCGGTGAGGTAGCGGATGTCATATCCGTCGCCTCCTTCGCGAAGCGGTGTGCCCACCGCGAGGAAGTGCAGGTCGGCGAATTCCGCCGCCCTGGCGAGGTCCGTGGTGAACCGCAGCCTTCCAGAGCCCACATGCTGCGCCAGCAGCTCGGGAAACCCGGCCTCGTAGAAAGGGGCGGCGCCGGCGCCGAGGGCTCGACACTTGTCCGCGTCGAGTTCGACGCCGATCACTTCATGGCCGAGCTCTGCCATCGCAACAGCGTGGGGAGCCCCTAAATGGCCGCATCCGATCACCGAAACGCGCATGGAGTGTTCCTGTTTCTGGGTTGACAACTCTTAATACGCGCGGGGCGCACGACATTCGGTGGTGCCGACATCGCGCGTCGCCCGAAGCCGAATGTCCCACATCGTCCAGATCACCACGCAGTCCAGCGCCCGGGCGAACAAGACGCGGGAGGTAACCCTTTTATATCCTGTCACGCCGAGGGGAATGACGGGCTACGGCGGCTTCTGGATCGATGTGTGATATTGGGAACGGGTGAGCTCACGCAAGTCAGCGTAGTTGGCGCATTCGGGGTTGTCATGTAGCGAATGGGTGAATCTAAATCGTGTTGGTATTCTGGTATGTCAGTCGTAGAACAGGAATAGGCGGCCGCCCGTGAGCTGACCTCCGGCGCCGGTGCGGGCTGGATCTGGACTGATCCGAAGAGATCTAGACCTTCACCTGCTTTCCGAGCTCCTCGGCCAGATTACGCAGCTGTTCACCGACGATCGGGTTCTTCTCGTCGTTGCCGCCACCGGTCGTGGACGTGACTTCGAGGGCTGCGTTTCCGCCGGAGGCCTTGAGCGCGACGACGGCGGCCAGGCCGGCGCCGGGCATGAGCACGGCTTTGCCCGCGTCGTATTTCTGGGTGACGACCTTCTCGATGTCGCCAGTCGAGATCTCGGCGTCTCGCGACAGCACCGGCGCCATCAAGGCCACCGCCTGGCCGTGGCGGACGCCGGTGAGGGTCGCCTCCACGTATCCGCCGGTGGACAGCTTGTAAGTGCACGTGATCATCCCGCCGCCGAATGTCTGGAGCGGTGAACCGTCCTTCACGTCGGTGGCGCTCTCCGCGTCCACCGGATGGGCGTCGGGATCATCCGATCCGGAATCGGGCACCGCGGTGCCGGACACCCCGGCTTTCTTCAGCGCCGCGTTGATGTCGAAGCCGACCGGGCAGGGTTCGGTCGGGGCGGCCTTGGCTTTGTCCGCGGCCTGTTGCAGCTTGTCGACGGAGACCTTCGAATCCGAGCTTCCACATGCCGCCAGGGCAGCGGTCGCGACGGCCAACGCCAGTATTGCGATCACAGGTACTGGGCTCTTCATCCGCTCACCGTAGTGCGAGTGCCCGGGGTGGGCTCCCCGTGGGGTCGTCGCAAGCAGAAGACCGCTCACTGTGACAGCTCGACGGTGGCAGAACCCTCACGTCGAACGACAATTCGCCAAAGCCCTCCGGGTGATCCCGCTCCACGGCTGATCTGCGACTTCCAAGATCAGCGCTTCCCGCACAGCCGGGCACCACGGAGACGGTCGCAGCAACGTGGACTCCTCGAGTCACTGGAGCGGCTGACGAAGTCGTGCCGTTGGACGGCGACCAGTGGTGCGCCGGCACCTCGGCGCAAACTCTTCGGCCGCCGCTGACGCACAGGCGCACAACGGCACCTCCGGAGACCGGACAAAGACCGGACAGGTTCAATGGCAGAAGCTGGGAGGCGGGTAGTCCGGCTATCCGCTCCCAACCCCACGACCTACAGGCTGCTGCAAGCGAGATCGGCCAGCAGCATCTCGATGACGTGTTCCTCTTCGACGCGAAGTGCGTGAGTCGCAATATGGTGCCGCAGCTCCGGATCCCACGGGGTGTCCCGGGCCTCGGCCGGTGGGAGGGGGCTGCCCAGGCCTCGGGTCACGGCGTCGAGATACGCCGTGTGATCATAGTGCCACGGGGTGGCGGGGCTTCCAGCGCGCTGTGCCAGGCTGAAGACGCCGTCGGCGATGCGGGTGGAGGCGGGGAAGTCGATGGAGCTCACGGTCGGCGGAGTCGGCGTGGGGACGGCCGTCACCGGCGACGCGCACGCCACAGCCGGACTGGACGTGCCCTGGAATTCGAACGCGCCGCGATCGTCGAACGTCCGCGCGCCGGTCCCGGTGTCGCAGACCCCTGTGTCGTCCCGTCGAGCGGTGCCGAGCAGGTCGGTGTCCGTCTCCCCGGCAGCGGCGGAGTCGGCGGAGTCGATCGCCGGGGAACCGGCCTGGAGCGTGCCGTCGGCGTTGAGTCTCGGGGCGGCGTTGACCTCGTGCAGGCCGCCGTGCCCGAGCGCGGCCAGGTGCGCCCCGTCCGGAATCAGGGTGCTGCCGACCTGGTAGGCGACGCCGGTCGGCATGTCGACGAGGTTGTCCTCGATCGCCGCGTTGCCCCAGGCGCCCTGGTCGATCGCGATCCCGGCCTGGAACGCCGGGTTCGACGCCGCCTGGTGCGGCAGCGCGGTGCCGGTCGCGATGACGTTGTTCTCGATGTGGCGGGCAGGCAGCGGGTTCGGCGTGTAGTTCTCGACCGTGTGGCGCGTCCCTTATCGCCTCTCAACCGGCAGCCGGGGTGTGCGGCCGCAGCGAAAAGGCCCCAACTCACCTCGTGAGCTGGGGCCCCTCTCCTTCTGTCGCTACACCCCGGGTCACCGACTCGCTGTCAGCAGCAAAGGCTGCAACGGACTCGTCGCGTCGGGAACGACGTAACCACCTACCGTGATGTCGCCGGTCCTCACCGACAGCGCGTTGGGCGCGGAATCGATGCCGACCGCAGGCAGGCTCAGCGAGTGCCAGCCCGTCCCGTCCAGCTGCTGGCCGTAAGCCAGGCTGGTGGTCTTGTCGTAGCCGACGACCGTGACGCCGCCGGGAGTCGGAGCGAGGGCGCTGATGAATCCGGTCCCGGGCGCCGGGACGGTCTTCCAGCTGTGGCCGTCGTAGTGCGCCAGCAGCGGGTGGCCTCGGTCGTTGTCGTCGACGAGGGTGCGGCCGGCGGCCCAGACGTCGTTCGGGGCGGTGGCCGCGACGGTGTTGAACTCGCCGTAGAGGCCGGTGTCCGGGACGGTCGCGCGGGTCCAGGTGTGGCCGTCGTAGTGCAGCAGGACCGGCTGGTCGGTGCCGTCGGTGAGGACGCCGCCGGCCCAGATGTCGTGGGGGCCGGTGGCCGTGATGCCGAACATCATCGTGTCGGGGATGCCGGGCGACAGCTTGACGTACTGCCAGGCTTTGCCGTCCCAGTGCTCGACGAGGCCGGTGTCGTAGGACTCGTCGCCGCGCATGCGCTGGGTCCAGCCGACGGCCCAGGCGTCGCGCGCGCCCACGGTGGAAACGCCGAGGAAGCCGGCGGCGAGGGTGCCGGCCGGGACGGAGGCGTAGGCGGTGCTCCAGGTCTTGCCGTCCCAGTGCTCCGTGAGGATCGAGCCCTCGGTCGACGAGTCGTTGTCGCCGACCAGCCACACGTTGCGGGCGCCGTCCGCCGACAGGGCGTTGATACGGCTGTTCGCGCCGTCGGCGGGTGTGGCGATCCGCTTCCAGCCCTTCCCGGCGCGGTCGTCGCGGGCCAGCAGCATCGGGTTGAGGGTCTGGCCCTGGCCGTCGGTGGTCAGCTGGAAGCCGGCCGCCCACGTGGTGTGCTGGTCGATCCGGGTCATGGCCAGGACGTTGCCGGCCACCCCGGCCGGGACCGGGTCCCGCTGCCAGCGGCCGGCCGCCTGGGCGGTGCCCACAGCCGCGGCGGTGAAAGCCGCAACGGACAACAGCGTCGCCGCTGCTCGTTTCACAGAGTTCATGATCACGCCTCCTCATCCACGGAGGCGCCATTCCCAACACCCCCGTGCCTTCACGACGCCCGGGAGCCGAGCGAGGTTACACGCGACGCCAAAATTGGTGAAACTTTCGCTCGGTGAAGGTACGCGCCGCAGGTCAGAGCGCTGCGAGCAGTACAGGACATTGACTGGCCCCGCGCCGTTCCCGACGGTCGGAATGCCCCCGGCCGTCCGATCAGAGGGACACCCGTTGATGAGACTCCGCAGACCCCGGTTCCGCGCGCAGGGACCGATCGCCACGCTCGCCGCCGGCCTGCTGGCGACCGGCGTGCTGACGCTGGCGGCGCCGACCGCCGCGCACTCCGGCACGCCGTCGGCCACCGCCGCACCGTCGGCCACCGGCGAGTTCGACTACGCCGAGGCCTTGCAGGACTCGATGCTCTTCTACGAATCCCAGCGCTCCGGCCCGCTCCCGGCCGACAACCGCGTGCTGTGGCGCGGGCCGTCCGACCTCACCGACGGCTCCGACCACGGCCTGGACCTGACCGGCGGCTACCACGACGCCGGCGACGAGGTGAAGTTCGGCCTGCCCGAGGCGTACTCGATGACGGCCCTGGCCTGGGGCGCGATCGACGACAAGGCCGGTTACCAGAAGTCCGGGCAGTGGCAGTACCTGGAGCGCGACCTGCGCTGGGGCGACGACTACATCATCAAGGCGCACCCCTCGGCGCACGTCTTCTACGGCCAGGTCGGCGACGGCAGCAGCGACCACAGCTTCTGGGGCCCGGCCGAGGTCAACCCCGAGCCGCGGCCGTCCTACGCGGTGACCGAGTCGTGCCCGGGCTCGGACCTGGTCGGCCAGGCGGCCGCGGCGATGGCCGCGTCGTCGATCGTGTTCCAGACCGACGACCCGACGTACTCCGCGAAGCTGGTCGCCCAGGCCAAGTCGCTGTACGAGTTCGCCGACGACTACCGGGGCAAGTACGACGCCTGCATCACCGGGGCGTCCGGCTTCTACACCTCGTTCAGCGGCTACTGGGACGAGCTGGTCTGGGGCGCGATCTGGCTCTACAAGGCCACCGGCGACACGACGTACCTGACCAAGGCCGAGACGTACTTCACCAACCTGAACAAGGCGAACCAGACCACGACACCGGAGTACGCCTGGACGATCAGCTGGGACGACTCCTCCTACGCGTCCTACATCCTGCTCGCCGAGATCACCGGCCAGCAGCAGTACATCGACGACGCCGAGCGCAACCTGGACTGGTTCACCACCGGCTACAACGGCCAGCACGTGAGCGTGTCCCCCGGCGGTGAGGCGCAGGTCGACGTCTGGGGCACCGCGCGCTACGCGGCGAACGAGGCGTATTTGGCGCTGGACTTCGAGAACTGGCTCAAGGCGCAGGGCCTCGACACCGTGCGGCAGGCCGCCTACCACGACTTCGCGGTGCGCCAGATGAACTACATCCTCGGCGACAACCCGAACAAGGAGAGCTACGAGGTCGGGTTCACCAACGACGGCACCAGCACCGCCTGGCCGCAGCAGATCCACAACCGGCCCGCCCACGACTCGTGGGACCAGAGCATGAGCGACCCGGCCTACACCCGGCACCTGGACTACGGTCTGCTGGTCGGCGGCCCCACCTCCGGCGACGGCTTCACCGACAGCCGCCAGAACTACCAGCAGACCGAGGGCGCGCTGGACTACAACGCCCTGTTCTCCGGAGCGCTGGCCGAGCTGACCACGGAGTACGGCGGCACGCCGCGGGCGAACTTCCCGCCGACCGAGACGCCGGACGGGCCCGAGGAGTTCATGCAGGCTTCGCCGAACCAAGCCGGCTCGAACTTCATCGAGATCAAGGCCGAGGTGGTCAACAAGTCCGGCTGGCCGGCCCGGCACCTGACGAACGGCTCGTTCCGGTACTACTTCACGCTCGACGCCGGTGAGACCGCCTCGCAGCTCCAGCTGACGTCGCCGTACAACCAGTGCAACGCTCCGGGTCCGATCACGCAGTACTCGGGCTCGACGTACTACGTGACGATCAGCTGCGTCGGCGACGACGTCGCTCCGGCGGGGCAGTCGCAGTTCCACCGTGAGGTGCAGTTCCGCATCACGTTCCCGGCGGCGCACGACTACACCAAGGACTGGTCCTACCAGGACCTGGCGGGCCTGGCGACCAACTCGACGCCGATCACCACCAGCCACATCGAGCTCTACGACGGCAGCAGCAAGGTGTGGGGCACCGCCCCGAGCGGCGGCACTCAGACCACGCCGCCCGGCGCGCCCGGCACGCCGGCCGCCTCGGCGGTCACCGCCACCGGCGCGACGCTGACCTGGGCCGCCTCGACGCCGGGCACGAACCCGGTGGCGGGTTACGACGTGTACAGCGTGTCGGGGACGACGTCGACGAAGGTGGCGTCCTCGACGACGACGTCGGCCACGCTGACCGGGCTGACGCCGGGGACGGCGTACACGTTCGACGTCGTGGCGCGGGACAGCGCGGGCAACCAGTCCGCGGCCTCGGCGACGGTGGCGGTGACGACCACGTCCTCGTCGGCGACGCCGCCGAGCGCCCCGACCGGCGTGACGGTCACGGCGACGGAGTCCACCACGGTAGGGCTGAGGTGGAACGCCGCTACGGCGGGGACGGCGGCGATCGCGAGCTACACGGTGTACAAGGCCGGCTCCCCGGCGACGGCTGTCGCGACGGTCAACGCTCCGGCTACGACGGCGACCGTCAGCGGCCTGACGCCCTCCACGGCGTATCAGTTCTATGTCGTGGCCACGGACGCGAACGGGCTCAGCTCGGCCGCGTCGGCGAGCGTGTCGGCGACCACCACAGCCGGATCGCCACCACCGTCGTCGGTCTCGGCGCAGTACGAGACCAGCGTCACCACGGCCACGACGCAGTCGTTCCAGCCGATGCTGAACCTGGTCAACAACGGCACCAGCGCGGTGCCGCTGTCGTCGGTGACCGTCCGGTACTGGTTCACGTCCGACGGCGGAGCGAGCACGTTCGCCACGAACTGCTGGTACGCGCTCGTCGGCTGCGCGAACGTCACGCAGTCGGTGGTCGCGGTTCCGGCGGTGACCGGCGCCGACCACTACGTGCAGGTCGGCTTCACGGCCGCGGCGGGCAGCTTGGCCGCCGGAGCTTCAAGCGGCCAGATCCAGAGCGCGGTCAACAAGAGCGACTGGTCGAACTTCACCCAGACCAACGACTACAGCTTCAACGCGGCCGACACGGCGTGGACGGCGAACACGGATGTCACCGTTTATGTGAACGGGACGCTGGTTTGGGGGACTGAGCCGCACTGACGGGAGCGCATAACGCGAAGCCTGATAAGCGGCCGAGACCTGGGCGCCCGGAAACAGTGAAGACCGGGCGCCGCCGTCTCAACCGAGCACCGTCAGCCGGCCGGGAGCGGTCATCATCATCGGAGTGCGGTACTCCATGGCGATGGTCTGGCCGTCGGTGGCGTTGACCGTGACGGATGCCTCGCAGCAGCGGGACTTGGTGATGTACTTGAAGTAGATCTTCACTTCGTGGCGGCCGGGGGCGACCGAGATGGTGCGGTCGCCCCAGGAGCCCTTTTCGGGGGTTCCGTCGACTTCGATGGTGAGCTTGGTCGCGTAGAGCAGCCAGGCCATGGGGCTGTGGCGTCCGTTGATTCGGAGGGTGGCCTTCTGTGCCATGGTGGCTCCATTCGCCGGGGGCGGGGTCGCGTTCGGGTGCGATTCGGCACCGAGTTTTGCGTGCCCGCCGTTTCCCCGCACCAGCGAAATTACGTAGTCAGCCACGCAATCGACGGCCTCGGTGAGCAAGAGCGGACCGTTCTTGCGCGCGGCCAGGTGACGAATGTCCACAAACCCAGCGAGCCCGGCCCGCCCCCGAAGGAGCAAGCCGGGCTCGCCGTCGCTCAGTGCCGAGCCATCAGCACTCAGCACTCAGCCATCAGCACTCAGTGCTTCGCCACGTTCGGCGTGGCCAGGTGCGCCGCCGCGGGGCGGCCGGGGCCCGAGCCGGTGCCGGAGGCGGTCGCGATGTCCGCCGCCAGCTGCTGGTCGACGTGCAGCGGCAGGGCGCTGGTGCCGCCGAAGACGAAGGCCCAGTTCGCAGCGCCGCGGTTGGCGTCGATCAGGGAGTCCTCGGCCGGGGTGAGGCCGGTGACCGGGTTCACCAGGAGCAGCGGGCCCTGGCGGTTGCCCATCAGGGCGCCGCCGGACAGCGAGTCCGGCCAGTTGAGGCCGGTGGCCACGCCGACGGAGCCGAAGGCACCGAAGATCTCGTGCGCGACCAGGTAGGAGGTCTGGTAGCGGTCGGCGCCGACCAGGGCGTCGTAGCCGGACCAGCCGGCGCCCTTGAGCGCCGTGTTCGCCGAGCCGCCGACGCCGGCCAGGTAGCGGAGCTGGCCGCTGTTGGCCTTGGCCTCCAGGTAGGCGTCCGTCGAGGCCGGCATGGAGTTGCCGTTGGTCAGGACCACGACCATGCCGTCGAAGGAGCCGGCCGCCGCGCCCGCGGACAGCGCGTCCGGGTAGTTGGTGCCGGTGGCCACCAGGACGTCGGAGGCGCTGGGGTCGACCGCGTTGGCGATGCTGACCGCGGTCTGGAAGCGGTCGGCGCCCGCGATGCGGACGACGTTGTAGCCCAGGTGCTGCAGCTCGGCCTGGACCGCCGGCGAGATGGCCGCCGTGCCGCCGAGGACGTAGACGGTGCCGGGGGTCGGCAGGATCCGGCGGATCTCGGTCAGCGTCTCGCTGTTCAGCGAGGTACTGGGGGTGAGCAGGAGCGGGCCGTTCTTGTGCGCGGCCAGCGCGGCGCCGCCGAGGGCGTCGGCGAACACGTCGGAGCGGGTCAGCACGACCGACTTGGCCTGCTGGCGCGAGTCGTTCGCCGCGCCGGCCGTTCGCCAGGTCTCGTGCGAGGCCTGGACCGCGGTGTCGACGCGGTCGGTGCCGGCGAAGCGGAAGACGTGGCCCGGGTTGTCGGTGCGCACGGCCAGGCCGCCGGTCTGGCCGGTGATGCCCTGCTCCAGCTGCGGCGAGGGCGAGGAGGCGGCCAGCGCCGCGGCCACGTCCACCTGGTAGGTGCCGTTGATGGCGCTGCCGGAGGGGACCGCGCGGTTGGTGTACTCGAATGCGACCGACAGATCGGGGTTCGGCGAGTCGGCCGCCTCGAAGATCGGCGTGGCGTGGTTGCCGGTCATCCACGTGATCTGCTTCGGCGCGGACCAGGCGTTGCCCTGCAGCGTGGTGGCGAACAGCTGGGCGTCGCCGTTGCCGTCGGTGCGGACGAAGACGATGGTCTTGCCGTCCGCGGAGATGGTCGGCTGCGAGCCGCCGGTGGTGGCCGAGCCCGGCGAGACGACCGTGCTGTAGAGCTGCTGGCCCTGCGCGTTGTAGGACGCCACGCCGATGCCGGTGTTGCCGCTGCCGTCCGTGGTCTGCACCACGACGGTGGCGTTCACGTCGCCGGCCACGTCGGCGTTGCTCAGACCCAGGCCCCCCGGCGCGACCGACGAGGAGATCAGGTCGAACGTCGGGCGCCCGGAGCCGAGCGAACCGCCGTTGGCCAGCGCGCCGACGACCTTGGCGCCGGCACCGGTGCCCTCGGTCCACCACACGGCCTCGCTGCTGACGTCCCAGACGGTGTGCGACGGCGAGGAGCCCTGCGCGATCCTGATGATGTGCGAGCCGTCGAAGTCGGCGGTGTAGATCGCGTTGTCGCCGCCGATGAAGGCGAACCGTCCGCCCTGCCCGGCCCACGAGACGTCGTGGGCGCCGGCCGGCAGGCCGATCTTGCCGCCGTTCACGACGTTGATGACCCCGCCGGCGGTGATGGTCAGCGGGTTCGCGCCCACGCCGCCGTAGGAGGTCGCGTGCGCCGCGCCCCCCGCGACGAGAGCGGACCCGATGGAGGAAGCGAGGATCGCGGCGATCGCGACCGGCTTCCGACCGAAGTTACTGGACAAAATTACCCTCCCCGGTAATAGATGCCGACACTGCGTTCGACACCTGAGAGCCGCAGAATACAACTCCCCCAGAAGCGGTTTACAACCAGATTCGCCCACCGATCCGATTACGTGTTCGGGCTGGTCACGAATGCGGAGCAGTCGACTACAGCAAAGTGATGAGGCGGCTACGTCTCGGGCCGCCGGGGTTATTTAACCCATCTGACCAATCGCCTCGGTCTGTTCACGCGACGCATACTCACCCGCAGGGCCGCGTTCGCCAGGGCAAGTTTTATCAGGCTCCTGATTCGTTCGCGCGCTTTCCGCCTACGACCGAAGGGTTTTTCCGACCATGCTGAGACGTGGGCGTCTGCGCGCGCCTGTTTCGCTCCTCGTCGCCACATCCCTGGGACTGTTCGCCGCGGCCCAGGCCCAGACTCCCGCCTTCGCGGCGCCGTCGGCGCCCGCTTCCGCCGCCACGGCCTCGACGGCCGGCTCCACGACCGGCTCCACCGCCGACGTCACCCAAGCCTGCGCGACACCGACGTCGAAGAACGTCTACCGCTGCTACGCCCTCCGCGTCACCGCGGTCAAGGGCGTCAAGGGCTTGATGGCCACCACCGCTCCCGCCGGCCTGTCGCCGAGCGATCTGGCCAGCGCCTACAAGCTCCCGGCCAACGGCGGCGCCGGTGCCACGATCGCTGTCGTCGACGCCTACGACGACCCGAACGCCGCGAGCGACCTCGCCGTCTACCGCCAGGAGTACGGCCTGCCCGCGCTGAACAGCGGCCAGTTCCTCAAGGTGAACCAGCGGGGCGTGCAGGGCAGCTACCCGACCCCCGACGACGGCTGGTCGGCGGAGATATCGCTCGATCTCGACATGATCTCGGCCGCCGCCCCCAAGGCCGACATCATCCTCGTCGAGGCGGACAGCGCGAACACCGACAACCTCGGCGCCAGCGTCAACGAGGCCGTGGCGCTCGGCGCCGGCTACGTGTCGAACAGCTACGGCACCGGTTACACGTCCACGCCCGGAAGCGGCGAGTCGAGCGCGGATCTGCAGACCTCGCAGGAGTACTACAACCATCCCGGTGTCGCCGTCGTGGCCGCCAGCGGTGACAGCAGCTACGGCGTCTCGTTCCCCGCCGCCTCCCCCTACGTCACCTCCGTCGGCGCGACCTCGCTCGTGCGGGACGCGTCCACGGCGCGCGGCTGGACCGAGGCCGTCTGGAACAGCAAGGGCCACGCTCCCGGCTCCGGGTGCTCGATCATCGAGCCGAAGCCCGCGTTCCAGCAGGACGCCGGCTGCGCCGGGCGCACCGTCGCCGACGTCTCGGCGGTCGGCGACCCGCTCACCGGCGTCGCGGTCTACGACTCGTACGGACCCGCCGGCACCGGCTGGGCCGTCTACGGAGGCACCAGCGCCGCGACGCCGATCATCACCTCGGCGTACGCCGACGCCGGGCCGATCGCCGGCGGCAGCTATCCCAACAGCTACCCGTACGCGCACGCCGACGCCGTCAACGACGTGACCTCCGGCAACGACGGCACGTGCACCCCCGCGTACCTCTGCACGGCCGGCCCCGGCTACGACGGCCCGACCGGTCTCGGCACGCCCAACGGCACCGCCGCGTTCACCAGCGGCCCGATGGGGACGTTGAGCGGCACGATCACCGACGCCGCGTCCGGCAAGCCTGTGGCCGACGCGAAGATCACAGCATCGGGCGCGTCGAACGCCGCCACGATCACCGGGCCCGACGGCACGTTCACGATGCCGCTCACCCCCGGCTCCTACAAGCTGGCGGTGTCGGCCTTCGATTATCAGGCCACGACGAAGGACGGCGTGGTCGTCACCGCGAACACGACCAGCACGGACACGGTCGCGCTGACCAAGCTTCCCGAGGTGACCGTCAGCGGCACCGTCGCGGACGCCTCCGGGCACGGCTGGCCGATGTACGCCTCGATCCAGGTCGACGACGGCATCCCCGGCGGCCCGTTCTACACCGACCCGAAGACCGGCAAGTACTCGATCCAGCTGCCGGAGAACGAGACCTACACGCTGCACACCGCGTCCGACTACGCCGGCTACACGAGGCAGGACGTCAGCGTCACGACGCAGAGCACGAACAAGGTCCAGAACATCGGTCTGGCCGCCGACACCCTGCCCGAGCTGGGGTCGCCGCTCGGCTACACCCAGCACAGCGCGGGAGACACCGAGACGTTCGGGACCAAGACGCAGCCGGCCGGCTGGAGTGTCCAGACCGCCACCGGTCCCGCGTGGAACTTCAACTCCCCGCTGCCGGACTTCACCGGCGGTACCGGTGGATTCGTCGCGGTGGACACCGGCCTCGCGCCGACCGACACCTCGCTGCTGACTCCGGTCGTCACCATCCCGGCCGCGCAGACTCCGTTCGTGTCCTTCAACAGCTCCGGAGCCGGCGGCACCGCCGAAGTCGACTACAGCCTCGACGGCGGCAAGACCTGGACCGTCGGGAGCTCGGAGGAGGCGACGCGGGAGATCGGCCCGGAGCTGGTCGCGGTCCCGGCGTCCGACAGGCCGGTCGCGCTGCAGATCAAGTTCCGTTACGCGGCCAACACCGCGACCACGACCTTGGGCTCCGACTGGGAGCTGTCGGACGTCCGGGTCGGCGGCTCCTGGGTCACGCCGCAGCCCGGCGGCCTGGTCGTCGGCAACATCAAGGACGGCAACACGGCCGGCGCACTCGATGCCGCGACCGTGTCCGTGGCCGGGATGCCGGCGACGCAGACCGGGACCAGCGCTCCCATGCCGGGGGTCGCGGGCCGCACGGACGGCTTCTACTACTTCTTCTCCTCCGCGACCGGCAAGCAAAAGGTCACGGCTTCGCTGTACCAGTACAAGTCCGTCTCCACGAGCGTTTCGCTGGCCGCGGACAAGGCGAACGTCGTGGACTTCACGTTGCCCACGGGCCGGCTGGTGACCAGTGGATCGCTCGACGCGACGGTCTCTCGTCAGGGCACTGCCACGCGGGACCTCACGCTGACCAACACCGGTGACGCTCCGCTGACGGTGAAGCTCGACCAGTTCGCCGGGTCGGCGGCCTCGGCCCGGAACCAGGGCGCGCCGCTTCAGCTGTTGCCGGTCGCCCCGGGTGACCGGGCCGCTCTGCTGTCGCCATGGGACAAGACCTCGCGGGCGGCCTTGCAGAACGGTGGGGCGGTGTTCGCCGGCGGCAACGGCACGCGGCCCGACACCGGGACGACGGCCGCGGGTCCGGCGTGGGCGTCGGTCCCCGACATCCCCACCAGGTCCGAGGCGATGGTCACCGGGACGTACAACGGCGTTCTGTACGCGGGGCTGGGTGACGGCGAGGACATCCTGACGCTGAACACCTTCTTCGCCTACGACCCGGCCACCGGCAAGTGGACCCAGAAGGCCAGCGCGCCGTACAGCGCCGCCGCGGCGGCCGGCGGGTTCATCGGCGGCAAGTTCTACACCGAAGGCGGCGTCGCGGTGTCGCCGGATTACGAGCTCTCCATCGAGGACACGACGCAGATCTACGACCCCGCCACGGACACGTGGACCACGGGGGCGCAGAACCCGAACGCGACGTCCAGCGGCGGCTCGGCGGTCCTCGACGGGAAGCTGTACGTCGTCGGCGGCACCACGGCGACGTCCCAGCCGCTGACCACGGTCAGCGTCTACGACCCGAGCACGAACACGTGGGGGACGGCGGCGTCGTACCCGGAGCCGATCGCCGACGAGGCGTGCGCCGCCGTTACCGGCAAGCTGTACTGCGCCGGCGGCGTCAACGCCGCGGGCGGCAATGAGCCGACGGACGCCTTCGCCTACGACCCGGCGAAGAACAGCTGGAAGCGGATCGCGAGCCTGCCGATCAGCCTGGCGACTTCGGCTTCCGGCAGCGCCGACGGCCGGTTCCTGATCTCCGGCGGCTTCACCGGCGCCGACGCGACCGTCACCAACCAGGGCTTCGCCTACGACCCGGCGATGGACTGGTGGACGCCGCTGCCGAACGCGCCCGTGGCGCGCTTCTGGGCGACCGGCGCGATGGGCTTCTACGTGGTCGGCGGGCTGCAGGACGTGTTCGCCGGCAAGAACCTGCCCACGGTCTCGCGCCTGACCGGCTACGACCAGAGCGGCCCGGTGCGGCTGCCGTGGCTGTCGACGGACCGGACGACGCTGACGATCCAGCCGGGCTGCCAGGTGACTGTGCGGGTCCGCCTGGACGCGAGGCAGTCGGGGCTGAGCGGGCCGGGCACGGACAGCGGGGTGTTCGAGTTCGAGACGGACTCGCCCTACGCGGTCGGTGCGGTGCCGGTGTCGATGACGGTGCGCTGAGCGGAAGGAAGAGCAAACGTGGCGGCGGGACCGGGAATGGCTTCCGGTCCCGCCGCCGCGCGTATGTCAGCTCTCTGTCGGCTCTGTCGGCTCTGTCGGCTCCCCATGCAAGCCTCCCGCCTGCGCCACGCTCACTGCCAGCGCCGTCCTCGACGTCACCCCGAACTTGCGCATCGCGGACCTGAGCTGCGCCGCGACGGTGTTCGGCGAACGCGACAGCGCAGCGGCGATCTCGCGGTTCGTCAGACCTTGGAGAAGCAGGGCCACGACATCCGATTCCCGGGGCGAGAGCTCGTTTCCGTAGCTCGGCCGCCCGCCGAGCCGAGCCTTCTGGACCGCGCGCGTGCAGCGCTCGGCCCCCTCGCGCGCCCGCGCCTCGTCCCGGGGCCGCGGCAGCTGCGACCATGCCTTGGCCGTGGCATCCCATCCGCGGGTCGCCGCCTCGTACTCGCCGCGGGTCTCGGCGAACACGGCTCGGCATTCCGCGAGTCCTGCGAGTGCGGCAGGCGCGTTTCGGCCGCTCAGCCCCTCGGCGAACTGTGCGATCAGGCGCTCCGCATCGTCCTCCAGACCGGCTGCCATGAGCGCCGCCACCCGCGCAGGCGCCAGGTCCGTGGCCCAAATCCAGATGCTCTTGTCCGCGATCAGCCGCAGGGGCTCCTCGGTCAGAGCGAGCGCCCGCGCCGGGTCTCCGGCGGCGAGCCGGATCCGGGCCTGCGCGGCGGCGGCCTCCACCCACAGGTCGAGCGCGCCCCGACGGCGTCCCTCGTCCCGGAGCGTGGCCACCAGGTCTTCGACGCCTGCGTCGCCCCCAAAGAGCTTCAGATGTGCCGCCACCAATTGCGCGTCCAGCCGGCACCGCGACTCCTCGGCCGTGTCCGCCCACTGCTCGGCCCGATCGGCCAAGCCGTCCCACGCGCCGGTGAAGTAGTCGAGGTGCAGCGCCGTCACCAGCGCCATCTCGCGCACCAGCCGATAGCCGTGCTGGTCGGCGAGCTCGACGGCGTCGGCCAACCGGCGCCGCGCCTGCGCGTAGTACCCCCACCGCATCGCCGAGTCCCCGAGGTTCAGCGCGGCGTTGGCCCGGTTGAGCACGAACTGCTGCGCCGCCTCGTCCTCGTCCAGTTCCGCGGCCAACGCCCAACCCGACTCCTCGCCGAGTTCGAGCAGCGCGGTCAGCCGGCTGACCGTCAGCGACATGCGCTCGGACGCCGCCAGCTCGGAGTCCGCCGAGAGCTGATGGGCCCGCTCCAGCCAGAGCAGGTGTGCGGCGGCCGGCCATGTGCTGGCGACCATCGGGCTGCCCAGCGACGTCATCGCGAAGATCCCGGCGTAGGAGCCGACTTCCAGATCCGGCAGGGCCTGAAGCAGTTCCTCCGCCGCGGCCGCGAACTCGCCGAGGATGACCAGGATGCGCGCCAGCTGGCTGCGCACCTCCGCACGATCGCGGGCGCTGAGCCGGTCCGATGCCAGGACGGCGCGCAGCGCGGCCATGACCTCCGAATGCCGCGCGTAGTCGGTGAACGCGAGCAGGGGCATCTTGCGCACCAAAGGCGCGACGGCCTCGGCCGGCAACTGCGGCTCCGTCATCAGCTCATGCAGAAACGCGACGGCCGTGTGGTGGTCGCCGGAATCCTTCGCGACGTCCGCCGCCTGTTCCGCGTACTCACGCCAGCGATCGATCTCCCCGGCCTCGCGGAAGTGGTGCGCCAGCCGGGCCAGGGGCTGCGGTCGAGCGTTCTCCAGCGACGCGGCCGCGCGGCGGTGGGCAGCACGCCGTTCGGAAGCCGGCGCCCGCGTGGAGACCGCCTTGGCAGCCAGCACATGCCGAAAAGCGATGCGGCTCGGAGGGGACCCGGCCTCGATCAACAGACCGCTGTCCAAGGCCGCGCCGATGGCCGTCGCGGCCGCCGGCTCGTCCAGGCCGCTGACCGCCGCCAGCACGCGCTCGTCGGCCGGGTCGGTGAGCACCGCCGCCGCCAACAGCACGCGCTGCGCTTCGGGCCCGAGCCGGGCGACCCGCTCGACGACGGCGTCCCGGATCGTCGGCGGCACGGCGATCTCATCGACGGCACGCCGCATCCATTCGCCGTCCCGCCGCACCAGATCGGCCCGGTCCACGAGCAACCGGATGCACTCCTCCAGCGCCAACGGGATCCCGTCGCAGCAGTCGTGCAGGAAGGTCGCGAGCGCCGCCGACACCTGCTCACCGCCGAGCATCGACGAGACGAAGTCCGCGCTGTCGGCCGCGGTGAGCCCGGCCAGACCGACGCGCGCGTGGCTGGTTCCCGAGCCGGTCGGCACCCGGGACGACAGCCGCAGCAGGAGGGAATCGTCAGCCACCTCCTCCGGCCGGAACGTCACCAGCAGGCTCAACGGCGGCGGCTGCCTCGAAGCCAGCGACAGCAAGAGCTCCAGCGTCGCCTCGTCGGCCCAGTGCACGTCCTCGACGACCAGCATGTCGACGCCGAGCACCCCCAGCAGTTCGGCGAACGCCCGCACCAGCCGGTGCCGGGCCGCTCCCGCGTCCTGCGCACGCTCCGCGGGAGGAGGCGGCAGCATCTCGGCCCACTCCGGAAACAGCGGCCGCAGGGCACCGGCCGACGGCGGCAGCCCGAGTTCGGCGATCCGCGCGCCGTCCGGGAACGTGTCCCTGATCGCGTCGACGATCGGGCCGAGCGTCAGCCCCGTGCGGAACGGCGGGCACATCGCGATCAGCGGGTGTGCGTACTCTGATTCGACTGCGGCCAGGGCCTCGCGTACCAGGCGGCTCTTGCCGATGCCGGCCTCGCCCTCCACCAGGACGAGCGCGGGCGCCCTCGTCAAGGCGGCGACCACCCGCCGCAGTTCGGTGGCGCGCCCGACGAAGCGAGCGACGCCCGGGTCGGCGCTACCTGCCGTCGTTTTCATCGTCCCAGTCTCTCTAAGAGCACCGTCCGACGCCTTTCAGCTGCCCGCTCGGCGCAAGCGCGAGGGGGTGGTGCCGGTAGCGGTCCGGAAAGCCTTGCCGAAAGCCGACGTCGACTGGTAGCCGACGGCCTCGGCGACGGCGTCGAGGCTGCGGCCGGTGGTGGTCAGCAGGTCGGCGGCTATCGTCATCCTGATCCGGGTGAGGAAGTCGGCGACTCCCATGCCGGTGGCCGCGGAGAAGTGCCGCACCAAGGTCGCGCGGGAGACACCGGCGATCTCCGCGAGGCTCGCGATGGTCCACGGTTCCTGCGGCCGGTGAACGACGGCGTCGATCACCGCGCGCAGACCTGCATCGCTGACGGCGACAGAGGTCCAGGGCGCGGGCAGCGTCGTCGCCGGATGGTCGGCGCCGTCCCCGCGCAGCACCAGGGCGAGCAGCGCTTCGCACAGAGACGCCAGCAGAGCGCCGGCTCCTGGACCGTCGAGGCCTGCCTCGTTGCGCATCAGCTCGCCCAGCAGACGGAGCGGCGAGTCGGGGCCGGTTCCGAAGGAGGCGTGCAGGACGTCCGGCAGGCCTGCGAACAGGAGCTCCCCGGCACCCGGCTGGTAGGTGTAGTGGCCGCAGAACAGGTCGATGGTTTGGATTCCGACTCCGGCGCTGGCCAAAGTGGCCACCGACGCTCCCTCGCGCCGGTCGGCGGGCACCGGCGGCAGGTCGGCGACGACCCGGACGCGGTGCTGTCCGGCGCGCGGGAGCACGAGCACGTCGCCGGGCCGCAGGTCGATGGTGTGCCCGTCGACCTCGGCCGTGCAGTAGCCGTCCAGCAGCAGGTGGAAGGGCACACGACCGGGCGTCGGCGGGTTGTCCAGGACGTGGCTGCCGGCGAGCAGGCAGCGCACATCGACGACACCGTCCAGCCGGGCCATGCGGATGAGGGTGCTGATCGCGTCCACGACGCCTGCCTGCCTTTGTTTTCCGTGAGCCGATCGCGATGAAAATTGATCCTATACCTTCTGGTCGAATCACCTAGCGCGGGTGATCCTGGAGGTATGGAGAACATGCACGCAGACCTGCTGGTCATCGGATTCGGCAAGGGCGGCAAGACGCTGGCGGCGAAAATGGGCCGGCTGGGCCGGCGGGTGGTGATGGTGGAGCAGTCCGACCAGATGTACGGCGGCACCTGCATCAACATCGGCTGCGTCCCGACCAAGTCGCTGATCCACCACGCCCAGACCCGGCCGCGGGACGCCGACCCCCGCGCCTGGTACGCCGGATCGGTGGCCGCGACGGCGTCCCTGACCAGCGCGATGCGCGACAAGAACTTCGGGATGCTCGACGAGCTGGACTCGGTCGTGGTGGTGACCGGCACCGCCGCCTTCCTCGACGAGAAGACGGTCGAGGTCACGGCGGGGGCGGACCGCTTGACGATCACCGCGGACACGATCGTGGTCAACACCGGCGCGCAGAACGCCGTCCCCGACATCCCGGGGCTGCGCGCCGGCAGGCACCTGGTCACGGCCACCGAGCTGATCGGCTCGCCCGACCTGCCGCGCCGCCTGGTCGTGCTCGGCGGCGGATATCAGGGCATCGAGTTCGCGGCGATGCTGAGCACTTACGGCACGGAGGTCACCGTGCTGGAAGCCGGCGAGCGGATCCTGCCGCGCGAGGACGAGGACGTCGTCCGCGTCGTCGAGCAGATCCTCGCCGACGACGGCGTCACCGTGCTCACCGGCGTGCGGGTCACTCGCGTCGAGGACACCGGGGACAGCGCGATCGTGCACTACAGCGCCGACGGTGCCGACGGTACCGAAGGCATCGCCGGGACGCTCGAAGCCGACGTGGTGCTGTCCGCGGTCGGCCGGACCCCGCGCACCGCCGAGCTGCGGCTCGAAGCCGCGGGCGTGCGGACCACCGCCCGGGGCGCCATCGAGGTCGACGAGTACCTGCGCACCAGCCGTCCGCACATCTTCGCCGTCGGGGACGTCAACGGCGGGCCGCAGTTCACGTACATCTCGCTCGACGACTCGCGGATCGTGGCCGACCAGTTGCTCGGCGAGGGCAAGCGGTCCACCGCGGACCGGGTGGCGGTGCCGTACACGCTGTTCATGGGCCCGCCGCTGGCTCGCGTCGGCATGACCGAGGACCAGGCTCGCGCCGAGGGGCGGAGCGTGCGCATCGCTTCGAAGGCGGTGGCCGCCATGGCGGCGATGCCCCGGGCGGGCATCGTCGGTGAGACGCGCGGGGTGATGAAGTTCGTCGTGGACGCGGAGACCGACGAGATCCTCGGCGCGGCGCTGCTCAGCGTCGACTCGCAGGAGCTGATCAACACGGTGGCCCTCGCCATGCGCGCCGGCGTCACCGCTTCCACGCTGCGGGACGCGATCTACACGCACCCGAGCTCGACGGAGGCGTTCAACGAGGTCCTCGCGACCGTGGTGCGGTGACGCGCTAGCGCCGCCACCACCGGCGCCGCTTCGGCGCCGCCGCGAGGAACCGGTCGATCCCGGGGAACGGACACGCCATGTAGCCCTGCTCCGCATGCCAGCAGCCGTTCCCCCCAGCCACCTGCCCGAGCAGCCGCGTGGCCCGGTCCAGGCGGTGCTGGAGCCGCTGCACCTCGCCCAGCACGGTCATCACCTCGATGGTGCTGAGCTTCATGTCGTCGCCGGCGTCCACGGCGGCTGCCAGCTCCTCTTCCAATCGCCCCCATCCCGGGAACATCGCAGGATCCGCCACACCCACGACGCTACGTCGCGTTCGGGAGGGTTCAGGCTTCGGTTGCGGGTTCCCGTCAAGAGGCGGGAGGCAGGCAACCGCCGGTACCCGACCAAGACTGGTCGTCGCCTTCTCGGCCGCCCTCCTCCCTTGCCAACCGGGAGGTCTCCGAGTACTTTCCTACTAGGAAAGTAATTTCTAGGAGGGAAAATGAGTGACCCCATCGAGCCGGCGGACGCCGCCCGCGCACTCGACGAGATAGACCGCCGCCGCGAGCAGGTGATCCGGCGGAGGATCTTCCCGCGCTGGTACTGGTGGGCCCATGCGGCGCTGATCCTCGCCTTCATCGTGGCCCTGCAGTCCGGGAACACCGTGGTCACCTGGTTGGGGGTCGGCCTCTACACGGTCGCCGCGATCTCGATCGACCGGCCGGTGTCGCGGGCGGCGCGCGCCGCCGCGCCCCGCCGCGGCCTCGGCGGGCCCGGGGAGGCTCGCAGGACCCTGATCGGCATCGCCTGCTTTCTGCTGTGCCTGCTCGGCGTCTTGGTGACGACCGCGCTCAGCCTGCGAGCCGCCGGGGTCCGCTATGCGGTGATCATCGCCGGCACGATCACCGCGGTGCTGTTCGCGGTCGGCGGGCAGCTGCTCGTGCGGTGGAGCACGAACGTCCAGGTGCGCCGCTCCGGAGGCAAGCGGTGAGCCGGGCCCGGTTCGACGAACTCATCCACGCGCCCACCCGGCTGTCCCTCGTCGCCTTCCTCGCCGCGACCGGCTGGGCGGACTTCGCCGTCCTGCGCGACGAGCTCGCACTGTCCGACTCGGCGCTGTCGAAACAGCTCACCACCCTCGCCGACGCCGGCTACGTCGAGATCCGCAAAGCCTTCGTCGGCAAGCGACCGCGCACGTCGGCCCGGCTCACCGACGAGGGCCGGGCCGCTTTCGACGGTCATGTGGCGGCGCTTCAAGAGATCGTCTCCGGCACCGGTGCCTCATTGAGGACGTCAGCGAGCACTGAGCCGCACCAGTACTGAGTGAGGCATACACGGGTAACCGCTGTAATGGAGTCGATGAATACGTCTATACGAGGCTGGCTATCGATCGCCTCCGCCGCCGCCGCAATGCTCTGGTGCACGAGCTGCACCAGCCAACTCAAGTCGGGCGCGAGCAGCTCCGGCAGCTCCACCGGTACGGCCGCCCACGGCGCGCCCTCCCCCTTGGTCCGCACCCGGCTCGCGCCCGGCACGGTGAACGCCCCGGCCGCCGGCATGCGCTGCCACATGAACGGCACCACGTCCGCCACGTACCGGCCCGACCCCGCCTGCACGCCTGGCGCGGTCGATGACTCCGTCACGCAGGACAACATCGGCTCGACCATCTGCGTGTCCGGATACACCACGAAGATCCGGCCGCCGGCTTCGGACACCGACAAGGTCAAGAAGACCCTGTACGGCGACTACGGCGTCTCGGACGGGACGACGTCGGAGCTCGACCACCTGGTGTCGCTCGAACTCGGCGGCAGCAACGACGCCCGGAACCTGTGGATAGAGCCGGGCAAGATCCCCAACCCGAAGGACACGGTCGAGAACGCGCTGCACAAGGCCGTCTGCGATCACAAGGTGACCCTCGCCGCCGCGCAGCAGGCCATCGCCACGGACTGGACCACCGCGCTGGCCGTCACCGGGGTCGGGAAGTAGGCGTGAGGGCAGAGCGGCAGCTGTGAGGGCAAGACAGCCCTCAGGACAGAGCAGCCGTCAAGACAAAGCAGCCGTCAGGACTGCGCCGCCGCGAAGGTGAACAGCTTCCGCGCGTCGACGCGCACCCCGACACCGCCCTTCAGCCCGTCCATCCACGCCTGGAACGCAGGGCCCTGTTTCGGCAGGTAGAAGTCCAGCATCGCCTGCCGCAGGTCCGCGCACTCCGGGCCGTGCAGGTCGAACAGCTCGGCCCGGCCGTGGGCCGTCACCGACATCGCCTCCCCCGGCAGGTATGTCAGGCTCACGGCCGGGCGCGCCTTCAGATGCCGGACGCGCACCGCGTCCGGGCCCGAGCTGAACCACCACGCGCCGTGCAGGAAGTAGCCGTCGAACGGCCCGGTCAGGGGACGGCCGTCGGCGGTCACGGTCGCCACGGTGACGAGGCACATCCCCTGCAGGCGCCGCGTCAGGCCGGTGGCGTTCAGGCGGCGCTCGTCCGTGATGATGCCGCGCATGTGCGGGCCCGCGGCGGCGGCGCTGGTGTCGAGGAGGTTCTGCAGAGCGGACAGTTCTTCGGGAGTCTCCAGCATGCGGCCAATATTCCAGGCGGGACCGACAAATCAGGCAACCCGGGTACCGACACGCTTGCGGTGCGCGAGACAATGGCCTCGCGGCGGCCGGACAGTATCGGTGTCCGGCCGCCGTATCGGTGCCGGATCCGTGGCGGCTCCCCATCCGCGCGGTCGCCGGGTCTCAGCGGTGGCCGGGACTCAGCCGGCGCCGGGGCTCAGCCGAAGCGGCCGTTGACGTAGTCCGACGTCCTCTGGTCCTGCGGCGAGCTGAACATCGCGCTGGTCGGGCCGTGTTCCACGATGCGTCCCGGGGTGCCGGCGGAGGCCAGGAAGAAGGCACAGCGGTCGGAAACGCGGGACGCCTGCTGCATGTTGTGGGTCACGATGACGATCGTCACCTCCGAGGCCAACTCGCGGATCGTCTCCTCGATGCGGTTGGTCGAGGTCGGGTCCAGGGCGGAGCACGGTTCGTCCATCAGGAGCACCTCCGGCCGCACCGCGAGGGACCGCGCGATGCACAGGCGCTGCTGCTGACCGCCGGAAAGCGCGCCGCCGGGCTGCTTGAGCCGGTCCGAGACCTCGTTCCACAACCCCGCGCGGGTGAGGCAGGACTCGACGATGTCGTCCTGCTCGGCGCGGCTGCGGCGGGTGCCGGTGAGCTTCAGGCCCGCCGTGACGTTGTCGTAGATCGACATGCCGGGGAAGGGGTTCGGCTTCTGGAAGACCATGCCGATCCGCGCCCGGGCCTCCGTGAGGCGCACGCCCGGGTCGTAGATGTCGCCGCCGTCGAGCAGGACCTCGCCGGCCAGCGTCGCCGACGAGACGAGCTCGTGCATGCGGTTCAGGATGCGCAGGAAGGTCGACTTGCCGCAGCCCGAGGGCCCGATCAGGGCCGTGACCTGGCCGCCGGGCATGGTGAGGGAGACCCGGTCGAGGACTTTGCGGTCGGCGAACCAGGCGGAGATCGCTCGGGCCTCCAGGGTGCCCGGCAGGCGCGGGGGCGGGGCGTCGGTGCCCGCGTCCGCGGCGGGCTCGGCGGTGGCCACGGCACCGGCGAGGTCCACGGCGCTGTTGTCAGTCATCGAAGTCGCTCCAGATGCGTGGTGCGGTGGTCAGGTCAGATTGGGCAGCAGCAAGGCGATCCGGTCGGCGAGCATCAGCCCCACGACGAGCAGCACCGGCACCGCGACCAGCCACGTCTTGGCCCGCCCCCACCGCGGCCCGGCCCAGAACGCCAGGACGGTCGCGGCCGTCAGCACCGCCGTCCACGCGGCGACGTCGCGCCGCGCGAACCGGTTCACGGCCATCGCGGCCTCGTCGTGGGTGGGGCGCGGGGCCCTGCCCGGCGGCGTCGGCTGGACGTCGGAGATCAGGTCGGCGTCGATGTGCAGCGCATCGTCGGGCGCGTACGGAGCGCCGGAGGCGGTGACCAGCGTCAGGCGGCCGAGCTGGCCGTGCAGGCGGGCGGGCTCCGGGTCGCCGCGGTGCCGGACGCCGGAGACGCGGTACTCGGCGACGCCCTGGCCGGTCGTGACCTCGATGCGGTCGCCGGACTGCAGCTGGTCGAGGTAGCGGAACGGCCCGCCGTACGCGGAGGCGCGCGCCATGATCACGCTCGTCCCCACCTGCCCCGGCAGCACACTGTCACGCTCCAGGCCCGGCCCCGCCTCCAGGACCGCCCCGGAGGTGCCCTCGTCGACGACCTCGTCCACCCCGATGCTCGGGATCGCCAGCAGCGCGACCGGGGCGCCGGGCCGCAACGGCACGCCCCGGAAGTCCCGCGTCCCGATGGGCGCGGTGCCGGCGGCGAGCTCGGCACGGAAGGCGGCGTACTCGATCTGCTGGTCATGGCGGTGCTCGAAGCGGCCGAGCACGACCACCTCGGCCACGAAGGTGGACAGGGTGACCCCGACCGTGCAGACCGCGACACCGGCCGCGCGCAAGAGGAACGCCTTGGTCAGCCAGTCGGGGATCAGGGCCCGGATCCGGCGGGCCACCGGCTGGACGCGAGTGATCGCGGGGGCCACCGCCACGACTGCGAGTTCCTGGCAGCGCCTGAGGAAAGAGGCGAGGCGGCCGGGTTCAGGCTCAGCGGCTTCGGCTTCGGCTTCGGCTTCGGCTTTGGTTTCGGCTTCGGCATCGGCATCGGCATCGGCATCGGCATCGGCATCGGCTTCAGCTTCGGCTTCAGCTTTGGTTTCGGCATCGGCATCGGCTTCAGCTTCGGCTTCGGCTTCAGCTTTGGTTTCGGCATCGGCATCGGCTTCGGCTTCGGCTTCGGCTTCGGCTTCGGCTTCGGCAGCATCGAACTCAGCCTCGCGCTCGGGATCCGCATCGAGGTCGGCATCGGCATTGAGCTCGGCAGCGGCAGTGAGCTCGGCAGCGGCAGCGAGTTCGGCACCGGCCGCAGCCTCGGACTCATCCGCGTTCTGTCTGGTCACGGTCGGCCAGGCCTCTTCTTCCGTACCGGCGAAGGGGATGGCAGCCAGGCGGTATCGACGCCCGGCTGCCATCCGGTCGGTGAGGTCGCTCGTCGCGCGTTCATGGCTCCGGCACTCAGATCGCGGTGAGGGTGAAGGTCGCGGCGGCGTCCACGTCGATCGCGGGGTCCGGATACAGTGACGCGCCCAGGAGCGCCGTGCCGAGGCTCGCGCCGGCGGCGGCGGTGGCGAGGATCCGGGGCTGGCCGAGGCCGGTCTTCGGGCCGAGCACGATCGACTCGCCGGGCGCCGCCGCCCCCAGGCTCGGGTTCCAGCCCAGGCCGCCGGGGCGCCGGCCGGTGAGGATCGCGGTCACGGTCCAGCCCGGGTCCGCGGTGCGGTTGTCCGTCACGACGATCTGCTGGAGCTTCCCGGCCAGCGGCGACTGGCGCAGCGGCACGCTGATCACCAGCGATCCGGGCGCCATGGCCGTCGACACCGTGACGTCCCCGCCGCCGACGGCGGGACCGGCGTCCGCCGCGCTCGCCGAAGCGGTCGCGTGCAGCCACGCCGCGCCGACCACCACGATCAGCAGCGGCACCCGCACTGCAGTCGGCATCGGAAAGGGCGTACCAGCGCCGGCCGTCATTCGTCCTCGGCCTTTCCGCTCCCGGCCGCCGCCGCACCAGCAGAGGCAGACACCGTCGTCTTCTCGGCCGGCTCAGCCTTCTTAGCCGGCTCAGCCTTCGTGGCCGGCTCAGCCTTCGTGGCCGGACCCGCCTTCTTCGCCGCGGCACCCTTCTTAGCCTTCGCAGCCGCAACCCGCCGCGCCCGCACACGCCGCCGCCACACCCACACCCCGCCGATCCCGCCCAGCAGAAGGACCAGCAGGATCGTCGACCACGGAATCGTCGCGACCGACGAGCTCTCGTCCACCGCCGCCAGCACCGGATCGATGTCGCCGACGACCGGCGTGGGCACCACCGAGATGTGCGCGGTCGACGAGAACGACGGCAGCACCGACTTCACCGTCGCCGTCACCCGCTCCTGCTCGCCCGGAAGCAGCTCCTTGACATCGGCGATCGGCAGGCTCGGCTGGGAGCCGCCGAACAGGCTGGAGACGTGCACCTTCTGCGTCCCCGACAACCGGACGTTCCCCGTGTTCGCCACGGTGTACGACACCGTCACGCTCCCGCTCCCGAACGGGATCGACGAGCCGTGGTAGGTCACCGACACATGGCTCACCGTCAGCTGGGCCTTCAGCGCCCCGGGCACCCGCACCTGCAGCCGCGTCCCGACCCGGGACTCGACCTCGATCTGCCCGCCTTTGGCGTCGGCGGCCTGCGTCGTCAGCGACAGCATGATCCCGCCGACGTGATCGCCGGGCTTGGCGTCGTTGGGCACCTTCAGCGTGAAGGGCAGAATCTGCGACGACTTCGCCTGCAACGTGACGACCGTGGTGGGGAACGACACCCACAGGCCCACGTCCCGAGGCTTGGTCGCCAGGGGCAGGACGGTGAAGCCGCCGTCCGCGGTGTTGTAAGCGTCGGTCGCGTAGATCCGCAGCTTGAGCGGACTCGTGCTGTAGTTGGAGACCGCGATGTAGTCCGTCTTCTGCGCGCCCGGCGTCGCCTGGTACGTGAAGAAGTCGCGAGTCTTGTCGCGCGCGGTCTGGGTGGCCGGCTGGATGCCGAACGTCGCGGCGCCGCCGCTCGGGGCCGGTGACGGAGTCGGGTCGGTCCTGGGCGGCGTCCCGGCCGACGCCGGGCCCGCCAGGAGCGCACCGGCCACGAGCGTGGCGGCCAGTGCCTTGATCAGGGAACGGAGACGGGACATCGCCTGGTCCTGCTTTCGAGGGATCGGGGATGGAGGGCCGAGGCGCGGCAGCCGGGCGGTATCGGTGCCCGGCTGCCGCACTTCACTCACTCAGCGGAGATGACAACGCTCCAGCCGATGGTTCACGTGGTGCGGATGGTTCTGCCGACCTGCGGGTTCAGATGACGGTGAGCGTCAGCGTGCTCTGATACGTACCGGCCGTGGTGGTGGTCGGGACGTTCAGCGCCAGCGACGCGCCGATCTTGGCCGTGCCCAGACCCGCGCCGGAGGCGGCCGAGACCAGGGTCCGGGACTGCGACAGGCCGGCGTTGCCGTTGTCGGAGGCCGGGACGCCGTTCGCCGGGGCGACGGCCGGGCCGGTGGTCAGGGTCTGCCCCGCCGAGCCGGTCGGCTGGCCGGGGGTCCACCCCAGGTTCTCCGCGCTGATCTGGACGCTGCCGCCGGCCTGCGAGAACGCCGTGGCCAGGCCCGAGGCGGTCCAGCCGGGGTTGCCGGCGCGGTTGTCCGTGACGGTCACCGTCTCCAGCGAGCCGGAGGTGGTGAACAGGGTGCCGTTGCTGTTCAGGACCGGGTCCGGCAGGGTGACCTGGCCGGTCGGCACGCTGATGTTCAGCGACCCGGCGTCGACCGTCGTGGTGATGGTCTCCGTCGTGGTCGGGGGGACGTACTTGGTGACGGTGAACGGAACCGCCGGCGAGGCCGAGGAGCCGAACGCGGTCGTGTTGGTGGGCGCGAAGGAGGCCGTGAGGTTGTGCGAGCCCAGCGCCAGGGTGGTCGTGTTGAACGCGGCGGAACCGTTGCTCACCGCGACCGTGCCCAGCGAGGTGGCGCCGTCCAGGAAGGTGATCGAGCCGGCGGCGGTCGCCGGCTGGACGGACGCGGTCAGGTTGACGTTGCCGCCCTGCACCTGCGCCGAACCCGGGGTGGTCACCAGCGAGGTCGTGGTGGTCACCGGACCGGACTGGTTGACGACGTAGGTCGAGGCCTGCGAGGTCGAGTTGGAGAAGTTCGCGTCGGTGGACGTGAACGCCGCCGTGATCGAGTGCGAGCCGACCGCCAGCGAGCTGGTCTGGTAGCTCGCCGTGCCGCCGGTGACCGCGACCGGGGTCGCGTTCAGCGCGGTGGCGCCGTCGAAGAACGTGACGGTGCCCGCCGCCGCCGGGTTGACGGTCGCGGTCAGCGTGACCTGAGACCCGAAGGTCACCGGGCTGGCCGGCGCCAGGCCCAGCGTGGTGGCCGTCGAGGTGCTGGACGCCGAGCTCCACGCGGTCTCACTGGTGAAGGTGAGCTGGCCGGAGAAGTCCGCGCCGACCGTGTTTCCCAGAGCCGGGACGCACTGCACGTCGATCGTGTACGGCGTGGAGCCGGACGCGTTCGGGTCCAGCTTGGTGACCGCGTAGTTGGTCGCCAGCTGGCGCAGGTTGTTGGAGATGGCGATCGAGTAGCCGTTGCCGCTGGCCGCCAGCACGGAGACCGGCTCCTTGTTGATGGCGACGGCGCCCGCCGGGAAGGTCCCGCCGGTGATCGTGGCGTCCACGTAGGTGTCGTTCGCCGGGCAGGTGCCCGAGGTGTTCACGTTGAAGACCGACGTGTCCGCGCCGGAGCTCGGCGAGAACGTGATGGTGCCGGTGGAGGCGGCCGACGCGGTGGCGGCGCCCAGCACCGTCATCGCACCGATCGCCGTGGCGGTCGCAACCGCGGTCGCCGCGTAGCGGGCGAACCTGTTGCTGAACAAGGTGCTTCTCCTGTCTCTATCCATGGTGCGCGAGGTGAGCGGCCGGACGGCCCTCACTACGGAGCGGTGACGTTGGTGGTGCTGCCGCAGTCGGGAGCGACGCTGAAGCCGTACTTGGTGATGGTCGACAGGTCGGTGCAGATCAGCGACTGCGTACCGACGAAGGTGGTGCTCCAGGGCGCCGTGGAGGTGTCGGACGTCGGGATGACGTTGTAGACCTCGCGGGTCACCGGGAAGGCCGAGTTGATCTGCTGCGCGGACACGCCGCCGATGGCGCCCAGGACCGCCGCGCCGCGGACGTCCTGGATGGTCTGCGACTCCTCGGCGTCGTAGGACGCGATGGAGAACGGGATGATCGCCTTGTCGGTCAGGACCCGGCCGTCCTGCTCCTCGATCGGCTGGCCGTTGGACTTGTCGGTGATGCAGGGGTACTTGCCCGCGACCACGTCCGCGTCGGTGATGCCCATCTTGCCCTCCCAGAACGAGCGGGTGCCCGATCCGGCCTGCGGGAGCATCGCGGTGATGGCGTAGTTCGGGCCGGTGCCCACGACCGTGGGGTCGCAGGTGTAGATGGACTGCAGCGTGGCCAGGTCCAGGTTGCGCGGGATCAGCGTGTCGGTGCCGGTGATGGCGTAGGTGACGCCGTCCAGCGCGAACGGGATGTAGGTCAGCTGCGCGCCGCCGGTGGAGGCCAGGTTCAGGCTGGAGGAGCGGGAGTACTGCAGGCAGCCGTCCTTGGCGGCCAGCGAGGCCAGCAGCGCGGTGCGGCCGGCGCCGGAGCCGTTCGGGCGCGCGAGCGCTTGGCAGGCCGCGGCGGACTGGGTCGCGATGGTCGCCGAGCCGGTCGCGTCGTAGGAGCCGAGCACCTTGGTGCCGTTGATGGTCAGGTCGTTCGACAGCGCGTTCATCACCGGGGTGGTGGTGTCCGAGCCGACGCCGGCCAGCTGCCGGAACTGCGGGGAGCCGGTCGGGTCGGCCTGCGCCGCGCCGGCCGCGCTCAGCACGAACAGCCCGACCGCGCCGATGACGGCGATTCTCTTCGCCTTCTGATTCACTGCCCTGTTCCCTTCGAGGGGGACGGATCCCGGGACGGGTTCGTCCCGGGACTCTCAGAGGTGTCGCCGGCGTCGTCCGGATCATCGGGGTCGTCCGGTTCGTCGCCGGATTCGTCGCCGGGCCATTCGCCGGCGAGCAGCTCCGACAGTCGCGCCATGCGCAGCAGCAGGGGTCCGGCCAGCACGCTCGCCCCGGCGACCAGCAGGCAGATGAGCACGAGGTAGCGCGCCCTGCCGATCGCCACCGCGGGAGTCGCCGCCGAGGCCGCCAGATCGGAGGCCGGCATGGTGCCCTGCACCACGACCGCGGGCCCGGGACCGGTCGGCTTCGGCAGCGGCGGATGCTGCGCCGGCGGGGCCGCGGGCGGAGGCGACGAGGGCGCGTGCGGCGGACCAGCCGGCGCGGGCCGGCCGGAGCCGTCGCCGGTCGGCGCCGCCCCGATCGGGGCGGCGTCCGGCACCCCGGCCACCGTCCGCAGCAGCTTCGCCGCGGCGGCGGTCTGGGCGGCGAGCGCCGCGGGCAGCGGCGCGTACCCCGGCGGGAGGTCGCCCGGATCGAGGCCCTGGAGCTGGCCGGCCCCGGCGATGTAGTCGAGCAGGTCGGCGTAGTGCGCGCCGTCCGTCTTCGTCAGCTTGCTCGGCACGGTCGCGGCGTACGTGAGCGTGGTCAACGGATAGGCGCCGAGGTCGATCGCGTTCGGGTTCGCCACCAGCATCTTGGGCGCCACCGCGCTCGGCTGGGCCGCCGCGGCTCCCTTGAGCAGGGCGTCCGTCGTGGGCGCGACGCAGTGTGCGTCGAGCTCCGCCATCGGCTGCTGAGTCGGCGGCTGCAACGGATCGGGCACTCCGGCCTTGTCGTCGCAGAGCCTCGCCGTCGGCAGGCCGTACCGGGCGGCAGTCGGCGCGTCGGCGAGCACCAGGATGGCGACCTGGCCGTCCGGCTGCGGCGGCGTCGGGCCCCAGGAGCCTATGTCCGCGCTGTTCGGGCTCCAGGTGACGCGCAGGCCCAGGCTTCCCTTGGTGGCGTTGAGAACCCCGTCGTGCATGGTCACCGGGTACGGATGCAGCGCCAGCCCGCACAGGGCGACCTGCTGGTTGTGGGTCCCGGCGTGCGAAGGGTCCTGAAACACCGTGGGCCGGCAGTAGGGGTCCGTCGTCGGGAAGTCCTCGATCGGGAACTGCGTCCTGAGGTAGTTCGGGTTGATGACCATGCCGGTGTAGCCCGGCTGTCCGTACTTCCCGACGTTGTCCGGGATCCCGCTGAGGAACTCCGCTGCCGACGGATCGTTCTTGAGCCAGGTCCACAGCTCGGTGTAGGCATCGGCGTTCCCGAACGGCACCACCACCGACGGGATCCCGCCTGGGAAACTCAGACCCTTGAACGCCGGGTTCAGCGCGAGGAACTCAGGATCCTGGGTCAGGTCCCGGGGGTTCTGCTGCGGCAGGTCCGACGCCGCACCCTGAGGAGTGCCGACGGAGGAGTCGACGCCCCACCGGTACGACTGCGTGAGCAGCTTCGCGACGAGCCGAGCGTCGAGATTCAGCCGGGTGAGCTGGACGCCGTTCTGCGCCGCCGGCGGGTTCGGGGGCTGCCCCGGCGGTGGCACGGTCGCCTGACTCTGGATGTAGAACGAGATCGTCAGCCCGGAGATCGCGACCGGTGCGTACAGCATCGTCGGCAGCTGGGTTCCCTGCGCCGGGGAGACCGGTTTGGAGACGAACTGGAAGCCGGGGCTCAGCGAGGCGAGCTGCAGGCGCGCGGCGTCCCCGCCGATCTGCGAGAAACTGAACGGGGCCTTGGGATTCTTCGCGCACAGCCCCGGCTCCCAGCTCTTGATCGCCTCGGCCAGCATCTCGTCGCCGCCGATCTGCACCTCGTTGGCGCCGATCGCGCACGCCGAGGCCGCGGGCTGAAAGGTCAGCCGGAAGACGATCCGGTTGGCCCAGTTCGTCGGCGACAGCGGCGAGGTCTGCAGGACGATGTTGGTGCCGTCGACGTTGGTCTTGCCGTCGGCCTCCAGGGTGCTGCGCGGCACCACGACCAGCCAGCACGGCTCGATCCGGGTGCCGCCCGGCGCGGCCGGATCGGCGACCGGCTGCCCGCAGCCCAGCGCCGGGGACTCGCGGACGGTGTCCAGCTGGAAGTACACGTGGCCGGTGCCGTTGGCGTACGTCCGGGCGTAGGGGATCTCGTTCGTGTTGGAGCTGTCGAAGGACGTGGAGATCTGCGAGGGGTCCCGGACCGGAGCGGGCGGTACGTAGGGCGAGGTCGGCGCGGTCGTCGGGGCCGGAACGAAGTCCTCGTACTCCTGGTTCGGGTCCTTGGCCACGGCCGGGGGCAGCAGCGGATCCGGCAGCTGCGGGTTGTTCAGCCGCCGCGTGGCCGGCCCGCCCAGCGTCGTCCCGCCGAACTCGCACTGCGTGGCGTCCGGGCCCGCCGGATCGTCGCCCCAGCACTGCATGATCTGGAGGTAGTCGGCGCCGAAGTTCGTGTTGTTGTTCGCCGGGAGCGTCGTCGGCGCGCCGGTCCAGCTGATGCCGACGGCCTCGTTGATCAGGTTCCGCGTCTTGTCCACCGTGACCGCCGTGCCGGCGAAGGCGCCGGTGCCGTTCTCGGTGGCCGGCGAGCTCACATCCTGCGTGCCGGTCTGCTGCGGCATGGCGACCGCGTGCTGCGCCGGGCCGGCGATCAGGCCGGACACCGCCACGCAGACGGCGAAGGCCCCGGCGACGGCGCGGGAGATCGTCAGGACCCTCATGATCGGCGCCCCTTCCGCAGCCGGGACACCAGAGGCGGGCCGAGCACCGTCGACAGGAGCAGAGCCGCGGCGAGCACCGCGAGGTAGGCACCGACCGAGTCGCCCAGCGAGTCGCCGACGGAGACCGGGATCGCGGCGGCGTCGGCGCCGTCGAGCGAGACGAGGGAACTCGGTGTGGTCGGCACGGTGATCACGTTGTTGGTGGAGCTGGGATGCGCCGACGGGCCCTTGCCGGGGCCGCTCGCGGCGACACCGCCGGCCGCACCCCCGGAGGTGCCACCCCCGCCGGTACCGCCGCCGTTGTCACCGGAGCCGCCGGAGCCGTCGCCCGACGAACCGCCGCCAGAACCGCCTCCCGAACCCCCGCCGCCCGGAATCGGGGTCACGCCGTCGGCCGCGCACTGCGTGGCGCCGGCCTTGTCGCAGGACGCCGGGTTCGGAGCGGTCGCGACCAGGGTGTTGACCCCGCTCGGGGAGAACGTCGGGTTGTTGCACGAGGAGATGACGATGTTCTGCACGACCGCGCCCGGGATCTTCCTGATCTGGTTGAAGCCGGCCTGCACCAGGTTGATCGGCAGCGGCGAATAGCCCAGCGGCGCCATCGTGCTCTGGCCCTGGCACAGCAGGTAGTAGTCGAAGGCGCTCAACGTCACGCCCTTGGCGGTGTTGAACGGCGGCGCCGTGGACAGCGGGATGATCATGTAGCTGTAGCTGGACAGCGGGTAGGTGCGCGGGTCGGAGTACCCGTAGACCTGGGACAGGTCCTCGGTGAGGTACTTCGTGGGATCCGAGGCGTTCTGGTTGATCTGGGCCTTGGTCAGGGACACCGCGACGTTCGAGGCGGTCGGCAGGGTGTAGTAGCCGTCCGCGTTCAGCATCTTCGCGACCGGGAAGCCGGACTGGAGCGCGTAGGAGTACTCGGTGTACGTGATCGCCCCTTCCGACGTCGGCTGCGCGACGTAACCGGCGACCCCGGAGTCCAGCGACTGCGAGATGAAGGCCGAGCCGGCCGGCGCCGGCGGGAAGAACGAGGTCGAGCCGCAGTGCGGGGACACCACTCGGCCCGCCGCGGAGCAGAACGAGTCCCACAATGACGGGTACTCGGCGGCCATCCATCCGGTCAGCTGCGCGGTCGTGCCGGAGCCGTCGGTGCGCACGACCGGAATGATCTGCCGGGCCGGCAGTGTCAGGCCCGGGTTGGTCTTGGCGATCGCCGGATCGTTCCAGGTCGTGATGGCGCCGGTGAAGATCTTCGCGATCGTCTGGCCGTCCAGGCGCAGGTTCGTCACGCGGTGGCCGCCGATGTCCAGGTGGTACATGAACGCAGTGCCGCCGGCCACCACCGGCATGTACGCGAACGGCTTGTCCGGCAGGACGTCCAGGGTGCCGTTGTCGACCGAGCCGTAGGGGATGTCGGAGATCGCGAAGTCGACCGTCGCGGGGTTCGCCTTGAACTGGTTGCGGCCGTCGGAGGAGCCGGATCCGGTGTAGCTGACCTGCATCCCGTACTGCGCGACGTCGCTGGTCCACTGGTTGACGGCGTTCTCGGCCCAGGTGGATCCGGCGCCGGCGATCGGCGCGTACTGCGTCGCCACGGCCGCCTGCGGGGCCGCGAGCTGCGAGCCGAGCAGGCCGAGGGCGGCGGCGAGGAGCAGCAGCCGGCCGCGCGGCGATCGACGGCGCCGCTGGGGTGGGCGGGTCATGACGAGGGCTCCATAGGTTCGGATCGGTCGGCCTGGCGCTGCGCGAAACGCTCTTGGACCCGCCTGGAAGCAGCGGCGCGGCGTCTGCGCTGCCGTCGGGTCAGCTGGCCCGCGCCCTTGCCCCCGACCGCCCGCGCCGCGACGAACAGCACGAGCACCAGCAGCATCAACAGCGCCGCCGCGCCGTACCCGCGCGTGACGTAGTTCGGCTGGCCGGACGTGACGAGCTTGAACGTGGCCAGCGGCAGCGAGGTCTGCGGGCCCTTGCGCGGGTCGTAGTTCGTGTACTGCGTGTAGCCCGCGGTCAGCAGCACCGGCGACGTCTCGCCGATGCCGCGGGCCGCCCCCAGGATGACCGCCGTGGCCAGTCCCGACCGCGCCGTCGGGAGGGTGACCCGCAGCGCGGTCCGCCAGCGGCTGGCCCCCAGGGCGTACGAGGCCTCCTTCAGATGGCCGGGCACCAGCCGGAGCACGACGTCGGAGGCACGGATGATGATCGGCAGCGTCATGACGCTCAGCGCGAGCCCCGCGGCCAGTCCCGACTTGGGGAGGCCGAACTCCAGGATCAGCAGGGCGAAGACGAACAGGCCCGCGACGATCGAGGGCAGCGCCGTGGCCGCCGCGGCGACGGTCCGCACCAGGTTCGCCAGCCGGCCCGGGGACTCGTTCATGAACACCGCGCAGGCGATGCCCAGCGGGACCGTGATGATCAGGGTGATGGTGATCTGTTCAGCGGTGCCGACCACGGCGTGGCGCACACCGCCGATCGAGATCGGCTGGACCGGGCCGGCGACTCGCAGGTCCTGCGTGTAGAAGTTCAGGTGCGTCAGCGACTTCATCCCGCCCCAGATCGGGAAGCCGACGATCAGCACCAGGACGCAGGCGACGAGGATCGCGATCGAGTGCGTGACGACCGCCATCAGGCGGTCGCGCAGGATCGGGCCGCTCTCGTCCGTCCAGACCAGGACGGCGTAGCAGAGGAGGAAGGTGGGATAGCACAGGACGACGAAGCCCAGCGGTCCGGAGAACGGCGCGAACCAGGTGCTGATCAGGACGGTCAGGCTGACCGCCGCTGCGGCGGCGCCGAGCAGCGCGAACAGGGAGTCCGGCTTCACGCGGTGGACGCGGCGCCGTCGTTCCGGCGCGGCTTCGAAGTCCGACGGCGGCTCCGGCGGGACGGTGGTCGGCTCAGGGTCCTGCGCTTGGATGAGCTCGGTCCGGGTATCGGCCCGGGTATCGGGGGAGTCGTCGGCCTGGGTGTCAGCTCCGCTGGTGGCCTTCGTGGTGGCCTCGGTGGTCGCCATGTCAGCCGCTGTCCCTTCCGGAGCGGCTGCGCGCGATGATCGCCGACGCGGCCAGGTTGATGACCAGGGTGACCAGGAACAGCACGAGACCGGCGGCCATCAGTGCGGAGAGCTCGAACGGCGTCGCCGTCCCGTAGTGCGCGGCGATCAGCGCCGCCACCGAGCTGGCCCCGGCCTCCAGGATGTGCGGCTGGATCCGGAACACCAGCGAGATGATCATGTACACCGCGATCGTCTCGCCGAGCGCGCGCCCCAGGCCCAGCATCGCGCCGCCGATCACGCCGCCCCGGCCGAACGGCAGCACGACCGTGCGGATCATGCCCCACCGGGTGGCGCCCAGCGCGTAGGCGCCTTCGCGCTCCCCCAGCGGCGCCTGCGAGAACGACTCGCGCATCATGGAGCTGACGATCGGCGTGATCATCAGCCCGACCACCGTGCCGGCGATGAACGTCGAGGCGGTGTAGACGGTCAGCGGCGCGAGCGGGTCGTGCACCCGGGCGCCGGTGACGCGGAAGGCGGGGATCCAGCCCAGGTATGTGGCCAACCAGTGCGCGACCCCGACGGCCCGGTGCTCCAGGAACAGGAAGCCCCACAGGCCGTAGACGACGCTCGGCACCGCGGCCATCAGGTCGATGAGGCTGGTGAACAGCGGCTTGAACCGCGGCGGCGCGTACTCCGAGATGTAGAGCGCCACGCCGAACGCCAGCGGCACGGCGATCACGATCGCGACGAGGCCGATGAGGACCGTGCCGGTCAGGATCCCGGCCACGCCGAACTTCGACACGCCGCCGGCCCCGTTCCCGGGGGACCAGGCCGCTGTCGTGAGGAACCCGGTGCCGGCCACGTGCAGCGCCTGCGAGGCCCGGGTGCCGAGGAACCCGCCGATGACGGCGATGATCGTCAGGACCGCCAGACCGCTGCCGGTCAGCACTGCGAGGAACACCCGGTCCCCGCCGCGCGCCTTGAGGCGGACGGCGCGGGCCGGTTCCGGGCCGGTCACGGGCAGCACCTCGACGACGTGCGTGAGGGCCACCGGGTCGAGCTGTTCGGTCATGCCAAGCACACCCGGCCGGCCGCGCCCCGCGCGGGCGTGGGTAACTCGGCGAGCGGAACGGAGTCCAGGAAGTGCGCGAGGTTGTACAGGTTCTCGCGCCCCCGCAGGTAGGTCCGCGCCGACCGCGCGACGACGACGTCGTCTATCTCCAGCCGCCACGTCCGCCCGCCGGTGTCGGGGGCGACACCGAGCACCGGCAGCGCGTCGGCGATCCGCGAGCGGAGGAAGAGAATGGCGGCGTAGCCGGTCTCGAAGTCCACGAAGCCCTCGGGAGCCCGCCCCAGGACTCGGTTGTTGCCTCCGACCAGGCGCCAGGCCGGCAGCGCCGCCGAAGCCGGACCGGCCAGCGCGGCCTGCGGGAACGCGACGTGAAAGCGAGTATGTGCCATGAGCCCGATACCTCCCCCACAACCGACAAGGTCCGGACGACGGAGACGAGCAGCCCCTCCGAGCGTCCGCGAACACTAGTTCCGTGCAGGCCGAAGGTCCCAGCCCACTGCGTCATGGCGGCGTCCGAGGTGTTAACGCCGGACATGGGCGGGCCGAACCGCAGGTCATCGCAGGCCTCTGACCTTGGATGATTCACCGCTCCCCCACTGTGACGGAGAGTGGCGATCAAGGTTTCGGGCTCACCCGCTTTATCGACGGCTTTGCGGTCGCGCGGCGGTTGGGAGGGCCGCGCGGCTTCGTGCGGGCGGCGCCGTTGACACGACGCTTGGTACAACACAATGCTTGGCACAAAACGTGTTTCGGCCCGCGTGTCGAAGGTGGGGACGATGAGTTCCAGGCTCGGGGATTCTTTGGACGCCATGGGGGTGGCGGCGGTCATCGCTGTATTGGTACTCGCGGCTACGTGGCGGAAGTTCGGGCGCGTTCAGGGACGCGCCCGCGCGGCGGCACGCTTCGCCGACGTGCTCGGGCTGGCCGCACTGCCTCCGGAGGCGGCCGAGCGTTTCGGGCGGCGTCTGTACCAGCGTGCGATGGTGCAAGTCGCTTTCGGCGGTATGGGGTACTCGGTCTGGACGGCCTGGTACTCCTACAACACGTTCTTCAAGCCCGAGTCGCAGGTACGACCATCCTCGCTGCCCCCACAGATTTATGTCGTGCCTGTGTGGGCCTTCATCGGTCTGGTCTCTGTGGTCGGGCATCTGTACGACCTGATGCGCAGCTCGCGGGAGACCGGCGATCGGGTGGCGCGCATCGTCGATCCGCCACTGTCGGACGCCGTTCCGCCGGTGTTGACGTGGCTGCTTCGCGTGACGGGAGCCTTTCCGGCGGTGGCGGCGTGCGTCTGGTTCTTCGTACCGGTCGCCGCTCAGCACGGGCCGCGCGCTGTGCATCCGCATCCGGTGTTGTTCGCGGTGTCCGCGGTCTCGGGGCCGCTGTGTGTGGCCGTGACGGAGACCGCCCAGCGTCGGATTCTCAGCAGCCGTCAACATGCTGCGACGCCGCGGGAGTTGGCATTCGATGACGCGCTGCGGGTTCAGACCGCGCTGTCGGTGATGTTCGTCCCCTGGCTGTTGTGCACCGGGTTCGCGACGGCGACCGTCATGTCGTTGGGCCGGACGGACAGCTGGTCCGGAGCGCTTCCCGTCTACACGGCGATGAGCATCATGCTTCTGCCGCTGCTGTGTCTGCCCGTAGCGGTCGGATCGAAGTGGGCCCGCCGGTACTACATCAGGCGGTTCGCAGCCTATTCGGGAGCGGCCGCATGCTGATCCGCGTCGACGCCGACTCGGCGGTCCCGCCGTACGAGCAGGTCCGATCCCAGCTCGCCGCGATGGCCCGCTCCGGCACGCTGCCGGTCGGGACCCGCCTGCCCACGGTCCGCAAGCTCGCCGAGGATCTGGGCCTGGCCGCCAACACGGTCGCCCGCGCGTACAAGGAGCTCGAGGCCGACTCGGTCGTGGAGACCCGCGGCCGCCACGGGACCTTCATCGCCGCCACCACCGACGCCCACCACGAAGCCGCCGAAGCCGCCGCCGAGTACGTGCAGCGCGTCCGGCGGCTGGGCATGGCCGACGACGAGGCGTTGCGGCTGGTGAGCGCTGCACTGGGGCGGAAGGACGGCTAGCCCGGCTCGAGCCGGGCCGCCCCCTGCCTCAGAGAACCGCCTTGTCGGCGCTCCCAGGAAAATCAGTGCTCAGCGCGACATCCCTACCGGCATCGAACTCGGCGCGCAGCATGTCGAGTTTCGCCCCGATCCGCCGCTGGGCGTCGCTGCCCAGCACCACCCAGTGCCGGGGCTGCGCTGCCGTCGCCTCCGTGTAGATGACCTCTGCGGCCTTGACCGGATCGCCGGGGAACATCTCCGGCGTCAGGTTCCCCATCATCGCGCGGAAGGCGCCGGCGGTGGCCGCGTAGTCGTCGATCGGGGCGCCCGACACCTTGGTCCGGTTCTCGATTCCTGTGCGGAACGATCCGGGCTGGATCACCATCGCGTGCAGGCCCAGCGACTCGATCTCCTGCCACAGGGCCTCGGTGAAGCCCTCCAGGGCGAACTTGCTCGCCGAGTAGTAGCCGTTCGCCGGGAGGCTGGCCAGGCCGTCCATCGACGAGACGTTGACGATGACGCCCGTCCCGCGCCGGCGCATTCCGGGGAGCACGGCCCGGGTCAGCTCGACGGCCCCGAAGAAGTTGACCTCGAACAGCCGCCGATAGTCGACCTCCTCCTGCTCCTCCAGCGCCCCGACGAAGTCGATCGCGGCGTTGTTCACCAGCACGTCGATGCCGCCGAAGCGCTCCTCCGCCAGCCGGACGCCGGCCAGCCGGAGCCCGGGGTCGGTGACGTCGAGACGCGCCGCCAGCGCCGTCTCCGGATACCGTGCGGCCAGTTCGGCGGTCGCGGCGGTCGAGCTGGCGACCACCACCGCCTGATCGCCCCGCGCCAGGACGTGTTCGGCCAGCGCCTTGCCCAGCCCGCTGGAAGCGCCGGTGATCAGCCAAGTCTTGCGGTCCATGAAAGTGTCTCCTTCGCGTGGTCGGTCGAGTCGGCGAGAGCCGACGAGGAAGGGCGGCCGGTCACTCCCCGGCCGGGAAGTCGGCGGCGGCGCTGGCGTCGGCCCACTTCCGCGTCTCCTCCGCGCGCGCCTCACCGGCGGCCAGAGCAGTCGTCACGGCCTGCGCGCCCAGCAGCAGCCGACGCGGCGGGTCATCGCTCCCGACCACGTCGATGATCACTTGAGCTCCGCGAGCCGGGTCACCGGGCTGAACACCGTCGTTCTCGGCGCGGTACCGGTTCATCGCACCGACCGTCTCGTCGTAGCCGGGCCCGACCTCGTGCAGTTCCATCGAGGAGCCCTGCCAATCGGTCCGGAACGCACCGGGCTCGACGATGATCACCTTCACACCGAACGGAGCCACCTCGCTCGCCAGGACCTCCGAGAAGCCCTCCACCGCGAACTTCGCACTCTGATAGGCACCCATACCCGGCGTCCCACCCACCCGGCCACCCACCGACGAGAACTGCACGAACACCCCCGAGCGCTGCCCCCGCAACACCGGCAACGCAGCCCGCGTCACATTCACCACCCCGAAAAAGTTCGCCTCGAACTGGTCCCGGAAATCCGCCTCCGCCATCTCCTCAATCGGACCGCTGTTGGCATAGCCGGCGTTGTTCACCACCACGTCGAGATGGCCGAAGGCATCCACCGCAGCAGCCACCGCGGCCCGGGCAGCATCGGCGTCAGTCACATCCAAAGCAGCCGTCCGCACCAGCGCGCCAAACCGCCCCACCAAATCCGCCAACTGCTCCGGACGCCGAGCCGTCGCCACCACCTGCTCCCCGCCCTCCAACACCGCCTCAGCCAGACGCCGACCGAACCCCCGCGACGCGCCGGTGATCAACCATGTGCGAGACATTGCGATTTCCTTCCTAGTGCACCACCAGGGAAGCACTACGTCATCGTTTCTGTCTCATAACTGTAGCACTTCTCAGGCAAGATAGCACCAGGACATGTCACCACCTGGGCTTCAGCCCTCCGAAGGACCGCCGGCTGCGCCCGCCGCGCCGGCTCCGTCACCCGTGGCGACCAGCGCGTCCGACAACTTGTGGATCACCGCGAGCTTCTCCAGCAGCGCGGGCTCGACGCCGTACCGCTCACCGAGCGCCGCCGGGTCCAGGTAGCTGACGCGCGTCGACCCGTTGTCGTCCCAGAGCAGGATGCGCAGCGGCAGATCGAGGGCGGCGAGCGGGTGCGCGTCCATCACCGGGGTGCCGGCGGCCGGGTTGCCGAACAGCACCAGAATCGTGTCCCGCAGCTCCTGACCGGCGGTGCGCGCGGCGGCGGCCTGGTCGATGACGGCGAACACCGTGGCGCCGGCGTGCTCCAGCAGCTCCAGGAGGCGGCGCGTCGTCATCGTGACCGAGGTCGGCGCGGTCTTGGTGATGGTCTGGGCGGCGTTCACAGACATCGGGCGACTCCTCGATGGGCACACACCAGGGGCGATGAAGCGAGGCACCATCCTAGGGCGCGGGCCACACGATGACCGCCTCACCTGGCACTTCCACGCGGCACTTCGCGCCGGGCTCCGGCTCCTGGCCGCTCGGCACAGTGACGGTCAGCTCGCCGCCGTCTTCGAGGCGGAGGATCATCTCGGCGACCGGGCCGAGATGGGCGACGTCGTCGACGGTGGCGGCGAAACCGCCGGCCGCGACCAAGCGAACGTCGTGAGGCTGGACGCACCAAGCGACGGAGAGAGGTGGGCCTGAGGGCAAGGCCGACGAAGGAAGCGGAATGCGCAAAGGCCCGCTCTCCAAAACCCCCTCGGCATCCACCGAACCCAGCCCGATGTTGCGAACGCCCAGCAGCCGCGCCGCCGCGGGACCGGCCGGATGCGTCAGAACCGAGCGCGTAGGACCGTCCTGGAGCACCATGCCATCGGCGAACAACAACGTGTCCTGCGATAGCAGCGCCGCGTCGTCGGGATCGTGCGTCACCAGGACCGACGTCAGGGTGGTTTCCCGCAAGACTGTGCGCAGCAGGCGGCGCAGTTCGTCGCGGACCGGCGCGTCCAGACCGGCGAAGGGCTCGTCGAGCAACAGCAGGCGGGGTTCGCGCGCCAAAGCACGAGCCAGCCCGACACGGCGAGCCTGCCCGCCCGAGAGCTGGTCGGGATAGCGGTCGGCAAGATCGGCCAGCTTCAGCCGGTCCAGCCAGAAAGCCGCAAGCGCCGGATCGGCGCCGACACCGAACGTGACCTGCTCCCACACCCGCAAGTGCGGAAGCAGCGTCGGATGCTGCGGAAGGTAGCCGATACCGCGTCGTTCGGCAGGCAGCGCTGCCAGGTCCCGGCCCCCGAGCGTGATGGAGGCATCGTGCGAAGCCAACACACCGGCGAGCAGCCGCAGAGTCGCCGATTTGCCCGAACCCGAAGCGCCGAGAATCGCCAGGTTCCGCCCCGTACCCCGGTGCTCGACCGCCAACCGGAAGCCGCCGAGCCGAGCCGTCATGCTGAAGTCGAGCACCGGACCCTGCGACAGCGCCGGAGGACGAGGTTCGGGGAGCCGAACCGCGCGCCGGCGATGAGCCCGCCGGGCCGGACCCCGATCCGCGATCAGCAACACGACCAGCGCCGCACCGAGCGTCACCAGCACAGGAATCGTCGTCGCGGCCAAGCCTGTGCTGCTGAACTGCACATAGGTGAACACCGGCAGCGTGTACGGGTGGTACGCCAACACGATCGTCGCCCCGAACTCGCCGAAAGCCCGCAGCCACGCCAACAGCATCCCCGCCCGGATCCCCCGCGCCGCGATCGGCAACGCCACTCGCATCGTCCGCGACAGCGCGCCGTGCCCGAGCGTGGCCGCGACGTCCAGCTGAGCCGGATCCACGGCGGCGAACGCCGACCGCGCCGAGACCACCAGGAACGGCGCCGCGACAAAGCACTGCGCCAGCACGACGCCGGTAGCGCTGTCCGTGAGGCCGCCGTTGAAGAACTTGCCGATCGTCGTATACGGCCCGACCAGGTAGATCAGCAGAATGCCGCTCATCAGCGGCGGCAACGCGAGCGGCAGCTGGACCGCGACCCCCACCACGCCGGCCGTCCGGCTGGAGGAGCGGGCCAGGAGATAGCCGAGCGGCACGCCGAGCACCGTGACGATAGCCGTGCTGACCGAAGCCGTGATCAGCGACGTCCGCAGAGCGTCCCCGACCCCCGGCGCCGCCGTGGCCGAGCCGCCCTGCCCGGGAGCCCGGACCAGGAAGGCGACGAGCGGGACCACCAGATAGGCGACGAGCAGAGCGGCCAGCCACGGCAGCGGGGTACGCAGCATCCGCCCCCCTGGACTTCCGACGGCCGGCCGCACTGTGTCAGTACTCTCGTTCGGCCGCTCAGCCGGCGTTGAGCAGGGTCTTCAGCTGCGGCGGCACGGATCCGGCGTCGCCGGTGACCTTGACCGGCTGCAGCTGCAGGCCGTGCTTGGCCATCAGCGCCTTGCCCTGGTCGCCGAGCAGGTACTGCACGAACGCGATGCCGGCGTCGGTGTGCGCGGCGTTGTTCAGGACGCTGACGGTGTACGTGGCCTGCAGTTTGACGTCGCCGAGCAGGACCGTGGGGATGTTCAGCTCCGCGGCCTCGCTGGAGTAGAAGAACCCGGCGTCCAGCTGCCCGGACTGCAGCCGCCCGACCAGTTGCTCCTCGGGGAACACCTGGACCGCCGAGGAGGCGACGCCGTCCTTGGTCAGGGCCTGCGCGGCGAGCTTGCCCTTGGGGTCCAGCTTCGGGTCGGTCGAGCCCATCTTGAAGCCGGACTCGGTGATCACCTGGTTCCAGGGCTTGGACGTGAGGTCGGCGGCGAACTTGCTGTTCGGGTTGTACGCGATGACCAGCGGCGCGGTGGCGAAGGTCGCGTACCAGGCCTCCCAGCCGCCGTTCGCCGCGCCCTGGAGGCCGGTGTTGGCGTCGGTGCTGGCGCTGATGAAGACGTCGGCCTGCTTGACCTTGCCCTTGATCTCGCTGACCAGCTGCGTGGAGCCGGCGGCGTCGCCCTGGAAGTCGGCGCCGGTGGCCTTGTCGAAGGCCGGGCTGACGTCGTGTTCCATCAGGTTCGCCAGGGATGCGGCGTAGGCGACCTTGACCGGGCCGGACGCGGTGATCGCCGTGGACGGGGCCGCCACCGGCGCCGACGTCGAACTCGATCCCGCGACGGCCTTCGGCGAGCTCCTCGAGCTGCTGCATCCGGCCAGCAGCAGGCCGCCGACGATGACCACGGCGACTGACTTCCTCACGTACGCCCCCTCGATGTCTGCGATGAATGCGCGGTTGTCTGCGCGATCCCGTGCTCCGGTTCCCCAACGACTGCGCTCTCGGCGGCGTCGTCCGTCTTCGCCCTGCCCGCGTGCGGTGCCCGGGACGCGGCGCGCTCCACCACCACCGTCGTGGACTTGATCACCGCGACCGCCGTGCCGCCGACCCGCAGGTCCAGCTCGTCCACGGCCTCCCGGCTCATCAGCGACACCACCCGGAACGGGCCGGCCTGGATGTCCACCTGCGCCATCACCGCGTCCTTGGTGACCGCGGTGATGATGCCTCGCAGGCGGTTGCGCGCCGAGGACACCTCCGAGCGCTCGTCGGCGGCGGCCGCCAGCGACGAGGCGAAGGCGGCGAGCTCGGGGCCGGGGATCACCCGGTGCCCGTTCTCATCGCGCGTCGCGCTCAGCCGTCCGGCGTCGGCCCAGCGGCGCACGGTGTCGGCACTGACGCCGAGCAGCTCGGCGGCCTCACCCATCCGGTACACGTCCACGCCGTGATCTTACAGCGCATCCGCGAGGGCACTAGGCCGAGAGGCCTTGCAGATTCATAACGGATGGCGCTGTTCTGTTCGCAACTGGCAAACGGCCTCGGCTCAGCGCGAGTACGTCGCCTCCGGCGCCGGCAGCGGATCCGGATTCGCGATCACCCAGGACACGGCCAGTTCGCTGAGCCGCTGGGTCTCCTCCTCGGAGCTGTCGCGGCGATAGGCCGAGGCCAGCGCGGTCGCCTCGGTCAGCTGCGCTTCGGGCAGCGGGACGCCGGACGCGAGCAGGACCGGCAGTGCGCGGACCATTCGCCGGTAGTCCTGGTCCCAGTTGATCCCGCCGTTGCCGAGGACTTCGTGGGCCAGGCGGCCGGTGATGCGGATGGCCTCGCCCTGGGCGGTGGGCGCCGCGCCTCGGCTGGGGACCAGGTAGTCCCAGAGCTCCTGATGGCGGTCGTCCCAAGCCGTGGAAGTCACGGTGATCGGCGATATGCCGTCATGCGTGCGCCGCGCCTCGACCGGAGCGACCGCGAACAGTTCATACAGCCGGTTCAGGCCGGCCTCGGTCTCGGCGAGGAAGTCCGGGTTGAAGCCCGCACGGTGGAACTCGAAGTTCTTGCCGAGCGTCGCCACGCGGTCGAGCATCCGGTCGGTGACGGGAGTTCCGGCGTCGAGGAGGATCTCGGCGACGTCCGCCATCCGCGCGAGGTGGATGTTGGAACAGTAGGCGAGGCCTGCTTCCAGAGCGGTCGCCGAGCGGACGACGGCCAGCGGGTCGGCGCCGCGGGCGAGCAGGAGGCGCACCGTCGAGGGCTTGATGCCTTGGGCGGCAGCGTGCAGTGCGGGTTGGCTCGGGGACTGGACGTCGGCGCCCGCGTCGAGAAGGGCAGTGACGACCGCGTCGTTGCCGGTGCGCGCGTGCCGCCACAGCGCGGTGCGGTGATAGGTGTCGGTGGCCTCGATGCCGGCGCCCTCGGCGACCAGCCAGGCCACCAGCTCGGGCGGGATGCCGGACATCCCGAGGGCGGTCGGGCCGTGGGCACCGTCGCGGGCGTCGAGTTCGGTGGTCTCGAAGACCGCCTTCATCGCGTCCAGGTCGCCGGAGCGAAGGGTGGTGTCGAAGTCCTTCGGCAGCCGCTTCTTCTTCCTCGCCATGCGCGCAAGCTTAGGCAGGGCTCCGGGCATCGCCGACTGAAGCTGCCGAAACTGTCCTGACCGGCGGCTACGCTCTCCGGGCATGGGTGTGTTACATGACTACTTCCGGGCGCCGGACGCGGCGACCGCCATCGCGTGGGCGGTGGGTTCCGAGGCCGGGCTCGATGATCACGGCGCCGACTGGTTCGACGCCAAGGGGCTCGACGTGCACATCGTGGTCGGACAGCTGGTGTCGTTCGCCGAAGGGGTGCCGTTCAAGGTCCGGCGGGGCGAGGGGCCCCGGCTGGTGTGGCCGGACCAGGAGGCGTGGCCCTACGGCGAAGTGCGTCCCGGCGAGGAGTCGCCGTGGGAGTCCGGCCTGCTGCTGGAGATGATGCCGGAGGCGTGGGTGGCGACGCTGGCCTCGGTCAGCGACGACCATCTGCCGATGCTCGCCGCGCAGTGGATGGAGATCCCCGAGGTCACCTTCGACGATTTCGCCGACGCCAAGGGTGCCGTCGAACAGTTCCGGACGCTGGCCCGGCGTACTCAGGGACAGGGCCACAGCGTGTTCGTCCGGACCATCATCTAGCCGCTCCTGCTGCAACGAGCCGGAACTCAGCCGACTGGGATTCAGCCGACCGGGGCAGGGCTCCACGGCCAGCCGGCCTCCCCGCCCGCCTCGATGGACGGGATCAGCCGGAACGCGGCATCGCTCAGCCCGCCGAAGGTGTAGCGGCGCGGGCCGGGTGCGGCGTGCCCCAAGGCGTAACCGACGAGGTTCCACGTGTACGTGGGGACATCCGCCGGGACCGGGGCGAGCACCTCGCGCGGAGAGCTGAACGCCTGCTCGTCCGTGATGATCACGACGCGGTCGTGGCCGTCGTAGTGCCGCTGGACGGCCAGAGCGGTGTTCGTGCCGCCGCAGTCGGTGAAGCGGCCGACCGTTTCCAGAACCGAGTCCTCCGGACGAAGCTTGATCCTCTTGCTGCCGGTACCGAACTCGACCAGGTCGGCGTGCTCCGCACGCAGAGCCAGCGCGGTCCCGAACACGGCAGCGGCGTCGGCGCGGGTCAGCTCGGTCTGCCCCTCGTTGGCGAAGAACATCGAGCCGGACCGGTCGACCAGGATGAGCGTGCGCCCGGGCAGCGAGGGCACGTTGCTCAGCGAATGCCCCAGCGCGATCTCCAACGCATGGCCCCACGCAGCCGTGTCAGCGTGCCGATACGCGGCCAGGAACCGGAACGGGAACTGCCGTGAGCGAACCACCTCGTCCCGGTCGCAGAGCCGGCGGACCACCTCGGCCGTCGCCGCTTCACTGATTCCCGCCTGGTCGAAGTTGCGCAGGTTCCGCACCAGCGCCATCGCCCCCATCGAGGGGATCACGGCCTCCCACGCCGTGGCGTCGAGCGGCCCCTGAAGCCAGCCGGCCAGCGCTTCCCACGTCATCCCGGCGGCGGCCAGTACCGAGGCGGCGTCAGGAGAACTCACCACAGCGCGCCGATCGGCCACCGGCACGGACATCAGCGCGTGGTGTGCGACGAGAAGGTCCGAGTCCGCGGGCGGCAGGGCCCGAGCGGCGTGGTGCCGCCGGTCCAGCGCGTACCGGAAGACGTCGGCCTGCCACGGCCGCTCGGGGTCCGGCGTCGGATGTGTCAGCTCCAGAACGTCGCCGAAGCGGACCGCGGCGGAAGACGAGTCGTACTTCAGCAGCGCGCGACCCGTATACAACCGCCGCACCGCGTCGGCGACGCCGCGCTTCACCGGCATCGGCAGCTTCCGGCCGAAACGGCCGATCCAGTACTGCAGGAACTCCCCCGGCTCGTCGGGGCGCTGCAAGACGGCGTCGACGGCCTGCCGCGAGTGGCCGTGCTGTCCTGCTTCCTGCCGGGCGTGTACGAATTCCGCAGCACCCACCAGGGACGTCGTGCGCATGTTGCCCGAGCTCCGCAGCCACCGCAGCAGGCCGACAGTCCATTCCGGATCCGTCAGCGCATGCTCCCGGATCAGCCGCGCGAAGCGCTGGTCGCGCGACTCGGTCCGCTCGTAGAAGGTCTCCTGGCCGACCATGTTCGCGGCGGCGAGGAGGAAGAGCTCTGTTTTGGGGCCACGCGGGTAGATGGCGCCGCCCTCATGGGACGCCGACCACTCGGACAAGCCCCAGGCGTGTTCGGCCCACCACGTGGGACGCACCATCGCGGCACTGCGGGCCTGCTGCCACGGCGTCAGGCGTCGCACCAGGCGTTCGTCGGCGTCGAGCTGGATCTCGGCGCGCGTGGCGGCTTTCATCTGCTGCCGGTTGAACCGGGCCATCAGGGATCTCCATCAAAGCTGGAGCGGACGCGGAATCAGGGGAACAGGGCGTCGGGAACGACGGGGCCGCGCGGGCCGACAGAGACGGCACCTCCCGAGATCCAGATGGGGCACCGGCGTGGGTTTCTTGTCAGAAGTAGCCGGGGCGCGCCGCGCAGCGGGAGGTGCGGCAGCAGACATTACCCGGGGCGGCCGGAGCAGTCATCTGATTTATCGCGCGGCTTTTATGTAGCGACTGATACAGAATGTGGTACGGTTCTTCTGTAGCAACCGCTACAAATATTTGTGAGGGGGCTTCCATGCCTGTCGTCAGCACACCTTCCAGCACCGAGGCCGTCCTCGCCCGCACCGTCGGCGGCACCGGCCCGGGTCTGGTGCTGGCCCACGGCGCCGGCGGGAGCGTCGCGCTCAACTACGGCCCGATCCTGGACGGCCTGGGCGCCGGGCACACCGTCGTCGGCGTCGACTACCCGGGCACCGGCCGCACGCCGCGCGCCGCCGGCCGGCTGACCCTCGACTTCCTGGCCGACCAGCTCATCGCCGCCGCCGACGCCGAAGGCCTGGAGCGCTTCGCGCTGGCGGGGTTCTCGCTCGGCGGGCCGGTCGCGATCCGGGCGGCGGCCAAGCACCCCGACCGCGTCACCGCGCTGGTCCTCACGGCGACCTTCGCCTACCGGGACGCGCGCCTGGATCTGGCGGCGAAGCTGTGGGGCGACCTGTTCGAGGCGGGAGACACCGTCCGGCTGTCGGAGTTCCTGACGCTGTCAGCGTTCAGCGCCGAGGCCCTGCGGGCGATGCCTGAGCGGGAGCTGCGGCTGGCGATCGAAGGCCTGGCCGAGCTCATCCCGGCCGGCACGCCGGAGCACGTGGACCTGGTCCGGCGCGCCGACGTGCGCGGCGACCTGGCGTGGGTCACCGCTCCGACGCTCGTCGTGTCGACCACCGCCGATCCGCTGGTCTCGCCGCGTCTGCACGAGGAACTGGCGGCGGGGATCGCCGGTGCGCGCCTGGCCCGCATCGACACCGGGCACCTGCCGTTCGCCGAGCGGCCCGAGGAGTGGCTGGGGCTGATCACCGGGTTCCTGGCCGAGTACTCCGCCTGAGGGCTTGACTCCCGGGCCGCCCGCGGCAGGTCGGCCGGCAGCTCTTGAGAGCTTCTAGGCCCGCAGGAACTCGGCCAGCGGCACTCTGATCTCGGCCGGACGCAGGTTCAGTGCATCGAAGGAGGCTGCCGTCACCCACATCAGCTCGTAGCTGTTGTCCGGGCTGTTCGCTTCGGCCTCCTCGCCCGACAACATCACGCTGCTGGTGACGTCGGTCATGAGGAAGTAGGAGGCCGGCCGGCCGTTGTGGGCTCCGGTCCACAACAGGCGGCTGATGCCGGCCTCCAACGTGGTCTCTTCCCGCAGTTCGCGAAGCGCTGCCTCTTCGTAGCTCTCTCCGGCTTCGACGTGACCGCCCGGGAGGATCGCGTAGTGATGTCCTGGGCAGCCGGGTTCCGTCCATCCGCTGCCGGCGCAGATCCGGCACTGCGCCGACGTCTCGCGGCGGAGGAACCGCTTCATGACCAGAACCTTGGGGCCGTCGACGACGACGGCGACGGCCCGAGGAAGGCGTTCCCGCTCTATGCCTGCCATGTCAGTGGTGGAACACCGAGCGCTCGGCGTCCGGGAGGGGCAGGGTCAGCTTGTCGAGGTAGCGGACCGCCTCCTCCAGGTCGGCCAGGAGGTTGGCGGCGAGATCCATGCTCATCCCGTTGCGGATGACGACGCGCTGCACCACGGTGTCGGACAGGTTGTCCGGCATCGGATAGGCCGGAACCAGCCAGCCCTTCATGCGGAGCCGGTCCGAGACGTCGTACAGCGTCCAGTTCGGATTGTGGCCGGCCTTCTTGCGCCAGGCGAACACGGGGATGTCGGAAGCGTCGTGCCAGAGGTCGAAGCAGTCCATCGCGCCGATGCGGTCGGCGAGGTGGCGCGCGACGTCCCGCGACGCCTTCTGGACCTCGCGGTACCCCAGACGGCCCAGTCGAAGGAACTGGAAGTACTGGACCAGCACCTGAGCGGCGGGGCGGGAGAAGTTCAGGCCGAACGTCGGCATCTCGCCGCCGAGGTAGCTGACCTTGAAGACCAGGCTCTCCGGCAGCAGGTTCCGGTCCCGCCACAGGATCCAGCCCAGGCCGGGGTTGACGAGCCCGTACTTGTGGCCCGAGGTGTTGATCGAGGCCACGCGCGGGACCCGGAAGTCCCACTCCAGGTGCGGCTGCAGGAACGGGGCGACCATCGCGCCGGAGGCGCCGTCGACGTGGATCGGGATGTCCAGGCCGGTCTCGCGCTGGATCTCGTCCAGCGCCCGGCTCACCTTCAGCACCGGCTCGTACATGCCGGTGTAGGTGACGCCGAGGATGCTGACCACGCCGATGGTGTTCTCGTCGACGTGGGACTTCAGGTCCGTGCCGTCGAGGGTCTTGTGCTCCTCGGTGATCGGCACGTAGCGCGGCTCGACGTCCCAGTAGTTGCAGAACTTCTCCCAGACCACCTGCACGGCCGAGCTCATCACCAGATTGGGCCGGTCAGTCGGCTTGCCGGCCGCGCGCCGGGCCTCCTGCCAGCGCCGTTTGAAGGCCAGGCCGCCGAGCATGCAGGCCTCGGAGGAGCCGATGGTGGAACAGCCGATGGCCCGCTCGGGGTCCGGCGCCTTCCACAGATCGGCCAGGATCCGCCAGCACCGCTCCTCGATCGCCGCCGTACTCGGATACTCGTCCTTGTCGATCAAGTTCTTGTCGAAGGATTCGAGGTACAGCTTGCGCGCCTGGTCGTCCATCCAAGTGCCGACGAAGGTCGCGAGGTTCAGCCGCGCGTTGCCGTCGAGCATGGCCTCGTCGTGCACCACCTGGTAGGCGGTCTCCGGCAGCATCGGCAGGTCGGCCAGCCGGGTGCCGGGCCTGGTGCGCAGCTCGCCGGGCCGGGCGAACAGCGGGTTGACGTCCACGTCCCCGCTCAGATCACGGCCGCTGTGAATGTGCGTCATGCGTGCGCCTCCTCGAGAACCGGCTCCGAACATCGCCTCCCGCACTGCCGGGGGTGGCAAACCCGGCGGGCGCGGCGGGAAAGGACAGGACCCCGGGCCGTGCGGCCCGGGGTCCAGGGGAGCGTCAGCAGCTCAGACGTTGACGCACTTGTTGCCGTCGGTGCCGGTGAGGGCGGCCAGGATGGAGATGTTGTTGCCGCAGACGTTCATGGGGATGTTGATCGGGACCTGGATGACGTTGCCGGACAGCAGACCGCCCGAGTCGGACGTGCCGCCGATCGCGCCCGAGCCGGAGGCGAAGGCGGTGCCGGCACTGCCGAGGACGGCGACCGCGGCGAACGCCGCGGCCACGAGAGACTTGCGCATGCTCATTGAAGCTCCCTGATGTGGAAGGTGCGAACGACGCAACCTCTACCCTTTCGCCTCGCTTGGCGTAAACCGGACTACACCTTCCGAGCGACGGGCCCACGAGCGCGGCGAAGCCGGGCCGGGCCCGGCTTCGCCGCAGGTCAGAGCTTTGTAAAGGAATTCCGAAAAACCACCCATACGGACGGATCTCAAGGGGCCGCCGTCACCAGCTCCGGTGCGGGCCCTTCGGCCTGCTCCTGCGCCTGGTCGGCCGCCGGCCCGGCGGCCTGCTCAGCCGCCTGATCCGTCGCCTGCTCAGCCGCCTGATCCGTCGTCTGGTCGGCCGCCGGCCGCATTACCAGGACCAGCACCGACAGCGCGGCGAAGACGGCCGCGGCGATGAGGCCGGTCGCGTGCAGGCTCACGGTGAAGGCCTCGCGCGCCGTGTGCAGCGTCGCAGCCGCCTGACCGGCGGGCTGGTGGCCGCTCACCGCGAGCGCCGCGGCCAGGGAGTCGGAGGTGCCGTGCGCGTGGGCCCGGTAGACGACGGCCGCGGCCGCACCGAGCAGGCCCAGACCGAGCGAACCGCCGAAGTAGTTGCCGGTCTCGGACATCGAGGCGGCGCTGCCGGCCCGCTCGGGCGAGACGCTGCCGATGACCAGGCCGGTGCCGAGCGCGAACAGCGGGCCGGTCCCGAAAGCCAGGACCGCGATGCCGATCATCAGGACCGGCAGAGTGCCCGGACCGTTGACGACCGTCAGGAACAGGGCGCCGACCGCCGACAGGGCCAGTCCGGCCGCGATCGCCGTCGGCTGCTGCATGCGGCGGGTCAGCACCGGGGCGGTCATGGTGCCGACCGCGACGCCGAGGCCCATCGGCGCGAACAGGATCGCCGCGGCCATCGGCGAGTGGCCGAGAACGCCCTGCATGTACTGCGTCACCAGCAGCCCGACGCCGGCCATCGCCAAGCCGGCGAAGACCAGCGCGATCAGGACCGCGGTGAACGGACGGCTGCGGAACAGGCGCAGGTCCAGCAGCGGCGAGGCCAGGCGGAACTGCCGGCGCACGAACACCACACCGAGCACGGCCCCGGCCGCCAGCGCGACCACCGGGACGGCCACCGCGTGCGCGACCGCCAGCTGCTTGATCCCGTAGACCATCAGCAGCACCGCCGCCAGCGACAGCACCACGCTCGCCGGGTCCAGCCGCCCGGCCTGCGAGCCCTTGAACTCCGGCAGCACGAACCGGCCGGTCGCGGCCAGCAGAACCATCGGGGGCACCGCCGCGAGGAACACCGACCCCCACCAGAACTGCTGCAGCAGAAATCCCGCCAGCACCGGCCCGACCGCCCCGCCGGTGAACTGGCAGGTGGCCCAGATCGCGATGGCGCGGCCGCGCGACCGGTCGTCGGAGAACATGTTGGTGATCAGGGCCAGCGTGCTCGGCGCAAGCGTCGCCCCGGCGATGCCGAGCAGCGCCCGCACGACGATCAGCATCAGCGGATCCACCGAGAACGCCGCGACCACCGACAGCACCGCGAAGGCCGACGCTCCGGTCAGCAGCAGACGCCGGCGTCCGATGCGGTCGCCGAGCGTCCCCATCGTGATGACCATCCCGGCGACCATCAGTCCGTACGAGTCGCTGATCCACAGCTGCTGGACGGCGCTGGCGCCGAGATCGGCGCTCAGGTGCGGCAGCGCGAGGATCAGCGCGGTCATGTCCATCGCGACGAGCAGCGTCGGCAGCATGAGCAGGACCAGTCCCAGCCAAGCCCGTTCGACTCGCATCTCCGTGTCTCCTTCTGTGGACTTCTCTCGGCTTCTCTCGACGTGTCACCGGGCAGTCGGAGCGGCTCGCCGGTTCTTGACATCGCCGCGCCGAGAATCTTGGAGAAGCGGCTCGGCGAAAAGATTTCGGCGGAGGATGTCAAGAACGCGACCGCGGCTCCGACCACCGGATGAAAGGGCCCCGCCGGGCGCCCGCGACACAAGGAGTGACCGAGATGAAGTTCCTGATCAGCCTGCACATCAACCCCGCCGTGCTGGACGCGCTGACCGACGAGGAGAAGGCCGGGATCGGCGAGGGCCACGGCCGGTTCATGCAGAACCTGAAGGACTCCGGGGAGCTGATTCTCACCCAGGCCCTGGTCGACCCCTCCCAGGCCGCCGTGGTGCGGGTCCGCAACAACCAGCCGGTGGTGACCGACGGCCCGTTCCTGGAGGCCAAGGAGTACCTCGGCGGCTTCTACCTGATCGATGTCGAGGACAAGGCGCGGGCGATCGAGCTGGCCGCGCAGATCCCGGACTCCGCGATCGAGGGCCTCGGAGTCGAGGTGCGGCAGATCATGTTCTCCGATGGAAAATTGGAGGCATGACAAAACCCGCGATCGAGGACCTGCTCCGTGAACTCACCCCGCAGGTCCTCGGTGCGCTGGTGCGCCGGTACGGCCGGTTCGAGGGCTGCGAGGACGCCGTGCAGGAGGCCGTCCTGGCCGCCGCGGTCCAGTGGCCGGCCGAGGGCGTGCCGGACAACCCTCGCGGCTGGCTGACCACGGTCGCCTCCCGCCGGCTGATCGACCAGGTGCGCAGCGAGTCCGCGCGGCGCGAGCGCGAAGAGCAGGTCTGGGCCTCCGAGGTGGTGCCGGACGACGTCCCGGGCACCGACGACACCCTGCTCCTGCTCTTCCTGTGCTGCCACCCGACGCTGACCGCGGCCTCGCAGACCGCGCTGACGCTGCGCGCCGTCGGCGGCCTGACCACCGCCGAGATCGCCCGCGCCTTCCTGGTCCCGGAGGCCACGCTGGCGGCCCGCATCAGCCGGGCCAAGCAGCGCATCAAGGCCGCCGGGAGCACGTTCGCGATGCCCGAGGGCGCCGAGCGCGAGGAACGTCTGCAGGTCGTGCTGCACGTGCTCTACCTGATCTTCAACGAGGGCTACACGGCGTCCTCCGGCGAGGAGCTGGACCGCGTGGACCTCGCGACCGAGGCGATCCGGCTGACCCGGATGGTGCACGCGCAGCTGCCGGAGGACGGCGAGGTGGCCGGGCTGCTGGCCCTGATGCTGCTCACGCACTCGCGGCGCGAGGCCCGCACGACCGCCGGCGGCGACCTGGTGCCGCTGGACGAGCAGGACCGCACGCGGTGGGACGCCGAGCTGATCGCCGAAGGGCTGGAGCTGGCGAAGACCTCTCTGGGCGGCTCGGAGCTGGGGCCGTACCAACTGCAGGCGGCCATAGCGGCCACGCACGCCGTCGCCTCCGACGCCGCGGACACCGACTGGCGCCAGATCCACACGCTGTACCTGGTCCTGGAACGGATCGCGCCCAACCCGATGGTCACGCTGAACCGCGCCGTCGCGCTCGCCGAGATCGAGGGGCCCCAGGCCGGGCTCGCGGTGCTCGCGACATTGGACGCCGACGAGCGGATCGCAGGGCACCACCGGCTGTTGTCCGTGCGGGCGCACCTGCTGGAGCTGGCCGGCGACACCGACGGCGCGTACGAGAACTACCGGCTCGCGGCCAAGGCGACCGCGAGTATCGCGGAGCAGCGATACCTCGAGAACCGGGCGAGGAAGCTTCGGGGCCCCCTCCCCGCAGACTTCTGATACAAACGTTTCAACCAGCCGCATGAGGGGGAAACGGCACGATGTCCAGCGACAACCTGAAAATGGACGCCGACGCGCTCGACGGGTTCACCACCCAGCTCAACGATCTGATGCGGTACGAGTCGGCGACCCTGTTCCCGGCCTCGTTCCAGGGCGAGATGGGCGACAGCGGGGTGGAGAGCGCCGTGGCCGACATGGCGGCCACCGATCTGACCATCGGCCAGCGCCTCGACAACTACCTCTCGGCCCTGGCCGGGCTCACCGGCGCCAGCGCCAAGGCCACCCGCGACATGGACCATCAGCTGGCGAACGCCGTTCCGGTGCACGGGAAGCAGGCGCAGCTCTGATGGGCGGCCCGCGGAACAACAACGACTGGAGCGTCTTCGGCCTGTCCGGCGACCCCGTCCCCGGCGACCCCACGTCGATCCAGAACGTCGGCCAGATGCTCACCGCGCGCGAGACCGCCGCCTACGAGGTCAGCGTCGGGATCAACGGCCTGGCCACGGACCCGGAGGTGAACGCCTGGCTCGGCTCCAGCGGCGACGCCTTCCGCAAGACCCTCGAACCGGTGCCCGGCCTGCTGCGGCAGATGGTCGACGCCTACAACGAGGCGGCGGCGGCCCTCGCCAAGTACGCCGCGGACCTTGCCAGGCTGCAGCAGATGGCCGACTCCGCGTACAACCGGCGCGTGAGCACCATCGCCGACTGGAAGAGCAAGAATCCCGGCAAGAACCCGCCGCCGGACGGTTCGGCACCCGAGGACGGCAAGACCGACCCCGCGCCGTGGAACGTCGAGATGGCGGCCGTCCAGAACGTCGGCCCGATGCGCGACCAGACCGCGGGAACGTGCGCGAAGGCGCTGCAGGACGCCGACGCCAAGCTGCACCGGGTGCAGTCGGCGCTGGGCGACCCGAAGTTCGCGAACTTCAACAACACCTACGTGGCCAACGGCGGCGACCTGTCGGAGTTCACCCGGCCCGACGCCCCGGTCCAGGTGCTCGGCGACGTCCTGGAGAACGCCGAGGCCAACGACCTGACGAACATCATCAACGGCGGCAAGACCGACGCCAGCCCGGACGTGGTGCGCGCGGAGCTGAGCGACCTGACGAACGAGTACCAGAGCGACCGGGCGTTCTGGGAGAAGTTCGGGCCGGCGCTGGGCAACCTGGTGCCGTGGATCCAGGCGAACAAGGGCCCTGAGAGCACCGACGCCGCCGACCAGATCCTCATCGACACCCTGGGGCAGCGGACCGCAGCCGCGGCCTCGAACGGCTCGCTGAGCTCGCTGGACGTCGCCGGTCTGAGCACCGCGGGCATGATCGGGCTGGCCAAGCTCATCGGCACCACCAAGGGCGGCGACTACCAGGGCCAGAACGGACAGGACTTCCTGGCGTTCACCTCGCAGAACTACATCGAGCAGGAGTCGAACGTCGACGCCTGGGACCGGCAGAACTTCGACGGCGCGCTGAACACCATGCTGGGCGTGACCGGGCAGAACGACGGCGCGGCGCGGACCCTGTTCGCCGGCTCGAACGGCCAGGAGCTGGTGACCAAGCTGCTGACCGGCGAGGCGAACGTGACCCGTGAGGACCTCGCCGGCCGCGCCGGGACCACCACGGTGACCGGCAGCGCCTACGAGGGCGTTGACCCGAAGACCGTCGCGGCCCTGCTGGACGCGGCGCGGGCGCCCGTCGACGGCAGCGGCGTCCGCGGCGACGACCCGGCGAACATGGACCGGCTCAACGCGGCGAACAACATCATCCAGGCCGCCGCGGCGTTCGACCACTACTCGCCGCAGAGCAGCGAGCTGTCGCAGGTCAAAGGATGGTCCCTGCCGCCGGCGGTCACCAACTCGCTGGAGGGCTACGCGAAGGCGTACTCCTTCGACCTCGCCACGTCGACCACCGACGCCAACCACGGCAGCGGGATGACCACCGTCGGCGGCGACCCCAACGGCCAGCCGATGTTCCTGGTGACCGCCCAGCAGGCCCACGACTTCCTGGACCTGTCCTTGAAGGATCCGCACGCCGCCGGCGACTATCTGGGCTTCGCCAAGTCCCAGTACCAGGGCGCGGTGCGGGTGGACATGATGAACAACGGGACGGTGGACCACACGCAGGCCTATGCGAACCTGGTCGCCACCTCGCAGCAGATCATCGACGAGCAGCACATGTCGACGGCGCAGGCCCAGGACGCGGCGGCGGCGCAGCGTGCGGCGCTGGTCAACGGCCTGCTGTGCGGCGCGGGCAACCTCCCCGGGCCCGACGGGCTGGGCGTCGGGCAGGCCCTGGACGGGCTGGTGACGCCGTTCATCGACCTCCAGCCCGGGCTGCAGCAGACCCACGCCGCGGAGATGGGGGTCGCCAACCACCAGGCGGACCTGCTCATCAGCAGGCAGCTCAACCTGTCGGTGGTCCAGGCGGCGGTCGACAGCGGCAAGCTGACGGTCGGCGATCCCAACCACGACCATCTCCCGCCCGGCATCCTCGACTCCAACGGCCACGTCCAGGACAACGCGACGTTCCGGGCGTGGTGGTCGGACCACTCCCAGGACGTCCCGGCGCCGACGGGAGATCCGCATCTGCAGAGCAAGAGCCTGCAGTACTACGTCGACGAGATGCAGCACGCGATGCAGGCGCATTCCTGACAAGGGCTCTCACTCGAGGTAGACCGTCTCGATCCACTCCGGCGGCCGGCGGTCGACGAAGTCGCCCCGGCTGTCGTAGCGGGTCAGGGAGCCGCGAGAGGCGAAGATCCCGGCTACGACGCGGCACCCCGGCTCCTCCGCGGGCCAGGGGGTGCCGCCGTCGGTGAGGACGACGGTCACGTCGGGACGCGGCGCGCGGGTCATCGCCGCGCGGATGCCCTTGCGCAGATCGGTGCCGCCCCCGCCGACCAGGGTGAGCTCCTCGGCGCCGCAGACGGTCTGGGCGGTCTGGACGGCCGCGTCGCAGGTGTAGACGGCGATGTTGCGGCCGGTGACGCCGACGGCTCGGGTGATGGCGGCGACCTCGCTCAGAGCGCTGCCGAGGTCCACGTCGGAGACCGAGCCGGAGGTGTCGATGACCACGGCCACCTGCGGAAGCGGTCGGCGCAGGCTCGGCAGGACCAGCCGGCCGCCAAGGCCGGCAGTACGGCGGCTCGGGCGGCGATAGGTGTAGTCGCCGGCGCCGGCGGCCGCGCCGAGCGAGGTGCGCAGGGCGGCGCCGAGGAGCGTGCGCCAGTCCTGCGAGGCCTTGCCGTAGCGCTCGGCCCAGCGCTGCCAGCCGGCCGGGGCGGTGCCGCGGCCGGCGGCGATGGCGTCGCGGACACTGATGCGGATGGTGGCGGCTTCATAGTCGCCCAAGGGGTGGGCTCCCGCGGCGTCGTCCTCCCAGGGCGTCGGACCGTTGTGCGCGCCGGAGCCGCAGTCGGTCCAGTGGGCGGCGACCATCATGGGCGTGATGTCGCGGACGTACTCCTCGAAGAGCTCGCGCACCGGCACTTGGAGACTGCGCGGGGTCAGGGCGCCCTTCGGGAGGCACGGGCCGGTGTCGTCGTCGGGGCGGGTCAGGCTTTTGAGGAGGTCGTCGTTGATCTCCAGGTCCATCGCGATGTTTAGGCGGACCTGCTCGCGGCGGGGGTGGGCGGGATCGAGCGCGGCGGTGCCGGGGCGGCCGGCGGCTTCATGGCGTGCGGCGGCCTCGGTGAGGCGGCGGGCCCGGGTGTGGTGGTCGCGGACGAGGTGGGAGACCTCGTGGAGCCAGACGCCGGCCAGGTCGCGGACGGTGTGGATGCGGACGAAGGCGGGGTTGACGTAGCAGCGCCAGTGGCGGTCGACGCCCATGGTGGGGACGGCGTAGGTGGGGACGATGGCGATCGCGTGGAGGGCCACGGCGAGGTAGGGGCAGGTGGTGACGGCCAGACGGCGCGCGGCCAGGAGCTTGGGGGCGTCGAGGGATTCGGCGGCTTGGGCGCGGTCTTCTTGGTGGTCTCGGGTGGGTGCTGCTTCGGTCGGGTCAGTGGTGTGAGGCGCTGCCGGCAAGCCTGCGGCCTCGACGGGGCTGACGGGATTGACGGGACCGAACGGATTGACGGGGCGGGCGGTGAGCCTGCTCGGGCCGGCCATGACGGCCGGAGTCGGAGGTCTCGTCATCTCGGCCGTGGTCGTGTCGGATGCGGTCGTCTTGCTCATTCGCCCCACACCAGGAGTGCTTCGAGGGCGCCGAGACCGTCGAGCTGCGCGGGGAGCTCCCACGCCGGTTCGCGGAGGGCGGCGAGTTGCATGGCCGGAGCGGCGAGGAGGTCGACGGGGACGGTCGCGGCCAGCCGCGCGATGAGGGTCCAGCCGGCTTCCCAGCGTTCTCGGGCGGGGGTGCGCGCGATGGCGTCGACGACGGCGGCGAGGGTGGCGTGGACGAGGTCGCCGCGCTCGGGGAGTTCGGCCGCGACGGGGTCGACGAGGACGGCTTCGGGGTCGGGGAGGTCCTGGCGCTCCAGGAAGGCGAGGAACTCCAGGCCCGCGCCGTCGCCGACGGCCCCGCGGATGGCGAGGGCGACGGCTTCGGGATCGGCGTCGGCCGCGTAGCCGAAGGCGAGCAGGCGCATCGCCATCTCCCACGTGCGCGGTGACGGCCAGGCCCCCGCGCGGGCGGCGGCGGTGGCGGGCATGCGGTGGGTGTAGTCGGGGCGCACGGTGAGGAAGGCGCAGACCGCGGCCCGGGCCCTGGCGACGGAGCGCTCCAGCTTGGCGGGATCGAGCTGCGGCAGCGGTACTTCCGGCCAGACCCCGCCGAGGCCGCGGACGACGACGTCGGGATCGTGCAGCCACGCGAGGTGCACGAACCGGTTGGCGAGCGGCGGCGCCAACTGCCAGCCGTCGGCGGCGCTGCCGGCCGGGTTCGCGGCGGCGACGATGCGGACCGGCGCGGGCAACGCGAGGCTGCCGACATGGCGCTCCAGGACGACGCGAAGCAACGCGGCCTGCACAGCGGGCGGGGCGGAGGAGATCTCATCGAGGAAGAGCAGGCCACTCCCCGCCCGGTGCAGCCGCACGGCCCAGTCCGGAGGCGCCATCGCAACCCCCTGCGAGGCCGGATCAGCACCGACGATCGGCAGCCCGGCGAAGTCGGAGGGGTCGTGGACGCTGGCGATGACGGTCTCCAGCGGAAGCGCGAGGCCGCGCGCGAGCTGGACGAGGGTCGAGGACTTGCCGATCCCCGGCTGGCCCCAGAGGAGCACGGGCAGGTTCGCCGCGACCGCGAGGGACAGCGCCTCGACCGCGGGATCGGCGCGGGATTCGGTGGCGGCGGCTCGCGTGAGGGAGATGAGGTGGTCGGCGGCTTGGAGTTGGGTGGGAGCGGCGGATGCTTTGGAGTCGCGTGCTTGGTCGGCAGGGGCTGGGAGCGGCGGCTCGGCGGCGAGAGGTTCGGCTTCGGCAGGCGGTGCGGCGGCGGAATCAGCCAGGATCGTGGCAGCCGTCTCGGCGTGCGTGATGGCATCGGCGTCTATCACAGTGGTCTGAATCTCAGTCAGTGTCATGGTCACCTGTGGGTTCGGGCCGGGACCCCCCTTCGGGCCGGCCGGCGGTCGGGTTCGGGGTCGCGGGTGCGGGTCGCTTCGGCGAGCACCATGCGGTGGCGGAGAGTGTTCTCGGCCAGCGCCGTCAGGGCTTCGGCGACGGTGCCGCCGGTGGGGAGGGGCATGCGGTCGAGAGTCGCGCGCGCACCGGCATGGACGTGCAGGAGGGCGCGGACGTCGGCGGCGCGGCCGTGGGCCAGCAGGGATTCCGCGAGGTCGATGACGTGCCTGCCCGACGCCAGATAGTCCAGCGCCTGGTGGCACGGGTTCGCCGGGCCGCCCAAGCGGGACACCAGCGCCTCGCGGCCGGGGTGGGCCGAGTGGTCGACGATGTGCCAGGCGCCGTCGTGGAAGGCGATGCGGTGGCGAGTCGCCCCGCATGCGATCCACAGCGCCGGTCCGCCATCGGGGACGTGGCAGGGACCTGCGATGAACGGCACCTCGCGGTACAGCCACTCATCGGGTTCGGGCACAGCCGGTCGCGGAGCATCGAGGATCGCCTGTGCGACCAGCGGATGCAGCTCGTGCTCGCCGAGGTGACCGAAGCGCACGAGATCGGCATCGAGCACGCGCGACCACACAGCGTTCGGCACGACCGGCAGCCCCAGCTCTTCGCGGTTCTCGGCTACCCGCGCGACGACCGCGGCGGAGTTCAGGCCGGACAACACCAAGGCACCGACGCCCGACCGCACCACGGCCTCGTCCGCGCCAGGCAACGCCTCGCGAACCCGCTCGGCCAGTCCCGAGATCCGAATCGGCAGCGCGGCAAGCCATCGAGCCCGCCGTTGGGTCTCGCGGAGGCGCAGGTCGAACCCGCCAGCGTGCCAGGCCTCTGCGAAACGACCCGAGTCCTGAAGCCGCGTGACCTCGTCTGCGGTGTCGCAGAGATCGGCGAGCCCCGGCGCAGCATCCGCACTCCAGAACATGCGATGCCGCACCCAGCTGAGCCGCGCCGCATGCGTCCTGCGCACGCCCTTCAGTACCGCACGCGTCGCCCCGTCTTCGCGACCGCCGAGCAGGACCAAGACGATCCGCTGCCCGGCGTCCATCGCGAACCGCGGCGTCGCGGCAGCCAACGTCAGCTGCCGCGCCCCATCCGTGAACTCCGCCAACGGCACGAGCATCCCGGCGAGCAAGTCCCCCGCGTCATGCCCACGCCGCGGCAGATGCCAGCGCAACAGATCCGGCGACAGCTCCCTCAGGACACTCAGCAGCTGCTCGGCGATCGCCGCGCCGTAGTAGCGCCGCACCGAATCAGGCTTCATGCAGACGTCGACATCGGCCGCGGCACAAGCGCCGCGCCAATCGCCGATGGCCCGCCGCTCCGCAACCGCCGCCACCATCGTCGGCGGCACGCCGTAACGCCGCGCAGCCACGGCCGCCCGCGCACGAGTCTCGGAAAGAGTCGTGGAGGAGGAAGGAGAAGAAGAAAGAGAACCAACAGGGCCGCCCAGCGCACTGACAGCGCGCGAGCCCCCACGATCAGCCGTCCGCACCGGCTTCGTTCCCGTCATGGGGAAACGGTGGTGTCGGCGGCCTCCAATCTCTGCATCAGCATTCTTCGTTGGTGGTCATCGGGGACGATGGACACCGGAATCATGCACCCCGCCCTCGCGACTGCGCAACCGTGATCGGCGGCAGGCGAAGGCAGAAAGCGTCCGCACGGGTCGCCGCCGCGAAGACAGAACCGGCCGCCCCGTCCCGAGGGACGAGGCGGCCGGCTGGTTGGCGAAGCAAGAACTCCGCTACCGGTTCAGGCGCTCAGCTCGGGCGCTCAGCGCCCGATCGAATACTCAGTGCCCGAACCCGAACGACCGCAGGAACCAGGCGTTCGGCGAACCGACGCCGGTGGCCTCGTCGTAGCCGCGCGCGGCCGGCAGGCCCTCGTCCAGGCCGTACTGGATCAGCCGGTACTGGCCGGCAGCCGGGCTGCTGGCCGGGTACTGGAAGATCACCGAGTGGATCGGCGAGCCAGCGATCTGCTTCGGGTTCTGGACCACGTCGTTGGTCAGGAACGAGCGGGCGTAGATCGCCGGGTTGGCGAAGCCCACCGGGATGCCCCACTGCGCCTGCTGCGCGTCGGCCAGGATGCCCGCCCAGGAGGGCGCCGACACCGAGGTGCCGCCGAAGCCGGCCTCGCCGTAGACGCCGGTGGCCGGGTCGGTCTGGCCGACCAGGGTGCTGCTGAAGTACAGGTCGCCGTTCAGCGCGATGTCCGGGGTGGTGCGCATCGGGTGCGCGGCCTTCGTCCCGTCCATCAGCGTGGTGGACAGCTTGTTCGGGACCGTCCAGCTCTGGTACCAGGGCTGGGCCTCGGTCTCGCTGACGCCGCCGCCACCGCCGAAGGTCTCACCGGCCGGGACCCACGAGGTCGCGCCCGGAGCGGTGCGCCCGCTGCGGGTGTCGCCCATCGGGGCCTCGAAGGAGATGCCGTCCTGCTTGTTCAGCGCCAGGGCGGTGCCGCCGACCGAGGTCACCCACGGGGAGGACGTCGGCCACTCGACCTGTGCGCGCGCGGAGGTCCGGTCGCAGTTCAGGCCCTTGGAGATGGAGTAGGCGTCGTCGTTCATGCAGTCGCCGGAGGAGAAGTCGAAGGCGATGCCCTCGGCCGCGCCCTCCATGAAGATCTGGTTGTACGCCTTCTGCAGCGCCGGGTCGATGTCGCCCAGAGTGGAGTACTGGATCTCGCCCCAGCTGTTCGACACCACGTCGGCCAGGTGCTTGTCGACGATGTTGGCCTCGGCCGAGAGCAGGTCGGAGTCGAAGCAGGAGTTCGCCGCGACCGTGAGGATCTTGGCGTCGGGCGCCAGGCCGTGGGCCATGTCGACGTCCAGCGACTCCTCTCCGTAGTCGCCGAACCCGCACAGGTCCTTGTTCGTGTACTGCGACGGGTCGTTGACCTCGGAGTACTGGCCGGCCTTGAACGGCTTGTCGCCGTGGTTGACCGCGTACTGGTTGGCGTCGGCCTCCATGGTCGGCGAGCCGTACCAGTTCACGATCGCGATCGTCGCGCCCTTGCCGGTCAGCCCGGTGCCGGTGACGCCGTAGGCCTGGCGGAGCTCAGAGGGGACCAGCGAGCACTGCGCCAGCGTGGCCGGCGTGGTGTAGCCCGCGGGCACGGCCGGGGCCGAGGACGGCGCCGCCTTCTGCCCGTAGTAGTCCGAGCAGGACGGGTCGTTGTTGGCGACCCCGCCCTTCTTGCTCTGCGGGTCCGCGGTGTGGTTGGTGACCGCGTGCACCGTCGACTGCGACAGACCGGTGACGCCGCTGATCACGCCGGCCAGCGCCGCGGGGATCTTCACGTCGCTCTTCGGCGCGTGCAGCGTGCCCTCAGAGGTCTTGAAGTTGTGCAGCGCGGTGCCGAACGCCTTCTGCGCGTCGGCCACGGAGCCCGTGACGTCGACCCAGTGGCTGTTCGTCCCGGTGACGTTCAGGCCGGAGCCCTTGAGCCACGCGGTGACCGCGTCGATCTGCTTCTGCGAGGCGCCGAAGCGGCTCTGCACCTGAGCCGCGCTCAGGTACTGGTGGTAGCTGGCGCTGGACGGGTCGCTCACGGCGCGGGCGAAGGCCTGCAGCCCGGCGGAGTCCTGGCCCGCGAGGTACACGCGCACGGTCAGCTGCGTGGCGGTCCCGGTCTGGCCGAGGTCGGCCGAGGGCGTCGCGTAGGCCGGGGTGCTGCCTGCGAGCGTCGCCGAGCCGGAGTCGGCGTTCGACGGCGCGGCGAGTGCCACACCGGCGGTCACGAACGCCGCGACGGCCGTCATGGTCGTGGCCGTGGCTATTCGTCGGCGGTGCCGTGGTACGGCATGGGTCATGGTGCTTGTTCCCTTCCCGAAAAGAGGGACGAATGTTCCCATTGCCCGATTGACGCATTGTGGGCAGTGGGATCCGAGCCCGCGTCGGTTATTTCTATAGATGGCCAACGGAAAAATACAAGGGTAGAAACGACATGATTTTGATCGGCCGCCGCCGGGAGGATCAGGATTTTACGATTCGGTCACCGTGGGTCGCCGTATGTGCGCGGGAAGAACTGGCCGGAACATGGCCGAGCTTTGACAAAACGGGCGATGCCGCAGCCGCGCAAGACAGGGTTTTTACGGCGTGCTGGCCGCCTTAGGCCAGCGGCGGTGCGGTGCGGCAGGAACCGGCCACGTGGTCTGCTTCCTTTCGCTTGTCCATGGCGCAGCCGATGCGCGAGGATCCGCGAATGCCTGGGAGTGTTCCGCCGGAGTCTGAGCTGCGGCCGTATCCGAAGATGGCGTCGCGGGGGAAGGGCGACACGCCCGCCGCGCGCGAATGGGTCGCGACAGAGAAAGTGCACGGGGCGCACTTCGCGATCGTGTGCGGACCCACCGGAGTTCAGCCCGCGAAGCGGCGAGAGCTGCTCGGTGAAGACGATCTCGACGGGTTCTTCGGCGTGAGCCGGATCTGGCCCACGGTGTCGGTGGCGGCGGCGCGTTGTGCGGCGTTGCTGCGTACCGCGGGAGATGGCGTGGTCACGCTCTATGGAGAGCTGGCGGGTGGACGCTACCCGCATCCTGACATCGCGCAAGACAACAGCGCACAACCTGTGCAGACAGGAGTCTGGTACGCACCGCACTTGTTCTGGCTGCTCTTCGACGCGCAGATGGCAGTCGGCGAGCGCCGGTGGTGGGTCGCGGAGCGGGAGCTGCGGGCTGCCGCTGCGGAGGCGGGGATGATGTGCGTACCGGTGTTGGCGCGCGGAGCCTTGAAGCAGGTACAGGACTTGCCCACAGCCTTTCCGAGCCGGGTACCGGCATTGTTCGGGCTACCGGAGATCGAGGACAACTTGGCCGAGGGCTATGTACTGAAGCCGACGGCCGAGTGGGAAGAAGAGTTTGCGCGGCCGGTATTGAAGGTGAAGCAGAAAGCCTTCGCCGAGGACGAGCGGTTCGCGGGGGCGCGGCCTTATATAGCCCCTCCGGAAGGTGCGGCTGGGGTTCCGGCTTGGCTGGTGGTGCAGGCGGCGGCTCTGCTGACGCCGGCTCGGGCCGCGGCTGCCGTGAGCAAGATAGGTCCGGGGAGTGCGGCCGAGGTGGTGGCGGCGGAGATCGCGAAGGATGTGGCCGAGGAGGTCTCGGAGGAGCTCGGTGGTTTGGACGCCGAGCAAAGAGAAGGACTTGTCGACGCGCTGGTGCCCGGTGCACGCACACTCGCAGCCTTCGACGCAGCGGACCGAGCCCGCGCCTCACGACACTGAGAAGTCGCCCCGACCCCGCCGAAACGCCGACCGGGGCGACCAGAGCGACCGAGCCGAACGGGGCGACCATGGCGACCGAGCCGACCGACGTGCCCGACGTGCCCGAGCCGACCCGGCCCGACCGAAGCGACCAGGCCGGCTTCAGTCAAAGCGCCTGCCGCCCTACTCCCCCGCACCTTCCGCCGCTGCCGCAGCCTCCATAGCGATTCCAGCCCGGCTCACCGCCCAGATATCCGCGACCGGCCCCATGTGCCCGAGCTTGTCAGGGTTCACCACTGCCCGGATGGCCTGAATCCGCCCGTCGACCACGTCCAGCGTCAGCGTGCTCAGCACCCTCCCGTCCGGCGCATAGAAGATCGCGCCGGGCTGCCCGTTGAGCGCATGCGGCTCCAACCGCACCCCGACGCGCGCGAACCGCGCAGCCACCAGCGTCATCATCCCCACGACCGCCTCCACGCCGTACGCCTCCTGCGCGACCAGCGGGGCCTTGCCGCCGCTGTCCCCGACCAGCGCCACGTCAGCGGCCAACAGCTCGCGCAGCCCATCGACGTCACCCTCGCGGAACGCGTCGAAGAAGCGCTCCGCGAGCTCCTCCCGCTCCCGGCGGTCGGCCTCGAAGCGCGGCCGGCCGTCCTCCATATGCCGCCGCGCGCGCACCGCGAGCTGCCGGCAAGCCGCCTCCGAGCGGCCGACCGCCAAAGCCACCTCGGTGAATCCGAAACCGAAGACCTCGCGCAGCACGAACACCGCGCGCTCCAGCGGCGACAACCGCTCCAGCAGGAGCAGCGCGGCTGTGGACAGCGAGTCCGCCAGCTCGGCGGCGCGCTCGGGGTCCTCATACGGGTCGGACAGCAGCGGCTCGGGCATCCACGGCCCGACGTACTCCTCGCGCCGCACCCGCGCCGAACGCAGCACGTCGATCGAGATCCGCGTGACCACCGCCGACAGGTACGCCTTCGGCGACGCCGGCTGGGTCGACGTCCCCTGCCAGCGCAGCCATGTGTCCTGCACGGCGTCCTCGGCCTCGGCCACGCTCCCCAGGATCCGGTAAGCGATCGAGAACAGCAGCGGCCGCAGGCCCTCGAACTCCTCGTCGCGCGTCATGCCGGCCCCTTCCCCATCGCGATCATCGTGACATCACCCGAGACGAGACGGGCTCCCCGGTTGTGACATCGCTTGGGCCGTCGCTGGTGAGGTCGCTGATGACATCGCTGGTCACATCGCCTCGATGACGACCTTCCCGAAGCTGCCCTCGTCGCGGTACGAGCGATACGCGGCGACCGCGTCGTCGAAGCTGAACACGCGGTCGATGACCGGCCGTATCTCTTGTGTCGCGACGGCCCGGCACAGTGCTTCGAGGTCTGTGCGGTTCCCGACGAACTCCCGCCGGATGGTCGCCAGCGACCCGCTGAGGTCGTCCTCGGTGATGGTGATGGCTTCCGGCTGCGCCGAGACGACCCAGAGCAGGCAGATCTGCGCGTACGCGGACGCCGCACGCAGCGATTGGCCGAACGTCGCCGGGCCCTGCGTCTCGACCACGAGATCGACGCCCGCGCCGCCGGTCAGCGCGCGCACCTCCTTGGACCACTCCGGCGTCGCGGCGTAGTCCACCACCTCGTCCACACCGATCTCGCGCAGCCGCTCCGCCTTCGCCGCACTCGACGTGGTGGCGATGACGCGACAGCCCATCACCTTGGCGAGTTGAGCCGCGAACACCGAGACGTCGCCGGTTCCGAGGACCAGCACGGTCTGTCCAGCGGTCAGCGTGCCGGGCCGGGTCAGAGCGTTCCACGCCGTCACCCCGGCGCAGGGCAGCGCGGCGGCTTCGGCATAGCTCAGGTGATCGGGAATGCGGGCCGCCGCGGCCTCGTCGATGAGCACGTACTCGGCCAGCCAGCCGTCGGACGTGCAGCCGAGCTGGTCGATGACCTCCGCACGCAGCGGGCCGCTGATCCAGCGCGGCCAGTACGAGGCCGTGATCCGGTCGCCGACGGAGAAGCGGCGGACTGCCTCCCCGGCGCCCACGACCTCACCAGCACCATCGCTGAGCGGGATCACGTCGGCGCGGGCGGGCAGCGGGTAGCGGCCGGTCGTGATGAGCAGGTCGCGGCGGTTGATCGATGCGGCGCCGGTCTTGACCAGGAGCTGCGTCGGGCCGGGAGTCGGCATGTCTTCGGTGTGGAGCGTGATGCCGTCCAGGGAGCCCTGTCCCGGCAAGCGGTAAGTGCGCATGACTTCAGCGTGCGGCGGCACGTGCGGTGATCCAATTCCCTGGAGGGAATGGACCAGCGGCGCCACGATGCCGAAGACTTCCCTTGTGAGCACCGCGACCTCCCAGATCTCCCCGAGCTCAGCGCACTCGCCGACATTCGGCACCGAGCTTCGGCGCTGGAGGACGCTGCGCCGCGTGAGTCAGCTGGAGCTGGCCAACCGCGCCGGCACCACCCAGCGCCACCTGAGCTTCATGGAGCAGGGACGCTCGCATCCGGGACGGCCGATAGTGCTGCGGCTGGCCGAATCGCTGCGGCTCACGCTGCGGGAGCGCAATGCCCTGCTGTTCTCCGCCGGCTACGCCCCGGCGTATGAGGAGACGAGCTACGACGCGCCCGCGATGGCTCCGGTGCGGGAAGCGTTGGAGCGGGTGATCGAGGGCCACCTCCCCTATCCAGCCTTGGTGCTGCGCCGACCGGGACGGGTCGTCGCCGCCAACCGTGCGTTCTCGGTTTTCTTGGAAGGCTGCTCGCCGGAGCTGCTCACCCCACCGATCAATCTGCTGCGGATCATGCTGCACCCCGACGGCGTCGCGCCGCGGGTCGCCAACCTCGCGCAGTGGGGACGACACGTGATCGACAACCTGCGGCTGCTGGCGTTGCAAAGCCCTGATCGCGGGATGGAGGAACTGGCGAAGGAGCTGGCCGGCTACGTGCCGGACGCCCCGGTGGACCAGACGTATCTCGGCTTCGCGGTACCGATGCGCTTGAGCGTCGCCGAAGGGGAGTTGCGGCTGATGACGGCGCTGACCGCCTTCGCGACGGCGGTGGATGTCACGGTCGCGGAGTCGGTGCTCGAATCGTTCCTGCCCGCCGACGCCGAGACCGCCGAGATCCTAGCGGAACGGGACCGCAAGGCCGCAGAGCGCGGCGAGCAGCGGTTGCTCGCCGGGCTTTAGGCGTCCCCGCTCACCATTCCCGTCACCACGCATGCCATCGCCCACGACGCCCACCACGATGGCAGAGGCGACCGCCGCCCCGCCCTGGGCACCTGCCACAAGAGACACCAGCGACACGAGCGACGCCCGGGCCGAGGACCCGCCGCGGAACTGAGCGCGCGGCGCGTGGCTACTTCTTCTTGGCCGCCTTCTTGGCGGTCCCGTTCTTGCCGCTCTTCGCCGCCGGCTTGCTCTTCGAGGTCAGCGGCGCACCGCCTCCGTCGAACAGCTCCTCGGCCGGGTTGTGCCAGCCGTCCGCGCCGGGCAGCGCGGCCGCCGTCTCCGGGCCCCAGCTGCCGGGCTTGTAGACGGTCGGCTTGGTGGGCTCCAGAATCTCGCCGACGATACGCCAGCTCTCCTCGATGGCCGGGAAGAACGCGAAGCCGCTGGAGTCGCCGCAGATCGCCGCGTAGAGGATGTTCTCGTAGGGCTTGGCCTGCCCGCCGAGCACCTTCTCGAAGTCGATGCCCATCGGGAACGACACCGGCAGCTGCCCGCGCGCGCCCCGGCGGGCCATCAGCTCGAAGGCGATCCCGGCGCCGGGCTCCAGGCGGATCCGGATCAGGTTCGGCGGGACGTCGCCGGCCAGGCCCCGGAACAGCTCCGACGGCGGCCGCCGCAGCTGCACGCACACCTCGGTCGCGGTCACCGCCAGCGCCTTGCCGCTGCGGATGTAGAACGGGACGCCGGCCCAGCGCCAGTTGTCGATCCACAGCCGCAGCGCGATGTAGGTCTCGGTCTCCGAGTCCTTCTTCACGCCCTGCACGTCGAGGTAGCCCTCGTACTGCCCGCGCACGACGTCGGCCGGGTCGATGGTGCGCACCGAGTGCAGCAGCCGCCACTTCTCCAGCGCCTGCGCCTGCGGGTCGGCGATGTTCGGCGGGTCCATCGCCAGCAGCGTCATGACCTGGAACAGGTGGTTCTGGACGACGTCGCGCAGGCAGCCGACGGAGTCGTAGAAGGAGCCGCGGTCGGCGACGTCGAAGTCCTCGGCCAGGGTGATCTGCACGTTGTCGATGGACGAGCGGTCCCAGACCGGGGCCAGCAAAGTGTTGGCGAAACGGAAGGTGCCCAGGCCCTCGACGGACTCGTCGCCCAGGAAGTGGTCGACGCGCACCAGGTGGTCGCGGTCGAAGTACAGCTCGAGGACGGCTTCCAGCTGCCGGGCCGAGGCCAGGTCGTGGCCGAAGGGCTTCTCGACCACCAGCCGCGCGTTCTTGTTCAGCCCGGCCTGGGCCAGGCCGGCGGCGACCTTGTCGAACAGCGAGGGCGGGATGGCCAGGTAGTGCACGGCGAAGCCCTTGCCCCGGACCGCCTCGCCGATCTTGTCGTAGATCGCCGAGTCGGTGAAGTCGCCGGTGACGATGCTGAGGCCCGCGGCGAACTTCTTGAACACCTTCTCGTCGATGGTGTACCCGGCGTCGACCACCGACTGGCGGGCGTTCGCGCGCAGCGCCTCGTCGTCGAAGTCCGAGTAGGCCACGCCGACCACCGGCACCTTGAGCATGCCGCGCTCGGTGAGCCGGTAGAGCGCCGGCAGCAGCATCTTCTTGGCCAGGTCGCCGGTGATGCCGTAGAGCACCAGGACGTCGGCGGCCTCCATGTCGTGGTTGTGCGTCGAGGTCACGCTGGCGGACAGCGGCATGAACGAGCTCCCTTGCTGATGGCGTCGGCGGCACGAGGACGGCGGTTCAGCCGGCCGTGATCCCCCACGAGCCGCGGTACTCGGCTCCCGGATCCAGGCGGATGAGGTCCACCCCGCTGGCGAAGGCGTTCGGCGGGCCGGTCATCGGCTCGCAGCCCAGGCCCCGGCGCCGGTTCTCGGCCGGAACCTTGTCCGCGGTGTAGATCTCCAGCCACGGCTGCGCCTGGTCCATCCAGAACGCGGTGCTGCGGCTGCCGTCGGGGCCGGTCAGCCGGACCCGCGCCAGGCCGTCGGCGCCGCGTTCCAAGCCCGTGTAGGCGACGTCGATCTTCTGGTCGCCGAGCACCCGGCCCGCGCGCAGATCGTACTCGCCGCCCGCGACGTCCTTCGGGGCGCCGATCGGAATCATCCGGTCGTCCACCGGCTGGTAGAGGCTGCCGGGGGCTCGGACGGTGCACGTGTCGAGGGGTTCGCCGACGGTGATGTACGGGTGCATGCCGTGCGCGTAGGGCAGCGTGCGGGTGCCCGGGTTGGCCGCGGCGAGGGTGACCGTCAGGCCGCCGGCCGCGTCCAGGCGGTACTCCGCCCGGACGTCGAGGCGGAACGGGTAGCCGGCCGAGCCGTGCAGGGAGCAGGCCAGGACCACGGCGTCCGCGTGCTGCTCGACGGGAGACCAGGCGGCCCAGCGGGTCAGGCCGTGGATCGCGTTGTCGAGCTCCGGCTCGGACAGGTCCAGCTGGTGGTCGCGGCCGTCGAAGCTGTAGCGGCCGCGGTCCACGCGGTTCGGCCAGGGGATCAGGAGCTGGCCGGACGCCGCCGGGGCGGGCTCGTCGGCGGTGTAGGTGAGGACGAGGTCTTCGCCGTCATGGGTCAGTTCTCTGAGCCCGGCACCTTCTTCCGTGATCACCGCGCGGTAGGGGCCGGCGGTGATCACGTACTGCTCGCCGGTGAGGAAGTCGGCCATGGGTCCTTGGTAACCGGGCCACGACGCGAGTACACCCCCGGACTGCACGGGCTGCCGCCATCCGGTCAACGAGGCCCGGATCAGCGGTGTTTGCTCAGCTCCAGCAGCCTGTGGCGGCGGCCGCGGCGGCGAAGTCCTCGAAGCGGCGCGGAGCCCGGCCGAGCGCCTTCTCGACGCCGTCGCTCAGGCCTTCGAGGGCGCCGGTGCTGCCCATGGCCACCAGGTGGGCCATGCGCTCGGCCGCCTTCGGCGGGACGCCGTTCGCGATCTGCTGGTCCCGGTAGTCCTCAGGAGTGACGGCCACATACCGGAGCGGCCTGCCCGACGCCGCGGCGATCAGCTCGGCCGCCTCGCCGAAGCCCAGCGCGCGCGGGCCGGTGAGCTCGTAGACCTGGCCGGCGTGCCGGTCCCCGGTCAGCGCGGCGACGGCGACGTCGGCGATGTCCTCGGCGTCGATGAAGGGGACGCGGCCCTCGCCGGCGGGCAGCGCGAGCGTGCCGCTGCGGACGGCGGGGAGCCAGAAGTCCTCGCTGAAGTTCTGCGCGAACCAGCCCGGGCGCAGGACCGTCCATTCGAGGCCTGACCCGCGGACCGCTTGTTCGGTGGCGTGGAGCGGGTGGTGCTCGCTGTCGGCGCCGGGGGCGGAGAGCAGGACCAGGCGGCGGACTCCGGCGGACACCGCGGCGTCGGCCAAAGCGGCTATGCGCGGGAGATTGTTGTCTCCTTCGATGCTCCCGGGTTCGAGAAGGTAAGCGGCGGTGATGCCGGTCAGAGCCGGGGCGTGGGTGGCGGGGTCGTCGAGGTCGAGGCGGACGTCGCCACCGGTGCGTCCGGCGGTGCGGACCTCGTGGCCGGCGGCGGTGAGGCGGGAGGCGATGCGGCGGCCGGTCTTACCGGTGCCGCCGAGGATCAGGAAACTGTTCACCCCTCCAGGGAATCGTGATCGGCCTGGACTCTCCATGGGAGAACGTCGCCGAAACCTTTGTCATCGTCCAGCCGGCGGTTAGCCTGAGACCGTGGACACGCTCAGCGATCTGCTCCGCCGCGCCGGGGCCGGGGACGCGCAGGTACGGCAGCTGATCCAGCGGCCGCCGTGGTCGATGACCTACGCCGACGCACCGGCGCTCACGGTGTTCGCCACCCTCGGCGGCCACGCCGCGCTGCGGTTGGAGGATGTGCCGGCGACGGCGCCGGCACACCTGACGGCCGGGGACATCGCACTGGTCGCGCACAGCAGGCGGCACACGATCTCCGACGACCTGGCGACACCTCCGCAGGTGGTGATCAGCGGTCAGCGCAAACAGCTGCTCGGCGACCCCGGCAAGCACGCCGAGCTGCTGGCGAACCTGGCGCCGCGCACCTGGGGCGACGGCCTGCCGGGCGCGACGACGGTCCTGCGGGGCATGTTCCGGCTGCGCGGCGACGCGGGCCGGCGGCTGCTGGCGATGCTTCCGCCGCTGGTCGTGATCCCGGCCGGGCCCCGCACCGGCGCCGCCCTGGACCTGCTGGCCGCCGAGGCCGCCCGCGACGAGCCCGGCCAGGACGCCGTCCTGCACCGCTCGCTCGACCTGGTGCTGGTGCTCGCGCTACGCGCCTGGTGCAAGAGCCTCGGCCCCGCGGACCCGTCCTGGTACACGGCGCTCACCGACCCGGCGATCGGCACCGCCCTCGACCACCTGCACACCGACCCGGCCCGGCCGTGGACGGTCGCCGACCTCGCGGCCACGGCGGGCCTGTCCCGTGCGGCCTTCGCGGCGCGGTTCACGCAGTTGGTCGGTCAGCCTCCGATGGCCTATCTGACCGACTGGCGCATGACCCTGGCCGCCGACCTGCTGCGCGAGGAAGCAGGGACGACGGTCGCGGCGGCGGCGGAGGCGGTCGGGTACCAAGATGCCTTCGCTTTCAGCGTGGCTTTCAAGCGCGCCAAGGGAGTGAGCCCTTCGCGGTGGGGCCGGGAGAGTGACGAGGTACGCATCCCGGTCATGGGCGACCGCGCACGCTCCGGCCCAGCTCAGCGCGCCGGTGCGTAGACGGCGGCCAGCTTGCCGGCCGCGACCTGCGCATCGTGCAGCACCGCGGTGGTCCCCGGGTCCTGCGGCTTCGAAGGCGCTCCGGACACGCTCAGGACGGTCAGGCTGTTGCCACGCAGCAGGACGGTCATGTAGTCGATGCCCAGGCTGCCCGTCGTCGAGCCGGACTGGCCGGGCGGGTCCATGGCGACGCGGATGCCGTAGCTGTTGGCCACCCCGGTGAGCTGGACATTCGAGATCGTGAACTTCATCGGCGCGTCGGTCCACTGGAAGTGCGCCGCGCAGCCGGCGATCCAGCCGCGGTGCTTGGTGAAGTCGGCGCTGGCGGCGACGGCTGACGCGTAGGTGATCACCGACTCGTTGACCTGCGACATGTCCGCGGCCGACCACGCCATGGTGCGCATCTTCACCCACGCGGGGTTGCGCGGGTAGGTGGGGTCCTGGAACTGCGGACGCGCTACGGGGTCGCAGTTGTCCGGGTCGACGATCTGGGAGGCGACGACGGCCGGACCGCCGTACAGCTTCCACGAACCGGTCGGCGACGGTGTCAGGTCCGCCTGCGAGAGCATCGCGGCCTCGGGGATGTCGGGCTGCCCCGAGGCCTGCCTCGGCGGCGCGGCCGGGTTCGCGGCGTCGGAGGAGGCGGTCGTGGTCGGGGACGAGGAGGGGGCCGTCGCCGGGGACGTGGTCGCCGGTGCCGAGCCGGCGACGCTGGTCGGCGCCGCGGCCCCGCCGGACTGGGAGGTCGACGACGCGCAGGCGCTGACGCCGGCCGTCGACACCGCGAGCACGGCTATAGCGATCGATGTCTTGATATTCATGCGTTTCCCTCCCAGGACCAGGTGCCTCTCGATCCTTTAGACGCCCCACCCGCGCGGAGGTTGCATCCCGTGATCCTTTCGTGCGAAGTCCCCAGCCCGGACCGCTGATCACCCGGGCGAGTGTCCGCTCGGAAGCCACTGAATACGTGTCCGGATCAGCGGCGATGCCCGCCCGGGCTCCGCGCTCGCTCTCCCCGAGCCTGATCTCACTCTGCCGGCGGATCCTGGTCCGGCTCGGGGACGGCATACATCCGCAGCGCCATCATCCGCGCGCCCTCCGGCGCCTCGCGGTAGTCGGCGTGCCCGTACTTCCACTGCAGTTCGTTGTACTCGCGCAGGAAGCCCGACAGCTCTTCCTTGCTCATCCAGAATCCGCCGCGGAACGCTTGGGCCCAGCCGTCTGGACCCTCGTACTGCGTGAGCACTCTGTAGTACAGGTCGATGTCGTGCGTCGCCTGCTCTCGCGCGCGGTCCGCGAGCGCCGCGAACTCGGCCGGATCCATCGTCGAGGGGTTCGGCGCCTCCAGCTGGATCGGCAGGGCACGCCACCAGCGCTCACGGCCGGCCGAGCGTTCCGGGATCTCCTCGACGAACCGCAGTTCGGCCAGCTTGCGCAGGTGGTAGCTGGTGGTGCCGGTGCTCTCGCCGAGGGCCTTGGCCAGGCTCGTGGAGTTGGCCTCGCGGTGCTGCTGCAGGTAGGCCAGCATCCGCCGCCGCAGCGGGTTGGAGAGCACGCGGAAGATGGTGGACCGGTCGCCGTCTGCGGTGCCGATCGGCTCGGGAGGAGTTTGGGGCACGGCGCCACCCTACCTCGGCAGACCGGGTATGCCGAGAGTTCTGCAAAAGATTTTGCAGAGAGGCTTTGCAAAAGCCCTCTGCACTCTCTACGGTGAGTGTCATGCGCACTGCGGGGAAAACGAACCTGAACAAGATCGCCACGATGGCGGCGGCCTGCGCCGCGGCTCTGGCGGCAGTCGGCGTCTCAGGGTGCGGCTACCTGAACGACCACCACGTCGAGAACGACGCGACGATCACCCAGCCGGTCCAGGCTCTGCGGATCGACAACCCCGCCGGGCAGGTGGTGATCCACGCCGGCGACACCGGCGGCGGCGTCGTGGTGCACCGCGATATCGACTACCACTCCGACCAGCCGCCGACGCCGGGCCAAGCCGTGACGGACGGAGTGCTGCACCTGACCGCGAACTGCGACGGCTGCGGCATCGCCTACGACGTGACGGTGCCGGCGTCCGTCGCGGTGACCGTGATCGACGACGCCGGGGAGGTCACGGTGACCGGCGTCGCCGGGGCGATCGACGTCACCGACTCGGCCGGCCACGTCGAGGGGCGGGATCTGCGCGCGCCGAGCGTGCGGGTCGAAGCGTCGGCGGGAGCGGTCAACCTGACGTTCGCCGCGCCGCCGACCGACGTCACCGCGCACAGCAACGCCGGTGAGGTCACGGTGGCCGTACCGAGCGGGAGCTATGCGGTCGACGCGTCCAGCAAGGCCGGCGCGCGGACCGTGAACGTCGCGAACGATCCCTCGGCGGCGCGCCACGTGAAGGTGTCGTCCAACGCCGGCGCGGTCTCGGTGACCTCGACCTGAAGCCTCACTGCTGAAGCCTCGCCGACTGGGAACGGAACCTCACACCACGGCGAGCGCGGTCTCGACCCCGGCCTGGACGGCCGCCTGATCCCCCAGGCCGCCCGCCACGGTGATGCCGTCGCGCACCAACAGGAGCAGGTCGGCCTTGCGGTCGGCGTCGGGCCGGTCGGCGGCGGTGAGGATGTCGCGCATCAGGTCGCGGTACCAGGCCCGGTAGTCGTCGACCAGGCGGCGGACCGGATGCGCGGGGTCGGCGAACTCGGCCGCGGCGTTCAGGAACGGACAGCCGCGGAAGCCGGCCTCGGCGCTGACCTCGGCCAGCTTGGCCAGGATCGCCTCGATGCGCTCCACGCCATCACCCGGGACGGCGGACAGTACGGTGCGCTGGCGCTCGTACTCGGTGGCCAGATAGGCCACGACCAGGTCTTCCTTGGACTTGAAGTGGTGGTAGAAGGTCGCCTTCGCCACCGCGGCGTCGCCGATCACCCGGTCGACGCCGACCGTGTGGATGCCCTCGGCATAGAAGAGCCGGGTGGCGGTTTCGAGGACGCGGGCACGGGCTGAACTCACACGCTTGACGCTACCAGACAGATCTGTCTAGGGTAAGCAGCGAACCAGACAGACAGATCTGTCTAGTAGCCCGAACCCCGCGCTCCGGAGGCCTGCCATGAAGTCCATATACACCGCCGTCGCCACCTCGGTCGGCCGCGAAGGCCGCTCCTTCACCGACGACGGCAAGCTCGACCTGAACATGTCGTTCCCGGAGTCGCTGGGCGGCAACGGCCAGGGCACCAACCCCGAGCAGCTGTTCGCCGCGGGCTACTCCGCCTGTTTCGCCAGCGCGATGCAGCTCGTCGCCAAGCAGCAGGGCCTCGACGTCTCCGAGGCGTCGGTGACCGCCGAGGTCACGCTGAACTCCCTGGACGGCGGCGCCTTCGGCCTGTCGGTGGTCCTGCGCGCCGAGCTCCCCGAGGAGCTGCACGGCGAGAAGGGCCAGGCGCTGCTGGAGGCGACCCACCAGGTCTGCCCGTACTCCAACGCCACCCGCGGCAACATCCCGGTCGAGATCGTCGTCGAGTAACGACCGGCGTACCACTGTCCTGCTTCTCCCCTACTTGGCGCCGCCCTTGAACGGTTCCTCGCCGGGCTTGTCCGCACGGAACCGCAGGGCGGACCACACGTCGTCGATAGCGACCTGGCCGTTGGGCCGCATGCCGAACTCCACGACGATCGGCCACAGGCTGTCGCGGTTGATGTCGGTGCGGTTCGCCTTCGGGTAGGCGATCCAGACCACCGGCGGCTTGGTGATCGCGTCGTGGTTCGCGCTCAGCAGGGCGCGCACGGACGCGGCGTCGTCGGCATAGAGGACCGCGACGTCGGCCGCGGCCAGGTCGTCGGTGCGGTCCGCGCCTTCCGGCAGCTCGCCGACCTCGGCGAACCGGTCCGGATGCGAGGTCCAGACGGAACGGCCCGGCTTGATGGCGAGCTTCTCCGCGACGGTCTTGGCAGGCATGGTTCGTCCCTCCGGCAGTTCGTGGCGTTCGTGGCGAGCGGCGTTCGCGCTCCCAGCACAACAGACGACGTGGCCGCGCGAAACTCATCGGCGCCGGTCCCCCTTGTCGGGGACCGGCGCCGATGCGCGCTCAGGCGTCCGTGCCGCCGGCTGGTGACCTCAGCCGACCAACATGTCCTTCTCGCGAAGGACCAGGACGTCGAGCTCGTCTTCGAGTTCCTCGGCGAGCGTGGTCTCCACCGGGGTGCGGCGCCCGCGCAGCAGGCCGCCGGCCAGGATGAGGAGTCCGCCGACCGTGGCCACGGCCACGAACACCAGGACCGGCCGGTAGCTGGAAAGCACCTGGGCGTCGGTGTGGGCGGCGTTGCCGCCGTTGGCCGCGATGATCGCGGTCGAGGCGGCCAGCACCACGGTGATGCCGACCTGCAGCGCCGTGTTCAGCAGCCCGGAGACCAGGCCCTGCTCCTCGTCGGCGATGCCGGAGGCGGCCTGCACGTTGATCGCCGGGAACGCCAGGCCGAAGCCCAGGCCCAGCAGCACGATCGAGGGCAGGATCACCCACCAGCTCGGCGTCTGGCCGATCCGCAGGAACTGCAGGTAGCCCAGCGACAGAGCGGCGAAGCCGGCGACGCCGACCCGGGCCGTGCCGTACTTGTTGAGGACGTCGGCGATCTTGAAGCTGGCGAACAGCACGATCAGGCCCGCCGGCAGGAACGCCAGGGCGGTGTGCAGCGCGCTCCACTTGGACAGCGTCTGCAGGTACTGCGTCACCACGAACTGGAACGAGGCGTACCCGCCGAACATCAGGCCGCCGCCGATCAGGGCCCGGATCAGCGACGGGGAGCGCAGCACCCCGAGCCGCACCAGCGGGTTCGCCACGCGCAGCTCGGTGACGACGAAGCCCGCCGCCAGCGCGGCCGCCGCCGCGAAGGTGCCGATCGTGACCGGCGCGAGCCAGCCGACCTGCGGGGCCCGCACGATGCCGAACACCAGCAGCAGCACCGAGCCGGTGCTGGTCACCGCGCCCAGGATGTCGTACCCGCCGCGCTGCTCCCCGGCGACCGGCTGGTCGCGGTGGATCAGCTTCGCGCCGGCGACCAGGATCAGCGCCGCCACCGGCGCCGGGACCAGCAGCGTCCAGCGCCAGCCGGCCTCGGTGAGCAGCCCGGAGAGCACCAGGCCGAGCGAGAAGCCGGCGGCGCCGCAAGTGGTGTAGATGCTCAGGGCCCGGTTGCGGTCCGGCCCCTCGGCGAAGGTCGTGGTGATGATGGACAGGCCCGCCGGGGCCGTGAACGCGGCGCTGACGCCCTTCACGAACCGGGTCGCGATCAGCAGGCTGCCGTCGTCGACCAGGCCGGACAGCAGCGAGGCCACCGCGAAGACCGCCAGCGCGGTCAGGAACACCCGGCGCCGGCCGAGCAGGTCCGCCGCACGTCCGCCGAGCAGCAGGAAACCGCCGTAGCCGAGGACGTAACCGCTGACGACCCACTGCAACGACGAGGTGGACAGGTTCAGGGACTCACGGATCGAGGGCAGTGCGACGCCGACCATCGAGGTGTCGAGGGCATCGAGGAACAGGGCGCCGCACAGGACTATCAGGGCGCCCCACAGACGGAGCGGCCAGCGTCCCGACGCGGCGGACTCGCCGGGACGCAGGGTGGTTGAGGTGTCGCTGTGACTCATGCCGTGAAGATTACATGCACGTGCACATAGTGCGCAAGCAATTTATGCGAAGGCACCTTGTGTATGGGAACCTTGTGCGGCGGAACCTTGTGCGCTCGCACGTGTTATCATGGCGTCATGGAGTCCGAGTCCCTCCTTGAGCGAAACCTCGTCGAACAGTGGCGGGAGCTCGTCGCGCGCAAGACCCGCGTGTGGAACGCCTTGGAGCTGGAGCTCGACCGGCAGCACGGGCTGTCGGCCAGCGAGTTCGAGGTGCTCGACACGCTGTCGGAGTACGACTGCGCCGAGCCGCCGCGCGTACAGGAACTGGCCGCCCACGTCCCGATCACACAGAGCGCGCTGTCGCGCATGATCGGCCGCCTGGAGACACAGAACCTGGTCACCCGCACGCTGTGCAGCTCCGACCGGCGCGGCGTGTTCGTCGTGCTGACCGACGAGGGCATGCAGCGGCTGGCCGAGGCGCGGCCGACACACCGCGCGGTGCTGGCCGCCGAGCTGACCGCGGCGCCCGAAGTCGGCGGCGACACGGTGGACGCGGCGAGCGCCGATGCGGTGCTCGTCGAGACCGGGATGCACGGGGCGTAGCGAGGAACGCGGCGTAGATTCGGTCCATGCCCACTGAAGCCGTAGTCCGCACCCCCGCCCTGGACCGCCCCGACCTGCTCGCCGCCCCGGTCGCGGCGGCGCTGCGCACGCTGCCGGCGTTGGCGCCGCTGGTCGAGGTCGCACAGATCGATCCGGAGCTGGCCGACACCGAGGCGTTCTGCGCCGCGTACGGCGTGTTGCCGGAGGAGTCCGCGAACTGCGTGATCGTCGCCGCGCGCCGGGGCGACGTGACCTCCTATGCCGCGTGCATGGTGCTGGCGACCACGAAGGCTGACGTCAACAGTCTGGTTCGCAAGCACCTCGGGGCGCGCAAGGCCTCGTTCGCGCCCATGGATACCGCGGTCGAGCTCAGCGGGATGGAGTACGGCGGCATCACGCCGATCGGGCTGCCCGCCGACTGGCCGATCCTGGTCGACGCCGCGGTGGCCGCGGCGCCGGTCGCGGTCGTCGGATCCGGCATTCGCGGCTCTAAGGTGTGGCTGCCGGGGGCCGCGATCGCCGGGCTGCCCGGGGCCGAGGTCCTCGAAGGGCTCGGCGTCGCGCGCTGACGGTGCGGGCGGGCGCGGCGCAGACCGCTACCGCGTGGCCTTCGCCACATCATGAAAACACCGAGGAATGTTGCGACGCAGGGCGCTGTTTCCCCACCATGGACAGGCCGGATCGAGGGACCCGGCCCGCCGGACCACCGGGCCGGCCGACCCCGCCATCACCGGGGCCGGTCGGCCCGGTGCCGTGACAGGCGCGGGACCTCGATCACGGCGAAGCTGATGCCCAGCACCACGAAGAACAACCCGATCGTCGCCAGGCTCCCGACCCGCGACGGCGGGAAGAGGATCTGGCGCAGCACGTTCAGGCCACCCACCACGAGTGCATAGAGCCACCAGGGCCCCCGTCGCATCCACACGCTTCCCATAGCCGCCTCCCGTTTTTAACACAGCGGTATCAAAAACAATCTAACACACGCGTGTGAGAATGGTGCCGTGCCGAAAGTCGTCGACCATGAGCAGCGCCGCGCCGAACTCGCCGAGGCGTTGTGGCGGGTCGCCCTGCGCGACGGATTCGATGCGGTGACCGTGCGCTCGGTGGCACTGGAGTCCGGCTGGTCGGCCGGGGCGTTGCGGCACTACTTCCCCGACAAGGCGGAGATGGTCCTGTTCGCGGTGGACCTGGTCGTCGGGATGGCGCAGGACCGGGTGCGGGAGCTCCACGAGAGTGGCGGGGACGTGCCGACGCCGGAGGCGCTCCAGCAGCATTTGGAGCAGCTGCTCCCGCTGGACCCGCCACGGCGCGTGGAATCCGAGGTCTGGTTCTCGCTGGTCGCGCTCGCACGGTCCGACATGCGCCTGGCCCGGCGGCGGCAGGAGATCGACGACAGCATCCGGGGCTCGGTGCAGAGCGTCGTGATGGTGCTGGACCAGACCGGGCGCCTGGGGCGCGGACGCGATCAGGACCTGGAGACCCGCCGGCTGCACGCGCTGCTCGACGGCCTGGTGATCCAGCTGACCGCCGAGCCGCCGCGGCTGACGGCGGACGAGGCGCGGGCGGTCGTGGCCGGCCACCTGGCGGATCTCGCCGGGTAGCGCGGCCGGCGGCTCACCAGTTGAACAGCTCGGCGACCGCGGCGAGTCCCTCGAACGTCGAGCGCACCCGGCGGTTCAGCCGGACCCAGTAGGCGCCGGTCCAGAACGGCGGGAACTTGGGATACATCGGCTGGAACAGGCGGTACTTCGAGCCGCCCGAGGCCAGGACCTTCACGAGCGAGAACCAGATGAGGCCCAGACCGCAGAGCACGAAGTGGATGGCGAGCGCGACCGGTGTGAGGAGCCAGCAGAGCACCCAGTAGATCGCGTACGCCACGAAGGCCACGGCGATGAAGGGGCTGAACAGGACGATGAAGAAGATCGCCCAGCGGCTGCGCTTCTTCTTCGGCTTCGGACCGGGAGGCTGGGTCAGGCCCTGCGGCGGCTGACCAAACGGTGGCTGCCCGGGCTGACCGAACTGGGGCTGACCAAACTGACCCGGCTGACCGAACTGGGGCTGACCAAACTGACCCGGCTGACCGAACTGGGGCTGACCAAACTGACCCGGCTGACCGAACTGGGGCTGACCAAACTGACCCGGCTGCCCGGGCTGGCCAGGCGGACCAAACTGACCGGGCGGCTGCTGGCCGTAAGGCTGCTGCTGCGGATACGGGTTCTGGTACGGCTGCTGCGGCGGCGGCCCCTGATACCCCTGCGGCTGGTAAGGGTACGGCTGCTGGTACGGCTGACCATGATTGGGCTGCTCGGTCATCGGTTCCCTCCCCGTAACGCTGACAAGCAGCTGACAGGCTACCGTGAGCTGCTCTGACGCCCACGGGCCGGTCAAGCGTCCACGGCGCCGACAGTCGAACGGCCGGCGCCGTGCTGAGCGTCCCGATCCGCTACGACTGCTGCGTCAGCGGCTTCGCGAGGTCCTGGTCGGTCTTCCGGAAGTTCTCCGCCGCGTTCTTCAGCATCTGGGACAGCGCCGTCAGGGATCCGTCGATCTCCGTCCGGCCGTCCTTCCACCCCGACGAGAACGAGTGCAGCGCGTCCTCGACCTGCGAGGCACCCATTTGTCCGTCGTACTGGTGCGTCCAGTCACGCGCGGCGTTCATCCGGGTCCGGATCGACTCCAGCTGACCGCCGAAGGTCTCCAGAGCGTCGACGTCTACAGCAAGATCTGGCATTGCACGCCCCCCTCGTGTTCAGGCCACCACATCTCTAACCAGTGTATAAAAGCACGGATGGCTGCGGAAAGCCCGTATCCGCTTTCGAAACGATCTCACTGAACGATGCGGTGCGCCGCCGTCTCCAAGGCCTCCCGCGCGGCCGCGACTCCCTCGGCGACCAACACCCCGTTCCGCTTCACCACCCGGCCGTCCACGATGACGGTGTCGACATCACCGGCGTGCGCCGACGAGACGACCACGCCGACCGGATCATGGTGCAGCGGAACCAGGTTCGGCGCGCCGGCGCGGAGAAGCACCAGATCGGCCTGCTTGCCGGGGCGGAGCGAGCCGACACGGTCGGCCAGACCGAGCGTCTCGGCCCCGCCGAGGGTCGCGGCGCGCAGCACGTCGGCCGGCCCGGGGCGTGATCCCTCTCCCAGGTAGCCGGTCACCAGCGCCGCCCGCATCAGCGTGAACATGTCGCCGGCCGTGGCAGTCACCACGTCGACACCCAGGCCGTAGGAGACCCCGGCGTCACGGAGGCGGCCGATCATGGGCGCGCCATGGCCCATTTGCGCTTCGACCGCCGGGGCGATCGCCACCGATCCGCCCGAGGACGCGATCAGCCGCAGTTCCTCGTCCGGTAGGGAGTTGCCGTGCACGTAGACGGATCCGGCGGCGAGCAGGCCCTCGCTCTTCAAAGTCTCGATCGGACGTCGCGCGACCGGCCCGGCCCCGACGTGGACGGCGATCGGGAGATCGAGCTCGCGCGCCAGCTGCCAGTCCTCGCGCACCGCCTCGATCGGCGAATACGAAGGCCCCATCGGCGACATCGCCATGGTCAGCAAGCCGCTGTCCGAGGCGAAGTAGCGCTCGCGGACGCGGCGGATGTCGGCGAGGTCCCGGGAAGTACTGAAGACCGGGAAGCCGTAGCCGAACACCGCGCGGATGCCGGACGCTTCCAAAGCCGAGACCGCTGCGTCGGCATGCTCGGGTGACCGCATCGCATGCGCGTAGTCCTGCACCGTGGTGACACCGGCGTCGAGGCATTCGAGCGCGCCGAAGTACGTGCTCGCCCGGATGTCGTCGGGTGTGAACCGCGGGCCGAGCCGCCCCGCGACCAGCTCCAGGTAGCCCCCGAGATCGGTCTCGGTGGTCAGTGCCCGCAGAGCGGTCAGCCACAGGTGGCGGTGGGTGTCGACGAAGCCGGGCAGGACCACGCGGTCCGAGGCGTCGATGACCTCGGCGTCTTCGGCCGTGAGCCCGACGCCGACCTCGGCGATCCGGCCGTTCTCCATCAGCAGGTCGAAGCCGGAGCGCACGGTCGGGCGCGACGGAGCCGCGTCGTCGAAGTCGATGAGCCAAGCGATACCGGACACCAGCAGGCGGGAAGCGCCCATGAGAAATCCCCTTCAAAGAAAGCTTTATTAAAAGCTATCCGAGAAGGGGTCTAGGCTGTCAAGCGTGACCAGCCCCGCGGACCGCGCCGACCAGCTGATGGCCGCGTGGCGCGCCGAGCTGCCGGAGGTCCTGGGCCCGACGACCGAGCTCACGAAGCGGGTCCTCATCCTGGCCGGCCGCCTGGACGCCGCGACGCGCGCCGAACTCCCCGCCCTCGGCCTGACGGTCGCGGCCTACGACGTCCTGCTCACGCTCCGCCGCGCCGGCGCGCCGTACCGCCTGCGCTCCATCGAGCTCACCCAGGACCTCCTGCTCAGCACCGGCGGCACCAGCAACGTCATCAACCGCCTCGCCGCCGACGGCCTGGTCCACCGCGAACCGGATCCCACCGACGGCCGCAGCACCCTGATCCGCCTCACCCCGGAGGGCGTGGCCCTGGCCGAGCGCGCGGTCCGCGCCACCAGCGCGGCGCACGAGGCGGTGTTCGCGGGGCTTCCGTCCGAGGTCATCGAGGCCGCGACGCAAGCCCTGCGCGCGATCCCCGCCCCTCCGCCGGTCGGCGCGGCGCAGCAGGCGGCCGCCCGCGTGCGACGGCACAGCACGCAGTCGTAGCAGTCGCCGGTAGAGCTCTGAACGGCTCTTTCACCCCCGCGACCGCGAGTGTCACAGATTCGTCCCACACGGAACCGACCCGAACATTCAAGCGTCCCCCTGGAGTGGAGCAACCCTCCGGGGTGAGGACGACGGCGGGGATTCGGGGTGAGGACGATGGCGGGTCTTGACGGGGGCCGGCGATCAGCGCTGACGGCGCTGGTCACGCTGGCCGTACCGGTGGCGGGCGGGATCGCGGCGGGGATGAACGGGAACGGCGACGGGCCGATCTTCCAGGCGGGCGCGGTACTCGGCGCCGGTATCGCGACCCTGATGGCGACCCGGCGCGGGCTGTGGTGGCTGGTACCGGCGCAACCGATGGTCGTGGTGCCGTCGGCCGTCCTCGGAATGCTGCTGGCCGAGCCCAGCGGCACCAGCCGGACGAAGATGGGCACCGACTCGGTGAGCGCGCTGCACCACGCCTTCGTCATCACGCTCGTCGCGTTGGCGGTCGTCGCGGTCGTGGCCGTGCTCAAGGCCGCGACCGGCCGGGGCGGGGAACCGCAGACCGGACGCGGCGGCAGTGCGCGAGGCGTCGCAGCCGCCGAGGGCGCTCACCGGGCGGGAGCGCATCGTGGCTAGCGCCAAGCGCCGGACCCCGCCGGCGATCATCGCCGGGCGTGTCCTGTTCGCGGCGGCGGGGGCCGCCGTGCTCGCCGGCTCGGGCGTGGCCTGGTACGGCGTGCACAAGCTGGACAGCGGAGTGCAGTCGGTGGACACCGGCGACGTCCACCTGGCCAACGGGGCGCCGGCTCCCAAGCACACCGGCCTGGACAAGTCCGTCAACGTCCTGCTGATCGGCCTCGACTCGCGCTACGCGATGAACGGCGATCCGCTGCCGGACAGCGTCGTCCACGACGAGCTGCACGCCGGCTCGGCCTCCGACCTGCTCGGCGGCGAGAACGCCAACAGCGAGATCATCCTGCACATCCCGGCCGGCAACGGGACGCCGACCGCGGTCTCGATACCCCGGGACGACTGGGTGGACGCCCAGGACGGCTACGGCGACTCGATGGGCACGGTCAAGGTCAAGGAGGCGTACGGCCGGGCCTACAACAGCGCGACCAGCAAGGCCTTGAAGGGCGGCACGCACGACACCCACGAGCTGGCGAAGATCGGGCACGCGGCCGGGGTCAAGGCGCAGATCGCCACGCTGGAGAACATGCTCGGCATCCCGATCGACCACTTCGCCGAGGTGAACCTGATGGGGTTCTACGACGTCGCCGGCGACGTCGGCCCGGTCCAGGTCTGCTTGAAGAAGGCCCGGAAGGAGGAGAACTCCGGCGCGGACTTCCCGGCCGGCGTGTTCACCCTCCAGACCCAGACGCAGGCGCTCGCCTTCGTCCGCGAGCGCGAGGACCTGCCCAACGGCGACCTGGACCGCACGCACCGCCAGCAGGCGTACATCACCTCGGTGCTGAAGAAGCTGAAGGACGAGGGGCTGCTCAGCGACGTGTCGAAGATGGACAGCCTGATCAGCACCGCCGAGAAGGACGTCATCATCGACAGCGGCTGGGACCTGCTCGACTTCGCCGGCAACGCCTCCAGCCTGTCCGACGGCGGCACCTCGTTCCGCACCGCGCCGATCGTCAACGACACGACATGGAAGTGGGTCGACGGACTCCACGAGGTCGGCAACCAGATCGACGTCCCCACGGTGCGGGCGTTCGTGAAGAACGCGTTCGCCGGCAGCGACGCCACGGCGCCCGCGCCGACGACGCCGAGCTCTTCCACCCCGGCCCCGGCGCCGACGACCAGCGGCAGCTCCGCACCACACATCACCGGGACCGCCGAGGTGATCAACGCCTCCGGTGCCAACGGCGCGGCCGCCAAGGAGTCCGCGACCCTGACCGCCCTCGGCCTCACGTCGACGGTCGGCGGCAACATTCACCCATACCGCCAGCACACGACGGTGCTCTACGGGTCCGGCGCGAACGCGGCGGCCCAGGCGGTCGCCACACAGCTCGGGGGCGTGACGCCGACGGCCAGCAACTCGGTCAAGGCCGGCACGGTCGAGGTGGTCATCGGGATGGACAAGGGCACCTCGATCGCCGCCGGGACCGCGCCGACGACGCTGACGACACCGACCGCGCCAACCACTCCGGGCTCGACGACGACCAGCCCGAGCAGCTCGTCGACGAGCGCCTCCGGGAACGGGGAGAACGGCGGGACGATCGCCGGGGACGGACCGAATTCGGTGAACGGGATTCCCTGCATCAACTGACCACGAAGAGCTTTCAGCGCTCAAGCACACGAGGCGCACAGAGGCGCGCCCGGACGATCTCGCGACTGATCGCTCCGGGCGCGCCTTCGGCGTTCTCCGGCTTTCTCCGGCGGCGGATGCCGACAACAGTGGATCCGAGTGTTTACATCGTTAGGAAG